>ENA-OWMB01000855-OWMB01000855.1-metagenome-genome-assembly--contig:-NODE-855-length-11489-cov-4.486007_pt1 | contig 11489 bp, 22 predicted proteins | sample MGYA00245353_ERZ651112 | MGnify/ENA primary metagenome ERZ651112 (study PRJEB26857, sample SAMEA4031773) | metagenome | biome: human; feature: oral; material: saliva | place: Philippines | collected 2014...
AATCGTAGCAGGTCGCCGCCATAGCATACCCACATAGTTTTCCACCGCTTGCTTAACGTATTCCGGAAAAATAGCACGGATTTTGTAGCTATTATAGGCTTCTCGCCCAATATCTTTTTCTCCCATACCATCAAGAAGCATTCCTGGCGTGGCAGGCAGATATTTCTGCCCCTTCTCTTTTACTGCGCGTTGCCCTTTATAGGTATCGCGCATCATTTCCCAGTCTTGCTGTTTTTCCACATGAAGAGGATGTTGGTTACTAATAGACATTTAAACACCTTTAGTTCTACCGATATTAAATTTAATGGAACCAACAGGCCAATGCCAATCCACAAAATAGCCGATTGCTGTGGTTATATGTTGGTATTGATTGGTTTGGTCCTCTTGGAAAGACGAACCTGACTTTAATTGTACCGTGGCAAGCCCTTTATGGCAATACACCGCTTTATCGGGATTAACGAATAGCCTAACCACACCTTCCGCCGTCCTAATAAGCGCACGAACAGCGTTCTGCCTGTCCTTGATTGCAGGATGTTTATGTTTAACGCGGCGTTCAAATTTCCATCCATGCAAACGCAAAACTTCTTCGAGTTCATCATAATCTGACTTATGGCCGTGTTTTTCGCCAGCGCGTCCGGCAGGGTCGCCATAAATATAAACTTTCTTGTTCTTGTGATTTTTAAAGCGTTCCACAAACTCTTGTGCAGACTGGCGTGAAACGGCGTTCTCAAGAACAATTTCATCTAAGAAGTAAGGAATGCCATTACGAATAACCGCTACCGCTGAAGACAACGGTGTAAAGTTCTGGTCGTGAGTCCAGTGCAGTTCCTCGTCCGGCAGAATACCAGTCGTGGTAAAATTATCTGCGCAGTAGTCTTCATAAATACGTCCGCTGGCAGTTTCAAACGATGCACAATACTCTTGCATATATTGCCGCTTGGACATTGTTCTCTTTGCCGCTGCAATAACGTCCGGCGGCAAAATATCCTCGGACTTCCAATGGAATACCTTATAGTCTGGGTCTTCCCCTTTTATGGCGTATTCGTACATCTCATAGTAATGATTAAGACCGTCAGGCACACCAATAAACCAACACCACGCCCGATAAAATGGCCGCGTTGGGTTTACGGTATTGAGTGCGGGCATAATATTCTCTTGCAAAGCAGAACCTTTAACGTCTGCAATCTCGTCAATTACACCGCCTGTCCAGTTAATACCCTCAATACGTTGCGGTTGGTCTAGCCCAATAATATGGATTTCCGTACCGTTAGGCAAAAATAATTTAAGCTCGGATTCTGATGGCGGACGCGGGTGCATACAAGACAACGTAAGTGCTTTCAGGTCATCCCACCAAATCTTCTTTGCTTGGTTTACAGTCGGCGCAGCAGCAAAGTATTTCTCATTCGGATACCACATCGCCTGCCGTGCAATAAATCGTTTAGCGCGTTCCGTTTTACCAGAACGTCGCCCCGCCGGAACAACAGGAAAGCGAATACCATCCTCAACCGCACGGTCTAACGCCAGTTGGACAGGATGGTCTATTAAAGGATACCATCTAGCCATCTGGCGTTTTAAAACGATGTCTGAAACTCTTTTAGCCATTTTGACTATTTACTTTTTGGATATTTGCAGCAAAATCCTTAAAGGCATCGATAAGCTGCTGTTCGCCGCTATCGTTTTCAATTTGGTCTAATCCGTGCATTACTGCCAGTTGTTTAGCCGCCGCTACTCTAGAAGCATAAGGACCGTTTTGTGCAGCTTGGCGTAAAACGGACATAATAAGGGCTTTGTCCTGTTCACGCTGGTCGTCATCTCCAAGCTGCTGCTTCCGCTGTACTGCGGCTATCTGCTGCTGCACATAAGGCTCTTCCAAAAACCTTTGAGAATACTCATTCGCATAGGCAGCCATAAAACCCAGACGGATACAAGCCTGAAACGCATCGTAGTCCTTAACGTATTCAATCACGAACATATCGCGCAAAGCCTTTTCTTCTTCAGAAAGGTTTGGCGCGAGAAGTTCCGGGTCTAAAATATCCAAAGGGTTTTTCATGGTCTTTCCAATACAGAATTTTGCCTAGTATAACCACAGTTATCCAAGCTCGTCAAGGGCTTCTTTATACTTCTCAGAAAGTTGCCCTGTTCGCTGGGTAACTACAATCGCCCATAGAAGACAGCATAACATGATAAGTTTAGTTCTTTTCATAACGTTTCATCATTTGTTTGTAGTTTTCTAAGTCTTGTTCTGCTTTGCGGAAGGCTTCGTAATTGCCGTCGTGAGAAGCCAAGCGCATAAGCTCTTCCGCTTCCTTAATACGCGCTTGGCAGAACTCGATAGGTGTGGACACGTTTAAGCCTCTCCACGGCTGGCCGCTGCTTGGCCTATAGGCAGCGTATAGCGGGCAGGTAGTGGGTAGCTATTAACACCGCCCTGAGACGGCCATACATAGCCAGCCACGCGCGCCTTCGGCAGCGTTGCAATGCTTACCCTATTGCCTTGGTTGCCACCCAATACAATAGGGTCGCCTGCTGTGGTTACACCAACCAAAAAGCCGACATGGCCGCCTTTATCGCGTTTAAATACAACAATACATCCGTAAGCAGGCTTATCCAAGCGCGTACCGTATTTCAGGTAATCCAAAGCACGGTAGAAAGTTTTTGGTACATCGCGGCCAGCTTCTTTCAGGCAAAAGCCAACGAACGTTCCACACCACGGCGTTTCGTCCTCACGCCACCATGCGCCAAGGGCAATCAGCATATTGATAATCTTTGGATTGTGCTGCTTACCTGGAATTTCAGCCAAGCCAATATATCCACGGGCAATCGTTAGCCAATTCGGGTCTTTCATTTTATGTCTCCAAGTTTTCTATCTGCTTCCAAAATAGCAACACACGCATCGCGCTGGGCTATTGCTGTGTTTGCTTGTTCTGCGATGTTGAGAATATGCTGTTCAACTCTTTCTGAACTGTCTGCTTGTTCGGTTCGCTCGCTTTTATCCACGCTGGGACTGGAGCTAGTTTCGGATACTCGCACGGGATTGTTCGTACAGTTCCGCAAGCGGATAGTGCCAGCATTAAGCTGACGGCGCAAATCGCTGATTTCATTTTGTGCTTCCTTTAGTTTCTGCTGAGATTCTTCATCTATCCTAGCAACGTTTTCAACTGCCTTACGTTCAATCGTTGCCTTCCGGTCTTTTTCCTTAATCTGCGCGTGTAAAGCCTTGTTTTCGGCTTCCGCCCATTTGTGCTTCCAATATTTATTGACAACAGCCCCGCCCATTAAGGCCGATACTGTGGCTATAACCACACCAGCGCAAACCTGCATCTTAAGGCTCAAAGGATTCAGTTTCATTTCCGTTATCCTCATCGGTTATACGTTTTATATTCTTGGTAAAGTTCTTGGTAAACTTACGGATTGCTTCGTAGCCCAATATACCAGCGCAACTGGAAAAGAACATCATCATTACAGGGGAGATTGTAACGAAAGATGTTCCAGCCATAAAAAAGTAAGTCATAATCCCTGCGAAGCTGGATATAACCACATTGGCTGCCAGTTCCACGGCTAAGTTTTGGCTGTATTTCCCAGGATTCTGCAAATTACGAATAGTCTGCACCAAGCCGCCGCCTGCACCAGCCAAGGCATTATAAAGCAAATCCCACAAAATAAAAGTGCTTTGAATAGTTCCGTGAAACGTATCACGCACTTCGCCCAAAGCCACCGGAATAAAGCAGCAATACAAGATTGCTGCCACAAGCCATTTTATGTTCCACTTCATCATGATTACTTCTTATTGTTAATCGCGCCTTCCAGCAAAGCGCAAGCTATACCCCAAACAAAAAACCAGATGTACAGTATTCTAACACATGGAAAGCTAGTAAGCCCGATGTATTTAGCATACGGCACGATAAACAATGCGCAAAAGGCTGTAGGTAAATAGTACCAGTGTCTATGTCTATTTGAAAATGCGCACCACTTTCTAACAAGTTCATTGCAGACAAGATATCTATTGCTATTAATCTTGTAGACGGCCAGCTTGTTTTTCCACATGGTGTTTATCTTCGGCCAACTCATTTCCACAATAACATCGCACACCAGCAAGAAAGCGGATAACATCAAGAGGGAGAGTAAAAGCCGTGCGTCCATACTAGCACGGTGCATTATCTGACCAATAAGTGTTCCTGGAATGTTGATATTCACAAACATACTAATAAACACACCAGCCCCATAGCTTCCACGCATCATAAAGATTAGCAAGCGGTTCTGCTTGCGTATCCAATAGCGTTTATACATATTCGGCATTTTACTCTCCATGCTCGATATTAACAACTTATTTTAGTACACTAATAATTAGACCACATTTTAAAAGGAATGCCGACTATTGCGTTCCTTTCAAAAGGTGTGGTAAAATAACAATTAGGGTTAATTGTAACATAGCGATAAAAGAGTGTGCAAGCATAAAAGAGTGGGCGACCTGTGAAAGAAGCCGCCCACTTAACCCAAAAGGAAGGTTTAACCATCATGAAAACAGCATACTAGCTGCGGTGCTTATTATACTCTTTAAGTAGGTTTGTTACAAGTTCCTGCATAATATACGCTTCAACTTCGCTTCCACAAGCATCTTCAGCAACCCATTCTAAAATCTGCTGCTTAATATGCACCGCCTCATGCACCAACAATGGAATATCTGTAACAACGTCCTCTGAAGGCAACATCCACACAATACAAAGCGGATTAGTAACCGTATGCCCATTTTCGTGTTCATACTCGCGAGATAAAATCTGCGTATGCGCTGCTTTCGGTCTCTTTTCCATAAGTTCGGAAGGCACGTCAAACCTATTACAAACTTTCGTGTACTCTTTTGCAGTCTCGACGTAGCAATAATGGATTAACGCAAGAGGTGCTTTATAAATCCTAGTTTTCATCGTTTAACACTCTCCGGAACTTTCAACAACGGGAACCAAGCAATATCAAATCCAGGCTCATAGTTCCCTAATCTAGCAACGCCGTATTTTGAAATCAGAAAGCACTTCGTATTTCTCGGCGGCGGAACTTCATTCACGTCATACGCTTCGACTTCGCCAGTAACATAACTATATGGCTGGCCGTGGGCAGGCTTAACCACATGGGCGGGCAAGCTGGATTCGGCCGCTGGCGTCTCTTGCTCTGTAATGTCCAAATTCGGCAAATCGCCAACTTCCGCCATAGTTAAATTAGAATACGCCATAAACTGCGTAAGCGGCTGGCAGTAAACAATTCCGTGTCTACCACGGAAAACAACCATTGTCAAATCCTGCGGGCTATCGTAAGCGCGGCAGATATGCAACACTTCCACCAATCCCGCTTTCATGTGGTTATACTTTCGTAGTTCCATTGTTATCCTCCAGCATATAAACTTGAAATGTTAAATCGAATACTTGCTCGTGTGTCTTGCACATCTGTTCTTTAAGTTCCTTAGCAAGCGCCCAATCCTTCGCTTTTAATGCGTCCCCAAATTTTTGTAGGGCTTCGTGATAACGCGCCTGCGCTTGTTGCATCTGTAAATACATCCTTAAAAATTCCTGATTGCCAACTGGCGGCGTAGGCGGAAAGTTATGCTTTTTCATTCCTAAATCTCCGTGAAAGTGGTTAGGAACTCATAGCAGCTACAGAATTTGGCTAGGTTCTCATTCTCGTACTTGTACGACACATAGTACACGCCAGTTAAAGGATCCTTGAAACCTGATTCTGTAATAACCACAGTATCGGGAGTGGCGGCATCGCAGCCTTTGCGCCTATATTTGCCGCCCAGCACGATAAGTGCATAGCTCTCGTCTTTATCACATGAACCGCTCTGCACCCGCTTATTAAAAGCGTAATACTCGACAGCACACAAACCCTTCTTGTCCGTGTACGCAATAACCATCTTATTCCCGCCATGTTCCTGTAAAATAGACAGGACAAAGCAACGCCCTAACGTCGTGTGGGTATAAACATATCCTTCCTTAACTTTCATATCCATGCTCCTGAACAAAATAACGAATATACGTCTTAAACCATGCTTCAAACTCGTCGTGTCCTAAAAACACGCGGCTGTGAAGCTGCTTCGTAACCGGAATAGGCAAATACCCTTCCATTATAATATTCCACTTCCGCTTCCCATTTTGCCGATACATAACAATCGGTACACCGCCGAACGCAGATGAAGCCTCTTTACATTGCTTCCACCAAGCGTTTATGTTCAACTGTTCTTGTCGCTTAACTTCGATACACAAGTTAAACGGATTCGTAATATCCGACCCACCAACAGCAGACTGGTTCTGGTTCCGCTGAAACAACGGCGGGTCGTATGGAATATCGTAGCCTAATTCGGCAAGGACAGGCCGTGCCAAGTTTTCCAGCAACTGACAAACTTCGCGTTCGCCCTGCTGCCCTTTTGTTCTAATATTGATCCCCATCAGAAATCCCCCCCGTCTAAAGCGATTGCCGCCACTATGTAACCACACAAGGCAAGCGTCAGAAATCCACACATTACAGCTTCTACATCGCCAATCTTTAGTAAAATGACGGCAATGACTACCAGTAATAACCACACAGCAGAAGCCAGCACATATTCCGCATATTGTTTAAGCATTGGTAGGGTCCTCGTACATCAATTCCATTTCAATGGCGCGTTCAATAGAAAGAATAGCTTCACGCAAGTCCTGGATTTTGTCTTTGGCTTGCGTACGCTGTCCAGGACACAGAAGCTTCTTAATTGCGTGTTGGATAGCAGGGTTGTGTACGTCGAAGATAGTCAGCACGTCATACACGTCTATTTGCTGCAAATCCTTTGGTAATTGCTTAATGTAAGGAGAATTCATAATAAGTCCTTATAGGTTGGAAAGATGTGGTAGTTATAACCACAAGGCTTGAGTATAGCCGGATATAGCGCGGGTGTGCAAGTGTGGAAGAGAGTGGATAGTGGACCTAATTGGATTTGGAGGACGCGGTGTATTTGCGGAAGTGGAAGGAGGGTATAGATTTGAGAGGGTGAATTAGTGGGAGTGGATGTAGTGAGAGTGGATGTACGGGAAGTAGACCTAATCGGAAAAGTGGGACGGCTGGGTGGGTGCAACGGGTCGCATCGTCGATAGCCATATACAACCATACCCCGCCATGCCATTGTTAAAAACTATAGTGTAAATAAAAGTAAATGCGCTTGCATTTTGCGCAAGCGCATGAAAGCCACGCATTGTTATGCGTGGCTCGTTGTTAATATATTATTGTTAATAAGTTATTATTAACTAATGGGCGTGTAGCCATTAAAAAGCCCTGTTTCAGTTAAAAATTGTTTAACCTCTTTTAGCGTTGGCAGGCTTAAACATTGCTCAAAAATATAGCAAGTAATGCACTTGGGGCAATTGTGTACATTGTTATGCTTACAAAACCGCTCAACGTTTTTCAATTGCGCTAAATATACCGCTTTACTAAGCATGGTAAATTTGCCCCGCTCGTAAAGCATGGGTAACTCTTGCGGTGTAACTCCTTTGTAATAGTTAAAATAGGCCTCAATGGCATACAGTGCCACGTTAACTAATGGCTTAACCTTTAGCTCGTTTGTATAGTTAAAAATAGCTCTGTGGGCATAATAGCCGCTTGTTGCACGCTCTTTTGTGGCCGCCATTATAGCCTTAGCTATTGCAACATATAGCTGGCGTGTTGAGTAATTGCCCATGTTGCTTACACGGTAAATGCTAAAATGGCACGCGTTTTTACAAATGGCAAGTGTTAGCTCGTTAAACGTAGCTTTGCCGTTAAAGTGTGCCTCCGCCATTTGGTGCACGTTATAGCTGGCGTATAGCTCAATAGCCAATGCGGCCACATGGTTGTTAAATGTTTGCATTTTGAAACCTCGTATTTATAAAACGTTTACATTGTGCCAAGCGCATAACGCTATAAGCTCAAGTGCAAATTTTTTTGGCTCGCTAAAAAGGTATAGTGTATAGCTTTGCTCGTTTTCATATGCGCCATACTCGCCATACTCATTATAATAAGCCTTGGCTAATTTTTGGCATAGCGTAAAACGTGCCTCAAGCGGCAGGCTTGCCACTGCCTCATTAATGGCAGCTAGTAGCTCGCTACCTACATTGCACTCCACAACCTCAAGGTAGCCAAGGCTTGTGCCAAGCTCTTTTAGGCAATAATGGGTTTGGCGTATAGCCTCGTTAATATGTTTTACTAGTGTTTGCATGGTAATACCTTTAAAAATGTTTTGAGTTTATAGCAGGGGCGTTTTGCCCCTGCTAGGCTGGCGTGTTATTTAACGTTTAAACCGTTAAATTTACGCCACCTATAAAACTCAATTTGAGTATTAGTAATATTTGCCCCTTGCATAGCCTCATGGGCAATAACCTCTTTTAAGGTAGGCGCTTTTTTGTTTGCCTCATACATGGCTTGGCAAACCTCCCAAACGTGTTTGCACTTGCCAGCACGCAGCGGCGCTTTAATGCCGTTTTTAATTTGGGCTTTGGGGCGCTCAACCTTGGCAGGGGCGGCAGCCACGGGGGCTACAATGGGCAGCATTGGCACGGCAGGGGCGGCCTTTTTAGCGGTGGTTTTGCGGGTTGTAGTTTTAACAGTGTTAGCCATTTTTGAAACTCCTATAAAGTGTTTAATTGGTGCGGCTGGCTTGCCGCTTGGTTTACGGTGGCCTTGTTGCCTTAACCGTTGAGTGCCATTATACGGGCTTTATTGTTAATGTGTGTAAACAGTGTATTAAATTATGCAAACAATGGTAATGCTTGGTTTACATTAAAATGCCGTTTGAAACATATAGCAGCGCGCATATACCATACTTTTTACTACAATGCAAGCATTTTATTAGTGCTATTACTCAATAAATGGCTACCACATTATAACCAAAAATGCAAGTTTTTAAATGTAAAAATACAATTACGCACATTTGCCGGTATTAACTTGCACTTTACATAGATTAACATTACTATAAACCATTGCAAAAAGCTATTTCAGTCTGCTGTTTTATAGCGTCCGGCTATTATAGTTTGAGGCTATAACCACAAGCTACACCATAGCCAGCCAAGCTATTAACGGCAGGCTTGCTATAGCGCAGACCTATTATAGCGTTTAGCTATGTTTACCCGATCCTTAATAAACTGGAACTATAATAAAGGTTTTCAATGGTATTTGTAAACCTAATAGATTTAATCTATCGCGACCCTAAGTTTGCAGAAGTGGATACCTAGGCAAAAGTCGGGAAACACTTTTCTAGATATCTGTGTAAAAGTCGGGACAGCCCTGATAATCGGATACTTATGGCAATATCGAGACAGCCCTGACAGTCCGGATATTAGGCAAAATCGAGAAACACCTGACAATCGGGCATATAGCGACTATCGCGACAGCCCTATAAGTGCATATAGGCCAGCCAAAAGTAGCCAAGATGCACGTTTGCTGCGCCAATTTGCCGCCTATTAGCGCGGTAAACAAGCCAGCCATACCTTACCCTTACCCAAGCATTTAAACCACGTTAAAAAGGAGTTTTCACAATGAAGATTTTCACACCAAACTTTCAGATTAAGTTTCTGTTGGACGAAAAAGGCGATTTTTATTACATTAAGTCGCTGGACAACCGATACCCACCAGTCAAAGCGGAGCTTCCGGCCAAGCTAATTCAGCGGGTCTGCACTTTTATTAAGACTAACCGCTACCGAGCAGGGCAAGAACTAGAAGAGTACATCCTAAACACGTTCTATTACTCTTAAGACACCAGCACAAAAGGCGTTCACTTCCGAACGCCTTTACTTTTGCCTTCTAATTATCCAAACCCAACTCACTCCTATTTCCGAACCCACCTTCGCCAACAACTTTTCCGATTGAAATCGGATTGAGTTCGCTACCAAATAACGACGCAATTTCCGATTCAATTCGAAAACGCGTCGCTACCTATCCCGAAGTGATTTCTAGAAGATACCTAGTGTCGGGTACAACCACGCTTTCAACGGATCGTCTTCCTTACACTAGGCTTCGTATGGCTTCTCAATAACGCACCAGCACACCAACCCGATTGCTAATCTGTATGCAGGCCACGGTCCTTTGCACTCAACACCAGCAGCTTCCATATTGCGCATCAAATGCTCAATATATTGGAACTCAATTGTAACCAACTGGTCTACAATATCACGAATCCATTTACTATCGCATACTTCCGAATACACCAGCGGCATTTCCGCAGATTTAAATTTAACAATTGCAGTAAACAATGCTTCCTGCAGACCACTAATATCAATACGTTCCATTTTATATCTCCTAAAAACTATTCCAGTATCTTTCTGCTTCACACTCACGGCGATAATCGTCTTCATCTGATTCGCGTTCGTGCATATCTTTCTCGCGCTCCGCAATCTCTTCGTTTGTCAATTCGCAATCGTCATCCGGGCAGTCCAACCGCCACAGGTCATATGCAGGTCCTAACATTTTACGTCTCCTTTTAAAGTGTTTACTAAGTGGCAGCCTCTCTACCACCTTGCAAACAATTATACTTTAGTTCTAAGACTAATGCAACAAACCCACACGTTAAAGAGTGTAAAGTTTAGTTCCGATTTAACTCTACACTCTTTCACTACCTCGACTAGTGCAAGAATACTAATGACCGGACTTCCGAACGCTACCTCTGCTTCCCTTTGCACAATACGAAGTAATAACCACAACCATACATATCCTCCGCATACCGCAGATAGACATAGTAGCCGTAATCCCATCCGTTGAAGCTTCTGGCCAGTTTAGCAGCTAACTCAACGTCTTTAAATCTGCTATACAACTTGTATCCAACTGCCTGTTTGTACCATTTGATACGTTCTAAATTAACACCGCACTCTTTCAAGTGTTTCAGGAACAATTCTTTACCTTCTTTCATCATATTCTCCTAAGTCATCAGGATCTACGCCACAACTTTCGACGTACTCAAACAAACCAATCTTATACGCTGTAGGGTCCAACGTTTTCAAAATATCAGCCCTACTAAACTCAAGTCCACTAATCTTAATGTAACCTTCATCGTTTAGCATCTCGTCATAAGCCGCTTCTGCTTCACGCCAATTATTCATGTTAATTCCTTTATAACCACAGGCAACCGCCTGCAACAGCCCAAACTATACTTTAGTTCTACTCATTATGCAATAGGTCTCTTTAATGTTTACTAAACTTTGCATTAACGGCTACAAGTGCCAAACCGAATTTACCTAACCCTATACCTTTTTAATGAGCCGCCGCGAAACTTGCAGACTAGGGGTAGTTTTCGCCATTCGAGCCACGTGTAAATTAATTTTACAATTTCAAAACAGTAGTCGGCTTAGCAGATTCTCAAAAACTTGCCGCTATTATACCCCCCTTCGCTAACAAAGCTGTTTCAAAAATAAATTCACCTTTAGGTCTTAGTAAAAAACCATAATTCCAAATAAAATTATTTTAGGTTTCATTAAATAAAATGTTATGCTATAACATAATGCTATAATAAG
>ENA-OWMB01000861-OWMB01000861.1-metagenome-genome-assembly--contig:-NODE-861-length-11393-cov-8.977862_pt1 | contig 11393 bp, 8 predicted proteins | sample MGYA00245353_ERZ651112 | MGnify/ENA primary metagenome ERZ651112 (study PRJEB26857, sample SAMEA4031773) | metagenome | biome: human; feature: oral; material: saliva | place: Philippines | collected 2014 | study...
TGGTTCAAGCCCAAGTGGGACCACACGGTATAAGTCAGTAAAATACAGCGGGTTCGAAGCTCTTTCGTAGGGCAGATAGCCCGCTGATTTTCATTTCTAAAGTACACGAAAGTCCCCCCGAAAAGCTCGTTTGCTTACACCATAGCTTACACCACGCATTTTAATAACTATAGTTATGAGTTCAGAATTTACCATTGGTCAAATAGTCCTGAACGGGATACTACAGCATGAAGGTATTACTATAAGTGCCCTAGGAGTTCAGCTAGGGCTGGAGCGTTCACAGGTCTTGTATGATATCAATAGCGGGAAGACGCAGGGCATTTCTATCAAGATGGCAAATCGAATCAAGGCAATTTTCCCTCACTATAATCGAAGCTGGCTTCTCTCAGGGGAGGGAGATATGTTGGTTGATAATAGCTGTATAACTCCATTGAGAGAAGCATATAATTACCTACGATTCTGTGGTGTAGTCCATTCCCAAATGGATATAGCAGAAGCATTGAAAAAGGATAAGTCTGCTGTGTCAAAGGCTATCAGCGGAACTCCACGGTTCTTAACAAGGGGCTTTGTCTCCTCCTTTAATGCCGCCTTCGGAGGGATATTTAATGAGGCATATTTGCTAAGAGGAGAAGGAACTTTGTTGAATGATCCTGAGTCAAGTGTTTCTGAGAGGGAGTTGAGAGAAGCCTGTGAAGTGGAGCCGAGTACCTTGGGATCGCGCACTCTTCTACAACTTCCAATCATCCCTGCTATGATGGAAGCCGGCATCGGGAGAGGTATCCTCTACGATAGGGAAGATGTGCGGGATTCAGAAGATGTATATGCTGCTTATGCTTCAATGCCCGTATTCCTTGATCGGGAGGCCTCGCATCGCTATCAGCTATTCTGTGTGCGTGACGATAGCATGACGGATGGTACACGCGACTCGCTCTGTATCGGTGATATCCTGCTTTGTCGTGAGGTCTTCCGCGAAGATTGGACGTACGGTCTGATTGGTCGCTATCCGAATGTGGTGGTAGTCACAGAGAAGGGTATCCTGCTTAGACGGCTCACCAAGCATGATCGGAAGCAGGAGACGATCTCTTTGCATTCCCTTAATCGCGGGGATGAAGATCGCACCATAGCGCTTCAGGATGTCAAGGCCTTCTTCTATGTAGAGCGTCTTATTGAGCGGCACCTGTCGCAGTGGTAGCTGGCACTTCCTGCCGACTTATAAGGATGGAGATGCTATATAATATAGGTAGAGCGGGCTAAGTCGATGCATAATCGCTTGGCTCGCCTCGCTTATATGAGGGTCTCTGGATCGATCCCTCCATCTGCGTGCGTGCTTCCCTTCCTCGGGCGTGCGTTACGTCTGATATAATAATGCTAACTTTGTGGCTTCTTAATAAGCAAACCGTAGAGTTAAGTAACATCCGTCAATGAGAGAAATAGTACTCAAGGGGCTTACCTTCGTGCCCTATATTGATGCCAAGACCATAGGCCAGGCAGTCAAGAAGCTCGGGGAACGCCTGAAAGCTGACTTTAAAGATCGTGACCCGCTCTTTGTCTGCATCATGAATGGTTCATTCATGTTTGCCTCCGAGCTCATGTACGCTATCGACGAAGACTTCGAGGTTGCCTTTGCTCGCTATAGCAGCTACCAGGGGACCAAGAGTACCTTTGAGCTCAAGGAAGTGATGCCTGTGACGCAGTCCCTCGAGGGGCGTGTCGTCGTCATCGTCGAGGACCTCATCGACACGGGCTTCACTATGTACAATCTACAGAAGCACTTCTATAGCCTGGGCGCTAAGGAAGTCCACATCGCTGCGATGCTCTCCAAGCCCGAGGCCTTGAAGTGTGACGTCCACACGGACTACGTAGCGATGGAGATCGAGAATAAGTTCATCCTCGGTCATGGGCTCGACTACGATGACTACGGTCGCATGTTCAGAGATATTTATCAACTAAAAGACTAATCATACTTTAGAGACAACGATGCTTAATTTAGTGATCTTCGGAGCACCAGGCTCTGGCAAGGGAACACAGAGTGAAGTCCTTATCGAACAGTTCGGGTTCGATCATATTTCCACTGGCGACCTCCTGCGCGCAGAGATCAAGCAGGGTAGTGAGCTGGGGAAGTCTGCCAAGAGCTATATCGACGCCGGTCAGCTTGTCCCCGACAGCCTGATCATCGGCATGATCGAGAAGGTACTCCAGGAGCGCCAGCCCAAGAAGGGGCTTATCCTCGACGGGTTCCCCCGCACTGTAGCTCAGGCCGAAGCGCTGGATGCGCTCTACGCCAAGCACGGGACTGCTGTACATGCTGTCCTGGACCTTCAGGTCGCCGAAGACGAACTCATCCAGCGCCTGCTGAAGCGCGGTGAAGAGAGCGGCCGTAGCGATGACAACCTTGAGACCATTCAGAAGCGCCTCGGTGTCTATCACGCTCAGACGGCTCCTATCGCTGAGCACTACGCTAAGAAGGGAGTGCACCACGCCATCGAAGGTAGCGGCTCTATCGCTGATATCACGGCACGCATCGCTAAGGTCGTCAACGCCCTGAACTAAGGACAAGACCACCAGTATGTAGCCCAGCCTCATTGGTTGGAGGACAAGGCATAGTGCCTGGAGCGTGGCGCTTCTCACCCACGGGTGAATCGGCTGACCAGACTTCAGACACGTGCCTTTCCTTATTTTTGTACCACATTAATCCTAGAAGACGAGAGCCACTATGGCAGAATCAAACTTTGTAGACTACGTCAAGATCTACTGTCGCTCAGGTAAGGGCGGCCGAGGCTCTACGCACTTCCGTAGAGAGAAGTACATCCCCAAGGGCGGCCCTGACGGCGGGGATGGCGGCCGTGGTGGTGACATCTATATCCGCGCCAATGAGAACTACTGGACCCTGCTCCACCTGCGCTATCAGCGCCACGTCATCGCGACAAGCGGGGGCGGTGGTGGTAGAAACCGCTCCACGGGCTGCGATGGTGAGGACCAGATCATCGAGGTACCCGTAGGTACCGCCGTCTATGATGCCCTCACGGGGGAATTCATCATGGACCTCAACCGCCATGGGCAGCAGGAGCTTCTTGTCAAGGGCGGTCGTGGCGGTAAGGGGAATACCTTCTTCAAGACGCCGACCAACCAAGCTCCGCGCTATGCCCAGCCAGGTGAGCCTGCTCAGGAACGTACCGTCATTCTCCAGCTCAAGATGCTCGCTGATGTCGGTCTTGTTGGTCTCCCTAATGCAGGGAAGTCCACGCTCCTCTCTGTCATCACTGCTGCTAAGCCGAAGATCGCGAACTATCCCTTCACGACGCTGGAGCCTAACCTCGGTATGGTGCGCTATCGTGATGACCGATCCTTCGTCATGGCGGATATCCCTGGTATCATCGAGGGTGCTGCAGAAGGGCGTGGCTTAGGCTTGCGCTTCCTTCGCCACATTGAGCGCAATGCTCTGCTCCTCTTCATGATCCCAGCCGATACGGAGAATATCGCCGCAGAGTATCGTCTCCTCCTCAGTGAGCTGGTCAAGTACAATGCTGAGCTCACGGAGAAGCGCAAGGTCCTCTGCATCACCAAGTGTGACTTGATCGATGAGGAGATCCAGGGCTGGATCGTTGATGAGCTGCACAAGGAGCTACCCGCAGCGCTACCTATCTGCTTCATCTCCGCTGCTGCTCACCAAGGACTCACCGAGCTGAAGGACCTCCTATGGCAGGAGCTTAATCGTGAGACGAAGCACCGCACCGAGTCCATCATCCAGCAGTCTATCGACGTCACAAGCCTCACCTTCGATGATGATGACGATGAGCTCCCCAGCTTTGATGAAGAAGACGAAGACTTCGACGAAGAATGGGGTGACGAAGATGGCGACCTGGAGTTCGATTGGGACGATGTCGAGATCGAAGCTGAGGATGCTACCGAGGAATAGCTAGCTATTCGTGATAACTATCATAGGCAATAGGGGCGTCTCTGGGTGCATTCCCAGAGGCGCCCTCTTGCATTTTCGGATATTTATACTACTTTTGCATTGGGTAAGTCCTATACGACCAGCTCCCTTTGACTCCCCCAGGGCTTGATCGCAGCAAGGGTATTAGGTTGTAGCGGTGCGATATAGATCGCTTACCCACCTGCCTCTTTAGCTCAGTTGGCCAGAGCACGTGATTTGTAATCTCGGGGTCGTTGGTTCGAATCCGACAAGAGGCTCAAAGAAAGAAAAGGGGATGTGCCAATCGACACATCCCCTTTTCTATTGCCATTAAATATGAGATGATGATATCTCTATCTGCATAGAATTAATCCGCCTATGACAAGCAAGCATTACATACTATTATTAAGTGGCTGCCTACTCCTCTGTACAAATGCCGAGGCGTCGGTAGACAAGCTCCTTCCTCGCCCCCAGCACCTGGAGATGCACGCAGGGAAGTGCAGTACGATCCGTCTTAAGCCCGAGGGGCTGTATCTACAGGACGAGCTGAAGGAAATACTTCAGCGGAACGGCTGTGCCATCGATTCGCGTAGCCCCATCGTGGTGCGCACCTCGATCGTGCCCTCGCTCCCCAAGGTTTATTTCAATAAGGAGGAAGCCTATCGCCTGCGCATCGGAGCAGATGGTATCTACGTGGATGCACTCGAGCGTATCGGCTTGTATCGTGGCTTGCAGACCTTAGAGCAGCTCCTCATCTCGGCAGAGAAGAGGGGCGAGCTGGAGGCATGCGATATCATCGACTGGCCTTCCTTCCGTATGCGAGGCCTTATGCACGATCTCGGCCGTGCCTTTATCCCTATGGAAGAGCTGAAGAAGCAGGTACGTCTCTTGGCACAATACAAGGTCAATACGCTACACCTGCACCTCACCGAGCATCAAGCATGGCGACTGCAGAGCAAGTGCTATCCTCAGCTGACGGAGGCTCGCCACACGACACGTATGCCAGGGAAGTTCTACACCCTCTCGGAGCTACAGGATCTGGCACGCCTGTGCAAGGATCTGCGTATCACGCTCATTCCCGAGATTGATATGCCGGGTCACAGCTCCGCTTTCTCGCGAGCCATGGGCTTCGATATGCAGACACCCGAAGGTAAGCGCGTCGTCAAGGATATCCTCACGGAGCTGGCCGAGAGTCTCGATGTACCTTACATTCACTTGGGTACGGATGAGACGGACTTCACGGATAAGCTCTTCGTCCCCGAGATGGTCGAGCACGTTCGTTCGCTTGGTAAGAAGGCTATCGCGTGGAATCCCGGCTGGCCCTTCAAGAGTAAGGAAGTCGACCTCCTCCACCTATGGAGCTCAAAGGGACGCATCGTGTATGGCACGCCCGCCATCGATAGTCGCTACCATTACCTCAATCACTACGACCTCTTCGCCGATATCCAGATGCTCTACAGCAGCAAGATCCTCGGCGTCACGGCGAGCAATACGAACGTGATGGGGGCGATACTCGCCGTATGGAATGACCGCTATGTGGAGTCTCCCCGCGCTATCATGCAGGAGAATGCCGTCTACCCCAATATGCTTGCTTTGGCCGAGCGTGCTTGGCTTGGAGGCGGTGCGGGATACTTCAACGCTCCGACTGCAGCGCTTTCTCCCGAAGCGAGCGCCGAGACGCGAGAGGCGTTCGTAGACTTCGAGCGCAGACTCCTGTGGCATAAGGATCGCGTCTTCGCTGGTGAGCCCTTCCCCTACGTGGCGCAGAGCCATGCCCAGTGGTATATCAGCCCCGTTTATCCCAACGGTGGCGACCTTTCGGCTTCGTACCTTCCCGAAGAGCAGTACCTCAAGCAGATGAAGGCCCACCAGTATGCACCGCCTACCGAGGTGGGTGGAGAAGCCTACCCTTACCAGCGCACCAGCGGTGGCTCGGGCGTCTATCTCCGTCACGTGTGGGGAGACATTTGCTACGGCCTCGTCCCCAATGCATCGGAGAATAGCACCGTCTACGCTACGGCTTGGGTACACAGCGATGCCGCCACGACGGCAGGCCTGATCTTCGAGACGCAGAATTATAGCCGTTCGGAGGCGGACGTAGCTCCCCAGCAAGGCACGTGGGACTATAAGGGCGGCCGTCTGTGGGTCAATGGAGAAGCTATTGCGCCTCCCCGCTGGCAGAATGCAGTTGGACAGCGCAACATTGATCTTCCCCTTGCCAACGAGAACGCAGCTTCGCGCCCACCCCTACAGATCCAGCTGCAGAAGGGCTGGAATCAAATTCTGATTAAGCTACCGATTGGGCGCTTCACGCTCCCCGAGATTAGGCTGAATAAGTGGATGTTCGCCGCAGCGATCACCACGCCTGACGGCAGCAAGGCTTTGCCGAACCTACAATACGCCAAGCCCAGCCTCAAGTAGGTACTTCGGCTTCGGCTCATTTAGCAAAAGAGGGTGCAAGGGAAGTATGCTTCCTTTGCACCCTCTTTTCTTTTTATAATCAAGGGGATGAGATCTCCGTATATACGGCCGGAAACTTCCGTATATGCGCAGGGAAATTTCCGTATATACAAAAATAAATTTCCGCATATGCGAAAAAATATTTCTGCATATACGGAAATTTATCGCCGTGTGCACAGCGTTTTTTCGCCTTGCTTTCATAGGAAGAAGGCGGGGGCTTGGGCGCCTTAGCGAGGGGCGAAAAGCGAGAGAAGAGCCTTCCTCTTCTTCTCCCCCAGCGAGGCTACACGGGGAGCGTCCAGTGCGCGCGCAGGATGGGCAGCGCTTCGGAGAGCTCTTGCATCGAGTCGAAGACAAGGTGAGCGCCTTCGTCTGCAAGAGCGCTGTCAGGAAGCAAGCCCGTATTCACCGCTATGGTGAAGATGCCTGCAGCGACGGCTGCCCGCACACCCATGGGGGCGTTCTCCACGACGAAGGCCTCGGCAGCGCTTACTCCAGCCTTCTCCAAGCCCATCAGGTAGGGCTCGGGGTCAGGCTTGCCACGGCGCACGTCCTTGCCTGTGACCATAAGATCTTCGGAGAAGACCTTGGGGAAGGCTTCATCCAGCCGCCCCAAGAGCGAGGCTTGCGAAGAGCCTGTGACTACAAGGCGCTCCACGTCGGAGAGCTCGGCGAGTACCAGCTCGACACCAGGGAGTGTCTTGCCCGAATTGTACTCGTTGAAGAGCTGTGTCTTGCGCTCATACAGCCACTTCGTCTCCTCGGGGGAGGCGTCGCGGCCGAGAGTACGCTGGTAGAGTAGCTTGATCGTGTAGCTACCCGTCTGGCCTTCGAACCAATAGACGTCCTCTTCGTTCATCTGCAGGCCTACCTCGTGAGCGGCTTGCACCCACGAACGGCAGTGCGCGGGCATCGAATCGAAGAGCACGCCATCCATGTCGAAGAGCGCAGCGGAGAGAGTAGGGAAGGGCGCGCTGAGGCCTTGCTCAGCGCGGTAGGTGCGGAGTGCCTTGAGGACTCCTTCGGTGCGTGCAGCCTTATTCTCTGTCACGTACTTCACCTCCTTCCTGAGCTGGTCTGGTCTTATGCCCTAAGAGCTTATCGACGACGAGGGCTATGGCGCCATCGCCGGTAACATTACATGCGGTGCCGAAGCTATCCATTGTGATATAAAGTGAGATCATCAGCGCCTGCTCCTCGACCGTGAAGCCTAAGATCGACTGGAGGATGGCCAGTGCTGCCATGATCGCGCCGCCAGGCACACCAGGAGCTGCTACCATCGTCACCCCAAGCAGGAGGATGAAGTGTGTGAACATACCTAAGTCATACGTCCCGCCACGCATCAGGATAAGAGCAAGAGCGCAGGAGACGATCTTCAGCGTACTGCCCGAGAGGTGGATCGTCGCGCAGAGAGGTATGGTGAAGGAAGCCACCCCGTCGCTGACACCATTCTTCTTCGCTTGGGCAAGTGTCACGGGGATCGTCGCTGCCGACGAAGCCGTACCCAGTGCCGTGAAGTAAGCGGGAAGCATATTGATGAGCAGACGGATCGGATTCTTCCCCTGTACCAGCCCCGCGATAGTGAACTGTAGGAGCAGCAGGAAGATGTGGAGCACGAAGATCACCCCGATGATCTTGATGAAGACCACCAGCACCCCGACGACCTTGCCACTGCTCGCCATCTCCATGAATATCCCGAGGATATAGAGTGGGAGGAGCGGGATGATGACCTTCTCGATGACGCCCGAGATGATATCCTTGACGTCGATGATCACGTTCTTGAGCGCCGTAGACTCCAGATGTGCTACGCCAAGGCCAAGGACGAAGGCCAAGATAAGCGCCGTCATGACGCCCATCACGGGAGGCATTGCGATGGTGAAGTAGGGCGTAAGGGCTTCAGGGCCCGCTTGTAGCTGGTCTACTTGCCCCGCATCGATGAGCTGCGGGAAGATAGCATTCCCCGTGAAGTAAGCCAGATAGCCCGAGAAGACTGTAGAGCCATAAGCGATAGCTACGGTCAGCAGGAGCATCTTCCCCGCGCTATGGCCGATGCCCCCGATAGCTTCAGCTACGAGAGCGACGATGATAAGCGGGATGGCGAAGTCGAGGAACTGCGAGAAGATCGCATTGAAGGTCAGGAAGAGTCGCGTCACCCCATCAGGCACGATGAGCCCGAGGCCGATACCCAGGGCGATCGCTATGATGATGCGGGGGAGCAAACTGAGGCGTAGAGCTTTCATTCGCTGAAAAGAGATAAGGGTTAGTGTAGTTAGTTAGCTTATAGTGAAAGACCCTACTAAGATAAGCGATAAAGCAATACGACTGGCATACATCCTCTCGTAGGGAGGGGGTACGCCAGTCGTCTTGTCTTAGGAGGTCATGATCACTCCGTGTGTAGTGTTACTGTCTATTCTGTCGCTTGCGCTCGGTCTCATCAAGGATGATCTTACGCATACGCATCGAGACGGGCGTCACCTCGACATATTCGTCGGGGCGGATATACTCCAGCGCGTCCTCAAGGCTGAAGACTACGGGAGGAGCCAATGATACCTTATCATCGCTACCCGAAGCACGCATATTCGTCAGCTTCTTGCTCTTGCAGACGTTGACGGCGAGGTCACCTTCCTTCGTGTGCTCACCGACGACCTGACCGGCGTAGACTTCTTCCTGTGGAGCGATGAAGAAGCGACCACGGCTCTGGAGGTTGTTGAGGGCATAGGCGTAGGCCGTCCCCGTCTCGAGAGCAATGATCGAGCCGTTGCTACGACGCTCGATGTCGCCCTTCCATGGCTGATACTCGAGGAAGCGGTGGGCAAGGACGGCTTCACCAGCCGAAGCGGTGAGGACGTAGTTGTTGAGCCCGATGATACCGCGCGAGGGTATATGGAATTCGAGGAATGTACGATCGCCCTTCGTCTCCATCATCGTCATCTCACCCTTACGGCGCGTGACGACGTCGATGATCTTGCTCGCAGACTCCTCGGGGAGGTTGACCGTGAGCAGCTCTATGGGCTCGTGGGGTACGCCGTCGATCTCGTGGATGATGACCTGAGGCTGACCGACCTGTAGCTCGTAGCCTTCGCGGCGCATGGTCTCGATAAGTACGGAGAGATGGAGGACGCCACGGCCGTAGACGATCCAGCTATCTGCGGTCTCTGCAGGCTCGATGCGCAGGGCGAGGTTCTTATCCAGCTCCTTCATCAGGCGGTCGTGGATGTGGCGGGAAGTGACGAACTTCCCTTCGCGCCCATAGAAGGGCGAATTGTTGATCGTGAAGAGCATGCTCATCGTAGGCTCATCGACAGCAATGGTCTCAAGCGCTTCGGGCGTAGCTACATCCGTGAGCGTCTCACCGATCTCAAAGCCTTCGATACCGACCAGCGCACAGATGTCGCCCGAGGAGACGCTATCTACCTTCGTTCGGCCAAGACCTTCAAAGATATTGACCTCCTTGATACGCATCTTTGCGATCGAGCCATCACGCTTGCAGAGAGCTACTTCCTGCCCTTCTCTGAAGGTACCACGGTGTACGCGACCTACGGCGATACGGCCGACATAGGAGGAGTAGTCCAGCGAGGTGATAAGCATCTGTGCTGGGCCTTCGATCTGCGTGGGAGCGGGGATTTGCTCGAGGATGGTATCCAGTAGGGTGGTGATATCTTCGGTAGGCTGCTTGTAGTCCTTGCTCATCCAGCCCTGCTTGGCCGAGCCATAGATGGTCTCGAAGTCAAGCTGCTCTTCGCTGGCGTTGAGGCTAAACATCAGGTCGAAGACCATATCCTGTACCTCTTCGGGGCGGCAGTTGGGCTTGTCGACCTTGTTGATGACTACGATGGGCTTCAGCCCCATCTCGATGGCCTTCTGCAGGACGAAGCGCGTCTGAGGCATAGGGCCTTCGAAGGCATCGACGAGGAGCAGGCAGCCGTCGGCGAGGTTGAGCACGCGCTCTACTTCGCCACCGAAGTCGGCGTGGCCTGGGGTGTCGATGATGTTGATCTTGACGTCCTTATAGCGGATGCTGACATTCTTGGAGAGGATGGTGATCCCACGCTCACGCTCGAGGTCATTGTTATCGAGGTACGTATCTACTTCGGCAGCCTTATCATCTCTGAAGAGCTTACCGGCTAAAAGCATCTTATCTACCAGCGTCGTCTTACCATGGTCGACGTGAGCGATAATCGCTATGTTGCGAATGTCTTGCATCTGTTTCTTATAAGTTCATCTATTACGGGCACAAAGGTAGTCAATAATGCGCACTTATGGGGGGATTTCTGCTTCTCGGCGCATAGTTTTTTTGCGGGTGAAGCACTCATCTCTTCTCACAAGAGACCATGCTTTCTCTCCTGGTAAATCGGCTATCGACATTGCTCGCAAAATGACTTCGTGCTGTAGCTATGAGGCGATAGTATTGAGGGGACTTTGCGACCAGTACTGCTCGGTGAATGGACCAGTACTGGTCACATATATGAACTAGTACTGCTTCGCGCTTCAACCAGTACTGGTCACTTCGCTGACCAGTACTACTTCAATTTTACTTTCCGAAAGGAGGGACTAACACGCACTACTGTAGGTAGATAAAATGGTATAAGGCTGACTCCCCGAAATCGGGAGTCAGCCTTATATCCTGATGTAGGAGATGAAGGTCTCTATAGGAGGGGGGCAAAGAGGCGCATGAAAGATTCTGCAAAGCGGACCATTCGCCCACGCTGCTCCCACTCCTCGTAGGTCAGGAGGTGGCAGGAGGTCTTGTCTTGGTCGAAGAGCGTACGCAGGCGCTTAGCTGTCCCCGAGTCGTAGATGATCCCCGAGATCTCGAAGTTGTGCTCCAGGCTACGGAAGTCCATGTTGGCCGAGCCGATAGTCGCTATCTGATCGTCAACGAGAAGGAGCTTGGAGTGGAGGAAGCCGTCGGTGTATTGGTAGATCTTTACCCCGGCCTCGAGGAGCTGTGTGAGGTAAGAGTTGGCAGCGAAGGTCGTCAGGCGCGAGTCCGTCTTGAGAGGGAGCATCAGCTCGACCT
>ENA-OWMB01000864-OWMB01000864.1-metagenome-genome-assembly--contig:-NODE-864-length-11356-cov-3.941156_pt1 | contig 11356 bp, 9 predicted proteins | sample MGYA00245353_ERZ651112 | MGnify/ENA primary metagenome ERZ651112 (study PRJEB26857, sample SAMEA4031773) | metagenome | biome: human; feature: oral; material: saliva | place: Philippines | collected 2014 | study...
GCATTCTGATATGCACATACAGACCGCTCCTTGAACGTGGCCAAGGGCATCGCATTGTTTGGAAACAGAAAGTGACACGGAAACCATCTTTGTCGATGTAGTTCTTAACCGGCCAGAAGACAAGAACGCTCAAGGCAACGAGGAAAATAACGATCAGCAGATCAACCCCCAGCATCACCGACCAGATCACTGGATGTTCTTGACTGATCACCGCCTGGGGTCCTTCCCTCATCATCTTCACAAAAGGCATGAATAGGAAAAGCGCGAAAGCGCACGGCACGACAACGGCGATCCATCCCCCCATCAGAACCACTATTCGATCTGCGTCAAGAGGAATCGGCTGATCATCGTTCTGATCGTAGTAGTAGTCGCCGTTGTCAATCGTCCCGATCTTCGAAACTATTTCTCCATCTGGTTCAATGACGATGTGTTCGCCAGCTCCTGGCGGCAGAGTTCCTTGAGGAGAAGAGCTTTGAGGCTCTGGCGCGTAGGGATTGCTCATTGCAAAATCATAGTCCATGACGATTCTCTATTAATTTGCGCGACACCACACTGAGTTTTCTCTGAATTTATCGCGAAAATTTCCCATTCTGTTCACTTTGCCACAGCCGTGCTTTTTAATTGAAAGAGACTTGGACTTCTCGCTAGCATGGCTAAAGTCTTTAATGTTGCGCTCTGTAAAGATAGGGAATTTTTATGGTTACTCAGTTGAACGCACAAAGCTCGCACCGTCGTTCGGCTTTTACCGCATGCCTGAGCGCCAGCATTGCTCTGGGCTTTGTTGGAACTTCTGTCGCGCAGCATCAAGCTCATGCCGATTCCACAGATCCTGCAGAACTCGTTCTTCTCAAGGATGCAGCCCATGTTCAGATGTCGGGCGCACAACCTGCCTATGGAAGTAACGGTCTTCCTATTGCCCTCGATTCCACTGCAGACGCCCCGATCAGCGACTTCAACGTTGGCGACTATGTTCTCTATCGCGTCAATATTCTCAACCGCGGCCAAGGAACGCTGGCTCACTTCAAGGTTCAGGATCAGCTTCCCGAAGGTATTACCTACCAGAATTCCTGGGTCAGCCGCTGCCAAATGATGTTAGTTGCGCCTATCGACCACCTGTGGGTTCGCGAAGATGGAACACCCGCTTCCCCTGCAGAACAAAGCGTCACTTTCCCCTGTACGGGTGGCGGGATTACCAGCAAGGAATCCTTTGATCACTGCACAGGAGAATGGTCGAGCGATAACGGACTCGACTACATGGGCTACTCCACACTGCATATTCTGGGCCGCGTGAATAAGAAGGCCGCTGGAACGACAGTGTCCAATACGGCGACAATTGGTGATCTTTCCAATGCGAATGTACAAATGCCAATTAAGTCTTGGACTGCCACTATTACGGTCGCGCCTTTGGCTGCTGATGCTCAAGTTGAACCGATCATCGATCCATCCCCCTGCGCACCTGAACCGACTCCGTCTCCTTCAACAACCTCACCTTCTCCTTCGGCGAGTACAACGCAGCCTTCTCCCTCGACAAGCTCAACCACTCCTTCTCCCTCGGCAACGACCGAGACAACTTCACCTATTTCCCCTGCTCCTAAGCCATCACAATCACACAAGCCATTGCTTGCACGTACCGGTGTGCCTTTGGCTATCATTGGGGGAGCAACACTCATGACCGCAGCTTCGGGATTTGTTTTTGCCTCACGCAGGCGAAAGTTCGACTGATTCCGCTCGCCAAGGAAAAGGACCTCTATGTCACACCTGACGGCACGTCGCGCAAAGCGCCGCCGCACGCTTCTTGCCACCTTCGTAAGCGCAAGCGTTGCACTGGGAATCGTGGGCGCTTCGGCCTCACATCATCAAGCAGATGCCGCTCCTAACGATGGTGCTGATCTCATCGTCATGAAGGATGCTGCGCACGTCAAGATGGAGAACGGAAAACCAGTCTTTGATGCAAACGGTCTTCCCGTTGCTTTGGATTCGACTGCGGATGGTCCGATCGGTGAATTCAACGTGGGCGACTACGTTGTCTATCGCATCAACGTTTTGAACCGTGGTCGAGGCGTTGTCAATAACATTAATGTTTTCGACAGCCTTCCCAAGCAGATTACCTACCAGAACTCGTGGACACGAAGGTGCACGACGGACTTCTACTCCGTCGCACCGACTGACCACCTGTGGGTGCGCTACGGGCAAAGCTTCGATCCAAATCCGGATTATTCTGGCGAGTTGAAGTTCCCCTGTGAAAGCTCCAATACCTTTGGTTCCTACAATTACTGCGGTGCAATGTGGAACACTGGGACGGGTGAACTTGCCTACCTCGACTACGGTACGCTCTACGTTCTGGGCCGTGTGAACGAAAAGGGTGCAGGAGAAGAGATTTCGAACAACGCGATCATCTCCAACTTCAAGTCTGAGAACGGAAAGTCTTCGGTCGACATGTGGACCGCAAACATCACAGTTGCCCCTAAGGCTGCAAACGCTCAGTACGAGCCGATCGTCGAGACCGAGGTCTGCGAGACTCCCACTCCTTCACCGACGCCCTCGACGACTACGCCGACGCCGTCTCCGAGCACCTCGACGACGACGCCTTCGCCTAGCCCGTCGACCACTTCGACGACGCCATCCCCGAGCGCCAGCACGACCACGCCAACTCCCAGCACCTCTTCTCCTACTCCGAAGACACCGCTGGCACGTACAGGCGCTCCTTTGGCACTCTTTGTGGGAGCGGCACTGGTTACCGGTTCTGCAGGTGTTTACGCGTCGCGTAAGCGCAAGCTCGGCTAACGCTCTTCTACATCACACTGAGGTCTACGCATGAAGCGTAGACCTCAGTGTTTCTCTGCTAGGCGCGAGCGATATGGAGACACAAAAGACCCGGTCTCTGATGAGACCGGGTCGTCAGTAGCGGGGACAGGATTTGAACCTGCGACCTCCGGGGTAATCGACCATTGAGGTCATTGCCGTTGGCAGAATCCGAGTTTCTTGAAGCATAGAGCCAAAAAGAGCACTGTCATACCTGCCAGAGATGCGCGCAGTAGTACACCTGTATCACTGAATAAGTGGCCCCATAAATGGCCCCTTCCTACCGTCCGAGAGCCTCAACAAGACTGGAAGTGTCACGCACATCGGTGTAAGCCGTTTTGTTGATCTCAGCGTCGTGCCCAAAGTATGCGGCTCTCACTTCGGCTGGGATTCCCGCGTTCATCGCTCGGGTATTGAGCGTTGTGCGCCAGACATGGGATGAGACCTCATGAAGCAGTGGGATTGAACATGCGTCAGCAACTTCTCTAAGGAGCTTCTTCACCGCTTTCTGCGCGTTGGATTGATTCCATTTGCTACCCGGGACAGCCGGGGCAGGGAATACGAGCGTGCCCTCTTGGCGGCGCTCTAGGCGCTCCCTGAGCCGCTCAGCGACCCGATCATCAAGCACGGGCACAGTTCTTCCCCTGTGGGTTTTTGAGCGCTCAGCGGGCACCGTGACCTTGATCCGCACCCCATCATCTTCAACCTCATCAAGACGAAGACTGAGGGCCTCCCCGATCCTGAAGCCTGTTGCCGCTTGCAGCAGCGTGAGTTCGACTGTTGTGCGTCTGTGTTCTACTCGGTCTGCCATTGTGAAGCGTCCCCGTCTCGGTGCGGCTACGTCTTCTACATCTATTGCGAGCAGGTACTCGATGGCACGCTCATACTCAGCATCGGTAAGGCCCCTACCACCTTCACGCTTTGCCGTTTTCTTCACGTTTCCGAGGTCGATTGCCATGCCTGCGAGAGGGTTCCCTGTGATGACCTCGTCGCGGATGAGCTGTTGGAGCACCCACTTGCTCAGCACATTGCGGGCATTGCGCCCAGACTCAGCTCCATGCTCGCTTGCAATGTCCTTCAAGACCGCCTCCAATCGACGGAACCTCACAGCATCGTGAATTGTGTATCCCTTGAAGTGCTCACCAAGGATGTCGAGGAGGTGTTCATACTTGGTTTTTGAGCGTTCCCTAAGGTGCGATGCTTTAACGGCGGGGATTGAGACTTTCTTGATGTACTCACTCATCTGTGAGGTCGGCTTCCACGAACCTTCTGTTCCCGCTGCTCGGAGTGCTTCCTCAGCTACTGCTAGGGCTTTCGTGCGCCATTCCCCCACTGTTGGGGCTGTTACCTTCAGGCGGACGGTCTTACCATCCATGAGCCTGAGTGAGAAGCGCCCAAAGTAGGAGCCGTTAGCCTGCCTTTCCGGCTTCGTCTGAGCTGCCATGTGCTCGCCTGGTTTGAGGGCGATCCTTCCCATAAGTGGCCCTTTCCGTCGTTGGTTCAAGTCAACAGTAGCAGACCAGATCGCCCCGGTAGTTGCGTGGACTTGACAATGCATGCTAAGCTGGCGCTCACAAGTAAATAACAACGCGCCAAGGTGTCCCAGCCACCGCTGTATGACGAAATCCAAGCTGCCGTCGAATATGCAGGACGGAACTCAGCGGATGGGCAGGCACAGAAGCATGATGAACTGATATGGCAGCCTTATAGCGAAGTGTAAGTCCGTTCTGGCGAGGTTCACCCATAAGGGGTGGACTATGCCTACTCAGGCTCTCGAAACTACTACTTCCGTACTTGCTGTCTCAGCAAACGAAGCCGCTGCCATGCTCGGCGTCAGTTCTCGCACGCTTGCGAACTGGAGGACTCAGGGCATTGGCCCGGCGTTCGTCCGTGTCGGTGCGGTCCGTAGTCGGACTCTTTACCGTATCGATGACCTCAATACCTGGTTAGATAACAACCGGGTTGAAACATCGGGTTCCAAGGCGGTCGCATCATGACCGCACTCACTCACTCTCTTTCTCCTTCCCCGAGCACCTTCGAGGACATCCAGACCACGCTCGTTGGCACTCCGTGGACGGTCTCTGAGGAGTCCGTTGGGGGTATCTCTACAGCCGTCTTGGTGAGGCGTTCTGAGCGTCTTCTAAGTAGGCAAAGATTTAGTAAAATTGACAGTAAAAAAAATTTTACTGTCAAAACTGATCCGAGTTTCGCCTGTAATACCAACGGAAACGCGTTCAGGCCATCATCCCCTATGGGAGCGGAGGAATGGCCGGGCCGGACCGGAGGGTCCGACCGCGCCATCGCTCCTGGGCTTGACCCTGTGGGCGGTGGGTCTCATGAAGTCGTTTTTGGTGACCTACCGACCGTGAAGGCGATGGGGACGGGTAAGTGTGCTCCGGTCATTGGTTTCGATACCGAGTTCACTCATCGCGAGGATGGGGGTGGGGTCATTGATTCCTACCAGTTCTCGCTGATCGATCCTTCTGACTCTGACTACCGCTTCGATATCGTGCTTCTCCCTTTGGTGAAAGGTGAACGGCTTCCGTTTGAGTCTGCTCTGTGCGTGGTTATCCGCGAGTCGGGGCTGTGGCGCGCTGCGGGCTTGCCCGATGCTCGCGGCTTTGATCGTCGTGATTTCTGGAAGTCTGGATGCGACTACAGTGCGAACCTGAACGCTTTGTATAAGCTCGGTCGTCTCTCGTTGGTGCTCGCTGGGCATTATCTCAACGCTGATCTGACGGCTTTTGCTCGTCCTCATGGAAACTCGAAGTATAGCGACATCCTGCGTCGCGTGACCTCAGCGAGTGGAGGTCTGGTCTCGCTTCAGCCTATTCGCGTGATAGAACGCTCGGGCGCTTCAGGCTCTGGTGAGCGCTGGCTCCCTCTTTCGGTGACGATTCGGGACACGATGGGTCAATCTGCGCCGGGGATGCAGTCTCTTGCTGTTCTCGGAGACTCGGTGGGTATCCCCAAGATTAACGTTCCTGGTGATTGGAAGGAACGCATGAGTGAGTATCGGGATCAGCACCTCATCGACTTCTTGGAATACAGCGCCAATGACGCTGTGATTGTGTTGGAGTACCTTTCTGCTGTCTGGGGTGAGGGTGTTGTCCCGCCTGTAACTCTTAGCGGCGGTGGTGCTCACGCACTGCGTGATGGGGTCAAGCGTTATTGGGGTTTGGAAGGCACGCCGAACTCCCTCTTCATGGCTCGTTTTCAAGGGCTAATGAAGCTCAAGGAGGGGGAAGAACAGGCTGAGGACGCGCTGACTTATTATTCCGTGCGCTCGCTCAAGCCTGTGGACGCGGACGCCAAGCTCACTCACGCAATGTGCAAAGCTGCTTTTCACGGTGGTTGGAACTCGGCTCTGAAAATTGGCTACTTCGATAAGCCGACTTACGACCATGACATTCAGTCGGCATACCCATCGGCTATGGCTGCCGTGATCGATGTGGACTATGAGTCCGGTGCGGTTGAAGAGGTCATTAAGGATCGAGAACTCACTTTTGCTGATTTCCCTCTAGGGTACGCCACTCCCCTCGTGGCCTTTGTCTCGTGGGAATTTCCCAAAGATGTTGAACCTTGTATTCCTGTCAAGGTTGAACAGTCGGTGGTTTATTTTCGAACCTCTGTTGGAGCTGGTTCTGGTTTGGGTGAGGGACTGTCTCAGTTCGGTGGTTTCCAAGGTGCTTATGCTATGGCTCCAGAGCTGCTCCTAGCTTTGAAGCTGGGTGCTCGGGTGCATGTTCAGATGGGGCTTCGTCTGCGCCCCTTGGAGATGGACGGTGAGCCGTCTCGTTCGATGCGCGCTGCGATGAAACAGATGGTGGAGGACCGGAGAACAGCTAAGCGTTACTTCGGTAAGAAGAGCCTTGAAGAGCTTATTATCAAGGTCGCCTCAAACTCTTGTTATGGCAAGCTCGCTCAAGACGTGTCTGAGCGTTCGGGATGGAACGCTTGGGAGGAGGAGATGGAGTCCATTGGCGGCTCGTCGGTGACCTCCCCCTATCACGCTGCGATGATTACGTCCCTTGTTCGCGCTTTGTTGCTCGCAAAGGCCAACGAAGTCACTCTTTACTCCGTCACGACTGACGGTGGCATCTTCGATGTGGATTGCATCGATCATCTGGAGTCCTTCGGACTGTCTGATGTGTTTCGTGATTCCCGTGAGGCGCTCGCTGGGGATCGAACCGTGTGGGAGATCAAACATCGCCAGAATACGCTGCTCAACGTTACGACTCGGGGGAACGTCTCTCTTGAACCGGGAGGGGTGCTCGCGAAGGCTGGGATGAAAACCCCTGGTGATATTGAACGAGGTTCGGTTGAGGAGCGGGAGTGGTTCTGGGATCTGGTGATCTCCCGTGATGGAAAAGTGCCGAATCCTTATCGTCGCCATCCATCGTTCAGGGAATTATCTCGCACCTGTAATCGCCTGGACTTCGCCCCTCTTGACGTGTGTCCTGAGGTCTCGCTCGATTTCGACTTTAAGCGTAAGCCTGTGTGGGACACGTTGCGTTGTGTCGTTATCAATGGTTATGAGGTTGCCTGCTTCGACACGGTTCCTTGGGATTCTGTGGATGAGTATGTCTCTGCTAAGGAGAAGGCTCGTCACATCGCTAAGTTTCGTCCTGGGACAACAGGCGACGATCGCCCTACTGGTTGCCTGCGTACGGTTGAGCAATTTCGCACGTTGAAGAAGCGTATCGAAACCTCTAAAAACCGTCGTATCTACACGGAGAAAGGGTCTGTTCTCACTGACCTCGTGGCTGCTCATCGTGAAGGGTTTATCGACGTTCCGATGCTCTCTAGCAGTGCGAGTGTCTCTCAGAAACTTGACTGGCTTTCATCCCTTGGATATGGGGTGTTCACCCGTGCCCAGTGGGATCACTTGTGTAAGAAAGATCGACGCGCCCGCGTCATCAAAGATGTCGATCTGGGTGAGCTTGCTCGGATCGTCGAAGACTTGCCGACTTGGTGAGTACAAAGACCGGACGCCGGTACGGCGTCGCCCCCTCAGCCGGGTGGGCACCGGCATTTATCCAAAGAAAAAGGAGATAGAAATGGATATTCTCAATAACTCTCTCGACGACCTTATCAAGCAGGAACGTCTTGCTTCTCAGAAGCGTATTCGTCGCATGCGTGAACGAGCACGCAAGGAGGAGGAACGCCTCGCTTTGCGCACGGCGGAGGTCATCCGTACGAAGCGCCCTGACGCGTACTTGCAGTATGAGGAGGAGGCACGTCGCCTTCTCGAAGAGGAGCGACTGGCACGCTCGTCTCGGGCGAAGCGTTCGGCACAGTCCGACGCGCAGCCGGAGGTCACGACGTCGGAGCAGGTCCAGCAGGATGGAGGTACGAATTATGAGTACTGACAGCCTGTTTGCGACCTACGACCTTAAGGGCGAGATGCGCAAAAGGATGCGAGAGATAGAGGAGCAATCGGCGTCGGAGCGTGCAGCGCGCGTCTCGCCCTCACCGTCTCCTGCTCCCCGTCAAGGGGTAGCAGGGGCGGTGTCCCCCGCGCCCGCAGTGAGCAACGCGAACGAGGACGTGGGCCAGCGGAGAGATGGCAGACAGGGGGCGGTCACGCCACCGTTGTCTGACACTCTCCCTGCTGGCCATACCGTGGTCACGCCTGAAGTCATGCCTCAGCATGAGGGCGTTACCACGTTCTCCGACACTCGTTCGCGCAGGATCACTGTGCGTGTGTCGGAGGAGGAGTACGGCGCCTGTGAGCGTCGTGCGACTAAGCTCGGCGTTCCGTTGAGCGCGTGGCTTCGCGCAGCAGCACTACATGTGCTCGATGCAGCGACGCCACCTCTGGAGGCGGTGGCTCAGGAGGCGGCTCCAGAGTCGGTGCAAACTGCTCAGGCTATTGAGCAGTTGCGGCGTGAGGGGGTCAATCTGAACCAAGCATTGAGGCGCGGTTCGGTGATTGACCCCGAGCGGGTGCGAGACCTCGCTCGCGCCGTCGATGACTTGCGCGCAAGTCTTGGTGACAAGACGGTGATCACGTCATCGACACAAACTGCTCAGGCTATTGAGCAGTTGCGGCGTTTGAGGGTCAATCTGAACCAAGCTCTGAAGCGAGGTTTGGTGATTGATCCCAAGCAGGTGCAAGACCTCGCTCGCGCCGTCGATGACTTGCGTGCAAGTCTTGGTGACAAGACGGTGATCACGTCATGAGCACAATCAACGTTAAGTCCTCGAAGTCCGCTGCCTCGGCGGTGAACTATGTGCTGTATGGTGCTGATCCAAAGGTGCGCTCTCGCCTTCGATCAGAGGGACGCACTCGGGCGGCGGCACTTGCCATCCATACTGCGGACGGTGCTTCGACACCGGAGCAGTTCCTTGCTCGTGCCGAATCACTTGCGCGCTTGCATGGGAGGAAGGTGGAGGCGTACACCTACGTCCTTGCTTTTCACCCGGACGAGTTCGACGTGACCTCACAGGAGGATATGCAACGCGTGTGTGATGTCGCGAAGAGACTCACTGAGTCTATGCACAGCGCTGACTACCTTATCGCCGTTCACACGGACTCGAAGGGCCAGCACGCGCACGCGCATATCACAGTGACGAACCATGACAACCTCACGGGCAAGGCGCTCTCGCGTTATACCTCGTGGCGTCACGGACTGCACCAGTTAAATGATCAGATCATGCGTGAGGAACAGCTTCGTGTGCTCCCCGATCCAACCAGGCCCAAGCCGGGGTGGCTTCAACGCAGAGAGGACTTTTCTCCCGGTGGTTTCGAGCAACAACTCGGTGACATCGTCAACGACGCGCTTACTGATCTGCGCTCGGTGGATCGAGCGTCGTTTGAGGAAGTCCTCGCTGAACATGACGTGCGCCTCGCGGTCACGGATCGTGATGGATGGTCTTTCAAAATGAGGCGGCTCGACAATGGTAAGTGGGGAAGGAAGAAAGCAAGTGCCTTGTCTCCAGATTTCACCGCTGACAAGGCGCAAGAAGTGTTCGCTGCTCATCAACAAGCAGTAGCGGTCGTGGAAGAGGAGGAAGAGGAGGAGATCACACCCAAGAAGAAGGCTCCGCTTCCTGACCCTCAACCTACCCCACCGCCCTCACCCCGACAGGCACCATCGCTCTTCGATGTGCTCGCGGGTAAGGCGGAAATACCAATGCCTGCAGGTGGGAGTGTCGAGCGGAAGAAGACCTCGACAGTTTCACCCCGAACACGGCCTGAGACTACCGAGGAACGAGACGCAAGCCCTATGAGAGGTGTTATCGTCCCTGAGGTCACACAGCATGAAGACGATGGGCCTGATTTTGGCTGAAAGGACGAGGAAACAATACCCCGGTTACCAGTGAGGTAACCGGGGTATTGTGTCATAACGATCTATAAATGAAGACGCCGCCATCAGGCGCGTCGGTGATGGTGTAGTCGAATTCTTGGTCATGGATCCATGCGTCCCAGTCGAAGAAACGCTTAGCTTCCTCAGGCCATCCTTCCATCAAGCAGATGTCCTCAGCGAGTTGTGTGGCGTAGTCCTCGAATGAGTCCCAGCAGCCACAGTAGCGCTCCTCGAAGTCTGAGACGCTCGGTAGGGTATCCCCACATGCGATGTAGCAGCCGGTTTCCACCCAAGCGAGCAGTGCAGGCCACTGTTCCTCTCCGACCTCATCGAAGACCTCACCCCAAAGCTGTGCGGTATCGGGCGACATTTCACCTGTTCCGCAAGGGAACCCCTCGTGATCGAAGATCCATAGCTCTTCGTGATCTGTGGGGCCAAGGTGTAGGTCTTCAGGGGTGACCTCACCGGCTTCTTCTGCAAGGAACCATTTCCCGTTGAGTATTCCCTGGTTGTAGCAGCTAAGGCATCCGATCCAGACCGATGGACGAACAGTAGTTTGAGCAATCATTTCAGCCTCCCGAGTAGGTGGAGGTGAGGCCAGGCAGTTCAGTTTTGGAAAGGACGCACTCAAGGGACCCCACCTCCAGCAAACAGCTCGAGGTCGCATTGCGACCTGCTCAGGGGGATGAGCGGGAGGAGGATATTTATCGCTCAGGGGGATGATCTTTATCGTCCTTGTATGTTCTCGTGGAGTGGGAGCAGAGGGTGAGGAGGCCCCTCTCCGGCAGCACAGGTTGTTACGCTAGTTGTTACGCTTGCTACGCCTGTGTTACGCCTATTTTTCGTCAGGCGTAACGCTTTAAACGTTGGTATATCAAGCAAAACTATATGTTGTTACGCCTGTTACGCCTAATTTCTATTAATTACGCGCGGAAAATATATTTCCCCCCTCATTCACCGTGTTTTTATATATAGAAAAGTTTTCGATTTTAGGCGTAACAGGCGTAACAGGGTCAGCTTTTCGTTGAGATACGAGGCGAAACTGCGTTACGCTTGTACATTTTTAGGCGTAACACAGGCGTAACAAACTGGCTCTTCATAATTGAGGGTGTAGTTCATCTCAGCCCAGGAGCTTTCATTTTTAAGCTCAATCCTAGAAGACTTACTGCATTTTGCTTCGACGCACCTGACGCTCACTCTTCGTCACACCCACCACATACTTCGTCTCACACAAGTCATAA
>ENA-OWMB01000866-OWMB01000866.1-metagenome-genome-assembly--contig:-NODE-866-length-11329-cov-5.582402_pt1 | contig 11329 bp, 9 predicted proteins | sample MGYA00245353_ERZ651112 | MGnify/ENA primary metagenome ERZ651112 (study PRJEB26857, sample SAMEA4031773) | metagenome | biome: human; feature: oral; material: saliva | place: Philippines | collected 2014 | study...
TGGACATATTGCCGTGTTGTGCAAGGAAAAGCAACTCTTCGCCAGTCATCTGCCATACAGGCTTGTCCAGTAATTCGTTTATCGTCATAATTCAATTGTTTTTAAATGAATAACTCGCCCTTGCGCATAGGGCATTCAGTCAGCTCTGACGATGCAAAAGTAGAGGGCTTTTAATGTTATTCCAAGTGAAAGGGATATGGCGGGAAATATAAGAGAAAATAGGGAAATCAGAGACAATCAAAAACACTTAAACCATACTCATAAAGTGAACAATATCGGGAAAAATATCGTTTATAAGCAATCATTATGACTGTTTTAGTAATTTTCTCTTACACGTACATTAGATTCTAAACAGGTGTAGGTCTATAAAAATATTGAGAGGAAATCGTGTCTAATTTTTCACCAAGGGTAGCAACCTAACTTTGTGAAGGGAAAATAAGCATCTGTTCGCAAAATTCAGCCCCTCATTTACTTCCTGCAAGCCCTCTCCCTCGCAAGAACAAACACATCACCGTGTCATCACCACGGCAAAGCTGCACGGTCGGAGCCACACGGCAAGCACGTAAACCAGCATTCGCCAACCATCATGCGAGGTAGATTTCACCTACCGCATCAAGCCCACGGCAACGCACTCCCTCCTCCCTCTGGCATATCAACAATGGGCGGTAGCCTACAACTGGGCGAAGGTGTCCGCCATAGCAAAGCGACTACCGATAAAAAGAAAGCAGACTTTGGTGTCGCACTCGGCGGATCCAAAGTCTGCTTGTCTAAAATAAGTTAGGGATTAAAGCCGAATGGTCGAGACCACAGGCTCGATTCACGAAAGCCCACCCAATAGGGGAACTTCCTAAAAGCTCAAGATATATTTCGGTTATACCATTTAATTAAATGACTGCTGAAGATTAAAATATAGATTAGCGAAACAAGTAAATATACATCGCTTAACAGTGATACCCAAATCTTGAAACAAGTGATTTTGAGAAGCATCTGTGCTATAAGGATTATGCAAAAGAATAAATTCACATAGAACCAATGCAAGCTATATTTTGCTATTGATTGCATTAAGATGGTTGCATTGCTGCTTTTTTTGTATTTGGAGCCACTGCTAATTGAAATAGCTTTGCTCTTAATTTGCTCTCTGAGGTCGTCTTCAGATGTTTTACCAGACACAACAAAAGCCACACTTAGAGTAAGCAATGACAGGGAAATACCTAACATCGCTATACCCCAAGTAAGGGTAACATTTAACGAAGCGTCCGAAAATGTTAGTTGCTGAATAAGTCCTTCAATAGACATTCTATATTGGCTTTGATGATCTCGGTTTCGAATAATTTGTGATTTACAATATCACTTTCTTCAACATCCAATTCAAAATTAAAGCTATCCTCAAAAGCTTGCTCCAAGGACACCTTTGCATCTTTTACTTTTTCTGTTATTTCGCTGTCAATTTTCTCTTATCGGTGGCAAAGACACGAAAAATTCTTTGTGTATATCCAGCAAAAGAATTGTCGGAAATCAAATCTTCAGCATCAGATGAAGCAACATTCTCCAAACTTATAGTGGTTTCCTTTCTGTTCTTAGCACTATATGTGTAAGATGAAAGTCTTGGAGGCAATGTCACATCTGTACCATCTTCAAAATTTGACAGAAGAATTTCAATGCGGACAAGTTTTTGGGCAGTCCGAATCTCTTCTTTGAATTTATCTTCCTTTATATTGCGAATGGGGGCATCAAAAACAGTTTTGAGCATGTTGCGTGCCAGTTGGCTCATGTCAAGATTCAACTTTGACGGATCTTCATATATGAAGACATACAAGAACCAGTGCCCTTTTGTTGATCTATCTTTTGGGAGAACAATTCTTGGGTAGAGTAAGATTATGTTAGTGGAAATAGTAAGTTTATCCGCGTAGTCAACATGTGTAGGGTTTTCTTTGTCGTTATCATGACGAAGAAAACCACCACACAAATTAGTTCTTTCCGTGGAAACACGCAACAAAAGAGCAGGGTCGTCCCCAAATGCTATATCTTCTGCTTGTATTTCTGCTACTGAGATAGACTCACTCTTTCCTTTCTTGCTAAACTGACAAAGATTAGCATTTTGTTCATTATATGTACTGATGTCTCTTTTGAGTTTATCAATAATATCTTGCTCCTTCAAGTCAAAAAGCGTCCCTGTATCGTGTTCTTTCAACTCTGAAAGATATACGGGTACTTTCAAGAGTAATTTCTTTGCACTTTTGGTTTTTGCCATTATATGTCAGATTCCGAAGTTTTCTAAACTATGTTTAATTATATTACATCCACCTTTGCTTTATCATGTTTACCTTGTTGGCATTCCAAGAACTTTTGGCGCATTAGCACCACACCACGGCGAGCGAGCATGTCGATGCCGTAGGTAAACGGCTTGATAGCCTTGTATGCACCCAAGGTGAACTCCACGCGGAAAGGCTTGTCTCTATGACGTGAGCCAATAGTCTCCAGTCGCTGTGTCATATCAACAATCTTGGCATTCTCTATGCAGTAGTAACCTTTTACTATGTGGTTTTCAACGATAGCAAGGTACTTTGTGCGTTGGAAATTCACACCGACCTCTAACAATGCGAAGCCTGACACGAACTTCTTTGCCTGTCCGTCAACAATGGCCGCATGGTCGTCGTTCACGTCGTTATCAACCATTGTCAGCAGGTAAGCACCCTCCACTACAGGCTCGTCGGTGTACTCCAATCCCTTTTGTGGAATGGCGCTGTGTAGCAGTGTCGTCTTGGCATCGTTGTCCTCCAACCACTCCCGGATTTGCTTGCGCAGTGCTTGTTCACTACTGTTGGGGTTGATTACTAACTCGCCGTTCTCGTTGCGTAGCTGTTGGTCGGGTTTCAGAGGGAAAGCGCCGATGCCGATGCGCTTGTTGGACTTTTGGTAGTAGTAGCTGCCATCGTCCATTGCCTCGCCCGGAATATTGCCAGGGAATAATACATAGCCAGCAACTATCTCCTTTTTGAGATTGTCATTACCGTCCACATTATAGTAGATAGCATCGCGGTAGCGGTGCATCTGGTCGATGGCATCCTCTGGTGGCACGTCGTGCCCACCTATCTGCGTATCGTTGATGCGGTACTTGGCATCAAACAGATAGGTGAAGAGCATGTTGTCGTTCTCCTTGGTCAGTCGTAGCACGATGTCGGGACGCTGCACGGTAGTCAGTGTCTCCGTGCCGTCGATGGCAGATTCTTTGCGTGTGTTCTCGCCCTCCACTTGGGCGTTGTAGCTCACGCTCGCCAGCTCTATACCGTCGTTCTGAATGAACGACACGCTGCCACCATAAAGCAACTGAGGGATGAAGTCGCGCGTTACATCACGACCGTTCACTTGTGGCACAGCATCGGGATGCAGTTCACGCAACACGTTCTGTACAATGTTCTTCACCTTGATAAAGCACCATATCTCGTACAAGTCGCTGATGTCCTTCACCTCCAGCTTGCGCATACCCTCTTCCAAGTCGTATCCTTGCTGCAGAACGAGCCAGTTCTGGAATATTTCTTTGTAGCCGTGCTGTTGTTTCATCACAAGGCTGTCTTGTGAGAAACCTTTGAACGCTCCTATGCCACGGAAGAACGGATGATTTACCATACGGCGCAGTTCGTCGTCAATCTTGTCAATGTCGCCACTCAATCGGCTGTTGTCCGTTAGGCGCATAGCCGTCATGATGTGCTTGGCAATGGTGGTGAATTTCTGGTGCATCTCACGGATAGCATACTTCAAGAAACGGTTTTCGATAGTGTCATGGCTCAACACCAGTTCCTCAGTGCGGTAGAGGTAGGCAGGATTGTTCTTATGTACCTCATATTCCGTTTCAAGCGTGCGTGGCAGAAACTGCAAGCGTTCGGCACGCTCATGCTTCGCCACTGTGCGCAGTCTGCGTTTGGGGCGGTCGATGATGATGCGTGTGGCGGTCATGATATCGTCGTAGCATGACTTGAATATCTGCCACCATATCAGTTCCGTGCTGCGTCCTGCCTTGGTGCGGAAATTGAGATAGGTGTCCTTCAAAAGCGAGTAGCTGAGCATGGCATACTCCTGTTCTACATCGGTAATGATGGTCTTCAAGTCGCTGCGGTAGTCAAGTTTGTAGCTCAGCACCTCGGTAGCAAACTGCACAGTGTGCTGCTTGCCGTCGGTGGTGGTGTACTCAATCTTGAAATCAGTCTCGCCTACTTGGTTACGAAAGTTCAGTGAGCCGAACAGTTCCCCATCATCACTTTGGATGGTGTCTTTCTTGTCGGTATCGCTGCGCTTGTGGTCGGCGATATACAGTTCTATTCGCTGTAACTTCTTGCCACCTCGTCCACGCACGATAAGCGGATAGTCGGTATTCTCAAAGAACACGGTCTCGTGGCTGATGTTGTTGCCCTCAACTTCCTCACCGTCAAATGAAAAGCGCACACTGCTGTCGGGCGACGAGAAACGGCACATCTTCTTGTGCTCGTTCTCTCCGCCTGTTATCTGCAAGTTTTTGACCATCGCATCAATGCGTTTCTTGTGGTTGGCACAAGAGAACTTGATGATGAGGTCTTCAGTGGTAACTGTGAAGTTGAAGTTTGCTGTCATTAGTCTTTTTCTTCTTCTGTTAGATTATAGCCTTCAAGCAGTGTGCCAAACTGCTTTTCGTTAGGCAATGCACGGCGCAATGGCTCCGGCATATCGCTTGCTGTTTTGTAGGTGGCTACGCCCATAGGCTTATTGTAGTCGCGGATGATGTACTCCACATACTTTTCCTTCGCGTCCTTGCAAAGCACAATGCCGATGCTCGGATTTTTGTGTGCTTTCTTCACCTTGTCATCAAGGATGGTAAGGTATGCCATGAGTTGCCCAAGATAAGCCGATTTGAATGTGCCTGTTTTGAGCTCAACACAAACCATACAGTTCAATTCCCTGTTGAAAAATAGCAAGTCGGGGAAGTGCTCCACGCCATACACTTCCAGCAGATACTGATTGCCGATGAAAGCGAAGTCTCTGCCGAAAGTCATGATGAAGTTCTTGATATTCTGCACTATCTGCTGCTCCACTACACGCTCATCCACATCCTCCGAATCACGCTCGCCAATCTGCTCCGTGTTGATAAAGTTGAGCATATACTCGTCCTTGAACATCATCACAGCCTTGCGAGCCATCGCGGCGTTGCTAATGGTCGTGTTGAAGTTGTTGGGCAGCGTGTCTTGATGATGATAGGCATCATCCGCTATTGCACGTTTCAGTGCGTCCACAGACAAATGTTCCTCCGCAGTGCGGTGAATGTAGTAGTAGCGTTCAGGCAAGGTCTTGACTGCGAATATCTCCACATGGTGGGTAAACGGCACTCTGAAGAAGTCTTTCACAGGGAAGTCCTTTATTTGGGTAATCGTGATTACCGAATTGATATTCACGTCTTCGTCAATCACTTGTAATTCATCCGTTGCAACGGACAAATTGCAGCCAGTATCTGTTTTGGCAGTTGCGACTGCCAAAACATCGTTGGATTCTTTCTCTTCTAATTTGGCAGTTGCGACTGCCGATTTCCCGTCCAACATTTCCCAACGCTTGTAAAACAAGCGGATATTTCTGAGGTTTCTGTCTGAAAATCCTCTCAGTCCGGGCATCTCACGCTGCAACTGCTCACTGATGGCTTTGAGCGCACCAGTTCCCCACACGCCTTTGCGCGTGTGCTGGCTGAGGTAGCGCCCTACACCGTAGTAGGTAGCGAGTTACACACGGTTTACGCCTACACTCGCCTCGTATTGTCCTTGCAGTATGGCAGTCTTGATTGCCTGTACTGCCGATGCTATTGATGAAACGTCCTTGCTCATAATCTGTCTGTCTTAATCCCAATATGAAACGAATCCGTTGCGAGAGAGTTGCTCTCTCATGCGCTTAATCTTGTTAAGCGACTTCAATTCCACAGGGGCGGCAACCACTGCTTCTTCCTCATGCTCATTCTCCTCTGTTTCTGCATCGACCTCGGCAGGAGTCTCTTCTTCTGTTGCAGCTGGTTTAGTGGCAGGTTTCAGGAAGTCCTTAATCACAGTCTCCAGTTCATCAAGGATGGTCTTGTCGGCACCACCTACACGCAATTTGATGGTGTCACCCTCAATGCGGCTAAGAATCTTCATCATAGTAAACTCGTCGAGAGCGATAGCGGCATTATTCTGACAGAAGTTCTTTGACGCTGCCACATAGAGCATAGCCTCGTTGGCTGCACGATAACCGAGTTTGAACTGCGTGTTGTCGAGTTTGTCATTGATTGCTTTGAGGAACTTAACGATAAACTCTGCATCTATCTCGCCCTTAACGTCCTGCGCATTGATACTGCGGTCAACAAGCAAGTCGGTTTCTTCCTTGGTTAAAGCCTCCCCGATGATGTCGGTGGTATCTGCAAGGAAACTGTCATAGTTCACCTCGTTGATTTCAAAACTCATGGCACGGTCGAGCACCTTGCGAGAAAACGAGAAGGTGGTTTCGTCCATGTTCACCGTACCAATCACAATGAGGTTTTCAGGCAAAGTGAGTCCTTTTTCCTTAAAACGAGCGATGATGTCTTTGAGAGGCGATTTTGTGGCATCGTCTATGTCCTTTCCAGGGAAGAGGTCGTTGAGCATCTGCTTGCAAATTTTATCACCGAAAGAATAGAATGGTTTAATAATAGGATCGGTATAATAAACGCCGTCTTTCTTGCTGCGGCTCTCAATCGCACTCAGGAACTCGGCGAAGTATTCCTCCACAGGAGCAAGGTTCATTTCGTCCAAGCAAAGGAAGAAAGGAACTTCGGGGTGCTGCCATGCCTTGGCGATGAACTCTACAAAGGGTGTGAATACATAGCGAGGTGCTGGGATATTGGTCTGATAGCCTACCACATCCATAGAGTTATGCCAGTTTGGTTTCACCTGAATAATCTCAAAGTTGGCTGGCTTATGCAAATCCCATCGGATGCTGTTAAGCGTCTGTTCGTCGCATTGTTCCAAATCTGCAGTGGTAGTCGCTTGCGCCAACTTACGCACAATGCGGCTCTTACCTGTACCTGAAATACCGGCAAGGAGCAAGAACGGTTTCGTGCGGATGGCAGAAAGATATGAAACAACGTCCTTGTTAAAAGTAGCATCTTTTCCATTCACATAATATGTCAATCTACTTTGTTCCGCTGTTGTGCCATTTACTTCAAAGTTTGCGACCAATTTACGAGCACGCATAATAAATTGGTCTTGCAAAACCAACTCTTTGTCCTCTGTCTCAATAAATTCATGATTCGCTAAAAACTTTTGTATGCGAACGTCCTGAACAGACTGAGTTCGTGCGTTATCACATTCATTTTTATAAACACTATCTTCTCTATATCTTAGAATAGAGTCTGTCACTTTGAAATAGTCTTTCCAAAGAGACGTTGTCGCTACGAACAACTTAAATTCGTTTATCGTGATTTTATATTCTCCTGTGGCATCGCCAATCTGAAGGAGAATTTTCAAAAGGAACAATAATGGGTTCATATTGTTGTTATTCACTCTTAATACAAATGATTGCAACTGATTATTGATGAGGTCTTGGTACGATTGTGTGTTATAAAAATTTGCATTACATCTTTCTTTAATAGAATAATATAATGGAGTTAGATTGTCTGAATCATATGGCTCATTGGTTGTCAACAACCCCGCAGGAACACAATTAATTGTGGCTCTGTGCGGTGTATCTCCACTCAGAGGCCCATATTCTTGTTTCGTTTTGCTGCGATTAAAAAAAGATTCGTAGTTTTCAAACTCATCGTTATTCCAATCCTCCAAAATGTGCGACATATAGCACAAATCGGCAAACGACTGATTCTGCTTGGTTATGTACCAAACAGAATTCATATTGTCAGCAGATGCTATTTCTGCTTTTTTTATATCACTTATTCTCATTGCCGTTATATTTACTATTTAAATATAATATAAAATGAGCAAGGAACTCTGCTAATCTTGGTGGAACAGCATTTCCGATTTGTTTACAGATACTTGTCTTTGAACCCAAAAATATAAAATCATCAGGGAAAGTTTGTATTCGTGCAGCTTCTCTTGCTGTAAGTGTTCGGTCTAATTCGGGATGGGTAAAACGTCCTCCAGCAGGGGTGTCAAACCGTGTTGTTATTGTCATTGAAGGCTTATCCCAGTCCATTCGACCATATGCTCCACTATGAACAGAGTGTATCTCTTCATCAAGGCTTTGCCAGTTTTCGTTAGCTTTAATTTGTTTCATTCTTCTTAAAGCTATACCATTATGTTTTGAAGAAACATGATTAGGTACAGAGCTGCTACCATCGGTAGCAATGTCTTTCAAATCAAAGATAGCATCTCTAATTGTTTCTCTTCTATTGAAAACACTTTGCAATTCTGGCGGCAAACTCTCCCTCATCAATTTTAATTCCCCGTCAAGGTCAAAATCAAATTTTGTACCCAAGATAATAACACGACGACGTTGCTGAGGAACTCCATACTCCTCAGCCTTGAATACTTTTATATGCAAGTAGTATCGACCATTCTTGAAATTACTTTCATCTTCGAAGATACTCCTTATCGTTTCAAGAATCTCACCATTCTTGATGCTCAGGATTCCAACAACATTTTCAAATACAAAATATTGAGGATCAAACTTTTGTATTATCTTAAAGTAGTAGCGGAAAAGGAAATTACGAGGGTCATCTATGAACTCTGATGTTTTCCTAATACGACTTCCTGCCATAGAAAAGCCTTGACACGGAGGACCTCCAATAACCACATTGACATTATGAAGTTCTTGGTAAAGTTTTTCTTTACAACAGGAATTAAGTCCTTCTGTTGCTTTTGATATACATTCATCGAAATGATCAACAAAAGAACATATATCTTCGTTTACCATTATCGTGTGTATATGGTTTCTTTTATAGGATTGTGCTATCTGTTCATCAATTTCATTAGCAAGAACTACATTAAATCCTGCCTTCTCAAAACCTACCGACAAGCCACCGACCCCAGAAAATATATCTACTACATTCATTTCCTTTCTGTATTTAATCTATACGCTAATTGGTAATTGATAATCTCATTTATCTCATCATCATTCAAATCGAATAACCGACCAATGTGAATATCTATTTTATCAATGGTTGTCTTATGCAGTTTATGCTGATAGACATAGTCGGTTTGAACTGAACCTATATACTTTTTACTATTTTCTAATTCTTCTTCTAACTGCTTATACAGTTTAACTATTCTCTTTTTTGCTTTGCTATCAACCAAGGAAAAATCCAAATGTATCAAGTCAAGTTCTTTTTTTGTAATATGCCAACAATCAGAATATATCTCCCAAATGTAATAAAACAAGGAAGAGTTTAATATAGCTGAAAATAAACAAGCATCATCCTCTTTTGCAAATGTGTATTTTTTATACTCGTTTGATTTCATTGCATGAGTAAAACACTTACACCAAAAAGTTGCTCTTTGATTTAACCATGCTGCATATTCTCCGTTTGCACAAACATTTTCAAGCAACGAAATCTGACTGTTGTTAATCACTTTGTCACATATACTTTTTGAAAGTTCAGAGCAAAACTTTGGTTTACCTGATAATGCATCTTTATCCAGTTCAACAAACTGTATATCCTTGTATAACTCGTTCCATTCATCCTTATACCAATGCTTATATTTTGATACAAAAACACTCTGATTTGAGCGGTTTCTTGTACCAATTATGACTGTAAGTTTTTGGTGAACACCAAGAAACAATGAGCATGGTCTATCAGCAAAGTTTATAAAGAACAACTCTGTGAATTTATCTTGTAGCAATTCACGTAAGGGCTTCATTCTTGGAGTTGAAACGATTGATATAGGGACGATAAATCCAATAGTTCCTCTTGATGATACTAAATTGCAAATAGAGCGTTCAATAACAGGAGCATACAGGTTTCCCACAGGAACTGTCTTAAAATATTCAGGTAACGAATAATTAAGTTTTGCAACGGTGTATTCCTTGTAAGGAGGGTTTCCTACAACGCAGTCAAATCCTCCATTTTTTAAAACCATTCCAAACTCTTTTTCCCAAAGGAATGTATCATCGCAAATTGTGTTGCCCAACTTGAAGTTCCTTAGATCCTTCTTCGTAAGTTTGACAGAAAACTCATATAAGGCAGTTGAAAAGAGTCTATACCTCAATATCTCTAAAGTTTCTTCATCAATATCAACACCAAACACATTGTTTTTGATAATGTGCTGGATGTCAGATGCGCCTAATGGCATTCCAAGCAATTTGTAGATATTGCATAGAATGTTTATTGCTTTTATAACAAAAGAGCCTGTACCACATGTGGGATCAATTAATTTAATTGTCGCTACATGGTTCTTCATCAATGTAATCTCCTTGTCATCCAAAGTAGATATGAATTTACTCAAATCATTCAACGATAGCACATGATTTACTATACACTCTTTATCAAACAAAGAGTGCAAAAATCCAACGACTGTACCCTCAACGATGTAAGTTGTTGTCAAATCGTCTGTGTAATATGAGGCGGTGTCTGTCTTTGTTAAATATTTTTCAAAAATAATTCTAAATAACGACTCATAATTAGACTTAGAGATACCCCACTTGGAGATTGTATTCAAAAAAACAAGGCTCTTTTCGCCACCTATATTATCAATGACTTTCTTTATGTCTTTACTATCTGTTTGTGAGATTGAATAAATATCTTTTATATATGATTCTCTGCGATTTGTTGCTGCAAACAAACCTTGCTCTTCTGATATACTAACATGAATATAATACAGCAAGACAGACAAGGATACTACATTACCCTTGTCAACATTCAACTTTTCTGCATACTGTTTAATTTCATCATGTAGCTTGCAGAATGATTTAAATATAGCGTTGCTTGTCATTGCAATTATGTCTTTGTAAGCAAATCTCCTGGTTGTACATTAAGAATTTCTGCTATCCTGTGAATGGTTTCCAAACTGGGTTGTGAAGTGTTGGTGCACCATTTTGAAATAGTAACAGGGTCTTTCTCCAATTGGTCTGCCAACCATTTTCCAGTATGACCAGTGTCTGCAAGGACACTTTTTATGCGGTTCATCTTTTTCATTCGGCTTAATGTTTTCCGCAAAGTTATTAAATTATTGGAACATTCTATCATCAAGACTTAATTATTTGACTGCACCCAAATAAACTATACAAGAAATATCGAGAAACTTTTTGGGTGTAATAAAGGGTGTAAATCGCATAACTTACTGATTTACACCCTTGTTCGCGGAGAGAGAGGGATTCGAACCCCCGGAACCTCTCAGTTCAACGGTTTTCAAGA
>ENA-OWMB01000869-OWMB01000869.1-metagenome-genome-assembly--contig:-NODE-869-length-11292-cov-3.407404_pt1 | contig 11292 bp, 9 predicted proteins | sample MGYA00245353_ERZ651112 | MGnify/ENA primary metagenome ERZ651112 (study PRJEB26857, sample SAMEA4031773) | metagenome | biome: human; feature: oral; material: saliva | place: Philippines | collected 2014 | study...
GAACCCGAGAGAACATCCACCGTACCGGACTCGCCCACGGTCACGTAGCCCGAGGCGTGGGTGGCCCAGGGGGCCAGGCGGTGCGCGTCATCGGCACGCATGGCCAGGGCGCCCGCCGTGCGGATCTTCTGCAGGGTCTCGTCGCTGCGTGCCACGCCCATGACCTGCCAGCCGTGGTGCAGCTGCTGCACCACGCGCTGGCCGATGTCGCCGCAGCCGATGATCAACAATCGTTGACGGCGGAAACGCCGGGGAACTGGGCGATAATGCCGGGTTTGGCCTTTCTTCTGGATCATGCGCCAATCCTTACGGGGGAACTGACATGACTTACAACGTGACGATCTCGCCCAGCGGCCGCCAGTTCAAGGTGGACATTGGCACCACGGTGCTGGAAGCCGCGCTGGACCAGGGCATTGTGCTGCCTTATGGCTGCAAGGACGGCGCCTGTGGGGCGTGCAAGTCGCTGGTGACGGACGGTAGTGTAGAGCAGGGCAAGCACCTGCCGTCGGCGCTGTCGTCGGAAGAGATGACGCAGGGCTATGCGCTGCTGTGTACGGCCACGCCCACGTCGGACCTCACCATCGAGGCGGCGGTGGTGGACGGGGCCAGCGACATCCCGGTGCGCAAGCTGCCCTGTCGGGTGCGCTCCATCGAGGCGCTGGCGCCGGACGTGCGCTGTATCCGGCTGCAGCTGCCGTTTTCCGAGCGGCTGGAGTATCTGGCGGGCCAGTACGTGGACCTGATCTTCCCCGACGGCGTGCGGCGCAGCTATTCCATGGCCACGGCACCCGGCACGCTGGAGGACGTGGAGCTGCACATTCGCCACCTGCCGGGCGGGCATTTCACCGACCGGGTGTTCGGGGTGGGCTCGCGGCCGCCGCTGAAGGAGCGTGAGATCTTCCGGCTGGAGGGGCCGTTCGGCACCTTCTTCCTGCGTGAGGACAGCGACAAGGCGGTGGTGCTGCTGGCCAGCGGCACGGGCTTTGCACCCATCAAGGCCATTGTGGAGCGGATCACGGCGCTGCAGGCGGCCGGCAGTTTCCGGCGGCCGGTGCGGCTGTACTGGGGCGGGCGGCGTCCGGCTGACCTCTACCACGACGCGCTGTGCCGCCAGTGGGAAAAGGACCTGGCCGACTTCCAGTATGTGCCGGTGCTGTCGGATGCGCGGCCCGAGGATGGCTGGACGGGACGTACCGGCTTCGTGCACCTGGCGGTGATGGCCGATCTGCCCGACATGTCGGGGCACGAGGTCTATGCCTGCGGCGTGCCGGTGATGGTGGAATCGGCACGGCGCGACTTCGTGGCGCAGTGCGGGCTGGATGGGGCTGATTTCTACGCCGACGCCTTCACGTCGGAGGCCGACCGGCAGGCGGCGGCCTGATCCGTCGCCCGCAGGGGCCGCTGCCCGGGCCCGGGTGGTCCGGGCGGCCTGACCCCCGAATCTCCTCACGGACTGCTGCCTTGGTCGATTTCCTGTAATCTGGCCGGCAGTCGAAACGACGAAGTGCATATCGGGCCGCCACGGGGGCGGCCCCGCTTCAGGAAAGGACCTGCGCACGGCAGCCGCAAGGCGCCGCTCGGGCCTTTCCCAGTGAGGAGATGATCATGAGACGACTGCTCACGCCCAGGAACCTGCTGCTGCTGGTCCTGCTGGCCGTGATGTTCTGGTCCTTCTACAGCGGTGCTTCCCCATCGCACAGCACGCCGCCGGCGTCGGCGGACAAGGCTGCGACGACGCAGGGCGGTGGCGCGGCAGGTGCGGCGCAAGCCTCCGATGGTGCTCCCGAGCAGCCGGTGGGCTTGCCGCTGGCCTATCTGCAGAAGCTGAAGGACGTGGCCGACAAGCCGGCCACCACCTACATCAAGCCTGGCCGGCCCACGCTGGTGAAGTTCTGGGCCAGCTGGTGCCCGCTGTGTCTGTCGGAACTGGCCGACACCAATGCCTGGGCCACCGATGAGCGCTTCTCGTCGGCGGTGAATCTGGTCACGCTGGCCTCGCCCGGCTTCCTGCACGAGAAGCCGCAGGCCGACTTCGTGACGTGGTATGGCGGGCTGGACTATCCGGCCCTGCCGGGGCTGCTGGATGTGGGCGGCCTGCTGGCGCGGCAGCTGGGCGTGCGGGTGTATCCGTCGTGGGTGCTGCTGGATGCCGATGGCGGCGTGGCGCGAGTGGTACGCGGGCGCCTGTCCGAAGCACAGGCGCTGGCCCTTATCGAGGATCCCGAGGCCGATCTGGCACGGCTGGCGCAGGCCGAGCGTGCTTCCTTCTATCAACCGGATTCGCAAAAATCATCGAAAGTCATGAATACCAGGACCATCTATCTGGCCGGCGGCTGCTTCTGGGGCGTGGAAGCCTATTTCCAGCGCATCCCGGGTGTGGTGGATGCCGTGTCGGGCTATGCCAATGGGCGCACGCAGAACCCCAGCTACGAGGACGTGATCCGTGGCGCGGGCCATGCCGAGACGGTGAAGGTGACCTATGACGCCGACCGTCTGAGCCTGGCCGACATCCTGCAGTACTACTTCCGCATCATCGATCCCACCAGCCTGAACAAGCAGGGCAATGACCGCGGTGCACAGTACCGCACGGGCGTCTACTACACGGATGCGGCTGATAAGGCCACCATCCAGCAGGCGCTGGATGCGCTGCAGCAGAAGTACAGCCGCCCGCTGGTGGTGGAGAACCTGCCGCTGCAGAACTTCTACGAGGCCGAGGAATATCACCAGGACTATCTGGCCAAGAACCCCAACGGCTACTGCCATATTGACGTGCGCAAGGCTGACGAGCCGCTGCCGGGCAAGCCGGCGGGCAATCCGCCGGCAGCCGCTGCCGCGGGCAAGGGCTTTGATGTGGCCAGCTACCGCAAGGCTTCCGATGCTGAGCTGAAGCAGCGCCTGAGCGCCGAGCAGTACCGCGTCACGCAGCAAAGCGGCACCGAGCGCGCCTTCACGCACGAGTATGACCACCTGTTTGCGCCCGGCATCTACGTGGACGTGGTGAGCGGCCAGCCGCTCTTCAGCTCGAAGGACAAGTTCGACTCCGGCTGCGGCTGGCCCAGCTTCACGCGGCCCATTCAGCCGTCGGCCGTCACCGAGCACGAGGACCTCAGCTATAACATGCGGCGCGTCGAGGTGCGCAGCCAGGCCGCCGATTCGCACCTGGGACACGTGTTCCCCGATGGCCCGCGTGACAAGGGCGGTCTGCGCTACTGCATCAACGGTGCCAGCCTGCGCTTCATCCCGCTGGAGAAGATGGCCGAAGAGGGCTACGGCAACCTGGTCGATGCCGTGAAGTGATCAGGGCGTGACGGGGCGGCCGGTGAAGGCATCCGGCTGCCCCATTGAAGGGATCACGCCGCCATAAAAAAGCCCGGACCGAAGTCCGGGCAAAAAACCAACCAGGGAGGAATTCAGCCGGTGACTGAGGAAGTCACCGTTGCGGCTGAACAACGACATTCTCCAGCGATCGGTCCCGATGTGTTGCGTGTTTGCGTCATGCGGGTGTGCGGGGCCGATGGGTGGCCGGATGGCCGGGAACGAAGGGGGGGTGCCCGGGTTTTTCGTGTGCGTATTCGGAATGGGGCGTGGACTGTTCCGCGGGCGCTCGGGTCTTGCTGGGTGAGCTGATCCAGCGGGCAGCCTGATCCGAATGGCGAGCTTTTGCCGCGGTCACGGGGTCAACCCGCCATCGCACGATATATCGTGAACGAGGCACACGGCCACGCTGCCCCTGCGTCAGGGCAAGGGACACCGTCCGTGCAGCCGTCGGCAACCGGCCAGCCTGTGGGGACTGTTCCCTCATCGCCGGCTGCCTATGCTGTCCACCGCCTGGGCCGGTTCGCGGCCAGCGGATCTCTGCTGCCCGGGTTTCGGGCCCGACGCGACATGGACGGGCACAACGGAAACGGTCGTTTGACGCGATGGGGTGTCGTCTATGTGGATGGTCTGGGGTGGCGCGCTGCTGGTGCTGCTGAAGTGGCTGGAGGTCGATCCGGTCTCGAACTGGAGCTGGTGGTGGATTCTGGCACCGCTGGGCGTGGCCTTCCTGTGGTTCGAGTTCTTCGAGCGGATGTTCGGCCGCGACAAGCGCCAGCTGGAGATGGCTGCTTACGAGAAGCGTGCCCGCGAGCGCGTGGCGCAGACCTTCGATCAGCAGGCTCGTCGTTCCTGAGCGTTTTCGGCCTGGGCATTTTCCGGCGGCCGGGCCGCATCGGTGCGGCGGCCGCGTTGCGGTGTGGGGTGGCTGAAGTGTGTGCAGGACGCATCCTGACGGAATCACCCCCTTGAAAAGCATGTAAGAATGGCCGCTTGTCCATTCCGTCCGGCGCTCTTTCTTCCATGCTCGTCCATCCTCAGTTCGATCCCGTCGCCTTGCACATAGGCCCCCTGGCCATACGCTGGTACGGGCTGATGTACCTGGTGGCCTTCACGCAGTTCGTGCTGCTGGGGCGCTGGCGCATCGCGCAGCGTCAGCCGGGTCAGCCGCTGTACGGCTTCACCGGCAAGGATGTCGAGGATCTGATGTTCTACGGCGTGCTGGGCGCGGTCATCGGCGGGCGCCTGGGGCACGTGCTGTTCTACGGGCTGTCGTACTACCTGGCGCACCCGTTGCACATTTTCTATGTCTGGGAAGGCGGCATGGCCTTTCACGGCGGCCTGGTGGGCGTGCTGCTCTCGTGCGCGCTGTTTGCCCATCGACGTGGCGTGCGCTGGCTGGACCTGATGGATTTCGTGGCGCCGCTGGTGCCGCTGGGGCTGGCGGCCGGCCGGCTGGGCAACTACATCAATGGCGAGCTGTGGGGGCGTGTCACCGACGTGCCCTGGGGCATGGTGTTTCCGCAGTCGGGTTCGGCGCTGCCGCGTCACCCGTCGCAGCTCTATGAGCTGGCGGCCGAGGGGCTGCTGCTGTTTGTGGTGCTGTGGTGGTATTCGCGTCGGCCGCGGCCCACGGGGGCGGTCAGCGGGCTCTTCCTGGTGGGCTATGGTCTGTGCCGCTTCCTGGTGGAATACGTGCGCGAACCCGACGATGGCTTCTGGGGGCCGCTGACGGCCGGTCAGGCGCTGACATTGCCGATGCTGCTGGCTGGTGCCTGGCTGATGTGGCGGGCAGGGCGCAAGGCGGACTGACCGGCACATGGCCCTGAGCGGCAGGCGCTGCCGACTGGCAGCCTGCCTGATCATGAGCGGGCGGAAGATCCGCCCGCAACGGGGCGCCTGTCGTTTGTGAGGCCCGAAATGCAGAAAGGCCCGGACATGCCGGGCCTTTCGTGGAATGGGGTAACCCCGCCTGTGCCGGTTGGCCGGCATCCTGAACCGTTGATTCAGTTCAGGTCGGCAAAGAGAGCAGCCACATCAGGTTCATCCGACGAGGGATGATCACAACAGCGGCACACTGTTTTCTCTTCACCTCATGCATCGCATTGGTTCAAGGAATATATGGCCTGAACGAACACTGCAGGGTTGAAGCAATTATACGCGCTTGTCTGTCGATGGGGGCAAGTTCTGCCGGTCGTCCCTTTCGTTGCCGCCGATGAGTGGCCGGTCAGTGTGGTTTCGCTGTTTCAGCGAACGCCCTCGAAGCGGCGGATGCCGTCGTCCAGTTCGTTGTTGAGCTGGGTGACCAGGGTCTGCACCTGCTCGACGGTGGCGGCGCCGGAGTCGACCGGCTGGCCCAGGAATTCGTAGGTGATCTGCAGGGCAGCGTTGACGGCGATGCGCTCGACGCCGTGGGCCAGGCTGGCGTCACGGATCTCGCGCATCTTCTGGTCGACGATGCGCACGGCGTTCATCAGCCGCGGCTTTTCGTTGGGGGGTACCTGCAGCTTGAAGGTGCGGTCAAGGATCTTGACCTCGATCTGTTCCATGGCCATGGCAGCTCCTGGGGCTTTCAGTCTTTGTCGGTCTGCGGCAGCGGCAGCCGCGCCAGGGCGGATTCCACGCGGGCACGGGCTTCGGCCAGTCGTTGCTGCATGTCGGCCTGGCTCATGGCGGCTTCACCCAGGCGGCCACGCAGCAGCTGGTTTTCGTCAGAGAGCTGGCGGGTGATTTCAAGCAGGCGCCGGACGCGCTCGGCCAATAGCTGGAGATCGGTTTCCATGCCGCGGGATAGTAGGGATTTGTGACAGGGGGGTCAAGCGAAGCGACACCCCGGGGAATGGCTGTACCCGATTTTGCCACGCGGCGCCCGCTGGCGTCCGTTGATCGGGTACCGGGCGTGTGTCATGGCATCATCTGCGGCCGCTGTCGGCGCCGGAATCGGGCGATGCGTTGTCCATGACATGCCCTTGTAATGTTGGACGGACTTGTAACGACCACGTTGGGGTATGTCATGGCAAAGGCAGGGGCCTGCCTTTACCATCGAAGGTTCCTGAAAGGTCTGGGCCGGGGCTCGTGCTCTGTCGGCGAAGGTGTGCCGGCATGTGGAGCCATCTGAGCCTTTCATGGGCCGTCGGCTGCCGTGGTTCTGCAGTTCCCCTCAACCGTCGTTCTCCTATTTCAAGGCAAGATGATGCACAAGGTGTCGTCCCGCTCTCGCTGGCAGCTTCTGCTGTCCTCCCTCCTGTTGGGTTCCGCGCTGTTTGCGGCAACCTCACCCGCCATGGCGGTCGATGCCGCACAGGGCGCGGGCGCGCAGGGTGCGGCGCAGGCTACCGGGGCTGGCGATGCCCAGGCCGACGCGGCCCTGGACTGGAAGGCCGGCCCGCAGCGCGTGGGCTCGCTGGAGGTGGAGCTGGTCTCGGACTCCCGCCAGGTGATGCCGGGCGAGACCTTCCGCATCGGCATGCGGCTGCGGCACGATCCGCACTGGCATACCTACTGGCGCAATCCGGGCGACACGGGCTATCCCACCCGCTTCGAGATCGAGGGGCCGGCCGACACGCAGTATTCCGACATCCGCTGGCCGGCGCCCGAGCGGCTGGCCATCGGGCCGCTGGCCAACTATGGCTACGAGGGCGAAGCCCTCATCTATCGTGACGTGACGCTGCCGGACAGCTTCAAGGGCCGTCAGGCGCGCTTCCGCGTCAAGGCCGAATGGCTGATCTGCAAGGAGGTCTGCATTCCCGGCGAGGCAGCGCTGCAGCTGGACGTGCCGGTGGGCGGCGTGACCGAGCCCGACCGGGCCGAGACGGCCAGTTTCGAGGCTGCTCGCCGCGGTGCGCCGGTGCCCGACCAGGACCCGGCGGCCGTGGGCTGGTGGCAGCGCGGCGGCCAGGCAGTGGTGGTGCTGCCGGATGCCGTCACGCAGGGCAAGGCGCCGCGCTCGGCGCTGTTCCTGCCGTACTTCAGCGGCGTGGTCAAACCCGTGGCACCGCAGAAGCTCATCGAGATTTCGGGCGAGGAAGGCCGCTATGGCCTGGCGCTGGAGCTGGATGAGCAGGGCGTGCGCACGGCCGATCCGGGCTGGGAAAAGGAAGGGGGCATCGTCGTCATCGACGGCGGGCAGCCGGTGGAAGTGAGCTTGCAGCGCCAGACGGTGGTGCCGGTGGCGGCGCGTACCGTGGCCATCGATGAACCGATCAAGGTGGACCTGACCGAGCCCGGCGCTGCCCAGGGCAATGGCGCCAAGAAGGGCGGGCTGCTGGGGCAGTTGCAGCTGGGGGGTGCGCCGGCGCAGGGCGGACAGGACATGCCGGCGGCGGGCGCCATGGCGTCCGGTGCCAACGGGCAGGGCGCTGATGCTGCCGCAGCGGGTGCAGCGTCAGGGGCATCGAACGACGCTGCGGGAGCAGCAGGCAGCGACGGTGCTGCGCCCGCCGCCCAGGCCGGACAGGATGGCAGCAGCCTGGGTGCCCAGGCCGAGCAGGCCGTCGATCAGGCCCAGAACACGCTTGGCGCGCTGACGGGCACGCATGGGCAGGGTGAATGGTTGGCGCTCGCCGGGGCCATTCTGGGCGCGTTCGTTGGTGGCCTCATCCTCAACCTGATGCCCTGTGTGTTCCCGGTCATCGGGCTCAAGATCCTTTCCTTTACCGAGGCGGCGGCCGGCAAACCGGCTCAGGCGCGTCGCCATGCCATGGTGTTCGGCCTGGGTGTGGTGGTCAGCTTCCTGGTGCTGGCGGCCATCCTGCTGGGGCTGCGGGCGCTGGGCCAGGCGGCCGGCTGGGGCTTCCAGCTGCAGTCGCCGGTCTTCGTGGCCGTGCTGGCGCTGCTCTTCGTGGTCATCGGTCTCAACCTGTTCGGCGTGTTCGAGGCCGGCACGCGGCTCACACAGCTGGGCGCGGCCGGGCAGGGCAGCCATCAGGGCTACTGGGGCAGCTTTATGACGGGCGTGATGGCGGTGGTGGTGGCCACGCCCTGCACGGCACCCTTCATGGGCGGCGCGGTGGGCTTCACGCTCAGCAGCTCGCCGCTGCTGGTGCTGGTGGTGTTTGCCACCATCGGCGTGGGCATGGCGCTGCCGTATCTGGTGCTGGCCAGCAGCGAGCGTCTGCTGGCGATGCTGCCGCGCCCGGGGGCCTGGCTGCAGACCTTCAAGCAGCTGCTGGCCTTCCCGATGTTCATCACCGCGGCCTGGCTGGTCTGGGTGCTGGCGCTGCAGTCCGATGCTGAGGGTGTGCTGCTGTTGCTGCTGGCTGCCATCTTCCTGTCCTTCAGCTGCTGGATCTACGGTCGCTGGCAGTTCGAGCTGCGCCCGCGCAGTGCGCGCAGCACGCCGGCCTGGATCATCACCGCGCTGCTGTCGCTGGTGGCCTGCGGCGTGCTGGTGAGCCGGCTGCCGGTGGTGGCCGAGGCTGCCCAGACGCAGGCCGCACCGGTGTCGGGCAATGCCGCGACCAACGGTCCGGTGTCCATGCTGCCGCCGTCGTGCAAGCCGGAAGCCGATGGCCGCCTGCCGGCATCCTGCCGGGGCTGGCAGCCGTGGTCGCCCGAGCGTCAGGCAGCCGCCCGCGCTGCAGGCGTGCCGGTCTTCGTGGACTTCTCGGCCGCCTGGTGCCTGAGCTGCCAGGTCAACGAGAAGGTGGCGCTGAACCGCGACGAGGTGCAGGCCGCCTTCCGCGACCGCAACGTGCTGCTGCTCAAGGCCGACTGGACGCGCCGCGATCCGGCCATCTCGGCCGAGCTGGCCCGCTTTGGCCGCAACAGCGTGCCGCTCTACCTGTTCTATGACGGCCGCGATCCGAAGGCCGCACCCGTGCAGCTGCCTGAGCTGCTGACAGTGGATACCGTGCTCAAGGCCATCGGCGCGGCGAAGTAAGCGACGCCCCCGGCTGCCTGAAGGCGGCCGGATCGAATCATCATGGGGAAACTCTTCAGCGGCCATGGACAGGCCGCTGTGGGGGATGACCGGCCCGGTTCGGGCCGGTTTTTTTCTGGGCAGTTGCTGCTATCCGGGGGTACCGCCCGGGTGGTTCCATTGCCCGGGCGGGTCTGCCACGGTATCAGGCCGGTTCGTGATCCGGCCGGTTTGTTCAGGCCGATGGGTTGCCGCTGGAAAGTCCCAGCACGGCCCGCATGTCGTACAGGCCATGGGCCTTGTCGGCCAGGAAGCGGCAGGCGCGCAGGCTGCCGTCGGCGTAGTGGGCGCGGCTGGTGGCGCGGTGGCGGATCTCGATCTGCTCGCCATTGCCGGCAAAGAGCACCGTGTGATCGCCCACGATGTCGCCGCCACGGATGGTGGAAAAGCCGATGCTGCCGGGCTGGCGCGGGCCGGTGTGGCCCTCGCGGGCGAAGACGCCGATCTCGGCCAGCGGCTTGCCCAGCTGCGCGGCGATGGCTTCGCCGCTGGCGAGTGCTGTACCCGAGGGGGCATCCACCTTGTGGCGGTGGTGGGCCTCGATGACCTCGATGTCGGTCTCTGCCAGCATCTGCGTGGCCAGCTCGATGAGCCGGATGGCGGCATTGACGCCCGGGCTCATGTTGGCGGCCTGCACGATGGCGATGTCCTGTGCGGCCTGCTGGATGCGGGCGCGCTCTTCGGCCGAGAAGCCGGTGGTGCCGATGACCATCTTCACGCCATGCTGCCGGCAGGCGTCCAGGTAGACCATGCTGGCTTCGGGGCGGGTGAAGTCGATCAGCACCTGGCAGCCGGCCAGGGCTGCGTCAGTGTGGTCGGTGATGGTCACACCCGTCTTTGCGCCCATGAAGGCGCCAGCATCGGTGCCCAGTGCCGGGCTGTCGCTGCGGTCCAGCGCCGCGGCCAGTTCCATGTCGGGGGCGGCCAGGACGGCCTCGATCAGCATGCGCCCCATGCGGCCGGAGGCGCCAGTGATGGCAATCTTCATGAATTCACGTGCCTTTCGGTGGGTTGATAGCCGGGCAGGGCCGGATCGTCCGGGTCGTCGCGCTCGGGCAGGCGATCATGCTTGATGTCGCTGACGCGGCCATCGGCAAAGAACACCGTCACGCGGCGCAGCTCGGAATCGCCGTTCGGATACTGGAAGCGGAAGACGTATTCCCAGCGGTTGGGGTGGAACACGTCGGCCAGCAGCGGGGTGCCGATGCGCAGCCGCACCTCGTCGGGCGCCATGCCGGTATGCACCTCGTCCAGCATCTGCTGGTTGATGTAGTTGCCCTGCGGAATGGCAAAGCGATAGGGTTCCAGAAAGCCGCTGCGCGAGCGGTCGCTGGCGCAGCCGGCCAGCGTGGCGGCTGCGGCCAGCAGCAACAGCGTGCCGGGGATGCGGGAAAGACGGATGGGCATCAGAGGGATGGGCTCCTGGGTTGTGCGGAGGGTGCCGGCGGCATGGCGCGGTCCGGGCCTGAACCGGCAATGATGCCATGGCCGGCGCCGCAGGGCGGGCCGGCGGGCATGAGGCGGGCGCCGGGAAGGCACGGGGGCGGTGCGACGCCGGCCAGGCCGTCTGTCGCTTCCTGGGCACGCCGGCCGTCGGCGCTATGTAAAGTTCCTGCAAAGTTCGGGCTGCCAGGGGCCGGCCGGTGCAGGCATCCCCGTATGATAAGGGCTTCCTTCTCCCTGCTGTTCCCGCCTTCATGTCCTTATCGTCTCACAAGGCGTCCGGGCGCCGTACCACGCTGGTGGTCACGGCCCTGGTGCTTCTGGCCGTGGGTGCCGGCCTCTGGTTCTGGGTTCTGAAGCCCGCTTCCCATGGCGCTGCTGCGCCGGCGGGCATGCCCCCGCCGCCGGGTGCCGGCGGGCCGGGGGGTCACGGCGGCATGTCACCCGTTACCGTCAGCGTGGTGAGCGCCGAGCAGGGGGCCTTCCCGGTGGTGATCCGCGCCGTGGGCAACGTCACCCCCTACAACACGGTCACCGTGGTGCCGCAGGTGGAAGGACGGCTGCTGCGCGTGCATTTCCAGGAAGGGGCGCATGTGCAGGCCGGTCAGCTGCTG
>ENA-OWMB01000870-OWMB01000870.1-metagenome-genome-assembly--contig:-NODE-870-length-11288-cov-6.959405_pt1 | contig 11288 bp, 21 predicted proteins | sample MGYA00245353_ERZ651112 | MGnify/ENA primary metagenome ERZ651112 (study PRJEB26857, sample SAMEA4031773) | metagenome | biome: human; feature: oral; material: saliva | place: Philippines | collected 2014...
TTTCACCAGATCTGATGAACTTTTTTCACCAGTTTGTGAAAAATTTTCACCAGTTGGTGAAGTATTTTCACAAGTTTCATCTGATGAACTTTTTTCACCAGTTTGTGAAATCTCAAACGCTTTTACTGAATAAGTATTCAATTTGCGTTCGCCACCTGAACGCTCAAGTAATCCCATTTCAACAAGTGATTCGCAAGCAGTTATAACCGAACGATTACTAAGCCCTGTCACTTCCATAAATTGACTAACAGAAATGCTGTCTGATTCTTTATTCCAGCCTTTTGTTTTGCGAACTACAAACAAGTAACATTTAAGCTCTGCGCAAGTGAGTTTTGCTAGTAGCTCATCAATGACGGAATTGGGAATTTGAAACGCATTAGGAATAAATTTACTCATCACGCCTCCAACCAATACTGAGCAACACGTTTTCCGCTTGGTACGGTAATCATTTTGCTGATGATGTTGTGACCACGTTTTTAAGGTCGTAGATGCGAGCTCCAAGACGTAAGCAGTTAAAGCGCTTTTCCGCGTCTAAGTGCGTTAATCTCTCGCCGTTTTTGAGTGCTTTTAAAATCTGTGCTGATTGTGTTTGACTTGTCGTCTCGTTTTGATTAATATTTTCCATGTTAATTTTTTCCTAAATTGCCACGGTTGCAGCCGTGGTTTTTTTATTGCCGTCACTAGGACGGGAATACTTCTTCAAGCGAGCAAGTAACGCCTAACTCATTTAATTTACTAACAATCTTTTGCGCCGAGCTGATATTTGGCTCGCGCACATTAGCTTCGTAATTTCCGATTCTTGATTGCCCCCAACCAAGCTCTTTCGCAAACTCAGCTTGGCTTCGTTTTGTTTTTTTTCTGTATTTTTGTAATTTATTCATATCCTTCCTTTTTAAACACGCTTAACACAGCTCATGTGTTAATTATAAACACATTTTAAACACAGTTACAAGTGTTTTTATTGTTTAAATAAACACAATGCGTGTTATATAATCGGTGGTAAATTTGATAAGGAGGATTGACATGAGCAAAATCATCGAAAAAATCAAATCCCGCCGCCGTGAATTGCGGTTGAGTCAACAACAATTAGCTGATCGGTTGGGATGGAGGCAGTCAAGAATCGGTAACTATGAGGCGGGTGTTAGGGATATTGGCACAGGTGATTTAAAGTCGATTGCTGAAGCGCTTGAGATGACGTTTGATGAGCTTGTGTCGGGTAATTACGCAAGTACAAACATTGGTAATCAAACAATTAGCGGATCAAGCGTAAATATCACAACCGCAAACCAAATTAACCACGGGACAGGATTAATTACGCAACAGGAGCAAGCCGAAAGCCATACACACCGCATAGATTATTTAGACGTAAGAGCGGCGGCAGGATTGACAGGGTTTGAAAACTCAGACTATCCAGAGATAGTATCAAGTCTGTTTTTGTCGGATGAGGGGTTATTGCAGATCATCGGTCGTAAGTCGGCCGCCGGAATCAAAATTGTGAACGTCCCAACTGACAGCATGGAGCCAACAATCCGTAAAGGCGATTGGGTGTTTTTGGATACCAATATTAATTACTACAACGGAGACGGCGTGTATGCGTTTGCGATTGATAACGCGCTATTTATCAAGCGTATACAAAAACTTGTTGGCGGTGGGTATAGATTGCACTCAGACAATAAGGACTACGACCCGCAAGATATAACAGACGAGATTTGCCAAACGGCAAAATTTGTCGGCAGATTTATCAAAACAATCCATATTGACGTTGTATCACTTTAAAAAAAATAACCAAACCCGAGGAACCAACCATGCGAGCAGTGGCCCAACGAATAAAACAAGAACGAGAAAGGCAAGGTAAATCAACTATTGAGATGGCACACATTTTGAGCGTGCCGGAACAGGAGATAATCCGCATTGAAAACGGCGAATTACAGCTCACAATGCGAGATATAGACGATTTCGCACTTGCCCTTGATGTTGACAAGGACTATCTAAAATTTGGTGATAGATGGCACCCTAATGCGTCTATTAGTCAATCTAACATAGACAATCCAACCTTTGACAGCTCCAATATTGCCACCAACACCGCAGCCAACATCACAAACAATAATTACTATACCGACACTGCTATACAGTCACAAATTGACCGCATAGAAAAAGCCGCTCATGCCGGGCGACTTGGCGCGATGTCTCAAATGGATCGTATTGAGGAGCAGAATAAATTGCTCCTAGAGAGGATCGAGCATATTAATGAGAAAATTGATTTTTTGATGACAGTTGGCGAAGTTACGCCTAAGGTAAATTAAAATGCCAATCAAGGAAACCTGAAAAATTGGCTAATCTACCATAATCAATTTAGCGATAACTAAAAAAATCACTTGACTTTACATGCTCAAAAAATCATACAATAAGGAATCAATATGACACAAAAACTTGGAAATAATATGACTCAATTAGCACTCGTATTTGATGAGGGAACTTCTCTTTCATTTGACGATTTCGCGAAACAAAATGGAATTACATACTGGTATGCTTCTGATCTTGCTATGATGTTAGGGTATAACGATATGCAGGCAATTTCAAAAGCAATGAATAAGGCTTATGCTGTATGCAATAACTTAAATATTCCAATTACAGACAACTTCATTCAGACACAATCACCGAATACACCATCTGACTTTAAAATGACTCGCTTTGCTTGTTATTTGACGGTTATGAATGGGAATATAAGTAATCCAAAGGTTGCTGCAGCCCAAGCATATTTCGCTAAACTGGCAGATGAAATTCACACACTTTGCCAAAGCGCCGAAGAGGTGGATCGTGTTTACTTACGTGGTGACATTTCAGATAGAGAAAAAAGCCTGAGCCATATTGCCCACAAGCACGGCGTGGAGAACTATGCCTTCTTCCAAAATGCCGGGTATAGAGGGATGTATAATATGAATATCAAAAGCTTAAAAAACAAAAAAGGGCTATTTGATGACAAAGCATCACTGCTTGATTTCATGGATAATGAGGAACTCGCAGCGAATATATTCCGCGTAACACAAACAGAAGCCAAAATAAGAAATCAAAATATTAAAGGGCAAAAAAATTTAGAAAATGCGGCTGAAACCGTTGGTCGCTCTGTTCGTAATGTCATGATCTCAAATACTGGAACAGCACCTGAAGATCTCGCCCTTTCCCAAGAAAAAATTAACAAAATACAGTCAAGCATAAAGAAAACACATAAAGCACTAACAAAGCACGACAGCAAGAAAAAATAATCCTCTATTTGACAAATAAACCGCCTATTCTGGCGGTTTTTTTATTAGCATTTAAACTCCGCAATCAACTCCTCTAGCACAATCCTCTCCTGCTCATTAGCGCGCACAATCCTCAACTCTTCATCTACGCGCGACACTATCTCATTAATCCCTAAGCTATTGATGCCTTCGCAATTTAACGAGATTATCCACAACTTAAACTTTTCTTTCATAAACCCTCCTTTTTTTTACTAATCATACCTTAAGCAAAAGCGCGGTCTATTTTGGCTATTAAATTTTGCGATACAGATCGCAAAAACAATAAAAATCCGAGGAAAAATCGCATTATTAGCCAATACCCAATTACAAATCGCTCAAAAAACAAGCAAACGAACAGGGTTTTAAAAAAATTAATTGTGTTTAAAAACACGCACTTAACACATTTAACACAAAAAATATGAAAAAATTTGTGTTTAGCATGTTTACAAGCAAACACAAATCGTGTTTAATAAACACATCAAAACGAGATACACATAAACAAATATCTCGATGCTCTTTAAAAATTTAATCACAAAAACATAGTGCATAACGGTGCTAGGCGGTCGTTAGATTGAAAGCCCTAACCTACTTAGCAACACTATGTTTTGAATATCTGTCGGAGTGGAAGCCAGTGAAAAACTGTGCAGTTGCAGAAAGCGGAAACAGACAGGTAAACCGAACCACAACTTTTGGTCTGTTTTCAAGTTGGTTAAAAATGGGAAAGAGACAGACAGCAAACGTTAGCTAAAGGCGTGACATACTGGAGAGACAGTAAATCTCAAAGCACATTTGAAGTACAGAGACACAGAGGCAAGTGAAACCTCTGCGAATGATAGAGAGAAGTGTGCTTTGAAATGGCTCTTTGTTTAGTCGGTTGTGGAAACCGACACGGTACAAAACACGGTAGTGTTATGAAAAATAACACGGGTTCAAATCCCAAAAGAGCCTCCATCTCAATCCGCTTTCAAATAGCGAATTAAAGCTCAATCTTCTTGAATAACTGATTGAACGAGAGCGGATTTAGCTGGAAACAGCGTTTTTCATAATAAAAAGATCCTTGAAATTGGTTAAGCCCCTAGTTGCTCCCTTAGATTTTGTTCGGCACTAGGGGATTTTTTTAACCAAACATTCCTAACCGTATGAGGTAAATACTATGAACAAGTTAATCAATTTTCTTAAAACAACTGCTTATGTAATCGCAACTATCCTATCAATCTGCCTAGTTGCTATGACAATGCTAACCGCACTTGCAGCACAGGCAAGCGAACCAACAGTGTTAGAGCTTGAACAAGCACGAATTCAATGGATTGCCGAACATGGGCAATACCAACCAAATCTTACAGAGCCAGCCAAACAACAAGCTGTGGCATACACAAACATCAAACAAAAGGAATTGGATCATGAAAAAGGCAAAAGTAGAAATTAAGGTTGAGCCTTATACGAAAGGTGGATGGTATGTTGTTGAAAGAGTTGGCGGTAAAGTTTGGTGGCACTCTTCTAATTATCAATCAGTAGAACTGGCTGAAACGAGAAAGAAAGAGCGTAAAGAGTTAAAAGCAAATACGGCTGAATGGCTCAATAATAAGCTCGCTCGCCGCTCAAAACCGAAAACTGGACTAGCAACCAAGCCAACATTAGTTAAGCGTATTTCAAAGGCTAAGATGCGTTATTTAAAACGTTTTGATGAATACAACGAAATGCGCAATCAACAGCCTGAATCTGAGCGCCAAACTGAATTTCAACTTACTGAGATCCATCGTCTTTTTGGCGTACACGCAACCACAATCGAGCGAGCGATTTATTATCGCCAAATCAAGCCTCGAGGCAAAAAATTAATCAGAGGTCATTGGGTAAGAACATTCAAATACGAGGATTTATGCTCTTACTTTGACATATTGAGAGGTATTCCAAATGCAAACAACGCAACGCCAATGGGAAATTGCTAGTTTTACCGCTTATGACAAAGCACAAGAACAATATGATGCTTATGAGCGTGCAGTACAAAATGAAATTAGCGATATAGAAAGAGAAATTACAAGTGGAGATAGCCAAACTTTATGCGAGTTTTCAGAGCTTATGGAGGAAAACGATGATGCTTGGCTAAATATTTTCTTATGTAATCACTCAGCGCTTAAAGAATTGAGAGATGAGGCAGTAAAAAAACTTGCTGAAAATCGCATAGCGCAAAGAGAAGAAGATTACAAACGTGGCTATATTGAAATGTAAGGTAAATAAAAATGACAGAAAAATTTGAATTGATCCTATCAACAGAAAGCAAAGTTTTAACAACCAACATTGCAGACTTTGAGAAACAAGCTGATGCGTTTATCTCTACCCTAACAAGCAATTTTGAAACCGATGATGACTTCTTGGCAGCAAAGGAAGAAGTAAAAATCCTTAAAGAATTAGAAGATAAAACAAGATTGGCTATCAAAAATGCCGTTGGCGGTGATATTAAAAAGCTCGTTGAAACAGCCGAAAACATTGCCGAGCGTTTTAGACAAGAGCGATTAGCTCGAGATAAATTGGTTAAAAATAAAGAATCTGAAGTTAAAGCTAAGATCGTAAATAATGCGATTGCGGAAATCTCAGATATTCGTCACAAATTACCGAAAACAAGCGATATATCACTTGCGTTAGAAGAGAACATTCCAAAGCATAAAATCGCAAGCCGAATTGAAGAAAGTGCAAAACGCAAAAGTACAATCTCAGGCTTAACGAAAGCCGTAAATACTGAGAAAACACTAATCATTAGCGAGATCACGCTTGAAGTCACTCGCCTAACTGAGCGCCTTGAACAACTAACCTCTAAATCAAGCTATCTATTTCCCGATGCGATCAAATTAATTGCAAGTGAAGAAGATTTAGCACCAATCATTAAACAACGAATTGATGATGAGCAAAAGCGTGAATTAGAAATCAAGGCTAAAGCACAAGAAGAGGCAAAAGTAAAAGCCGAAACGCAAGCCGTCCAATCTTCTTGTAAAGAAAAAGACATGGGAAGTGAAACGTTAAAAGCACAAGAATTGTCGCCTGGCGATGCCGTTGAGCATTTTGAAGTAAGAATTGCATTCTCAGGAACGTTGAACGATGCCGTATCATTCGCTCGTAAAATCAAAGAGCAATACGGTGACAATGTAACACTCAAGAAAGTTAATTAAAGGAACAACAAAATGAATACATTACCGGCGAACATTCAAACAGCCCTAACCGAACGCAATATTGATACCGCAGTTTGGACAACTTTGCAAAATAGCGTTTTTCCTGGTGCAAAGGATGAAAGTATTTTGCTTGCCGTAGATTATTGCAAGGCTCGTAAGTTAGATATTCTTAAAAAGCCTTGTCATATTGTTCCAATGTCTGTGACAGATGCAAAAACAGGCAATAAAAACTGGCGTGATGTCATCATGCCAGGTATTTACGAGCAGCGCATTACAGCATTTCGCACTGGTCAAATGGCTGGGCAAGATGAGCCAGTTTTTGGTGATACGGTTACATTCAGAGGTATAGAGGCTCCTGAATGGTGCAGAGTTACCGTTTATCGATTCATTAATAATGAACGATGCGCATTTTCCCATACAGAATATTTTTCTGAGGCTTGCGCAACAACAAAAGAGGGCAAGCCTAATTCTATGTGGAGCAAACGCCCTAGAGGCCAATTAGCGAAATGTGCTGAGGCTGGCGCATTGCGTAAAGCATTTCCCGATGAATTAGGTGGTGTAATCACTGCTGATGAAGTAAATGAAGAGCCTATCAATCAGCATAGCGCTGCAACGCCTGATAACGGAACAACGGTGATTGACACTCAATCGGTAGAATTGATCACTCCTGAACAAATCAAAGAAATTGAAAATTTGGTTGAAGTTACAGACTCAAATCTTGCGGGATTGTTGGCGGCGGCTGGAAATGTGCCAAGCATTGAAAAAATCACAAAATCAAATGCTGAACACGCAATTAATAGATTGCTTAGTAAGCTAAATGAACAGCAAGCCAAAGATGAACGCAATGATGAGGATATTCCCTTATGATAGACGGACTAATAACACTTGATTGCGAGCAAGGAACTGAAGAATGGCTAACGGCAAGACTTGGTATTCCAACTGCAACAGGAATCGAGAATATCGTTACGCCAACAGGTAAAAAATCAAGCTCGCAAATAAAATATATGTCTGAGTTGATTGAAGAAAGCATCCTTGGTTTACAGGATAGCGGATATAAATCAGCTTTTATGGAGCGAGGCAATCAGCTTGAGCCGCTTGCCTGCTCAGCTTATGAATTTCTCACAGGAAACGCCGTCAAGCAAGTTGGCGGCGTATATCTAAATGAGAAAAAAGAGTTGATGGTTAGTCCTGATGGATTGATTCCTGAACTCAAAAAAGGGCTTGAGATTAAATGCCCGAAAATGAGTACGCATATTCAGTACATCATTAACGGAGGCGTGCCGTCTGAGTACATTATCCAGGTGCAAGCGAATTTATGGGTGACTGGATATAAAACATGGGATTTTGTGAGTTATTGCCCTGAATATCAAAAACAACCGTTTTATCTCTTTACGGTTGAGCGAGATGAAAAATTAATGGCAGCGTTTGACAAAGAAATACCCGCATTTATCAAAACATTAAAAGCATATAAATCTATGGAGTAAATATGGCTGGAATTAATAAAGTAATTATCGTTGGCTTTTTAGGTAATGACCCTGAAGTGCGCACTATGCCAAACGGTGAATATGTTGCAAATATCACAGTGGCAACAAGTGAAAGTTGGACGGATAAAAACACCCGTGAGCGCAAAGAGCAAACAGAATGGCATAGAATTGTACTCTACCGCAGATTGGCAGATATTGCAGGGCAATATCTACACAGAGGCTCTCAAGTGTATGTTGAGGGAAGATTAAAAACTCGCAAATGGCAAGATAACAACGGTCAAGATCGTTACTCCACTGAAATCCAATGCGATAACTTGCAAATGCTAGGTGGTCGAAACCAAGATACTGCACAAAATCAACCGCCTAAACAGCAAGATAAACAACAAAAAGCACAATCTAAATCTCAACAATCTGAGCCGCCAATGGATGCGTTTGATGACAACATTCCTTTTTAGCTGAGGTTTATTATGGGTGCAAAGATAGATTTAACCGATGCGGATAGCAGAGATGAAATGAGTATTGATGTTGATGATATTCATAGCATCACTTCACAAGATAAAGGATCATATATCGTCCTTAAAACCGGCAAGAGCTTTCTTGCAATGGAAAGTCAAAGCCGTATTTTAAGAATGATTGAGACCGCCAAATAAGGCGGTTTTCTTTTGGGTAGATTATGAACAAGCAACAAGCAGAACACGAATTAGCGGAATTACACGAAAAGGAGCGGAGTTTAGAAAAAGCTCTCGATCTTGTGCGTGAGAAAATCCGTGAGTTAGTTAATTACACAGATAAAAACAAGGAACAGAAATGACAACAACAGAAGATATTCTGACCGAGCGAAAGAATACGCACGGTGATTTTATTCAAGGCTCTGTTACGTTTAATGCTTTAATGGAACTGATTAATAAGAACCGCAAGAATATTGATGGTGTGCAGTATCACGCATTAACAATGATAGCTGGAAAGTTAGTGCGAATTCTTAATGGTAATTCGCACGAAACAGACCACTGGCAAGACATTATTGGTTACGCAACACTTGGCGGACGATTAGAATTAGTTGAAAGCCTTGATAATACAAATGAGCCACTGGTTGATATTTTGCCAGTGGTTAATATGGCAAAGGTAAACAGTAAAGCTGGTGATTGATATGATTGTTTGGGCATTATTCGATAGCGGTAATGGTTGCTATACACAAGCAGTTAAATTATTCAATGAAAGCAATAGTGATGCCATCCAGATATATCCAATCGGTATAGATATTGAAAATAAGAATGACCATTTTATTAATCTTAATTTAGCTGATTATAGTCGTATGTTTGGAGATAACAAACTATTCGATGAGCTTGATAAGCTGCCTAAACCTGATTTGATTATAGCTAGTCCACCTTGTGAGAGTTGGTCGGTTGCAAGTGCAATGTGGGGAGGTAATGCGAGTTGGAAACAGGAAACTGGTGCAGTAAATCGTGAATTATCAAAATTTACGGTTAGAAGTCGTTCGGATTATGATTTACCGCATGTCCAATTTAAATATGACCGCTCTTTCCTAAACCGCATTAATGGTGAGCTTTGTATCTATAACACAATAGAGATTATCAAACGATATGAGCCTAAAGTTTATGTAATAGAAAATCCGGCAAGCAGTCGAATTTGGCATTATGTAAATGATATTTTGAATTTTCCAATACCGTTTGACAATCTAGCACATTACCATTGCTATGGCTATCCACTACGTAAACCAACACGGTTTAAAAGCAATATCAATTTAAGACTAAAGATCGACAATAAATTGTCGCCAGCTATGGGATTTCAGCATATTTCAAAATCATACAATGAAAGATCGAATATTCCACTTGAATTAATAGTGGATATATACAAAGCAGTAAATCAATATTTAACAAATCCAATAGGCGTTCCAAGTGAGCGCGTTTTGTTTGGTGGTGTGATATGAGCAGATGGATTAAGTATGATAAATGTGTGCCAGGAGAGGATGGTTATTTTATTGTGCATTGTCCAGAGTATGAGCCATCAATAGCAATAGCAAGATATGATGCCGATTTAGGCGGCTGGCTTGATTATACTGATGATGAAATCGCCCACTGGGTGCCTCTTCCACAACCTCCAAAGGAGCAAGTATGAGCGGATGGATTAAATGTAGTGATAAATTGCCTAATGTAATGCCGAATATAGAAGTTGAGGATAGCAATCCTAATTTATTGTTGTGTTGCAAACATGATTTCGGCGCTCTTACTATTGAACCAGGCTGGTATTCTGATTTAGTGGAAGAGGATCATCCTAAATTTTTCACGATGTGGATAAATAATGAATTGACTTATCATGATTTCAGAACAGATAGCCCTGAAGTTACCCATTGGATGCCTTTGCCTAAACTGCCAAACGATGAAACATAGATATGTATAGCCGAACAATTAAAGGCATTACAATCTAATCAAGATAAAGAGGCAGCACACAACCTAGCGGATAAAATTCTATGTGATCTACTTAATTCGTTAGGTTATACTGCTGTTGTCAATGAGTTTGAAAACTTAGAAAAATGGTATGCGGAGGTGAAAGATGAAAGATGATTCCATATTACATTACAATCTACAAAAGATATGTGACGATGTAATAAATAACGAATTAGCTTTATTAGAACTTAAAATAAAAAATATTGAGGCCGAAACAATGTGCAAAGTGCTATCTGTAACTGAGATTGTAAAGCCTTACGAAAATTTCCATACCTATAAACTACTGCTAGATAATGATACAGTCAAAACAGTTATTACACCTAAAACGAAGATGCTAATGGAATCTACTGGTACTAAATAACTTTAATTTATTTAAAAATACAAACCGCTCTTATGGGCGGTTTTATTATTGGAGCTTTTATGGATAAAATACAACTATCAGACAAAGCAGAAAAAGAAATGTCAGAGGCAATTAAGATTATGGCGGTATCGGCTTTTACCGAGAAAAGCCAGAACTTAATTCCTCTTGATTATGTGGCGGCTCTCGTTGGCTGTCCTTATCAACATACTGCGAACTTTATCGTTAAGCAGCCTAGCTTTCCAAAAGGCGTGAGATTGAAAGAAAAATCGCACCCGAGATGGATAGCCGGCGAAGTTATCCGTTGGTGCAGAATTAATGCCAAACGCATCAAATAACCTTTCAAATTTCCCACCATTGGCACGATTCACTTCTGTGGTATAATACTCAAAACAAGGATATTTTACTCAATCCTTTTTAGAGCAACTACGCCAAAATTACGCCAAAAGTTAAAAATTTCTTTCAAAATCAATACAGAAAGAAACCGACCCTAGGCACCACAGAATTTATAAGCTCTGAAGTTATTCAGGGCTTTTTTA
>ENA-OWMB01000871-OWMB01000871.1-metagenome-genome-assembly--contig:-NODE-871-length-11287-cov-7.378116_pt1 | contig 11287 bp, 9 predicted proteins | sample MGYA00245353_ERZ651112 | MGnify/ENA primary metagenome ERZ651112 (study PRJEB26857, sample SAMEA4031773) | metagenome | biome: human; feature: oral; material: saliva | place: Philippines | collected 2014 | study...
TTTTTCGGTGGTCATGATACTGAAGATATCAACGTAACCCTTGAAAACTCCGCTAAATACGAATGCGAAGCAGGTCTTGGGCTTATTGCTTTAGAATGTACTCAATTTGAAGCTGAAATTTTCGGCGAATGTGTACGTTCTGATATGAAAGAATATGCACTTGTTCAAGAAGGTGCTGATGTAGAGGCTTTCCAAGAAGCATCTTGGGAAACAATTAAAACTAAAGTTGTAAATTTCCTTAAGAAAATTTGGGCTAAAATCAAAGCTTTCTTCAATGGTTGGTATGCAAAAGTTGCTGCTCGTTTGATGAGCGATAATAAAGCATTCTACAACAAATTCAAAAAATCTTTGGATTCTAAAGATCTTTCCAAATTGGAAGTTAATTATGAAGAAAAAAAATCAGGCGAAATCACTATCCATGATGATATTAAGGATTATCTAGGTAAAGAAGATGAGTCCGATGCAGCTGATATTCTTGCAAAAATTTATAAAGATGTAGCTACTGGTATTTCTTCTCATTCTGAAGCTAAAAAAGAAATGATCGAAAATGCTTTTGAAGATGAAAAAGAAGTTAAATATACTTCTATTGCTACTTCAATCGAAAATGAATTAAAAGATTCTAAATCTGTTAAAGGTGCTCAAAAGAAATATGTTCAAGCTGAAAAGAAATTAGCTAAAAATATTAGTGATACTCAAAAAGCAAATAAAAATACTGCAAATATTGCAGTTATTGCTAATGCATGTGCTAAAGCTAATGTAACTAAACTTGAAGCTGAATTAGCTATTGCTAAAAAAGCTGCTTCTCAAGCTCGTCGTTTATTCGCTAAAGCTGTTGCTTATAGCCCTAAAACTGAAGGTGCTTTCGATGCTGATCTTCTTGCAGTAGAAGCTGATGCTTTGATGGCTTAATAGGAGGTAATATAATTATGGCATTTTTTGCTGAATCTACATATGAAGAATCTTATCAAGATCTTGGTATTGTAGTAAACGATTATACAGACTTTGATGCACTTGCATTAGAAGCATGTGATACAGTCCAAGAAATGGATAATGCTATTATGCAAGGTATTGGTAAATACGAATTAGCCACAGTTCGTGAAGGTGCTGAAGTAGTATATACTGAAGGCATGTTAGATTCTATTAAATCTAAAATTGAAAAGATCTGGAACTTTATTAAAAACTGGATTAAGAATGTTTGGAATAAGTTCATTGCATGGTTAGAAAGCTATGTACGTGGTGATAAAGCATTCTTATCTAAATATAAGAAAAAACTTGATGATAATCTTGTTTACTTAGATAAAGATTTCGACAAAACTTTTAAATATGCTAAAATCATCGAAGACGGTACTGATAAAGCATTTGATGATGTTGATAAAAAATTTGATGAATTTAAATCAAAAGACCTTACTAGTCGTTCACCATTAATTGGTGATAAAGCTTCTGAAGAAGCTTCTAAAGCTTTAGAAGCATTAGATGATTTAATTGATGATATTAAAGATACATATAAAGATGCTGAATTTGAAGTTAATGTAGATGCTACATGGATTCGCTCCAATTTTAGTAAAATCTTAAATATGGTTAAAGAAGACACTTCTAAATTTAAACGTACACAAGATAAAGAATATAAAGAAGCTGATCAAAAATATAAATCTATTATTAAAGGTGCTGAGTCTGCTAATAAGCAAAATGAACAGCCTGAAAAATCAAATAAAAATGCATACATTAATTATTTAAAATCAGTTTCAGCCAAATATTCCAATCTATTTACTTGGAAGACTTCCTTTAAAATCAAATGTATTAAAGGTGCTAAATCTGATGCTCGTGCTCTCTGCCGTGCTATCTTAACAGCTAAACCTAATCCTAAATATAATGAATCTGCTTTCGATCATAATGACTTTGAAGCATACTTCAATATCTAATTTAAGATTTAAAACTTTGAGGAGAGAGATTCAACATCTCTCTCCTCTTTATTTTTATAAACTGGAGGAATAAATTATGGCATTTTTTGCTGAATCTACATATGAAGAATCTTATCAAGATCTTGATATTGTAGTAAACGATTATACAGACTTTGACATGCTTGCTATGGAAGCATGCACAACTATCCAAGAAATGGATAATGCTATTATGCAAGGTATTGGTAAATATGAACTAACACAAGTTCGTGAAGGTGCTGAAGTAGTATATACTGAAGGCATGATGGATACTATTAAATCCAAGATCGAAAAAATCTGGACTTTTGTTAAAAATTGGGTTAAGAATGTATGGGGTAAATTTGTTGCATGGATTGAATCCTATGTGCGTGGTGATAAAGCTTTCTTAGATAAATATAAGAAAAAACTTGATGACAATCTTGTATATTTAAACAAAGATTTTGATAAGACTTATAAACATGCTAAGACAATTGAAACAATTGATGAATTAATTAACTTTAACAGTATTGATGACTATACTAATAAGGTAAATAAAACATTAAATGATATTAAAGCTGCTAAGAAATTCACAGCAGATTCAAATAGTAAATCTTTAGATGATGCACTTGAAAAATTATCTGATGAAATTGAAGAGCAAAAAGAAAGTTTGAAAGATGTAGATAATTCTAAAGATGTAGATGCTAACTGGATTAGAAGTAATTTTGATAAAATTAAACAAACTCTTTTATTAGATGCTTCTAAAATTAAAAAGTCAATGGATAAAGCATCTAAAGCAGCAGATAAAGCTAGTAAAGCCATTACTGATGATATTAAAAATATAAAATTTACAGATGTTCATTTTAAAACTACTAATACCCAAGTTTTGAATGCTTGTAAATCTGCATCTAGTAAGTTAGCTAATTTATTTACATGGCTTAATAGCCAAACGATTAGTGAGATTAAAGGTGCTAAATCTGATGCACGCTCTATTTGCCGTGCTATCTTGACAGCAAAACCAAATCCTAAATACAATGAATCTACTATATTCAGTAACAATGATTTCGAATCTTATTTCAATATCTAATCACTAAAGAGGAGAGAAATCTCCTCTTTATTTTTATCAATCTAAGGATGATATAAATGGTATTTTTTGCTGAGTCTACTATACAAGAATCTTATCAAGATCTTGGTATTGTAGTAAATGATTATACAGACTTTGATTCACTTGCATTAGAAGCATGTGATGTTATAGAAGAGATGAACAATACTATCTTATATGGTATTGGTCATTATGAATTAGATATGATTCGTGAAGGTGCTGAAGTAGTATATACTGAAGGCATGTTGGATTCGATTAAAGATAAGATTACAGGTATTTGGAAGCACGCTAAGAATTGGATTGCTAATGTATGGAATAAGTTCATTGCATATATTGAATCCTATATACGTGGTGATAAAGAATTCTTACAAAAGTATGATAAACGGTTGAAAGAAAATCTTAATTATCTAGATAAGAATTTCAAAAAGACTTATAAATACGCTGGTGTAATTATAAATCCACCTATGGTTACCGATAAGATGATTGAACTCAATAAGAAACGAGCTGAAGAATTATTAAAGCAATTTGATAAAAATGGAAATAAACTAAAAGATGCAGACGTGTTTAAAAAGTATACAGCGAGAACTACTGTATCAGTTTATACAGCATTATCAAAAGGTCGTAAAGAAGCTATGCAATTAGATAGATCTGAAGATGTAGATTCTAAGTGGATTAAAAAGAACTTTAATAATATTAAAAGTATGCTTCTTATGGATATTCCTAAAATAAAGAAAATCTTAGATAAATCTGTTAAAGCATCAGATGATGTATTTAAAAAAGTATATGATAAGGTTATGGATCAAAATATTGATACATATATAGATAATGGATTTGATTTTGATAAAAGAACTAAAAGTAGAGTGATAGCGTATTATACTCTATCTTCTATATTAAGTGAGCATTTTATTATAGTCAATGGATTTATGATTAAATGTATTAAGAGAGCTAAATCTGATGCTCGTTCTATGTGTCGAGTGATTCTTAGTGCTAATAAGCCTACTAAAGAATCTACATTCGAATCATATTTTAATATCTAAAGACAAGTTATGTCTTTATTTTTATTAACTTTACCTTGGAGGTAATATAATGGAAGGTAATATGAAAGCTTTCTCTTTTGATAGCGTTCTACTAGATAAAATTAATACTCCAAGCCTTGTTGCTAAAACTTCCTTTGCAACTTTACCTCAAGTTGTTAGGTTAGTTGATACATTTAAAACTAAGGCTATGAAAGAAACACAAACTTTCTATCGTAATTTGTTAGAAAGTGAATCTGAAGTGACTGCAAGAAAAGCATATGATCAATTCTTCGGCACTTTAACTCGTCTTAATTCATTCTACTCTGATAAATACGTTGAAGTATTAGAATATAATCTTAAACGTTTGAGTAATGAAGGTGATTCTAGACTAATTAATGTAGTCAATGATTATCTAAAAGACTTTAATGGTAATGACGTTCTTTTTGAACGTGATATGGTTAAGTATGTTTTAGATGATGAAATTCCATGCTCTAAAAATATCTTAACTGATATCTTGCATTTCTTTGGTGATAACTTCTATGAGTTATCTGAAGAAGATGCTCGTAAGTTATTAGAGATTACTACTAATAACCAAAGTAAAATTATTAAACGTGCTAAGGCTGAGATTATTGATGCAGATCCAGATGATATTGAAGTTAAAGATTTATCTAAGACTCCAGATATCTTTGTTGATGGATCTACTACAGTCTCTTTCCATAAAGAAGATGTAAATAAATGCATCGAAATTATTAAGTCTGTACGTGATGATCTAGCAGCTAACTTAGATAATGCTAGACTTATCAATAAAGAATATAAGAAACTTTTAAACAAAGTTATTCAATATAGAAACTCTACTAAGATTAGTGTTGGTAGTGATGAGCATATTCGTAAGATTGAACGTATCATTATTACTATGATTTCTGAAATCTGGACTTATCACTTAACAGTTTATAGCATTAAAGCTCAATATATCTGCAATAACTACTATCAAGCTAAATCTGTATTATCTGCTATCACTTTGATGGCTAATCAAGAATTTGTTGACGATCAAGTTGGTATTGCAGCTGAAGAGTCTGCTAAGTTCTTAAAAGAACAACAAGCATTCAAATTCTCTAAACTTACTGATTCTGAAATCTTAATGAATCATATCACTGATATGAAACACAATGATCTTATTATGGATTGCTGTATTAAAGAAGCAATGGTTCTCGCCGAAGGCGTAGACGTTGAAAATCGTTTAGCAGCTATTCATGAAGGTGCTTGGGATAAAGTAAAAGAATTCTTCAATAAGATTAAAGAATTCGTTATGGGTCTATTTGATAAAGTATCTAACTGGTTTGATAAATTCTTCAAATCTAATAAAGAATACCTTGACAAATATAAAGATCAATTAAATAAACCTACTGCAGGTTTCACTACAGTTAATATGCCTAACTATGCAGAAGGTTTAAAACGTATCCAAGCTCCATTCAATATTAATTTCAATGCAATAATTGAAAAAGCTACTAATATGAATGAAGATACTGATGTTGATGAAGTAATCACTGAATTCCGTAAAGGTATCATTTCTGATTATAATGGCACTGATGAATGGAAAGAAACATGTAATGATTATTTCCAAGGTGGTAAAGATTCTGAAAAAGATTACTCTGCTAATGATATTAGTATTAGTGCTTATGCAGATCAAGTATTATCTATCCCTAAGATTGTAGACAATATTAAGAAAGATAAAGCTACTAGTGATCAAATCTTTAAATCGTTAGATTCTGCTATTAATAAAGCTGCTAGTCAACAACCTAAACAGCAAACTGATTCTAGTAATCAACCAGCTGAATCTGCTGCCGCTAAAACTCCAGCAACAACTACAACTCCTCAAGGAGGAACCTCTACAGGCGAAAATACTGGTGGTGGAACTACAACTCCTCGTGTAGATATAAAAAGGTAGGTAGATGATTATGATAAATAAACGCAATACATATCTATATGGTAATGTATTTTCTGAAGATTTCACATTAAACAAAACTAATGCACCAGCTCCTGGAACCACTGGTAGTAATAGTGCAGCTATCACTAAAGCTGGTAATCAAACAATTGATAGTGTTAAAAATGGTGGCATTGATTCTAAAACAGCAGTCAATGCACAAAAGATTGTCAATAAGATTGCATCTACTTATAGTACATATTTGCAATGTAAATATCAAACAGCTGAAAAGATTATGTCTGATTACATGAAAATTATTAAAGCTCATGTATCTGCATATGTTAATGCTGGTAATGATGCTGAAAAAGCTCAAGAAAATAGTTAATAAATACCCCTATGGAGTTAAACTCCATAGGGGATTTTCTTTATATCTTTTTAGTATTCTCTGCTGTACTCTTAGGAAGTTTAGCAAATGTCATATTAGTAGTTGCTAAGAAACGTTCACCTTGATTAGTATATACTTCTATCTTAGATAGCATAATATAATCAGTTGTATCTTCTTTATGCTCTTTAGTATTATTATTAATTAGATACTTTAGATTCATATTGAATATAGAGTTATCTAATTGCTGTTTGCTTAAAGATAAGTAAACTGACTTCAACTCTAAAGCATGTTTAAAGTTCTTGATTAATCCCATATTATCGTTAGGAATACGGATTAACTTACGTTTACCTAAGTCTTCTACTATATCAGTTAAATCTAATGCTACATCTATCATTGATTCACCATTAGTACCAACCTTAGACATATCGCTTATTCCACTTATAGCAGTACTACCACTCTGGTATAGTGAACTTAAGTTACTTTTTAATGCTCCTAGTGACTTAGTTGTATTGATTATGCTATTCTTAGTGTTAGCAATTGCAATGTTTTTTGTATCTTGTAAAGATTTAACATATGTATTTGCACCCTCAAGAATTTGTTTAGAGAAGTCTTTAGGAATCTCTCTTGTAGCAGCTATTTGTTTCTTTAATCCATCACCTACATTAGCATTTAATTTAAGACTATTCTTCATTTGCTCAGCGAAACCTTTCATATCACTAAGCTTCATCTTACTAAAGTCTAGATTCTTTACTAATTCAGGAAGATTAGATTTAAGAGCTCTAAGATCTAACTCATGAGTTTCTATAGCCTTACCAGTATTATCTTTTTTAGTCACATAGAATAACTTATCTGGTGTATCATTTAAAGAGTTTACAATAATCTCGTTACTAGTTATATATTTACTATACTCAGTATTAAAGTCAGTCATACTTTCTTTAAAATGAATATTAGATTGCTCTTTCTTTTCAGGAAGCTTACTAACTTCTTTAGTTAATTGAGCTGTATTATCAGTAAAATTAATTGGAGATATAGCACCAACTAGAGAACCAAAGTTTTCTATATGATATATCTGACCAGTATATGCTTCTTTAAATTTGCCAAATTTATCTTCAGATTTCTCTACTGTATTAGTAGATGTAGTTTGCATAACTACAGTATGTTTGATGATATTAGTCAACACATCTTTTATATTGGTATCTGATTTTCTAACAACACCATCTAAACCAACTACTTCTGCAGTACCATCTAAAGCAGTCTTTGGTAATTCTCTTAATAATGCTTCAGCTTGTGTAGCTACAGTATCTATTACAGACTTAGATTCTTTAGCTTGCTCTACTATTTGATTAAAGTTACCTTTAATAGTATCAGTAGTCTGATGAATATTCTTTACTACTTGACGTACACTACTAGATACTTTCTTAATAGCATTCATGGTATTCATAATATTTTGGTATACACCAAAGATACCACCAAATGCTCTAGAGTTTTTAAGATAACTTTGTTGTACAGTCTTAGATGCATCAATTACTGCAATAAATCCATTAAGCTCTTTATCAGTTATATTATCTTTACCATATTTAATATCTGTAGTTGGTATATCAACTATATAACTCTTAGTCTTATCATCATCTCTAAAGCCTTCTAATATAGCTTCTTCTTTACCACCAATATCTGATAAGTTAAACTTAATAGTCGCATACTTATCTACATTTCTTAATGTAGCTTTACCTGACTTGGATACTAAATAGATATTATCTAAATCCATAAAGAATCTATATCCAGTATTATAGAATACACGAATAGTATTTAGATAGTCTAATGTCTTAGATAAAGACTCTTTAGGTGGAATAATCAATTGCTCTACTAATTCAGTCTCAGTAAATGGTTCAATCAATAATAGTTCACCTATATTGAGTAAGTCAACTATGATATTCTGCATAGAAGATTTATATATAGTTGCATTATTAGGACTTAGATTTCTATCTACTAACTTCTTAGATATTAATCCAAGTTTAAGAATTCTATATACATCTTCACGATCTTCATCTTTAGAATCTGTTTTAGCATAGTCTATATCTTCTGTCTTGTTAGTATCATCATCAGTAAGATAAGAGAACTCATGTTTAAAGTATAATTGTTTTATAGCTGCATTATTATCTAATTGGTATTTATACACAGCCATAATCATTGTAGCAGTCTTAGAGTTCTTGATAATATTATCTGCAAACTTCTTATCTATGTGCAAATTCATAGTAGCAATTGGCATATTATATTTATCATACTCTTTGTATATAGTTAGACTCTTTATATTTTTCTGATCAATCAGTTTCGGTTCATTATAATCTTTACAGTTATAGTAAAGATCAATATAGTATTCGTATTTAAGTTGTGGCATAATATACACCTCCGGTTATCAAGATGTTCAAAATAGCCCATTTTAACAAAAAAAATAAATCCCATAGGAGATTAGACTCCTATGGGAATAAGTTTTATATTCTATCTATATCTATAGGGTTATCTCTAAAGTATTTTTCATTCAATAGTTTAACCATATCAGGATCTTGTAAGTTTACATCCCAAGATCTATCTAGATAGTTATTAGACATTCGATATAATTCTGTTTGATAAGATAAATCTACAGCTTTATATCTATTAACTAATTCTTCAGTTCTATCTGGTGCTAATAAAGATATCATCTCAGTATATTCTGGGGAGATATATGCATTAGGAATCTCATGTCTATTGATGGCATGATTAAATATATTCAATGTATTAGATACATTATTGAATGAATATAAATCTCTATGCTCATTACGAGTCATAGCCATGAATAATCCAAATAGTTGTGGATTAATATTAACACATTTCTTAATTGTATTATCTGATAGCTTATACTTAGCTAATAACTCAATCAATGCATTATATTTATCAACGATTCTATATCTAATATTATTTTCTACCCATTTATGATCAATAACTACTGTTTGATCTTTAGCAAATACTGGGACTGCATATTGTAATGAGCTACTAGAAATAATCATGTTAGGACTATTATCAGTTCTATCCATTATAGTCGAGTTGATCATTACAGATGTCTCATAAGCTCCTTCAATATAATAGATATCTGGTAAATACTTACATAGTTCTTTTAAGATAGCAGTATTTTGAATCATGAATGTAGTAATCATATCAGCTAACATCATCTTTTCAATATTAGTATGATTATAGTCTGGATAGAATTTCTCATTCATTAACATTGGACCAGATGTTTGCATTAGATAAATACGTGTATGAACCCCATAATATTTCTTATAGAATGCCCTATAGTGAATACACATATTTACTACAGCTGCAGCTACAGATGATCTATTACCTATAGCTACATCAGATCTATACATCTTTCTAAATAGTTGGTATAGATCGATATATACATTTAATACATTTGCGTTACTACCAGCAAATGCGGTATTAGTTATTTCAGCTAATGTTTCATATCTAATATAGTTTGCTACAACTATACTTTCAGCACTAGCTGGTCTATATCTTCCTCTAAAGTTATTTTCCATTATGAATTCCCACAATTCTTACAATGAATACTTCTATTTAACTTAGCAAAACATTCATCACAAATACCACTAAACATGATTTTGGATGGATGTCCTTGAGACTTACCACAGAATACACAATGGAATGGTAATTTCTCTGCTTTTTTAATACGTTCTAAACAGCTATCGCAAAACATGATCTTCATATCACGTACATCACGTTGCTCAATCTTATGGCAAGACTGACATTCAAAATCCCAATGCTCTACAAACTTAGGTTTCTCATTTGTAAATACACAGGTTTCATAAATACATCTACCATTAGCATTACGATATACACAAGTTGTTCTCTGACATTCTTCAAACTGTTCATACGGTGGCTGTGTCTTACTCTTAATCTCTTCCTGATTACCAGGTGTTAATTGTGATGGCATAATTCAATCCTCCTAATTAATAACTATATTATACATCAAGGTTATAATATATCACTTCAACTTATTAAAGTCAAAGTAAGTTACGTTAGATGAGTCTAAGTCTTGCTTATTCAACTTATTAACTGTAGAAGTATACTGAGTTCTATTATAAAGCATATTCATATACTTAAGATGAACTTCCACTCTAGGTTTAATAGAGTAATACTTTCTAACTGTACCATCTATAACTAGAGTATCGTCTAACCATATATTAGAGTTAAACATATCAGAATATTTCTTACCAATATTATCCCAGTCAGGTTTATTAGTTGGTCTAATTAAACCAATCTCTGCTAGGAATGTATCTACTGTATTAAAAGAAGTTGGTGTCTTAACAAATGCATTGAATTCTACATCACATGGAGTATAAAGCATTTGCTGTACTTGATTAAGTTCACCACTATCTAATAGTCTTTTCATGAATACATTATCTTCTTTACCAGTGATAGAGTACACATGAACAAACTGAGAGTTAGCCATAGCCATATTAGCTAAGTTATATCTATTAACTATTCTAAACCGAGGACGTGGAGACCCTTCAGGTTCTTCAAATAGTACTACTTTAATATCAACGAAATCTAATGTATTCATCATTAGATCTCTTTTATCTAATATCTCTTGCTGTTTAGCAGGAGTTAATTTATATTTATCATACATCCATTCTAATCGTTCTTGAAAGTCTTCTGGTATATTACCATACTTCTCTTCATATTCATAGAACTTCTGTTTACGATTCTTCATAAAATCACCTCAAAAATAAAGACTTAAGGTACTTTAAGTACCTTAAGTCAATGTTTTGATTAGTATATAAATTTAGCCCTTACGGAATACACGGTTAGTGATAATATTAGCAATACTATTACTAATCTTAGTTTGAATTGAGTTAGGGAAGTTAACAATTGTTTGCTCTTTCAATGCTAAGAATAAACGAGCAG
>ENA-OWMB01000874-OWMB01000874.1-metagenome-genome-assembly--contig:-NODE-874-length-11270-cov-3.253232_pt1 | contig 11270 bp, 8 predicted proteins | sample MGYA00245353_ERZ651112 | MGnify/ENA primary metagenome ERZ651112 (study PRJEB26857, sample SAMEA4031773) | metagenome | biome: human; feature: oral; material: saliva | place: Philippines | collected 2014 | study...
TGACAACACTTATAAAGTGTTAGTGAATAACTATGAAGTATTCTCAAACACTGTGGTAAACTATACATCAAGACCTCCAAAACCAGTAAAATCAGTTCTGGATCGTTCTGGTAAGAATATAAACGGTGCGACAACGTTTGATCGCAACGTTACCTTCCGTTTGACAACAGATTACAGTCCATACACCAAAACTCTTGCTTCAGCGCAAGCACTTGGTAAGAAGTTTGGAATCCTGGATGATGTTCAAGATGGTGCATTCTCAGTTTATCAAGGCAATATCAAAATGACTGCAGCAGGTCAAGACGTGAAAAATCTCTTTGATATGTATCACGTGCTTTCAGACAAAGGACGTACAGATGCAATCAAGAATATCCTGAAGGAATTGAACTTGAATCCTAAAGGTGAGTTCTATCTCTGGGTAGCCAAGGATTCTAAGAGTTTCTACCAAAACTACGTGAAACAAAATAAAAACGTGACGATTGATCTTCCAGCTAAGCTCCTGGTTAAAGCAGGGGAGAAAGTCAAGAATGACTTTAAACAAATTGACTTTGGTAATAGTTATCAGTCAAATCTTGTAACAGTTGAAGTTCCAAATGTTAAGCCAGAAAAACATGTACTTGATAGAACTGGCAAGAAAGTCCTTGATGGCAAAGAAGTTCAGCTAGGTGATTTTGTTCAGTACCTTCTTGATGGTGCAACTGTTCCAGAAAGACACCATATGTTGTACCAATATGATGGTGTAGACAAGCTAGATATGAAGCATGACCGCTATACTGGTAACTGGAAAGGTATTATCAAGGGTACTGAGTATACGGCTGAAAAAGACCTCACATTGCCTTATGATGTTGTTTTGAAAGATGGGAAAGTGATTAAAGCAGGAGATAAGATTGCCAAAGGAACATCTTATGCGTTCACTTTTGAATTCAATCAAGATACAAATTCTGAGTTTATCAAGAAACTTGTGACTGTTAAGTGGGATGCAAAAGGTGGTCAATGGTCTTACGTTATCAATCAAGATTTCCTAAAATCTCTTGGAGTACGTGGTACGTTCGATGCAGACTTCTACATCGAAGTAGAGCGAATTGCAGCTGGAGAAGTTGAGAATACTTTTGTCAATATTGTCAATGGACAAGAAATGACTGCCAAGGTAACAACCCACACTCCACCAAAACCTGAAGAACCTGGAAAACCAAATCCCCAACCATCGCTTCCAAATACAGGATCAGCAGCAAGTATGCTTCCAGTTGTGGGAATGATTTTGGGATTATTGAGTCTTGCAGGCCTTCGTAAGTCGAAAGAAAACTAATTTGACGAACTAAAATGAAAGATGACCACAAGCTGGGATATAACTCTCTTGTGGTCTTTATTGAAAGGAGAAAAAATGCAAGTATTTATTGCTTCTGGACGTGTTGCATTCATCCCAAGCGATGCAGTAGGTCAAACTAAAAATGGTCATGCCAGTTTCAAATTTGAGTTTGTTTGTGATTCAAGTATGAATGATGATACAAATAAACCAATTTCTAGTTTTTTCCATGTACAAGTCTATGGAAAACAAGCAGAATTGATGGCTCAGAGTCTATCAAAAGGCTCTCCGATCCTCTTAAAAGGAGAAATTATCCAACGACCATATAATGATGAACAAGGTCAACATCGGACGTATCAGTTTATTTCCCCAAACCAACAAGGAGGAATCACTTTCCTTGAAAATAGGGAGGCATCTAATCGACGTAAGCAGGAACAACAGGGATTTTCTCAGCCGATACCAAGTTCTATTCCTACATCCTATCCTGAACCAATGGATGCGGATTCCCCATTCTAAAGGGATTGAAAGCATACAAGAACACTTGTATGCTTTTTTATTGTCTATTTATTGCATAAAAAGTTATATAACTTTTTATACAATAATATCTTTTGTCCCTTTAACAAAGAATTTGATATTATCCTTTAGAATAGAGGGGAATTAAGAGATAATAAGAAAGGAGTGCAACAATGGCAAGACAAAAATACAATTATCTGTCTGATGAATTGATTGCAGAATCTCTTCAGGTGACCAATTACTTAGAACAAAGTCGATCCAGTCGATTGAATGTTCTTCAGTTGGATGGAGAGAAATGGTTGGAAAACTATTTTAACCGTTATGAGAAAGCCTCTCCAAGGCTACAGTTTCACATATTTCTCTTTTCGAGCTTCTATACTCGAAAAATGGAATGGTTTTTGGAAGGTGTAAGGGGGTAGTAGTTTGTTTGAGTTATTTGAAGTAGTATTTTATACCCTTATCCAATTGATTCGAGCCAGTTGGATCAATACCTTACTTTTTTTAGGAGTCGCAGGTTATTACCTCTTCAGACTCTTTCAACCTTACTTTTTAAGGCAGTATCATCGGTTACTAAAAAGCAAGAGTTTTCTTCAGCAGATTTTTAAAAGAAGTTGGAAAGGTCGCAATGCGATTGATTGGGAACAGGTATGGAAGCAATCAGCCAGAGGGCTGTTCAAATGGGTAAAGTTATTGATTCCAAAAATCATTGCGCTTGTCTCCCTCATTCTTTGGAATATTCTCTTTCGAATTCTTTATATGATTCCCTTTGTAAAACGGGAACGGAAACGTTTTGATAAAGAAATGAAACCCATTCTTTATTTTAAAAGTTACCGTAGTTTTGTTTATATGGGATTAGGTTTTAGCTTTATTGCTTTTATCTTAACCAATTACCTGGTTACTGTTTTGAGGGCTACAATCCGCTTTCTCTATTTTAGTATTTGGTCGTTTAAAGATGCTAGTAAGGCCGTAAACTTTGACTTAAACAGCCTCTTATTTCAAAGTTTATTGAACGCTAAAGTCTTCTTGATAGCACCGATTTTAGCATTTCCAATCTTTTTACTGGGATTAGTTATCGCCTGGAAATCTGCCTGGGTGAACTTCGAGCAGTTTCGAGACTATAACAACAATGAAGAAGGAGATGACCGTTTTGTGACGATTGATGAAATTCGTCGTCAATACAAAAAGATCCCCAATAAAGATTTAACTTATCCAGGTGAAGGTGGAGCTCCTGTACTTCATGAACTGACTCATGATTTAGCAGGACAAACACTGAGAACCCAAATGTTATGGCAAAATAGGAAAATCAGTCGATATGTGACCAATGCAGAGCGGATTTTAGGTATGCTAGCTTTTCCTTCAGGTTACTTTTACATTGAAGATAAGCCGACGAATCTGTTAGGAATTGGGATGACTCGCTCAGGTAAAGGGGAGGGTCATATAACCCCAGCAATTGAAATCAATAGCCGTGCGGAGTTGCAACCATCGATGGCTGTAGGAGATAATAAAGGTGAGCATTACCAAGCTTCTTACAAGCTCATGAGGCAACGTGGCTATGATGTCAATGTTCTTTCTTTCCAAAATATGGATTGGTCTATGTCTTTCAATCCGCTAGCTCTAGCCATCGCTGCCGCAAAGAAGGGCTACTATGAGAAGACTCAAACCTATGTCAATGCAGTCGCAGAATCCATTTATCCGAAACAAAAAGGTGGAGAGAAAGGAAATGCGGAATACTTCCGTAAGTCTTCTATATCCTTATTTAACGCCTTAACAATGGCTTTGATGGATCGAGCTAATGAAACCTATCAAAATGGTGAAGACGATGCCTGGGATACCATTACGATCCCTAACGTTGCGAAATTCTTGGCGACAATGGGGTCTGAAGAAGTCTTTGTAGATGGTGCTGGAGAAATCGTCGAGAATCCAAGCAGAGAACAACAAGTGTCGAAAAAGTCAAAAATCACAGTCTATTTTGATAATTTGAGACAAGTCAATCAAAAACAATTCTCAAAATTTAGACAAATGGCTGATATCGAATTTCGTGCTTCAGACTTTGGTGGTGATGAGACTAAAGGGAATGTCTACTCTAGCATGATGACAGGAATCAACCTGTTCTTGCAAGACAACGTGGCCAAACTGACTTCTAAAAACTCTATTGATTTAGAGTCTTTTGGTTTCCCACGTCGATTGTCTGTCAAGTTGAGATCAAGCACCAATAGCCAACTTAAAAATGAGTTCAAGCACAAAACTGCTAAAGTAACGATTACAGGATTGAAGAAGTGGGGGAAAGTCGAAAAGAAAGTCGATTATATAAAGCAAGCGACGGCTTTAGTTGACGGGGAAGGCTATCTGACATATGCCATTGAGCCTAAACTTCCAGATCAGTTTACGGTAACGATTGATTTCAATCATAAGAACAATGGGCATTCCCCTGTTCGAGATCAAATCTTTCAATTTTCAGCTGAAAAAGTCTATCGAAGAAACGGAGATAGTCTGGAACTAGATGAGTATAGCAAGAAGCCGATTTTAGATCATATCGATATAACCGTCCTTAAGAATAAAGAAGACACCCAAAATCTTCTTCAGGAGTCGGATATTGAACTGATTTATTCAGATAAACCGAAAATCATCTATCTGGTAACACCGCCAAACCGCACAGAGTACAATGGGATTGTCTCTTTGTTCTTAGATCAGTTATACAATGCCAACTATGAGCTTGCATTAACAAATGGTCGGAAATGTATCAATCGCATTCTCCATATCTTGGATGAGTTTACAAACATGCCAGCTATTCCTCACATGGATACGAAAATTTCTATCGGATTGGGACAAAACATTCTCTATTACCTATGGATTCAAAATCTGGAGCAACTGTACAATGTATATGGCCAAAATGTTGCTCGAACCATTATGGACAACTGTTCATTGAAGGTTTATGTTAAAACAACATCTTCAGATACCAATAAGAAATTTAGTGCTGACCTGGGTACACGTACCATCACCAGAAGACGGCGCTCCAGCAATATCTTGGACGAAGCCAATCCAAATGTAGCTGTCGAGAATCCAAAACAAGAGTTGTTGACACCAACACAATTGGCCAAGCTCCAGGAAGGAGAAGCGGTTATCTTACGTGGAGTCAAGGGACGGGATAATGCTGGACGTAAGGTCACAACGGATCCAATCTTCGCACATGATAAGAACAGCTTCCCTTACAAGTACATGTTTTTACAAGAGGAGTTTGATACATCGATGACTCTTGCGGATATTCCAGTCGAAAGTGCGCACCGTGAGCTAGAACTTCAGGAGATCGCAGTTGATGCAGGTACAGCCTTCAACAACATCATAGACTGGAGGCAACGTTTGACTATGCCTCTCCTCAGCAACAATGGGGAAACTCCTAAACTATCAGGTCGTCATAGTAAAGGACAAAAGGTACAATCCCAATCATTTACATCTACAGATGAACTATTCCAGGCGGCTGTAGCTAGTGTCATTCACGGTGACTATGATTATTATGATGATGGAGACGACTTCTTTGCGGATGAAGTTATCTAAAAAGATATACAATAAGTTATATAAACACTTGCAAGAAAAAAAGCTGTTTGCTATAATAAAATAAACAATGGTTAGGAGATAAATGATGAAAGCAAAGTACTTTTTAAGAATTGTTTTAGTAGGTTTAGCCTTGATTATACTTGGAGCTTGTGGTCAAAAATCACCTGATTCTATTGCTAAAAATGTGCTAAAGGATAGCTATACAGGCTTCTCACCAGAACATAGTTCTGATAGTTCTGTTTTTAAGGGTGGAGTAGGAACTACCTTGAAATTTGATAAAGCAGAACGAACCATCTCGAATAACGACGGTAGAAGTGTTAAGTACAGTGTCCTATCAGAGGAACAAGTAAAGACTATTCCAGCCACTTTCAGAGGAACGATTGTAAGTTTAGAAAGTCAGCTGAAAGGAAAGGATAACTTTACAATCGCTGTTGGTGATAATGCAGATAAGCCTGAGGATGCAGGTGCCTATTATCAAGTCGTCTTGACTGAGGGTGGTAAAAAAATCCGAATTATTGAACTCCTTCGTGGCTATAAAGAGGACAATGCTTTCTATGATTTCAACGGAACCGCAGATTAATTTACAAAAGTCTCAATTACTTGAGGCTTTTTTTGTTGTCAGAATTTCATTGTCCCTTTAAAAACGATTTTGCCATTATCGAATATGATAGGGGTATCTTAGAAAGAAAGAAGGTACCTTTAGTGCACTATCAAACCTTTTCAGATTTGGTGAATGAGGTCAAGAATCTCAATGGTGAAATCACAGGCGAGAATGCAAAAAAGCTGGCGGAATTTTATTCCTACTGGGGCAACTATTTAGAACCGACTCCTGCATTTATGGCATTTCTCACCTATTTACCAGGAGGGATCGCCAAGGCTCTTTATCAAATCACTTCCAGCCTAGAACATGTTTTTAATAATATGTTCAAGCTCTTTGGGCTTTTCGGTTATCTGGGCGACCAGAAGACGATTATAGGCCAGTTCTTTTACTGGTTTCAGTTATTGGGGACGTCTTTGTTCGCCCTGATTTTGGTTGTGTCGGCTGTCGCTGGAGTTTTTACAAAGCCAGTCAAATACAAAGGGGTCATCACGAATTTCCTTTTGGTAACTGCTGTAACTGCCGTATTGCCACTAGCTTTGACCACCATCTCAACAGCAGTGGCACAGGATGCCATGTCTATCCAGACAGTCTCCAGTGAAGCGCCATCTGGTAGCCAACCGATTTCTTCCTTGGCTCTTCAGCCCATGAAAAATAATGTAGTAGACTTAAAAGTCTTGATCTACAAAGATTTTTCTACGGAGCTGTTTCCAATGGATGATTATGGCTTCATCAAGCCTGTTCAGGAAGGCTCTACTCCTGTCAATAATATCACGGATGACCCTGCACAGCGGGATACAACTGATTTTGCGACCAAGATTGATTTTGGGGCAAACTATGGTACGACAAATCCAAAACTGTTAGAGGATATGCAGGAAACCGACAAAATAGCAGGGATTAAAGGCTTGTTCCTCCATAAGTTGAATTCCAATAATACTGGAGTTGAAAGCATTACAGAACACCGTCTCATCAATCAATTGAGTGCTTTTGAATCAGTTTATATGCGCTATAAAGTCAACTGGATAGGGATGTTCCTCCAGTACATTATCCTGATTGTTCTATTGGTCAGCATGATCATTAAGCTCGTCAAATCAGTTTTTGATATTCTGATTGAAGCAATGATTTCTCCGATTCTCGGCTATAGTTCTCTATCAAACTCAAAGAAATACAAAGAGTTGTTAAGAACGATTGGCGGTGCCTTGGCAGGAATCTTCTTTGAAGTTATCATTATGCGTGTAACCCTTGAGATTTTCAGAGATTTACCAATCCTTTCTGTCTCAGCTGTATCGAAGCTTTCTGGCGGATTCTTTGACGGACTCAACATGTGGGAACAGTGCCTAGCAGCTGCCTTTGTTTATGTTGGAGTATTCTTCGCAGCTATGCAAGGAGTGGCCATGATTGAGCGCTGGCTTGGAGTTTCAACAGGTCATAGTGAAACAGCTCAACAACTGCTCGGAGCTATGATGATGGGCAATGCCTTTGCGGCTGGAGCAGGCGGTCTCTTTAATGGTGGTATGGCACTTGGTCAATTTGGTATGGATATGGCACAAAAAGCTCCAGATGCCTTATCTAAAGGAAGTCAGATTCTGGGGAATAGCCTTGCCAGAACTGGAGGTGGTATTCAAGGTGCTTTGAACTCTGTAAAAGACCAGGGCTTGATGAATGCGGCCAAAGGTGGTGTAAGTAATATGGTTGATTTGGCAGAATGGAAAGCATTTGAAGCCATGCAAAATACGAAAGGGGCAGTTGGCAACGTTTTAGATAAGCTGGATGATAAGGCTGCCTCTGCTCAAAATGCGACCTATAACGCATTGAAAAACGATGCAGTTCCTGGTATTAATCAGCCTGGACCAGTTGATATTCCTGAGCCTCCAATTGACCCAGGAACAACGGACGCACCTATTGTCGATCCAACTTCTTCAGCTGAAGGAGTGGAGTCCCCAATTCAAGATCCACCACTTCAAACTGAAGGAGCGGAGCCACCAATTAAAGAGTCAACTCATCCAACTGGAGGAACGGAAGCTCCAATTCAAGATTCACCTCATCTAACTGGAGGAACGGAGCCACCAACCCAAGGTTCATCTCAATCAGTTGTAGAATCGACACAAGCACCGAAACAACCAGACTCTTCTCAACAAAAATTTCAACAGAGCATGAATCAAATGAACTACATGAACCAACAAATGCAACAAGCAGGACAGCGTATGCAAGGAGGACGTCATATCACAGGTGCTGAAAGTCCTGAAGAGGAGGAATAGGATGAATTATGGATTTAACAGGGAAGAATATTGTTATCACAGGAAGCTTACGTCCTCTAACTCGAGAAGAAGCCATACGATTTTTAGAAAGTAAAGGGGCTGTCGTGCAAAACTATGTGTCTTCTAGGACAGATATATTGGTTGTAGGACACAAGCAGTTGAATCTTTTTGATCCAGATAAAAGTTCTAAGAAGCATGATGCAGCGCTTAGAAGACTATCAGAAGGCCAATTGATTACTTTTCTTTCTGAAGAATCATTCTTTGATTTAGTCAAGAAGTCTCAAGATTGAGGCTTCTTTTATTGTACAAAAAAGTATATAACTTTTTGTACAATTCTTTCCTGAAGGATGATGGTAAAAATGCTATTGTCCCTTTAAAAGATATTTTCGTTTATTCATTATAATGTGAGTATCAAAACAAATATAAAGGAGAAATTAATGTACGGTGAAAAATACGGTGTACCTAGAGATATCTATGCCAAAATCAAGATTATAGGGCTTCTTATCCTAGATATTGCTTTTGTAGGAATTACTGGAGTAATCGCTTTGAGCGTTGGCTTAAAAATCTTTCCTAAAAGCCAGTGGATACAGATGTTCGCATTCATTTTGTTGACACCAGTTATGAGTTTATATCTTGTATTGCCTGCCAACGGTGGCAAAAAGAATTGGCACAGCATGTTTCTTTTCTTCAGACGAAGAAGAAAACGTTATATTAGCTTGAATTATATCAGAAGGAGAAAACCATAATGGCGATTAAACAAATTCAACCCTCAAAAAACGAGAAACGCCCTCTGGGACGTATCCAAGAAACAAAGAAACAAACGCAGGAATATTTTGATTTACATTCTTGCGTTGAGTTGTTAGATGTAAAATCAATCATTCCGAACAGCCAGGCTTATATCCAGTTAGTTGATTATGGCTACTTGCAGCTGATGGAGATACCAGGTAAAGATTTAGGATCGATGTCTTACAACGAAGTTATGAGAACCATTGAAAATTTTGAAACCTGGTTGACTCGATTTGGACCGAATATCCAAGTGGAGACGACAACTTTGCCAACAAATACAGACACTCAAATTTCAGATTTGCGTCATCATTTGGATTTAGTGCGACAAGATATGTCCAAGTTATCAGTAAATGATAGACGTTTTTTACAACTCAAGGATCGTGAAATTTGGCTTCAAAGCCAAATTAAAGTTGAAGAAAGCATCCGACAAGAAGTCTATAATACAGAGTTTATACTGTGGCTATTTGCACCTACAACAACCGAATTGGACGAATTAGTTCGGAAGGCTAAAACCTATGGAAATAATGATTTTGTTCCACAAGATATCAGCTACAGGAAGAAAATTCAGATTATAAAGCAATACAACAATATGAATGAGAAAGTGTAGGAGAGATAGCATGCCTGATTTATCAAAACGTAGACAAAGACAACTAAAAAATGAAGGATATGACCTTGCCTTTCTTAGCCAGATTCAACCGCAAGGAAATATTGATTTTCAAAAGGATGACCGCTCCTGGATAAGTGGAGATGGATACCATACGGTCTTACACTATTATGAGTATCCAACTGAAGGAATGGATCGTTTTTGGCTTTCCGAATTGTTATTGATCCCTGGGACACGTTCCTTCCTGTCACTGTACAAGGAGGATAATAGACAGCTTCAAAAAGAGATTGAGGACTCTATTGAAGAGAAGTCAACACGGATTACAAACAATAGCAAACTAACCAATAATCGGAAAGAACTAGATGAAATTGACAATCTTAATAAACTAAGCCGTGAAATTGATAAGCGGAATATAGCTATGTATGGGATGTATATTCGTGTCTTTGTGTTTGCATCAACAAAAGAAGAATTATTTAAGAGGGTTGAAGAGGTCAAAGACAAGACGTCAAAATTCAAATCCACTATTCTATCTGGAGAATTAGATTTTGAATACCATGCCCCATTTATTCCAGCTGAATATCAGATTGATTTACCCAATCATCGAAGAGGAATACCGACTCCAGCTCACTCAATAGCTGGTGGATATTTCTTTAATCATACGAAGCTAGAAGATGAGAAAGGCTTCTATCTTGGATGGACTCCAACGAACGGAGCGGTAAATTTCAATTTTCTAGAACGTGACGAGAAAAGAACACGATCCTTTATGATCCTATCTGGAAATCCAAAGATGGGACAGCGATCTTTTCTTATGAAACACACAGACGGTCTCTATGCGAAGGGGCATTATATTCGTAACTTTGATGCTACTGGCCAGTTTCTTGATCAGACACGAAAACAACATGGATTGATTCTTGATTTATCAGGTGAGGCTAACCGTATCAATATCTTCCAGGTGTTTCCAACAGTAACCAATGAAGCAGGAACTGAAATTGATAAGAAGAAATCTTACAACCTTCATATCGAGAAACTGAAGAGTATCTATAAACTCCTGAATAATGAAGTGACAGGAGACGATTTAATCACATTTGGAACTCTCCTGAATGATTTCTATATTGAGGAAGAGTTGTGGGCTCGAAATCCTGCGTTGAATCCAGAAAAACTGAAAGCGACGGATATTGTAAAGGAAGAGTATCCCATTCTGTCTGATTTTATTTTGTTTGTTGATGCTTACAAACGTCGACTGGAACAAACTAGTGCGGATAAAGCTGAACACAAGGCTGTTAAGCGTATTTACAATACGTTTAACGAACTATTGACAACAAACGCAGAAATTTTCGAGGGAACAACCGAATTTCAAGATATCTCTTCAGAGCAAGTTGTAACATTTGACTTCTCAGGGTTGAAGAACGCCCCTCATTTGTTAAATGTTCAGATATTTTCTGTTCTTTCACTTGTCTCAGCTGATATTGTTAATAACGGAAAGCGTTGTAAGCAACTACTGAAGAAACGATCTGACTTAACGGAGATGGATATGCAACACTATATTGTTAATATTAGTGGGGCACAGACACTTATTAATCCAAAGCATGAAAGTAGTGTTAATCTCCTGGCTGATATGATCGGTACAATGGGGGAGAATTTTGCTGGTGTTGTATT
>ENA-OWMB01000876-OWMB01000876.1-metagenome-genome-assembly--contig:-NODE-876-length-11258-cov-6.314023_pt1 | contig 11258 bp, 8 predicted proteins | sample MGYA00245353_ERZ651112 | MGnify/ENA primary metagenome ERZ651112 (study PRJEB26857, sample SAMEA4031773) | metagenome | biome: human; feature: oral; material: saliva | place: Philippines | collected 2014 | study...
AGGAGACGACTTGTATCAAGCCTTATCAACAAGATTTGGATCTTCCCCACGGCTTAGCTTTGGATGTATTAATATAGAAGCATTATCTAAAACATCATCTTTTAGTTTTGTTCAAAAAGAACAATGGTGGAGTTTAAATTAAACTACAAACTTGTAGAAATGGAGGAACAGATTTGAACAGAAATTTTATTGAGAAGTTAAGATTAATTTCTATTAAAGATATTACCTCGCTTATATTTGTTTTTCCTATAGCCTATGCTATTTCTCTATTCTTTAGACGTAGAAATAAAAATCTAATACTAATATGTGAAAGTGAAAAAGAAGCTAGAGATAATGGCTATTGGTTGTTTAAATATATTAGAGAAAATCACCCAGAGGAAAATGTAATATATGTTATTGATTTGAAATCTCCTGATGCTCATAAAGTCAAAGAGTTAGGAGAATGTATACAGTATTGGTCTCTGAGACATTGGATTTATTATCTAAGTGCAGGAGTAAATGTAAGTACACAAAAAGCAGGAAATCCTAATGCAGCTGTTTTTAATCTTATGGAAGTATATTTAGGTTTAAAAACAAATAAGGTATTTTTGCAGCATGGAATAACAGTTTCGGATGCCAAATGGTTATATTATGAAAACACAAAAATGCGTGGCTTTATATGTGGGGCAGAGCGAGAGTATAATGTAATAGAAGAAAAATTCGGGTATCCAAAAGGGTATGTACAATATTTGGGATTTCCAAGGTTTGACAATCTTCATCATAATATTGTAAATAATAATCAAATTCTTGTTATGCCTACTTGGAGAGAATGGTTAAATTTAAATACTAAAGCTAGAAATAAATTTAATGAAGGCAGTATTTTTACAGAGAGTGAATATTTTAAAAAATGGAATGAGTTTTTATTAAGTAAGGACCTAAAAACTTTTTTAGAAGAAAATGACTTAACTTTAATTTTTTATCCGCATAGAAATATGCAAAATAATCTACAAGAATTTCAAACTTCTTCGGATAATATAATATTGGCAGATTGGAAAAATTATGATATACAAGAATTATTAAAAGAGTCAGCTTTTTTAATTACAGATTATTCAAGTGTATTTATGGACTTTGCTTATATGAGAAAATCAGTTTTGTTTTATCAATTTGATTATAAAAAATTTAGGGAAGGCCAGTACGAAGAAGGATATTATAACTATAAAGATGGATTCGGAAAATCTATAGATACCCTAGATGAATTGATAACAGAGATAAAAAAACAATTTAAAAATAATTGGATTTTGGAAGATAAATATAAAGGAAGAATTGATAAGTTTTTTAGAATACATGATGATCAGAATTCTAAGAGAGTATATTCGTTTATAAAAGAAATAATAGGAAAAAAATAATGAAACTAACTATAGGTGTACCAGTATACAACGGTGAAAAATATATATCACGTTGCATAGATTCTATCGCAAAAGAGTATGAGGCAGTGAAAGATAAAATAGAATTAGAACTGCTAATTGTAAATGATGGATCAAAGGATAGTAGTGAAACAATGTTAAAAGGATATAGTGTAAAATTATCCTATCTAAAAGTTATATCTCAAGAAAATAGGGGATTAGCCCATGTTAGAAGAGTAACTTTAGAGGAGGCAAGTGGAGACTATCTATGGTTTGTTGATGTAGATGATGAGATAGAAAAAGGTGCACTAAAATTTATAGCTAATCAAAAATTAGAAGAAGTAAATATTTTTGATTATAGGGTAGGATACGAGAATAGTGAGTTGGACTATATAAGTATGGGAATAGAAGAAAATACTATACTAAATCCGAATAAAGAAAGAAAACTTTTTACCCTACCAAATGCTGTATGGCATTATATATATGATTTAGAATTCTTAAGAAAAACTAAATTAACATTTAAAAGTGGCTATTTATATGAAGATTTCGAGTTCATGGCAAGACTTTGGCCTAATGTAACTAAAGCAAAATATTTTAATTTTAGTATATATAAATACTATTTAACTGAAGGTTCTATTATGCGTGGCGGAACAGCTATTAATAAAATAAGAGATATAGAAGTAATGTTAAACAGTGTAGAAGAATATTATGTGGAAAATTACCCAGGGGAATATAAAGAAGAGTTAGAATATTATAACTGGTACCATATTTTATATGGTGGATACGCTAATATTTTAAGAATTGATGAAAAGTCTCCCTTATTAAAAGATTATCTTGAAAAAGTTAATAAAAAATATCCTAATTGGATAAAAAATAAATATTTAAAGATTCAACCTTTAAAGAGAAAACTACTGATGTATTTAATAAAATATAATCAAAAAAGTATAGTAAAAAAACTATTGAAATAGGTAAAATATGAGTAAAAAGAAAATTTTATTTATAACATGGTCTTTTAGTTTGGGTGGTGGATCTGAAAAAATTTTGGAAAACATTTCCAATGGATTAAGTGATGAATATGAAATTGATGTTTTAGAGATAAACCATCACGGTATTGGAGAAAGTAACAATAGAAAAGTCAATGTATTAAAACCTATATTCAAAAATCTAGAGAACGCCAGTTTTTTTAATAAAATTAATTGGAAGCTATTTTTGTTCTTTCCAAAATTTTTTAGAAATAGAATAACTCGAAAAAAATACGATTATGAGATTGCTTTTAATTATCTTTATCCAGTTTATTTACTTAATGATGATGTGAAAACAATATCGTGGAATCATGGAACAATTTATAATTTAAAAAATCATAAAATATCTAGGATTAGGCAAGGTAAAAAACTAAGATATATTAACAAAATAATAGCTATTTCAGAAAAAACAGAAGAATCCATCAAAGAAATTTATCCTGAGTATAAGAAAAAAATAGAACTAGTATATAATGGATATGATTTTAATGATATCAATGCTAAATCTCTTGAAAATGCGAAAATTAAATTTGAAGAGGATAGTCTTATCTATATAGGACGAATAGAAGAATCAAAAGGCATAAAGAGACTGTTAGAAGTTTTTAAGAATGTGGTTGAAAAGATTCCCGATAAAAAATTATATTTGTTAGGCAAAGGCGATTTAGAGGAATATGTTAGTAAATTTATACTTGATAATAAATTAGAGAACAATGTTTTTATGTTGGGCTATGTTAAAAACCCGTATCCATACATAAAAAAATCTTCTTATGTTATTTTATTATCAGAAGCAGAGGGCTTTCCTACCGTTTTAGTCGAAAGTTTAGCTTTGGGAAAGGGATTCGTTAGTACACCTGTAGGGGGAACAAATGAACTATATAATTCTCAAAAATGTGGCTTTGTTTCGGATAACAATGAGGAAATTACCAATTATATTGTAGAAGAACTTAGTAAAAATAAGGAAAACAGAATTATTAAATCAGAAGTGTGTAGAAAACATGTAGACAAATTTTCCTTAGATAAACAAATTGCTAGTATAAAAAAAATCATTAAAGAATTATAGGATGATAAAAATATGGATAAAATCATAGTTCCTATGAGTTATATGGGAAGTGGATCCTCTGCTGTGACAGATTTATTAAAAGAATATGAAGGAATAAACACAAAAAATTCAGATTTTGAGTATGTATTTTTATATGCACCTGATGGATTATTTGATTTAGAATATAAATTACTTTATAATAATAATGCTATAAGAAGTGATGAAGCTGTAAAGAGTTTTAGAAGACTCATGAAAAAACTGTATATTTACGAAGGTTGGGGAATTGCTAACTATAAAAATAAAATCTCTATAAATTTCATGAATATAGTAGATAGTTATTTGGATTCTATAATAACGAGTAAATATCAGGGGATTTGGTATTATCATCAAAAACCTACAAAAATGGCCTGGATTATAAGGGTTATAAAGAGAATTATCTTTAAAAAGACAACAAAACCAAAACAAGTACAATTAGAAATTAGTCTGTTATCATCACGTGATTTTTATGAAAAAAGTAGAAAATTTATTTTGAATGTAATAAAAGAAATTTCGGATAAAGAAGAGTATATAGTTCTAGATCAGCTCTTATTGCCTCATAATCTTAATATAATTGATAATTATAAAATTGAAGAGTTATTTCCAATAATAATTTCTAGAGATCCTCGTGATGTATTTATAATGAATAAATACTTTTGGAAGCCCAGAAATCAAGAGGTGCCATATCCAACCGATGTTAAGGAATTTTGTAATTACTACAAAATGATGAGAGAAAATGAGAAAAAAACAAATACTTTAGCATTACGATTAAATTTTGAGGATTTAGTTTTGAATTATGAGGAAACAAAACAAGATATAGAAAATTTCATCGGTATAGATTCTATCCATCATAAAGCAAAGTTTGAGTATTTCAACCCAGCTATTTCTGTGAATAATTTACAAGTTTACAATAGAGACGATAAATACAGGGAGGAAGTAGAAGTGATAGAGTTAGAATTATCAGAGTACCTATATAATTTTAAGGAACGTATTGTTTCTACTGGGGATGTTTTTTAAATTTTCGTGTAAAGGGATGAGGTGAGTATTTGATATTAGATTGGAAAAGAGTGTATTATTTAATTACGCTATTTAGCTATGTTATAACTATTTTTTTAGGTATTACATATATATATAATAACTCGATTATTACGTTACTGATAACTTTAGTTATGCTTCTTATAAGTAGTGTTTTATATTGTTTTAACAATATAAAGTATTATGTAATCCACCTTATTTTTTACATTACAATATTTCTTTTTTTAGTATCTAGACCAACAATAGATTATTTCAAATACGGACTAATAAATACCTATCAGGAAGATGCCTATAGATTTTCATTTATAGCGGTTATTGTTTCTATTATTGGGCTAACTATAGGAGGTTTATTAGTTTCTAAAAAAGAAAATAATAAAAAAGAGGGATATGAAACCCAAAAATCTAGATTATTCATACATAGTATAAGAAAGGTATCTCTAACAGTATTTTTAATTTCATATCCGTTCTATTTAATTAGGTTAATCGAACGGCTAATGTATAGAATAAATGTATCATATTATGAATATTATGCAGAGTTCAAAAGTGAACTGCCCTATTTTACATATACATTATCGACGTTTGTAGTTTATGCTATGTGTATTTACTTAGCTACTAAACCAAGTAAGCGTCATTCTACAATAGTATTAGGCCTGTTTGTTACGGCTAATATAATAAACCTTTTAATAGGAACAAGAAATCCATTTGTACTTAGTTTGATATTTTCATTTATTTATTATTTTATGAGAAATCAGACAGAAAAAGGAGTATGGATAGGTATTAAAGAAAAAGCTATACTCTATATAGGTACACCAATCATGATGCTAGTTATGGGTTTTTTGAATTATGCCCGTGATGGGGCAGGAATTGGTAATATGAGTTTTTCTGAACTTTTGATAGATTTTATCTATAAACAAGGGACTAGTTTTGGTGTTTTAGCGAGAGGCTACTTATACGGAAGTAATTTGCCGATACGAGAATTTAGAAATTATACCTTTAGTCCCATAATTGAGTATATCACTAGGGGAAATTTAGGAATTTTATTTGGTGGGACTCCATTTGTTAGTGCTAATAATAGCATCGAGTTAGCTCTTGAAAGTGATAGATATGCTCATAATATCTCGTACATTGTTTTGAGACAAGATTATTTAGCAGGACATGGAATAGGCGGAAGCTATATAATGGAGATATATACTGATTATGGTATGATTGGAATATTTTTGCTGAGCATTATAATGGGAATATGTTTTATATTCATGATGAAAACTTCATATAAACCAGGGATACTGTTGTTTAGTATTACATTATTAATTTTAAATAATTTGTTCTTTATGCCAAGAGGGAGCTTTACGGAGAGTTTCTTTAATTTAGTTACATTGCAATATTGGGGGATAGTTATTGTTATATTTTTTGTAGCAGGTTTAATAAATAGAAAAGTAAAACACGTAATTAACAATAAAGGAGATGTATAATGTTTGATAATTATTCGATTGCAGATTTATTTGCAAATATTTATAAAAAAAGAGTATTAAATCTAGTTTCATTAGTCGTTCTATTTCTATGTTTAGCAGTTCCATACTCTTATAAAGTGCTTACAACAAAGTCTATTGTAAAGGATACTAGTAATTATTCTAGTTATCTTTCATATAAGATAACTGCGCCGTTAGAGGAGAACACAGTACCTAATAATACAATTGGAGGATACAGTGATTTCTATGGTCATTTAATTAAATCTAATTTAAATGGTGCTTATTTATTCAATGATCTACCTGAAGAAGATATGAAAAAAATCGCTTCAGAGTTAGGGACAAGTGAGATTACACTTAAAAATTCAAATTTTGATTTTTGGGACAAAAAAGTAGAAGTGAGTTCCTTATTAAACAATGCTGGGATCACGGTAAAAATATTGACACAGAGTAAATTAGCAAATGATAATATCGAACAGAAATTAGATTTGTTAATAGATAAATATAAACATGTATACTCTGGTGTCACAGTTGAAAAATTAGAGACAGTTTATTCAAAAGAGCTTAAAAATAGTGACAGAGAATCTGGAGTTAGTAAAGCTACTTTGTTTATTCGTTTGATTATACTAGGAATAGGTGCTTTGATTTTAGTTTTATTTGCTAATATAGCAGTTTATATTTTCAATCCAACTATCAATAGGGCGGGCGATTATGAAAAATATGGTGTAGATTTTATTGTAAAAATAGATGATCAAGAGAATTTTAAAGACATTTTAGATTACAAAAATGGAAATAAGAATTTACTATTATTGGGAACAAATAAAAAAGTTATTGATAAATTCTCTAAAAAATATGCCAAAGTTTTACCAGAAAATATTCGAATAGGAAATATGAGTGATATTAAGTCAATACTAGAATCTGATAATATTTTATTTATTGAAGAATATGGCATAACTAAATATAAAAACTTTGAAGAAAGTTTACAGGTTATAAAAAATTTAAATAAAAATTTGTTAGGTGTAGCTACATATAGATTATAATATATGTAAAAGATAGAGAAAGGTATACTATTTTTCTAAAATTTAGCTATCTTTACTAACTGTTATTGAGTGAATAAAAATTAAATCTGAAGTGGATAGAAGAAGTCTACTACATGAAAAGTCATCATTTGATGGCTTTTTTGTGTGCGACGAGCACATCGGACATTGGCGCTATAATTTTATCTTGTTATTTGTTTTCATTTAATAAAACTTTGAGAGTGCTTTAATTGACAGATAATTGCAAATTTTCAATTTCACTAGATTGCTGATAAAAGTTAGTTGTTCGTATTACAATGCTAACGTATAGATTACCTAAGTTTAGAGTCATCACTCAAGAAAGTTTTCAATCCGTAGTAGAATTAATGATTAAGATAAAAAATCAAATCCGCTGTGGAGACGTCATATATTTAAGGTAGTCATAATTCTCATCTCACTATTAAAATACAATTCAATACATCCTAAAAACTTTGAGTAGTTAATTGTATGTATTTTAAAAAAATCTACGAGACTCTTCTTTTGAGGTTTTTTATATCAGTATATGCTATAATGGTAATTAGAATTTCATAGAGTAGAGAGGAACAATTTTTCCATGAAAAGTATTAAACTGAATGCTTTAGCATATCTAGGGATTAGAATACTAAATATTATATTCCCTCTTTTAACGGGTACATATGTGGCTCGTGTATTAGATAAAACATATTACGGTTACTTTAACTCTGTTGATACGATACTTTCATTTTTCTTACCTTTTGCTACATACGGAGTATATTCATATGGTCTACGAGGTATAAGTAACGTAAAAGATAATAAAAACGAGGTCAATAAAGTATTCTCCCAATTATTTTTTCTCTGTGTAGTCTGTACAAGCTTATGTATCGTAGTATATGTATTTGCCTATCCTCTATTTTTTGAGAATAACCCAGTACTTAAAAAGGTTTACTTAGTAATGGGAATTCAATTAATAGCACAAATGTTTTCCATAGAGTGGGTGAACGAGGCGTTGGAAAATTATGATTTCCTTTTTTATAAGACAGCTTTGATTCGAACTATTATGCTAGTTTCTATGTTTATATTTGTAAAAGAAGAAAAGGATATTATACCTTATACACTAATCATGAGTTTATCGACTTTTATAAATTATTTGATTAGTTATTTTTGGATAAAAAGAGATATAAAATTAGTTAGAATAGATATCAAAGATTTTAAACCACTATTTCTACCGCTTACTGCTATGCTTATTTTTTCAAGCGCAAATATGCTTTTCACTTTCCTTGATAGATTATTCCTAGTTAAAATTGGTGAAGAATTATTTGTTACATATTATACAATGGCTCAGAGAATAGTTGGCGTTATAGCTGGTTTAATTACGGGAGTTGTAAGTGTAAGTGTGCCGAGACTGAATTATTATTTAGGAAAAGGTGATAAAACTTCTTATTACAATTTAGTAAATAGAGGTAGTCGTATGTTTATGTTTTTCATTATACCTATAAGCCTTGGATTAACAGTAATAGGAACTGAAACAATACTAATATACGGAAGTGAAAAATATGTTGAAGGAGGGATGTTAACTTCGCTATTTGCATTCAGGACAATTTTCTTATCTTTAGATATTATTTTAGGAACTCAAATTATATTTGCTCATGGCTACGAAAAACAACTAACTATTTTCACTTTATTTTCTGGTATTATAAACATCCTACTAGATAGTCTATTGTTTATGAACAATATTTCAAAACCAGAATTGTACTTGATAACTACAATGGTTTCTGAAGTTATTTTATTAATAATCTATTCAAGATTTATTATAAAAAAACAATTAATATCATTAAAAAACATATTCCATTACACTATGCGTTATTTTATGTTTAGTCTCACCTTTATACCAATTTACTATATAGTTAATATTATTAATCCTACAGAAATGATAATAACTTCGAAATTAATTGTGAATATAGTTATTATTATTATTCTATCAATAACAAGCTATACGTTTTTATTATATATAACTAATGATGCTATCTTACAAGAAGTTTTTGAGCATTTTAAAAAAATCAAAAATAAAATTTGTTAATTTGGGAGAAGAAAATGAAAAAAATAACGGTAGAAGAAGCTAAAAATATTGAATTGGAGATTTTATCATATATTGATGCTTTTTGTAAAAAAAATGATATAGAATATTTTCTTAATTACGGAACTCTTATAGGGGCTATTCGGCATAAAGGTTTTATACCTTGGGATGACGATATTGATATTAGTATGACGCGTGAAAATTATAACAAATTCATAAAGTTATTTGAAAAAGAGAGTTCAAAGTATAAACTACTTTCATTAGAGACACAAAAAGAATATTATAATAACTTTATAAAAATAATAGATCCATCCACTGTTATAAATAATACAAGAGTATACACAACTTATCCTACGGGTGTGTTTATTGATATATTCCCTATGGATACATTTAATGACAAAAAAATTATGAAATTATTTTATAGATTGGATAGTTTAAAATTACTAGCATCAAGCAAAAGAAAGAATATTATATATAAGGACAATTATATTAAGGATATTATAAGACAAATTATTTGGTTCGTATTACTGCCAATACCACCAAGAGTTTTTGGTATTTTTATGGAAAAACTTACGAAAAAATACTATAATCCAAATGGGAAATATATAGCTTTCCTTTCTTCAAAGTTAGGTGAGAAAGAGATATTTGAAAGAAAAATTTTTGAAGAAATAATATTTGTAGATTTTGAACACCTTAGATTACCCGCACCCAAAAATTATGATTTCATTTTAAAACAATATTATGGTAATTATATGCAATTACCACCTGAAGAAGAGAGAGGTTTTGGACATGAGTTTGATGTGTACTTAATTGAAAATAAGTAATAAATTTAATTAAAAACGAGAGCTCGAATTTACATTGCATGTATAGAGCTACTAGCTCATATCGAAAATAAAATCACTAGAAAGAAAGTGTGATTCGCAGATGAATTTGAAACAAAAAAAATTAATCCTATTAATCTTTGTACTTTTCGCTATTGCAATAAGTCAATTACAAATTGTACAAGCAAATATAATCTCAACTGCTTCTGGAAACCGTATACATTTCATTAATACAAAAGGGGCAACAGGGAGTGACGCCATTATTTTAGAAAGTAACGGACATTACGCTCTAATTGATATGGGAGAGGATTATGATTTTCCAGATGGTAGTAATCCACGATATCCAGCTCGTTTTGGTATTAGTACAAACAATGGATATGTCTTAGAAGATAGACTTTTCCGACATATGAAATACTTAGGTGTAAAAAAACTTGATTTTATCTTAGGAACTCATGTTCATAGTGATCATATTGGTGCTGCTGATGAAGTTCTTAAACGTTATCCAGTAGGGAAACTTTATCTAAAAAAATATACTGATGAAAGGATAACCAGTAAATGGCGCTTGTGGGATAATCTTTTCAATTATGATAATGCACTTAAGACAGCTCGTGAAAAAGGAGTGACTGTTGTTCAAGATATTAAGGCTGAAGATAGTCGTTTCAAATTGGGTGATATGGATATTCAGCTCTACAACTATAAAAATGAGTATGGTCCAGATGGTAAATTGAAAAAAGTCTATGATGATAATTCTAATTCATTGGTTGCAGTAGTAACTGTAGCAGGAAAAAGAATTTATCTTGGTGGTGACTTAGATAATGCTGAAGGGGCAGAGGATAAGCTAGGTCCTGTGATTGGCAAGGTAGATATGATGAAATGGAATCATCACTATGATGCTAAAATTTCAAATACTCTTCCATTTCTAGATTCACTAGCACCAAGTACGGTAGTACATACATCATCATCTGATGCAAACCTGGCTTCAACAAGAGATTATCTGAAAAAGAAGAATATTCAAGTAGTTCATGCGTCTAGTCAAACTCAGGATGCGACAGTATTTAATATCAGTAATACTGGCTTTACCAATGTTTCTGATTCCTTCCCAAATATTCCGACAGTTACTGAAAAGTGGTATAAGGAAGATGGCTACTGGAAATATCGTTTATCTGATAATCAGATGGCTATTGGTTGGCATAGATTAGACGATGGGGATTATTATTTCTTTAATGGAAAGGGTCAAATGCAGGCAAGCAAATGGCTTCATTTAGTCGATGTTAAAGATAAAGTTGAAGGCAACTGGTATTACCTCAATAGCAATGGTAAGATGCAGTATGAGGGTTGGTTTAAGCAAGGTGGTT
>ENA-OWMB01000879-OWMB01000879.1-metagenome-genome-assembly--contig:-NODE-879-length-11252-cov-9.210324_pt1 | contig 11252 bp, 7 predicted proteins | sample MGYA00245353_ERZ651112 | MGnify/ENA primary metagenome ERZ651112 (study PRJEB26857, sample SAMEA4031773) | metagenome | biome: human; feature: oral; material: saliva | place: Philippines | collected 2014 | study...
TCTTCCGATCTGCTGCGACTTCTGCGACATCGCGACGGGCCGTCCCACGGAGTACGACAAGGACGAGCCGCGCCGTATCGCCGAATCCGTGCGCGACCTCGACCTGCGCTACGTGACGATCACGGGCGTGACCCGAGACGATCTGCCCGACGGCGCCGCGTGGCTGTACGCGCAGACCTGCCGCCTCATCCACGAGCTCAACCCGGGCACGGGCGTGGAGCTCCTCGTCGATGACTTCCGCGGTCAGGCTGACTCCATCGACATGGTTGTGGAGGCTGGCCCGCAGGTTTTCGCGCACAACCTGGAGACGGTGCCGCGTATTTTCAAGAAGATTCGTCCGGCCTTCAACTATGATCGCTCGCTCGCGATGATCAAGCGCGCCCACGACGGCGGCATGGTCACCAAGTCGAATCTGATCCTGGGCATGGGCGAGACGCGCGAGGAGATCAGCGCGGCGATGCGCGACTTGCACGAGTCGGGCTGCGATCTGCTGACGCTCACGCAGTACCTGCGTCCCTCGCCTCTACACCACCCGATTGACCGCTGGGTGCACCCCGAGGAGTTCGTGGAGATGGCCGCCGAGGCCGAGGAGATGGGCTTCGCGGGTGTCATGGCCGGCCCCCTTGTGCGTTCCTCATACCGTGCGGGCCTGCTGTGGGCGAAGGGCATGCGTGCCCGCGGCTTCGAGATCCCCGAGCAGCTGCAACACATCGCGAACTCCGGCTCGACGCTGCAGGAGGCCGGGTCGGTGCTGGCTCGCCTGAAGGAGCGCTCGGAGCGTCACGCGGCCATGGCTGCCGCGAAGGCCGCCGCGGCCTCGTGACCCCCGACTATTCGCCCGCGCGGGCTCTACTGGCCTCAGCGCGCCGCCACCCCGAGCGGCTCTCCCTGGTCGACGCGGTGACGGGCCAGGAGTGGACCGTCCGGGAGGCCGCCGACACGGTGGCTCGCCTGGCCCATACTTTCGCGGAGGCGGGTATCGGCGAGGGCACGCGCCTGGCCGTCATCGGTGCAAATTCGCCGTGGCACTACATCGTGCACGTCGCGGCCTCGTGGCTGCGTGCGGTGACGGTTCCGCTCTCCCCGCGCATGCCTGCCTCGGCGCTCGCATCAATGTGCGCGCAGGTGGGGGCCTCGTGGGTCTTCCACGACGAGGCCTCCTCCCCCACTGCGCTCGCCCTGGCTTCCGCGGGCTTGCACCGGACGTCGTTTGGTGACCTGGCTGCCTGGGTGGATCGCGCGACGCCGATGCGCACCGCGCCCGCGCGCTGCGGGAGCGAGCTGGCGGCTGTCCTGTTCACGTCGGGGTCGACGGGCACACCTCGTCCCGTTGAGCTGACCCACGAGGTCATGTGGTGGGGGTCGACGAATTTTCGTGAGGGCTTCGACTACGCGCCGACCTCGTCGGTCGTGGGCGTGTGCGCGCCCGTCAGTCACATCGGCGGCTTCAACGGAACGTCGATGGACGTGTGGACGCGCGGCGGAACGCTGGTGACGTTGGGTTTCCCGGGTTCCTTTGATGCGCGCGGCGTGCTGGACGCGATCGGTCGCTATCGGATCTCGATGATGTTTGCTGTGCCCGCGATTGTGCGCGCCCTCGTCGAGGAGTTCGAGCGCGGCGGAGGGGACCTGTCCTCGTGGGTGCGGCCCCTGATCGGCGGTGACGCGATGACGGCGGACCTGGCGGACGCGATGCGAGCGGTCGGCCTGTCCCCCATTCATGTGTGGGGCATGACGGAGACGTCGGGGGCCGGAACGGTCGCGACGCTCGACTGCGGTGCGCCCGCCGGGTCGCTCGGTGTCCCCTTTCCCTACGTGGACCTGCGGGTGATGGCCACTCCCGAGCGCGACGCCGACGCAGGCGAGATGGGCGAGATCTGGGTGCGAGGCCCCGGTGTCGTGCGCGGCGAGGAGTGGCTGCGCACCGGCGACCTTGCTACGCGCGACGAGAACGGCTGGCTACACCTGGTGGGACGAGCCCACCGTATGATCAACACGGCTGGGGAACTCGTCGCTCCCCCCACCGTCGAGCGCGCGCTGCGAACCCTGGACACTGTGTCCGACGCCCTCGTCGTAGGGCTGCCGGACGAGCGCTGGGGGCAAATCGTCGCCGCGCTCGTCGTCCCCTCCCCCGCGGGCCGCGCCCAGGCCTCGTCGATGAACGCCGCAGCACTGTCAGAGGCCCTGAGCGAGACCCTGGCACCCTGGGAGAAGGTGCGGCGGATTGTGGTCGTGGACGAGCTGCCGACGACGCCCACGGGCAAGCCCGATCCCCTTGCTGCTGCCGAGATTTTGATGGCGTCAAGACACTAGAGACAAGTGCGGGCGACCTCACAATTTACATGAGCCACATTTAGGTAAGATTAGCCTTGCTTTATCGAAGGAGATCTTATGTCCCGCCATCGCATCGTCATCATCGGCTCTGGTTTCGCAGGCCTCACGGCTGCTCGTCGACTGAAGAAGGTCGACGCCGATATCACCATCCTGGCTCGCACGTCGCACCACCTGTTCCAGCCCCTGCTCTACCAGGTGGCCACGGGCATCCTCTCCGAGGGCGACATCGCCCCCACCACGCGCGAAATCCTGCGCCGCCAAAAGAACGTCACGGTCTTGCAGGCTCTCGTCGAGGAAATCGACGTCGAAGCGCGCGTCGTCAAGTGGCGCAACCACAACAAGTACGAGCAGACCGAATACGACACGCTGATCGTCGCGGCGGGCGCCGGCCAGTCTTACTTCGGCAACGACCACTTCGCGGTGTTCGCACCGGGCATGAAGACCATCGACGACGCGCTCGAGCTGCGCGCCCGCATTTTCGGCGCGTTCGAGCTGGCCGAAATCGAAACAGACCCGGCCTCGATGGATAAGCTCCTGACCTTCGTTGTTGTGGGCGCGGGTCCAACGGGCGTCGAGATGGCCGGACAGATCCGCGAGCTTGCCTCTCACACGCTGAAGGGCGAGTTCCGCAACATCGATCCGACGAAGGCGCGCGTCATCCTGGTGGACGGTGCCGAGCACCCACTCCCCCCGTTCGGCGAGAAGCTCGGCCACAAGACCGAGGAAGCACTGGCCAAGCTCGGCGTCGAGATGAAGATGAACGCGTTCGTGACCGACGTGGACGCCGAGGGCGTGACACTGAAGTACAAGTCCGGCGAGGAGGAGCGGATCGAGTCCGTGTGCAAGGTGTGGGCTGCGGGCGTGTCCGCGAGTCCGCTGGGCCGCGCGCTGGGCGAGGCCACGGGCGCCGAGGTCGACCGCGCAGGCCGCGTCACCGTCAACAAGGACCTCACCCTGCCGGGTCACCCCGAGATCTTCGTGCTGGGTGACATGATGGCCTTCCCGGGCGTGCCGGGCGTCGCGCAGGGCGCGATCCAGTCCGCGCGCTTTGCCGCCGACACGATCGCGGCCCGCCTGGCCGGTCGCGCCCCGAAGGCCACCGAGTTCGTCTACAACGACAAGGGCTCGATGGCGACGATCGCGCGTTTCAAGGCGGTCGTGAAGATGGGTAACACGAAGATGACGGGCTTCACCGCGTGGGTGGCCTGGTGCTTCCTGCACCTGCTCTACATCGTCAGCTTCAAGTCGCAGGTGGGCACGCTGGTCAGCTGGTTCTTCAGCTTTATGTCCAGCGCACGCCCCCAGCGCACGACCACGAACCAGCAGCTGGTGGGCCGCCTGGCCATGGAGCAGCTCGGGGCGGGTGCCTCCGGCAAGCTCGTCGCCGGCGAGGACGTCGTCGAGGAGCGCATTCACGAGGCCTGAGCACCTCACGCTCTGACGGTCTCTTCAGGCGCGCGTTCGGGCACAGCAAGCGCGCGCTGACAAACAGGCAGACAGGCATGGTGTGGGGCCGGAAGCAAGAGCTTCCGGCCCCACAATCTGGCCATGTTCCGCTCAATCGCTACACCGTGTACAACGCCGAACGACATCAGTCATGTAAAGTATCGTGTATGGCTGATCCTACAGTTGTCGCGGTAGCAAATGTTGGCATAGCTCTGACGAAGGTCTTGCTGCGTGCATGTGATAGTTCTCTTGGTGCTGATCTTGTTGGAGACAATCAAGAGCTTGTCGGAATTCTGTCGCGGGCATTGAGCCGCACCGATGAATCGAAGGGCCAGATTGAACGTCGCGTCAGTCAGGCCTTGTTGACACGCACGAAGGCGATACGAGAACGTTGTAGCGACCAAGGTGTCGATCCCAACCTGCTCTCGGGGGCTTGCACCGAGGTCGAAATCATCCTCAAAGAGATCGCCAATGATGGAGCGCTTCTCCTCAGTGCAGTCCGCAGCCCCGAGAACTTTCCAGAGACGCTATGGGAGCACGCAGCTCGACGCCGTATGAACGTTGAATCTGCAGCTGAGCCGTATTTTGACGAGCTCATGAATGCCGTTGCCGCACAATACGGTGCTCTCGCCCCATGGTCCCCCAGGTTTCAGATTGAGGCATTCAAGAGCATTTTGTCTGGAATTGACGAGATCCAAGAGAATTCTCGGCTTTCTCTTGACGCACACGCCGTTACACACAACAAGCTCGATACACTCTCATCGAAGCTCGCGGAGGTGGTACATCATGAGCACAAACCGAGTCGCGTCTTTTTCGGTAGTCGGCCGGACGTGGTGGCAAGCGATCGTTATATCGAGCGTGACGATCAGAAACACCTGAATGCACTGATCATCGATCCAACAAAACGACGCATGGTTTTGGTGGGCATGCGTGGCTGCGGAAAGACACAGCTTGCCGCAGCACTCGCACAAGAATGCGAAGACGCAAACTGGAACCTCGTCGCATGGATAAACGCGGTATCACGCGAATCAATCCAGAGCGACCTGGTCGAATTCGCCAAGCAACTCGGAATTGGCACGAGCGACCAACCAACTCAGGAGCAGATCATCGCACGCTGTCTGAACTACCTGCGCTCGAACGAAGCGTCGGACAGAATCGTCATCTTCGACAACGTCGAGGACATCAATCATCTTCGAGGACTTATGCCGAACGGCAACGGCCTGCGTGTAATCGCAACGACGACGAACAACAGCGGCTGGGAATATCCAGACTGGACCATCATCAAGGTCGGGGTGTTCGATCGCAGCGAGTCGATCAACTACCTCCTCACGGTCGCCAACTCCACTGATCGTGATGCCGCAAATGCGCTGGCTGAGCGCCTCGGCGACTTGCCACTCGCAGTAACTCAAGCCGCTTTTGCGGCTAGAAGAATGAGTCTCACAACTCACGAGAATAACAATTTATCAGTCTTCAACGAGCGTATTCAGACTAGTCCCCCAAACGCATTGAGAGCCATCGACGGAACTACATATTCGGAGGACACACTACAGGCCCTAGCACAAGCTGCACACTCCGCGATGGATGCCATAGGCGATGAGCAATACGAGGACGGAATGCGCATTCTAATGGCTATGACCTATCTTTCAAAGTCAGGAGTGCCCACACAATTGCTTACACCCACTGGTAGCACGAACGAGATTAGCGCTTACCGACACCTGATAGACACATCAATCCTCACCAGCTCAAACGACGGGCGTTTCACATACCTTCACACACTCCAAGGAGCCGCAATACGCAACCACTGGAACGAAACAGAATCTAAAGTCGCATCCAGAGTTGCGGGAACCCTATTATTCCTAACACTGAAGTCCTGTCTTAAGGAAACCAATTTCACCGAAAAAGTGACTATTGCACGCAGCATAATCGAACAACTATCTGCAATACACCTACAAACCTACTCAGCTCAAGTCTTAGCCTGCCAATCTGCAATACATTGCCTACATTCAATATTTCCACTAGCGTTGGAACTAAATATTCCCCATGAAGCAATTCAGCTCAAGGACGCCCTTAGGAGCGCCTTTTCAGAAGGATACATAGACACGCGCGACTATTACATCACCATTGGCAACCTAGCAAACTGCTATCTCGACGCCGGACTCCCACAGAGTGCACTCCGACTATATCAAGATGCACTCCACAATCTCGAGTGTCTCCTTGAATCTTCCGACGTCAACATATTGGCCTTAAGAGCTGGTCTAGCGCGTAGCTACACGACTCTCGAGAACTACGAGAAGGCCATAGATACACTTCTTTCAACATTAGTTGAGCTTACGAACACAGTCGGCGCGAACGATTTTAGGACGCTTAGAACACGCAGCTATCTTGCCAACTGTTTCCTCACCAGCGGTGACTTTCAAGCCACAAGGGACCAGTATGAGCTAATTTGCACTATCAGTAAGGAGCACTTTGGCGAAAATTCGTCGGAGACACTCACTGCCCTCAATAATCTAGATATGGTCCGCTTCGTATACTTTCCTTCAGAGTCACTGAGCAATTTAGTTGCGACGTATGAAAAGATGGTGAAGATTCTCGACATAGATCACCCTCATTGCATTGCGGCTGCTAACAACATCGCCTATCTTCTCGAGCGCATAGGGCGTATTGGCGAGGCAAGCGCACTATTCGAACATGTCTTAAAGCAACAGATCCGCATATTTGGAAAGGAGCACAGAGACACACTCCGCACACGAACACATCTTGCTTCTATCCATCAAAAATTACGTGATGCAGAGAGAGCATCTCTATTGAATGCCACACCACTAGCTAGCCATATCGCTTCACCATCGGATCGCGCACTCACTGAAGCTGCGTACGAGAGGCTTGAAGCAACCAAGCGGAGGCCGGAGCAGCATGAAGAGGAGTCGGTAACCGAGTAGCGCCAGCAGTTACACGCCGGGGGCCGGAAGCTTTCGCTTCCGGCCCCTCGCCTATTGTGGGCCCTACCGGGCTCGAACCGCTGACCTTCTACATGAAAACCGGCTCTTTGTAATTGAAGTGTCGTTGGGGTCTGAATCCGGCGGTTTCGAAGAGCGCTCGGGTGGTGTAGTTGATGAGGTTTCGGAATCCGAAAGCGGCGCCGCGTAGTCGTTTGGAGGGGTCTGGGTTTTTCGAACCGTTTGTTTTGAGAGGGTTGTTCTGAGTAGTCCCAGCTGCTTGTGGCCGGGCAGAATGGATGACCATGAGGAAGTTTCCTAAGCACACGGATGAGCAAATTGTCGTAGCACTGGCGGAGGCAGCGTTACGGGAGCGTCAGCTGAGACATGCTACTTGGCAGATTGCACCCACGACGAACCAGCAGATGGTGGGTCGCCTGGCCATGGAGCAGCTGGGGGCCGGCGTGTCCGGCAAGCTCGTCGTTGGCGAAGACGTCGTCGAGGAGCGCGAGGAGCAGGACTGACGCGCGTCGCGCGCACTGCTACAAGCAAACGCTGCGGGGCCGGAAGCGACAGCTTCCGGCCCCGATTGTCAGGCTCTATTCTGCGAGCGAGGCGCGAGTTTCTTTCATATGTCAAGTTGGCTGATGTAGCATTGCATGTATGGACGATCCTGTATTGATGACAGTAGTTGGTGTTGGAGCAGCTCTCACAAAGGTGTTCTTGCGCGCGTGTGATGCGGCGTCTGCCGCTGATCTTGTCGAAGACGGCCAGGATCTATTCGGCGCACTGTCGCATGCGTTGCGCCGCACCGATGAATCGAGGGTCCAGATCGAACGTCGCATCAGTCAGTCCTTGGCTAATCGCATACAGGCGATGCAAGAACGATGTGGCAGCCAAAGCGTCGATCCCGGTCTGCTCTCGGGAGCTTGCACCGAGGTCGAAATCATCCTCGAAGAGATCGCCAATGATGATGGGCTTCTTCTCAGTGCAGTCCGCAGACCCGAGAGCTTTCCCGAGACGCTACGGAAGCACGCTGCTCGACGCCGCATGAACGTTGAATCTGCTGCTGAGCCATATTTCGACGAGCTCACGAATGCAGTTGCCGCACAATATGGCGCTCTCGCCCCATGGTCCTCCAAGTTTCAGATTGAGGCGTTCAAGAGCATTTTGTCTGGAATCGACGAGATCCAAGATAATTCTCGGCGTTCTCTTGACGCCCACGCCGTTACACACGACAAGATCGATACACTCTCATCTAAATTCGACGAGGTGGTACGTCACGAGAACAAGCTGAGCCGCGTCTTTTTCGGTAGTCGACCGGAAGTGGTGGCGGAGAACCGGTTTGTCGAGCGTAGTGAGCAAGAACATTTGAATGCGCTGATGGCCGATCCAAGAAAACGACGCACGGTTCTGGTGGGCATGCGCGGCTGTGGAAAGACTCAGTTGGCGTCGACTTTGGCTCAACAGTGCGAAGACGCAAACTGGAACCTCGTCGCATGGATAAACGCGGTATCACCCGATACTATCCAGAGCGACCTGGTCGAACTCGCTAAAGAACTGAACATTAATACGAGTGACCAGACCACTGCCGAGACCATTATTCATCGGCTCTTCAACCGTTTGAAATCAGCGGTTCCCTCCGACAGGCTCATCATCTTCGACAACGTCGAGGACATCAATCATCTTCGAGGACTTATGCCGAAGGGCAACGGCCTGCGTGTAATCGCAACGACGACGAACAACAGCGGCTGGGAATATCCAGACTGGACCATCATCAAGGTCGGGGTGTTCGATCGCAGCGAGTCGATCAACTACCTCCTCAAGGTCACCGCGTCCGACGATCAGAACGCCGCAGATACATTAGCCGAGCGCCTCGGTGACTTGCCTCTCGCTATTGCCCAGGCCGGCGCAACCGCACGTCTCCAAGATCTGTCACTGGCCCGGTATCTGAAGCGACTGGAGTTGCGCCGCCGGAAACCCACCATTCGCGCCGTGCCTGGAAGCGACTACACGGACGACATCGCCACGGCACTGTTGATGGCCGTCAAGGACACTATCGAGGGTCTTGAACGCAACACGAAGGAGACAGCTCAACGCCAGTTGGGTGCGCTCGCGCTGCTTGCGGAATCCGGTGTGCCCACGCGGTGGCTTGACCCCACCGTTGAGCAGCTGAATGACGACGAGTCTCCTGACACTCAGCGGGACACGGATGAGGACGCCCATGATGCGCTCACTGAACTCATTCACAGGTCCATCGTCCAGCAGTCCGCAGACGGCTCAACGACAATGCTGCACCGACTCCAGGCACAGGTGCTGCGCGAATCCTGGCGCGAAGAAGAACGTGAACAAGCATGCGAATCAGCTGCCGCGCTGCTCGGTTCTGTAGACATCGATAGATTCCGCGCAGACGATCCGGATGCACGTTTTCAAGAAACACGCAACCTCATCGAACAGATTCGTGCCATTAGTGAGCAGGGGCATTCAAAATCTCTCTTCAAATATGAACAGATCGCATTGATTCTTTCCCACACCCTCTCGCACGCACGCGATCTCGGGATTCTCTACGAAGCACTCGCTCTCGAAGAGCCCGTACTGGCAACTCTGAATATGGCACAGCTAGACGAAATAGCCGCTCTCAATTTGAAGGAACAGCTCGCATACACGTACATGTATGCAGAGCAGTTCGACAAAGCGTTCGACCTATACACGCATGTCATCGATGATCGGACAGCTATTCAAGGCCACAACCACCGTGACACCCTGAGCTCACGCAACAACCTCGCATACGCCTACTACTGGGAGGGCCACACCGACAAGGCTATTGATCTTTTCAAGCAGGTCCTCGACGACCGCACGCGCATCCTGAGCAGCGACCACGAGGACACGCTAATGACGGGCAGCTACCTTGCCCTCGCATACGCGGACGACGGCCAGCTTGAGCGCGCCATCGCTCTGGGCGAGCAGGTCGTCAAAGACCGTGACCGAGTCCTAAAACCGGACCACAAACACACCCTCGTTACACGTAACAACCTCGCCAACGCATACAAATCCGCCGGCCGCCTCACCGATGCCATCAAGATGTACGAGTACGTGCTAGAAGCACGCATCCGCACCCTAGGCAACACACATCACCACACACGTATCACGCGCAACGATCTCGCACAGACATACGAACAAGCAGGCGATCTTCCCAAAGCCATCAGCATGTACGAGGACCTGCACAACGACCATATACGAATTTATGGGCCCGACCACGAAAAGACAATAGAGGTGCGGGATAGACTCAAAGCAGCCAAGCGCGAGCTAGAGCAGCAGGAGGAGGACTCAGCCGCCGAGTAGCGCGCGCCGCCGAAAGATACGCCTTGGGGCCGGAAGCTTTCGCTTCCGGCCCCAACCGTTTGTGGGCCCTACCGGGCTCGAACCGATGACCTTCTGGGTGTAAACCAGACGCTCTAACCAACTGAGCTAAAGGCCCCACGCACGCGCCAATCTACCAGATCGAGCGCGCACGGTCACTTTCTGACCCGAGCGAAAGGAACACCAAAGAGCGCTCCCCCGCCCAGGCCTCGTCGATAAACCTAGCGACGCGAGCGAGGACGCGCGGTCACGCGCACGCCCGCCCACTCCTCGCCCAGCGCCGTCGACGTCGTCGCATGCAGGCCCGCGATCTTTGCGGCCTCCTCCACGTCGCCCACGCGCACCGAATTAGGACGCCCCGGCTTAGGAATCAGAACCCAAATCAGGCCGCCGTCATCCAGGTTCGACATGGCGTCCACCAGGACGTCGGCCAGGTCCTCCTCCTCAGCGTCATCCGCGCGCCACCACACGATCGCGCCGTCTACGACATCGCCATAATCGACGTCGACCAGCGGATGACCGGTCTCCTCTTCAATCGACTCGCGCACCTTCTGATCGACGTCATCATCGACGTAGAACTCCTGCACGATCGCATCGGACGCAAAACCCAGGCTCACTGCCATCACGCAGCACCGCCTCTCGACGAGCTGCTGCTCTGTGTCATATCAACGTTCACTCCTTCATCCTAGGGCATGAAACCAGATCGAATGCAAGGGATAACACCAGGCGAAACACCCATGATGGACAACATCACTCTGACCAGCAGGTTTACGCATAGCGCCAGCGTCCAACATCGGTGAAAGGCACCTCATACACACGTGGATCATCAAACGCTAGAAAAGCCACACCATTAGTGGGACAATGGTCCCGATATGTGCGGTGTCGATCGAAGACACCGCCCACGAACGCTGCACGTCGCAGCTCCGAGTCAAGCGAGAAGGTACACCGTGAGCCAACTCCACGAGTCACGCCCCGTCGTCGTCAACGGGCTGATCCCCCAGGTCCCCGACAACGACCCCCAGGAGACCGCCGAATGGGTCGAGTCCCTGTCCGGACTCATCAACGAAAAGGGCGGCCCCCGCGCACGCTACATCCTGCTGCACATGCTCAGCGAAGCTCGCCGAAACGGCGTTCAGCTCCCCCAGGAATACACGACCCCCTACGTCAACACCATCCCCG
>ENA-OWMB01000882-OWMB01000882.1-metagenome-genome-assembly--contig:-NODE-882-length-11242-cov-3.128721_pt1 | contig 11242 bp, 10 predicted proteins | sample MGYA00245353_ERZ651112 | MGnify/ENA primary metagenome ERZ651112 (study PRJEB26857, sample SAMEA4031773) | metagenome | biome: human; feature: oral; material: saliva | place: Philippines | collected 2014...
GCAGATTATAGACGAGCTGACTCGACCATATCTGATTGTTCTCGACGACGACAGCGTCATTGATTTTTCAAAAATGGGAGAATTGACAGCTCATCTAGGTGAGAATGTTATTTTGACCGGTATTCCCTATAATCAAGAGCGAAGTAATTTCTGGTCCAAGCTAGTGGCAGCTTTTGTCAATGGGAATTCTTTCATTACCTATTTCACCATGGCTGAAGTCAAAGCCAACCACTCGATTAATGGAATGTTCTACATTCTGCCACTTGAACTGGCTAGCGAGCAGAAGCTCTTCAGTGCTATAAAAGACTACCTATGTGATGATTTGGCTGTAGCTGATTTTCTGCGCAGCAAGGGAGTGGAGATTATCCAGACGCGGGTGACTTGTAATGTCCGGACTACTATCAAGGATGCCAAGCAATATCTGCTGCAGATGAAGCGTTGGCTGCTTTTTAGCTCTATCTATCTGAAAGAGCACTTGGACTGGAAGGTTATTATTTTAATTGCTCTGCCTAGTTTCCTGCCGCTTCCTGCCTTGCTCATTAGTTTCTTTCTTGGCTGGCCTTTTGTACTGCTGGCTTTGCTTTTGCTCTTGGTCAAGGCGGTTTGGATGCTGGCTTATCGTCGTCTTATCCTAACTGCTCGGCCGTATCCTGATGAAGTGTTTTACGAGGTGCTGAATGACTTAGTCTTGCCTTGGCTTTTCCTCTATGTCTTGCTTAGTCCGCGGGTGATTAACTGGCGGGGAAGGAAGATTAGAGTGACGGATGGGAAAATCCGCTATGAGTAAGATGAAGCAGTACTTGGATAAGTTGGATGCTCTGTCGCCAGACCAAACCTTACTAAAATCTAGCAAAGCCTTGCTTTTTCTCAGTGGCAGTAGCCATTTGGACTGCGCTAGTCTAACTGAAGGACAGCTTGAGTTTCTTGAGCAGATTTGTCCATCGGATTTTTCAGTAGTGCCCAGTAATTTTCCGTTTAATCAGGGATTTGAGCATGAGCGACAAACCCAAGTTTCCTTGTTGACAGCTTCCATTTCCAATATCCGTTACTATTGGCATACTCTCTACAATTCTCGCTTTCAGGAGGCTTTGCAGCGGCATTTATCTCCTTTACTGGATGCTGAGGAGGCTGTCATTATCTGCAAGAGCTCGGGACTCAATATGCTGACCCAGTGGCTGGAGGGCTTGGGTGAGGAAAATCTGCCGATCAGACTGAGAGTGATTGCGCTGGGGCCTGTTTCACGGAGACTCCTAAATCGCAAGGATATTGACTTGCTGGTCATCAAGGGCAGGAAGGATATTTACAGCAGATTTTTAGATGGGCATCCAGCTGATGTGATGGTGGATAGCAACCATTTTGATTATGAATACAGGGAAGATGTGAAAGGATTAGTTTATGACTGGATTAGAAAAAGTGATAAAGATTGATGTGATTAGTGTGCCATTTAGCGGCCACCTGCTGCCTACTTTGACCTTAGTCAAGCCTCTGCTGACGGATCCGCGTTTTCGGATTCGGGTCATCACTGGCTGCCAAAAGAAAGAGCTAGTAGAGGAAATTGGTTTTGACTGTCTGGCTCTCTTTCCAGAAAGACCGACAGTGATGGAGGACATCGCCAATACTCCGCAGCAAAGCAATCTTCTGATTGCCTATCAGCAGTTTCGGGCCAATTCCAGACTCATTCCTGAAGTTATAGACGAATTAAATCGAATTTGGCAAGAGGGCGGTAAACCGGATTTGGTCATAGCGGATTTTGTTGCTTCGCCAGCAGGCCTGATTTCTGATCGCTTTGGCATCCCCTGGATAACCACGATTCCGAGTCCGGTTGCGATTGAGTGCCGGACGACAACTCCGACCTATTTAGGGGGCTGGAAACCTCATCAGGGTGCCTTGTACATGTTCAGAGATGCCTTAGGCAGGCAAGTTATTCGCTGTGGAAAGAAAATGGCCTTTGCTTTAGTTCGGAAGAGTTTGGGAGACTATCAAGATTTTAAACTCTATCGGGAAGATGGTACAGAAGCCATTTATTCGCCGTACTCTATCTTGGCTTTGGGCATGAAAGAGCTGGAGTTTCGAGATGATTTTCCTAAGCTTCTTCGCTGGGTTGGCTACAAATGCCTGTCCTTTGATCGTCTGCCTGAAGCACATGAGTCTTATTTTGAGACCGATAAGAAGCGGGTTTTAGTGACTTGTGGTACGCATTTAAAATGGGAGAAGGAGCGCATGGTGGAAAGAGCGAAAAAGCTGAGTCAGCTCTATCCAGACTATTTCTTTTACGTCACCTTGGGAGAAGCTAGTGGTTTGGGTAATGCTCCGCACAGACTTGCGGAAAACCTGCTGCTCTTTGACTATTTGCCCTATACTGATATTTTGGACAAGATAGATTTTGCCATTCACCACGCAGGAACGGGTATCATGATGGCCTGTATTGAGCATGAGATTCCCAGTCTCATTTTGCCGCAGGATTATGACCAGTTTGACAATGCCGTTCGTGCTGAGCTGGCCCAGGTGGGGTTGGTTGCTCGCAGAAAGAATAATGCAGAAGTGCTGCGCCTTTTTAAGGAATTGACAGATCGCACAGACTGGTCTCAGTTGAAAACTCTTGCCCAGCAAAGTAAAGAATATCAGCCTACAGAGATTCTCTATCAAGAGCTAGGGCGGCTGCTTAAGGTTGATTTATAACTGGAGAATTCAACAAACCATTAAAGCATACTTCCAATATTAAAGTGTCTGAATTATTAAATTTCCCTATTCTTTTCAAGGAATAGGTTTTTTGGTCTATTCAAGTCTTTTTTAAGATGTTAAAATGAAAGTGATTACAAGAAAGTCGTTGGAAAGTCAACTTGGCTTTCTCTGAGTGACTGAAGAGGAAAGATGATGAAGAAAGCAATTCTAATGATGACTTTTGGCTCGCCAGAGGAGATTAGCTTTGAGGGAGTGGCTGAATTTTTTACCAACATTCGCCGCGGTGTCAGGCCGCAAGACCATGAAATTCAGACCCTCTATGATAACTATGTCCTCATCGGTGGAACGCCTCTGCAGCGTATCAGTCTAGAAGAGGTGGAAAAGGTCCGTCAGCGTTTGTCTAGTGAGTATGCGGTTTATTTTGCCAATAAATTCTCACGACCTTTTATCCCAGATGTGATTGAGCAGATGGAAGAGGATGGTATTGAGGAATGTATCTGTTTGATCCTGGAACCTCATTTTTCTTACTATTCTGTCATGGGTTATGAGAAGTTTATCCAGAGTGATTGCATCCGTTTTAATATCATTAAAGAATGGTATCAGGAAGAAGCTATTCTTGATTATTGGGCAGAGGAGCTGAGAAAGATTCTTAGAGAAGAGGTTGGAGAAGAGACCTTCAAGATTTTCTTCTCAGCCCACAGTGTGCCTATTCTCGCCTTGGATTTCGGAGATCCTTACATTGATCAGATCTATGACAATGCCCGCTTGATTGCTGAAAGGTTAGGTCTGACAGAAGAGGATTATCTCAATGTTTGGCAAAGTGAGAGTGACATTGGACTCCCTTGGATCAAACCTGACGTGCTGGACTACATGCGCCAGCAAGAAACACATCCGCAGCATTATATTTTTGTGCCGATTAGTTTTATCAGTGAGCATATAGAGGTCCTTTTTGACAATGACGTGGAGTGTAAGGAACTTTGCGAAGATCTGGGAGTTGCCTATCATAGACCGCCTATGCCCAATGCAGATGACCGTCTAATTGAGGCCCTGATTCAAACTATCCGCCACCATGAGCATGAACCCTTCAAAGAATGTTTTCCAGAAGAAGAAACCTTCGATGAATTGCAGCCGTCGGAGGAGAGCAGCCAGATTCTTGCAGAGGATGAAGAGCTGAAAATGCCAGATTTCGTCAAGAAGCTGATTGAGAAAAAAGGGCGCGAGAATGTTAAGATGCCATATTTTGTCAAGAAAATGCTGGAGAAAGCTGGAAAACTGCCCAAGAGTTGATTGTTCATATTCGTTGATGACTTTATAAGATTATTCTAGAAGGAGAAAACCGTGAGACTTTGGCACCAAGATTTGATTGAAAAACTTCCGCGCCAGCAGCTTTTAGGCCAGCATCGAGAATGCGCAGCCTTACGAGGACGAGGGTGGGGCAAGCCGCATGCAACGGTCAACTATGTTTTTGAGCACAGCCCTTATTGCCTCTATGCTTATCATCTCTTGATTATGGAGGAGATGCAAAAGCGAGGCTATCAGCCAGACAATCTTTGGCTGGATAAAGACTATCGTGGCAAGACTTGTCCACCTTACCAGCAGTTGCCAGCTGAGGAGCTAGAACATCCCATTTATCCTGAGCATGACGCAGCCTATCTGCAAGAATGCTTGGAAAATCTCAAGGAGAAAGGAATAGAAATCTTCTGATTCCCAAGTGTCAAGACGGCATAGTGTTAAGGTTATAGAACAACAAAAAGGAAGATATAGTGCTCTTCCTTTTTGACTTTTATGAATTCAAAATATACTTCTCGATAGCTGTAGCGACCCCATTTTCTTCGCAGCTGTCTGTGACGGCATCGGCTAGGCTTTTGACATGGTCTGAAGCATTGCCCATAGCTACACCGAGACCTGCATATTCCAGCATCTCGATGTCGTTGTTGGCATCACCGATTGCTATGATTTCCTGGGGAATGATGTCTAATTGTTTAGCCAATCGCTCTAGGGCAAAGGCTTTGGTCACACCAGATGGCATGGCCTCGTAAATGACTGGCTGGGAGCGAACACCGCTGAAACGCTGGCAGATTTCTTGACCAAAGTCGGCTTCAAAAGCATCTACCTGCTCTTGGCTGCCTAAAAACATAGCTTGAAACATTCTATGTTGACCACTGCAAGCCTCATCCAGACTAATCTCGGTTGGAGAAGTAAAGACCAGGCTAGCATCATTCACGACATAGGAACTGGCTTTTTCTCCGACGACGAAATAATGCTCCTCATCAAAGAGAGTCAGCTGGACAGGGCTATTTTCAGACAGGCTGTAGAGATAGCGAATATCCTGACCGCTCAGCTCTTGCCAGTCCACCAGACTCCAGTCGCTGGTCTGGTGTGTAGCGCAGCCATTATCCACGATGACATATTCATTTTCTTGTGCAAGGCCCAGCTTGTCATAATAGGGCTTGACGCCGACCAAGGGACGACCTGTGCAAAGAACCAATTTTACCCCTTTCTCAATAGCTCGGTGCAGAGCCTCAATGTGAGCCTGAGGAATTTCTTTTTTGCTGTTGAGCAAGGTGCCGTCCATATCAAGTGCAAGAATTTTAATCATAAAGTGTCTCCAAAATTATTCTCTGACTAGTATAGCATAATTTATAGAGAAAGTCCGAGTCTATAGGAAAAATCACTGGTCTTGTGTTATAATAAATAGAATACCCTAAAAGGATGAGAAAAATGAATTTAGAAGATTTGAAAAAACGTCAGGAGAAGATCCGCAATTTCTCCATCATTGCCCACATCGACCACGGGAAATCAACCTTGGCTGACCGGATTTTGGAGGCGACTGAGACGGTTTCCAGCCGGGAAATGCAGGCCCAACTCTTGGACAGCATGGACTTGGAGCGGGAGCGCGGTATCACCATTAAGCTCAATGCTATCGAGCTCAATTATACTGCCAAGGACGGTGAGACTTATATCTTCCACTTGATTGACACGCCGGGACACGTGGACTTTACCTATGAGGTATCGCGGTCGTTAGCGGCCTGCGAAGGGGCTATTTTGGTTGTGGATGCGGCTCAGGGGATTGAGGCTCAGACCTTGGCTAATGTTTATCTAGCGCTGGATAATGACTTGGAAATCCTGCCAGTCATCAATAAAATTGACCTGCCAGCTGCGGATCCAGAGCGGGTGCGGGCAGAAATTGAAGACGTGATTGGACTGGATGCTAGCGAAGCCGTATTGGCTTCTGCCAAGGCTGGTATCGGAATTGAGGAAATTTTAGAGCAGATTGTGGAGAAAGTTCCAGCTCCGACTGGAAATGTTGAAGCACCGCTCAAGGCCTTAATCTTTGACTCGGTCTATGACGCCTATCGTGGGGTAATCCTGCAAGTGCGGGTGATGGACGGTGTGGTCAAGCCAGGAGATATCATTCAGCTCATGAGCAATGGTAAGACCTTTGACGTGACTGAGGTCGGCATCTTTACTCCCAAAGCCATTGGTCGTGATTTCTTGGCTACTGGGGATGTTGGCTATATCGCAGCCTCTATCAAGACGGTACAGGACACTCGGGTCGGAGATACAGTGACCTTGGCGGACAATCCAGCTGCAGAGCCACTAGCTGGCTACAAGCAGATGAATCCCATGGTCTTCGCTGGTCTCTATCCTATCGAGTCCAATAAATACAACGACCTGCGTGAGGCCCTTGAAAAGCTCCAGCTAAACGATGCCAGTCTGCAGTTTGAGCCAGAAACATCACAGGCATTAGGATTTGGGTTCCGTTGTGGATTCCTGGGCTTACTGCACATGGACGTCATTCAGGAGCGTTTGGAGCGCGAGTTTAATATTGATCTGATTATGACGGCTCCGTCTGTTATCTATAAGGTCAATATGACGGATGGGACTTCTCTTGATGTGTCCAATCCGAGCGAGTTTCCGGACCCGACCAAGATTGATTCCATTGAGGAGCCTTATGTCAAGGCGCAGATTATGGTACCGCAGGAATTTGTCGGAGCGGTGATGGAGTTGGCCCAGCGCAAGCGCGGTGACTTTGTGACCATGGACTATATCGATGATAATCGGGTCAATGTCATCTATCAAATCCCACTTGCTGAAATCGTCTTTGACTTCTTTGACAAGCTCAAGTCCTCTACTCGTGGCTATGCTAGCTTTGACTATGAAATTTCTGAGTACCGCTCGTCCAAGCTGGTGAAGATGGATATTCTCCTCAATGGCGACAAGGTTGATGCTCTCAGCTTTATCGTTCACAAGGAATTTGCCTATGAGCGTGGTAAGCTGATTGTAGACAAGCTCAAGAAAATCATTCCTCGTCAGCAGTTTGAAGTACCTATTCAAGCCGCTATCGGACAGAAAATCGTGGCTCGTACAGACATCAAGGCTCTGCGTAAGAATGTCTTGGCCAAGTGTTATGGTGGTGATGTTTCTCGGAAGCGCAAACTCCTAGAAAAACAAAAAGCCGGTAAAAAACGGATGAAAGCTATCGGATCTGTCGAAGTCCCACAAGAAGCCTTCCTCAGTGTCCTGAGTATGGATGAGGAATAAAGTCTTATTTCTCTAGGTAATATATCCCAAAAGGAGAAAATCATGAAACAATCGTATCTGCTTGGAGCAGTTCTGGTACTAACTTCACTTACTCTTACATCGTGTGCCAATTCTGGACAAAAGACTGGTCAATCTAGTTCTTCAACCAGTTCCAGTGCACAAGTGAAAAAGAATTCTTCAAATTCTTCTTCTAAAAAAACCAAGAACAAAACCAATCAAGAAACAAAACGTGTTGGTTCTCCTGAGTTTGGTTATATCGATATTCCAAGTAAATGGATTAAATTTTTTGATGCAGAGGTTGAGGGACTTATTCAATATACAGATGGCTCTGCTTATAATATCGTCACCATGAATGCCGTTTCTAAGGCAGAAGCTGAAGTGGCAGAAGGTGAGAACTTCAATGCAGAAACGATTGCTCAACATGTAGCCTATAATTGGAGTCAAAAAGATAATATTGAGAAGATGTGGGGCTCTAAAAGTACTGTCTCAGGAATAGAAGCCTTTCAAATAAACATCATTCTGAAATCGGGGCAACTTGCTAATACATTAGTTTTCCAAAAAGATGACAAAGTCTATATACTATCCTTTGAAGGCGACGAAGAAACTCTTGATGATTTCATTACAAACATGAAAGATACTTGGAGCCTTGATGGCAAGGGAGCAGTCAGCGAATAATAGTTTAAAAAACAAGAGGCTTATTTATTAAGTCTCTTGTTTTTTCAGTGTAGAAGCTAATTATGCTTCACAAATAGATAGTAACAAATCAGAAAAAAACGTTCGACTACTATCAAATCTAAATAAAAAGACTTACAAAAATTTGTAGGTCTTTTATCAAAATCCGAACGTTAGGAAATCTTTTTTGGATTTTACTTGACATTTTCTGAAATAGGGATATGATAAAATGTGAATATTACATAAGAGAAATCTTGTGTGTGTTCAAAAATAATAGAGCGTTGCATCCGTAAGTCAATTTGACACGGCTCTTAAAAAACAAAAGGAGAAAGAATGAATATTTATATCCAAAAGAAAATCGCAAACATGAAGCTGACGCTTTCTGAAATGTCTGGTGGCTATAAACGAATGGTGACCAGTATGAAGAAGCTCGGCTTTTCTGGTACCTTGAAGCTTATTTGGGACGATTTGTTTGCTCATCGCAGTCTAGGTCAATGGGTATATCTCTTGATTCTAGGGAGTTTTCCGCTCTGGCTGGAGCTGATATATGAACATCGCATCGTGGATTGGACTGGGATGATTTGCAGTCTGACTGGGATTATCTGTGTGATCTTCGTTTCTGAAGGACGGGCTAGCAATTACCTCTTTGGTTTGATCAATTCTGTGATTTACTTGATTTTGGCTTTGCAGAAAGGCTTCTATGGCGAGGTCCTGACGACTCTTTACTTTACAATCATGCAGCCAATTGGACTCTTGGTGTGGATTTACCAAGGTCAGTTTAAAAAAGAAAAGCAAGAGTTTGTTGCTCGTAAGCTAGATGCCAAAGGATGGACAAAATATCTATCACTCAGTGTGCTTTGGTGGTTGGTCTTTGGCTTGATTTATCAGTCTGTAGGTGCCAATCGTCCTTATAGAGATTCAATCACAGATGCGACAAATGGAGTAGGGCAAATCTTGATGACGGCTGTTTATCGCGAACAGTGGATTTTCTGGGCAGCGACCAATATTTTTTCTATTTACCTCTGGTGGGGTGAGAGTCTTCAGATTCAAGGGAAATATTTGATCTATTTAATCAACAGTTTGGTAGGATGGTACCAGTGGAATAAGGCTGCTAAAAAAGCATAGTCCTATAAACGGAAAAAGAAATCGGTTGTGACAATGCCTCTCTTTCCTTTCGTCCTAAAAATATGGTAAACTAGTATTAGTAAAATTTATTAGATTTAGGAAGGAATGACCATGAAAAAGAAGTACTTTCTGCTCTCCCTGATAATCTTAGCCGGTCTGTCTCTGTCTTCCTGTAGCCTCATCAAGAGTTATAGCAGTCGGAAACCATCTGATTCTTCCAGTCGGGTTTCCCTGAGAGATGACAGTGATACAAGCAGTAGCAGCAGTAGAGACAAAAAATCGTCAAAGACTACTGGTACACAGCGGGTTGGCTCTGATGATTATGGCTATATTAGTATTCCTGATAATTGGATTAAGTTTACAGACGTAGATGGTGGCGATAGTGTCCAATATACGGATGGAAGTGGCTATAACATTGTCACGATGAATGCCTATACAAAAGAAAAAGCCAATATTGGAGAAGGTGAAGAATTCAACGCTGAAACCATTGCCCAACGTATTGCTTACCACTGGAAGGATAATAAGGAAGTCGATGATTTTTGGGGAGCAAAGAGTACCGTAGCTGGAAATGAAGCCTTTCAGATTAATGTTGTTTTAAAATCCACTCAAAACCTAACGGTTTGGGTCTTCAAACAAGGCGATAAGGTCTATATGATGTCCTTTGAAGGCGATGAAGACACTCTGTATGAATTTATCCCCTATATCGAAGATACGTGGAGCGTCAGCAAGGACGGTGGAAAAAGCATTTAGTGACGGCATTTGATGATTGCTCTCTAAGTTCATAAAAAGCAAATCTGGGACTCGTTCTCAGATTTTTTTGTGAGATGGAATATATCATATTCTTTGAGTTTGATAAGATTTAAGAAGGCTCATTTTATGATATAATAAAAAGAATTTGAATACAGAAAGAAAAATATATGACCCAAGAAATCGACCTTGAAAAGTACCATCAGCTAGCTTTGCAGAAGCAGAAAGAGCATCGAAAATTTTTAGCCAGTCTCAAGAAAAAGCCACCAAAAAACCTAGATAAGATTGCCCAGCAAATCCATGATGAGGTCTTTGAGGAGATTGACTGTACAGCCTGCGCTAATTGCTGTAAGACTCTGGGACCAGACTTTAAGGAAGCAGACATTGTCCGTATTGCCAAGTATTTCAAGATGAAGCTGCCGGCTTTTGAAGAGGAATTTCTGCAGGTGGACGAAGACGGTGACAAGGTTTTCAAGACTATGCCTTGCCCTTTTTTAGGTGGAGACAATCTCTGCTCGATCTACGATGTCCGTCCCAAGGCCTGCCGAGAGTTCCCTCACACAGACCGCAAGAAGATTCATCAGATTAATCATCTGACAATCAAAAATACCTTGACCTGCCCTGCAGCCTATCTCTTTGTTGAGAAATTAAAAGATAAGTTATAGAATTTACACCTTTAAATCTTGTACAAAAATTCTAGGGCGGAAGTATCTTATATCTGTTAGACTATAGTTAGAATTGAACACGGCCTAAAAGCTGTGTGAAAAAGATGAAATTTTCTCGGAGCAGGAGCCCCTCCGTCAATTTTCCAATTTTCACTTTGTTTTTAACGGCCTTAGTATCTTTTGTGAGGTGAAAAAGAATATGATGCATCAATTCAATCGAACCATGGAATATCTGGAAAGTAAGTTGGACGCAGAAGTGGATTTGCAGAAATTCCAGCAGCTATCGGGCTATTCTTATGCTCTCTTTAGCAGGCTCTTTTCTATTCTAGCAGATATGACTTTAGCAGAATACTTGCGCAATCGCAGGCTGTCAGAAGCTGTGACGGACTTGCGGGAAAGCTCTGAGAAAGTCATTGACATAGCGATGAAATACGGCTATGAGTCTGCGGATGCCTTCAGCGCAGCCTTCAAGAAATTCCATGGTGCGACCCCCTCAGAAGTTCGAAATGGAAAACCTTATCGGGTCTTTCCTAGACTTCAATTATCCTTAAAGATTACAGGAGGAAAGAACATGGATATCAAGATTCAAAAGAAACCTGCTTTTACCGTGGCAGGCGTCCTATTGGAAGCTATTGACAATAGCCAGTGCCCATCTGCTTGGGAGCAGCTCTATGCCAATCACAGCTTTGAAAGCCTAGAAAGTCTGGGCAGTGGCCAATCCTTTGGCGTCTGCTCGGATGTCAAAGAAGGCGAAATCATCAACTATATGGCTGCTTATGATGTGACGGATAAAGCGAAAGCAGAAG
>ENA-OWMB01000890-OWMB01000890.1-metagenome-genome-assembly--contig:-NODE-890-length-11199-cov-3.263191_pt1 | contig 11199 bp, 9 predicted proteins | sample MGYA00245353_ERZ651112 | MGnify/ENA primary metagenome ERZ651112 (study PRJEB26857, sample SAMEA4031773) | metagenome | biome: human; feature: oral; material: saliva | place: Philippines | collected 2014 | study...
CGTCATGCAGCGCATGGAGATGATCCGACGCATCACCTCTGAGATCAACGAATACCTTGAAGAGCTCGGTTCAGAAGGACGCCTTTTGGCCCTGCAGGTCGATGATCTGGTTCGCGGTTCAGGCTCCGAACGCGCACTGGTACTTCGCGACTACACCCGAGATGCCTCCGCGGTCTCAACCGCAGAAGCTGCCCTCTCGGAGCTTGCCAGCGATCGTCTGGTCGATCTCGCAGCTATCGCTAACGTACTGGGCTTGGGCGTTTATGATCCCACCGATCTGGATCGCACCATCCAACCGCGCGGCGTGCGAGCTCTCTCCTTGGTTCCTCGTCTTCCCTGGAATGTCATCAAAGACATCACCAGTCATTGGGAGAACCTTGCAGACCTGCGTGAGGCAACGGTTGAGGATCTGCAGCAAATCGAAGGCATTGGCCCCTACCGCGCAAAGCTCATCCGCGAAACGCTTGAGAACCAATTCTCAATGGCTGCCACAGGAATTGTCGGCTGGTAATCGGCTGGTCAGGCTAAAGCAACACCTCAACTAGCCCAGAATTGGGCCCCTCGCGACCCCTACTCTCAGTGGAGAAGAATTCTAATGGCCTTCTTCACCCTGTGGAGCGTTAGTCGCTTCAGAAGTGCTTGATTGCGAGGGCTCCAGCGTTGCTTCAGTTGTTGGTTGAACCGGCTGAGTCAGAGTGAATACCCTTTCATCTCCGACCGTCTGGCCATTCAACAGCAGCTGTAAACGATAGGTTCCAGCTGGAGCAGGATCGGTCGCACCATCCGAATTCCGGTCCTTCGCATCACACCCAGAGTAGAGCCCACCATCCCACGTCAGGCCGCCATTCCAGGTATCCCCGGGAATCAAGAGCAGCGTCGCACTCTCGCGATCACGCTGGCACTTCGAGCCGTCATATACCGTTTCGTCGCCGGTGGAAATCTTGAAATCGATGTGCCCGAACTCAAACGAACAGGCGACTCCCGCACGGTTTTCAATGGCGACCGAAATGTTCTGGGCTTGGCCAACCTCGCCACCAGAAATGGTCGGGCGAACCGTCAGATCTGCTGAAGCACAGGCCGGAATACGAACTCGCCCTTCCGCATCGACAATTCCATCGGCGGTAGCCTGTTCACCATCTTGAAGGGCGGCAGTCCCAGAGCGCGTCACCGCAGCAGTGGGCGTCGGAGTAGGAGTTGCAGAGGCGCTTGGAGTGGCCTCGGACGCGGAAGACTTAGTGACCGCTGAGACGGCCTTTGCAATCCCCCACACGAGAAGTGCGATAATCAGAAGCAATCCGAGTCCGGTGACGATACGCCTGACCCACAGGGAAGGAGGCACCTGTCCCCCAGCCGGTTTTCTTGGAGAAGTCCCACCCGAACGCACTGTGGGGCGACCACCCGGACGTCCTGCGCGAGGAGCCCTTGAACGAGATGCAGAGGCCGAAGAAGACCGTGGTCTATTGGGCATGAGACTACCTTCTCCCCTCAGACACATCGCTCTTACGAGCATTCACACGCTGCGCCCCAAGAGTGCCCTTGTCACGCCGAGCGCGCGCCTTCGTCACCTCGGTGTCGTCATCCTTTGGGTCAATGACGCACCAGCGTTCAACGATCACTCCGGCAATACCCCACAAACCAGCACCGAGCGCACACATCAGTCCGCAAATTCCAGCGTAAACACTGGTCTGTGCTTCCCAGCGAGCGAGAAAGGCCAAGGACATACCAGCTAGTAGCCCAGCGCTGATCACGCCACCAAGCGCACTCGCACGAGCAAACATTGCAATTCGGAAGGCTGATACGGCGTCAACCCAGGTTGCTTTATGCGCTCGAAAACGCCGAACCTGGATTCCCATCCAGACAAGTACGCCCGCGACGACAACAAAAACCAGAGCCAGGGCGGGATGAATAATCCACGGACCCGCGCCCTGACGAATCGCAAAGGCGGTTGCGGCTGCAGCAAGCGCCGAAGCAGCGGCTGCCTCGGCGATTAACAGCACAATACTCAGTGGCTTCATGAATCCTCAGGACGACGACGGAAGACTGGAATCTGACCGGTAATGCTTGGACGGATTGTCACGTCGCGGTTGACAGAGGAGGGGGTCTGCGAGCCGGGAGTCATTGGCCCCTGATCAATGGAGTCATCGAGCTTGGGATCAAGAACATGACTGTAGCGAGGCGGCAAGCTAGGCGAAGGACGACGCACGTCCTCACGCGGGCTCAGCACACTGGAATCGTCCACAACACGCACGTCCTCAGAGAAGTTCCAGCCCGGCAGTGCGCGCGAGGCGCGAGCTTGCGAAGCGGACTTCCGCTGGGCAGAGGCAGCCGAAGGCTTCGCCCCCGAAGCATTTTGCGTAGGTGCGCCGCTCTGTGTACGTGCACCTCCCTGCGCGGGAGCCGAGGCCTGACTTCCCGCTGACGAGGCCGACTCGGGACGGCGAGCAAAGAGCGAACTACGCCTTGGCCGGGTAGCGTCCGTTGCGGGCTTCTGTTGCTCTTGAGGAGCAGGTGCGCGGTGCGAAGGCTTTGCGCGGTGCGATTGTGCAGCAAGACGATCGGTACGTGCACGGAATGGACGCGGCGAATTAGCCGTCGAGATACCCGTTCCTTCTTCGGTTACCGGACGCCAACGCGGGCGACGAGTCCGGCGCCCAACGGGGACCTCAGCGGTAATCGGTGAAGTCGAGGGAGAATTCTGCGCCGGCTCTTGCGCGCTCTGGATATCGGAGGACTGCGGTGCGGCCTCGGGAATGGGGTGAGGAAGAGCGCTGCCCTGCAGGCGTTCGAGGAGCGAGTGCCGCTCGACGACGGGGCGCTCGGGCTCGGCAGAAGGGACAGGACGACGAGGCTCCAAAGAGACCATGCCCGAAGCAAGGTTGGCGGAAGCCGCAGTCGTATCTGCCGGAGACGGGGTGGCCGACAGGTGCAGTCGACGAAGCGGAGGTGCACTCACGGGAGAAGGTGCAGGAACCTGGCGGCTCGCGAGCTGCGCGGGTACCTCACCGGAAGTATCCACCGGAGAGGACACGGACGTTTCCTTGGGCGCAGGCGTGGGTTGAGCGGCGGAAACTGCTGAGGCAGAAGGCTTCGAAAGCTCAACGTGGCGCGATTCAACGGATTCAACCGGAGCTCCCCAGCGATCCCACAGGCGATGCCAGGTCACATCGGTGCCTTCATCACTGGGAGCAAGGCCAGAACGCGATGCTTCGGGAAGCATGTCCAGGCGACTCGGACGCGAGGACTGGGAATTTGTCTCAAGCTTCAAAGGACGCAGCTGCTGAGCATGATCGAGGCGCGGAAGACGCATCCTGTGAAGAAGTTCGTCCGAATCAGCGATCACCGATTCTGGATCCTCGCGCCAGTCCCCCACTGCGTCAAGGATTCCGCCACGATCTGGAGCCTGCGCGATAAGCACCGTTGCGGCGCCAAAGCCGGAAAGCTCAGCCTTGGGCTGGGCCATCAGCCACGGAGAGAGCACAAAAGCACGCTGGTGTGCACGCGGATGCGGCAGCGTCAGACGCGGGTCATCCGAGCTCACACCGTCAATTTGAATGATGTCGATATCGATGGTGCGCGAGCCCCAGACTTCATGGCGCACACGACCCAAGCGTGCTTCAAGCTCGTGGATCCGATCCAAGAGGTCGAGGGGTGCCATGGACAGCGTTCCCAAAACGACGGCATTCCAATAATCAGGCTGAGGCTTTTGGTCGGGACGCAATACAGCGCGAGTACGAACCAGAGGTGAAACGTGCGTAATTTCCAGGCCATCCCAGCCGGACATTTCGTCAATCGCTCGCTTGAGGGTGACGGGAACATTGCCCAGATTTCCACCAAGTGCGAGCACTACAGCGCGTGGAACCGAGGGGACGTCAAGTTCGTCTTCGGCAGGCTCTTCGACCTGTGCTGCTTCGCTTTCCTCAGCCGCGTCCACCACAAGCTCCGAGGCCGTGGCGGGCTGCTGCGGTGCGGCGGGAGACTGCAGTTGAACAGGCTTATCCGAATCGGGGACCTGGGATTCCTCTTCCTGGGAAGCTACGGCATCTGATGGTGCGCTGGGTGCAGAGGGAGCAGGGGGCACATCCTCATCAGCATCGGGAGCACTGGCGGGAACAACATTCGATGCCGCGACGAAAGGAAGCGGGATATCGCCCTTGCGGATCGTCACCGAAACATCGGTAAAGGGAACGTCGATGGGCGCTTCAGGCTTATGGACAATAACCTCAACGCCACGAACACGCGAATCTTCAAGAGCCGCATCAGCGATCTTGTGGCCAAGTGTTTCAATCAGACGAACCGAGGGGCCCACAAGGATCGCGTGAGCTTTCTCTGCAATTTCGGCGTAAGAAACCGTATCGGCAATGTCATCACTGAGTGCAGCGCGATCGGTATCAACCCACAGAAGCAGGTCAACAGTGAAGGTTTGAGGAGCGTTCCACTCCTTTTCGAGAACTCCGTGGACAGCCTCAGCTGTAATACCGCGTAACGCGATCACATCGAGCTGTCCCACCGTGCCCTCACCTCCCTGCACGCACAAGCTTTGCTTGTTGGCTTATGGCATGGACCCTGACGGCCCATATTCCGTCTGAAAGCGCGCGCCGAGATATATCGAGAGTTGCTTCATCCCGGTCCGAAAGGGGGGACTGACCGAGGAAGCGTTTCCGGGACGCACCTATAAGAACAGGGTACCCAAGCTCAGCAAAAATCGGCAGCGACGCGACGAGAGACCAGCATTGTTCGTTATTCAGTGAAAAACCCAATCCCGGGTCAACAATGATGCGCTCGGGCTCAACCCCGGCCTCGAGAGCATCACGAACCTGTTGGGAAACCCGCTCTCTCAAGGCAACTGCGATGGGCTGATCACCGTAGTCGAAAGATTCTTCAGGCATCCCCGGAAGCGCGCGATAGTGCTGAATAACATAGGCACAGGAGGTCGATGCAACGGCCGCATTCATCTGCGGATCCCAGCGTCCTCCACTGACATCATTGATGATCGCAGCACCCGCATCTGCCGCACGACGCGCTGTCAGCGCATGCAGGGTATCAACAGAAACAACAACCCCCGATGCTCCAAGGCGCTGAATGATCGAGCCAATTCGCTCCCATTCTTCGTCCTCGCTGATTCGCGTGGAGGAGTTCGGACGTGTTGATTCACCACCCAAGTCGACCAGGTCCGCGCCTTCGTCGAGCATTTCCTGAGCGTGGTCGAGCGCCGCTCCCGGATCCAGAAAACGGCCCCCATCCGAGAAGGAATCTGGGGTGACATTCAAAATGCCCATGACGAGCATCCGATCCCTTGGCAGATCGACGCCTTCGGGAAGACGAGGAGGTTGTGCACCTCCCGCGAGCGCCCAAGAGGAAGAGGCCTCGACAGAAGTCATCGGCGGACCCCACCCAATGCCAAAGACATCATTTCCGCGCGAGTGGCGTCACGCTTGACGATTCCACGAAGAGCGGAGGTCACAGTCGAGGACCCCGGCTTGGAGATGCCTCGCATCGTCATGCACATGTGCTCGGCCTCGACAACGACAATGACACCCTGAGGCGCAAGAACCTCATCGATGGCATCGGCGATCTGAGCTGTCAGACGTTCCTGAACCTGCGGGCGACGCGCATAACCTTCGACGACGCGCGCAAGCTTTGACAGCCCCGTAACGCGACCGCCCTTGGGGATGTACCCAACGTGCGCATGCCCGTAGAAAGGCAGCAGGTGATGCTCGCACACGGAGTAGAAGGGAATATCGCGGACCATGACGATCTCATCGGTGCCCACTTCGAAGGTGGTCTTGAGGTGTTCACGAGGATCTTCTTCGAGTCCGCTGAGAAGTTCGCGCCACGCACGACCCATCCGCGCGGGGGTATTGCGAAGTCCCTCGCGGTTAATGTCTTCGCCGACGGCTTCAAGAAGCGCGCGCGAGGCGTCTTCAACGCCTTGTTGATCGTAGCTCACTGGGCATTCTCCTCGGGCGCGATACCACCATCGGGGTCATCCAGAACCTCTGCGGGAGCAGACGGGTCAGCCGATGGTTCATCAGCAGATTCGGACTGCGCACGATCACTCAGAGGCATGGCGATGGGATTTCCCATAACCGCGCCCTGAACCGCGCCTTCCGCACCGTAATTCCACACCGGACGCTCATCTTGTTTGATGACGTCCTTGAAGATCTCGGCAAGCTGCGCTTCGTCCAGAGTTTCCTCTTCCAAAAGACGCTGTGCCAAGCGATCCAGAACCGCACGGTTCTTGGTCAAAATCTCCCAAGCCTCGCGCGTCGCGTTATCCAAGAGCGCACGCACTTCCTGGTCAACGACGGAAGCAAGCTCATCAGAATAGGCACGCTCAGCGCCTCGACCGGTACCGTAACCGGTCATTGGGTCCGAATCATCCGCAGTCAAACGGACGTTACCTACGCGATCGGACATGCCGTATTCAGTAACGAGCGCGCGAGCTTGAGAGCTGGCCTTCTGGATATCGTTCGAGGCACCGGTTGAAGGATCACGGAAGACGATTTCTTCGGCAACGCGGCCACCCATGGCATAGACCAGATCGTCAAGAATCTGATTCCTGGTCTTGGAGTAGCGGTCTTCGGTGGGCAGCACCATGGTGTAACCCAGCGCGCGTCCACGCGGAAGAATGGTGACCTTCGTGACCGGATCCGTGTAGCGCAATGCCGCTGCACACAGGGCGTGGCCGCCTTCGTGATAAGCAGTCACCAGCTTGTCGTGGTCATTCATGACACGAGTGCGCTTCTGCGGGCCGGCGATCACACGGTCAATGGCCTCGTCAATCGCACGGTTATCGATCAAGTCAGCGTTTGAACGAGCCGTCAGCAAAGCGGCCTCGTTCAAGACATTTGCCAGATCCGCACCGGTGAAGCCCGGGGTGCGCTTTGCGATCATATGCAGATCGACATCATCGGTCAGGGGCTTGCCCTGAGAGTGCACGCGCAGGATTGCCTCGCGTCCCTTCAGATCGGGGGCTTCAACCGCAATCTGTCGGTCAAAACGGCCCGGACGCAGCAGGGCGGGATCAAGAATATCGGGACGGTTTGTCGCCGCGATGAAGATCAGGTTCGAGGAGTCGTCAAAGCCGTCCATCTCAACCAGCAGCTGGTTGAGGGTCTGGTCGCGTTCATCAGAACCGCCACCATAACCAGAACCGCGGTGACGACCGATCGAATCGATCTCATCGACGAAGATAATCGCGGGAGCAACTTTCTTTGCGCGGGATACAAGATCACGCACACGCGAAGCGCCAACACCGACATACATCTCAAGGAATTCCGAACCTGCAATGGAGAAGAAGGGAGCCTCGGCCTCACCCGCAACAGCCTTTGCCAGCAGGGTCTTACCTGTTCCAGGAGGACCGTAGAGGAGCACACCTCGAGGAATGCGTGCACCGACCTTGCGGAACTTCTCGGGGGCAATCAGGAACTCGCGAACTTCTTCAAGTTCCTCAACGGCCTCGTCTTCACCGGCCACATCAGCAAAGGTGACGTTCGGGCGTTCCTGGTTAAAGTCCTTAGTACGGCTCTGGCCAAAGGGACCCATCATCTGGGATCCACCCATGCGGCTCATGAAGAACCAGAAGAGCCCCATGACCAGCGCCAAGGGAAGGATTGCGGCAAGAGTTGAACTCAGGAACGAGGACTGCGGGTAGTACGCATCCCAGCCTTTACCGGGATTGGCTTTCTCAACCGACTCAACAATTGACTGCGATTGCGTGCGTGCATAGGTGAAGCTGATGTTTCGCCCCAAGCTACGTTCGCGGTCATTGACACCGGTGGACTTGTGGGTCCACGGGTCCTTCAACACCAGGTTGACCTGCTGAGTTCCATCGTTAACGACGACGCGTTCAATCTGAGCTTCCTTCAGGATCTGAAGACCTTCGGAAGTATCCACCGATTGCGGCTGGAACCACGTCCACAGGAAGAACAGGGAGATCACCAGGGGAAGCAATGGGATTGCGACAAGCCCCCAGGTATTCCTCTTCTTCTTGTTCTGAGTGTTATCTGCCATGGATTTACCTTTCAGCCGCCGTATACGTGCGGTGCCAGGGTCCCAACGAAGGGAAGTTGACGGTAGTGCTCTGCGTAGTCCAGTCCGTAGCCCACAACGAATTCATTCGGGATATCGAAACCGACGTACTTGACCTCGACCTGGACCTTGAGGGCTTCGGGCTTGCGCAGGGCAGTGGCAATTTCCACAGAGGCCGCTCCTCGAGCCAGAAGGTTTTCGCGAAGCCACGACAGAGTCAGTCCAGAGTCAATGATGTCTTCGACAATCAGGACATCACGCCCGGTGACGTCTGCATCGAGGTCTTTGAGGATACGGACAACGCCGGTTGACTTAGTGCCCGCACCGTAGGAGGAAACAGCCATCCAGTCCATCGAGAGAGGAGTGTGGAGGTGGCGTGAAAGGTCGGCAACGACCATGACCGCGCCCTTGAGGACACCGACAAGAAGAATTTCTTTGCCCTGGTAATCGGCATCAATTTCAGCAGCAAGCTCAGCCATTCGGCGTGCCAGCTCGTCTTCCGTAACCAGAATGCGTTCGAGTGCGTTTCCCATGTCCTGTGCGTCCACAGTTCCATGTCCTTTCCTGTGCGGGTCCCGACTTTATAAGAGTGCCACATGTACGCGAAGAGGCGCTCAGCATGGCAGAGTTTCTCGCTCTTGGCGCAACAAGGAAGAGTCTGCAGCTGTCATGGCAATGAGATACGCCTGCTTCCCTTTCCCCTTGCGTAAGAGTGTTCCCCCTGGAACCGAGATGGGCCCTTGTCCCGTCCAGTGGTTGATTAGTGCGCGCGCCTCTTGCAGATGCACGTAGCTTGGTGCGCCAAGTGCGCTCAGGTAGCGGTGAAGGACGCGCATCTGCACCGCCTGGGGAATCTGCTGCAGGTGCTCGATTTTGAGGATTCCCATTCCCGAGGCCATACCCTCCTGTGGCGGCATCGCTTCCCATGCGCATGTCCACACCTGGTTCGCCCACTGATCCAAGGCCTCGTCATCGGCTGCGGAAAGCTCCGCAGTGCGCGCAAGGGCGGGAACGGGGTCAATCCCCAAGCTGCTGCGCAAACTGGGAAGTGCGCATTCTCGGATCGCGCTTCGACGTAGCGCACTTCCATCAGAGGCTCTCCAAGGGCCGTCCATTGCGTTCGAAGGATCATCAATCCAGGGAAGACCAAGCTGGCGACATACACCAATCGTCTCAATACGTCGACATTTTATAATTGGTCGAATCCAGACGATCTCTCCCGCGTCATCACGCGAGCTCATCGCTTTCAATGACCCAACTCCAGAGCCGCGCGCCAAACGCAAAAGCACGGTTTCAGCCTGATCATCCATCGTGTGCCCAAGGAAGACCGCAACGCGCCCTCCCAAAGATCTGGCATGGTCCACAAGAGCGCGCCGACGTGCATCGCGAGCCGAGGCCTCGGGGCCCCCTTCCGCCGCAAGCGTGACGCTCACCCACTGAGCGCGAGCACCGAGCGAAGCCATCCGCTCACTCACCTCACGCGCCTCGATATCCGATCCGGCTCGGATTCCGTGATCAACAGTCAGGGTGTGTGGAGTAGACCCCGCGCGCAGGCAGTGATCAATAATGACCGCCGCGAGCGCAGTTGAGTCTGCGCCACCGGATACGGCGATAAGAAGCGCATCGCAGTGCTGCAGGGCCCACTGAACATGCGGGCGCACTTCCAGCGAGAGCCGACGTACATCTCCCTTAGGATTAGCGGGAATTGTGATCACTGGAAGCTCGGCCACATCCGGTTGTTGAGAATTGATTCAAGACCGGGGCCGGTCAAGATCTGATGGACTTCATTGGTCATCTCACGTCGAAGCTGAGCAATTCCTGCGGGAGCCACTCCCCCAAGCAGGCTAATCAGTGCCCCATCGACCATAAAATCTGCCGGGCGATGCGTCGTAATCCAGTTGACCGAAGACAGATCCTTCGGAGTCAATGAATCCATAAAAACATCGATGACGCACTCACGAAGAAGCAACTGACGCGCAAGCTCTTCAGCATCAATTGAATCAATCGGCGCAGCGGCGACAAGTTCACGGCAATACTCCCGATAAAAAGGAGTTCGCATGGAAAGCCACGTATCAACCCCCGCGCGCAAAGACACCCACTTTGCCCAATCTCCCAAGTCAAACTTGGCGCGCACACCCGCCTCTAAAACATTCGGGGCGACAAGATAGGCAGCAGCGCCGCTGGGCCCACTCACACTCAGAGAATGCTTTGCCAGCATTCCTAAAGCAGTACACAAGGTGGCCGCGCTGGGAAGACTGCGTGCGCGTACTCCCCATTCATCGGCGAAATCTGCCCACTGAACCATTGCGCTGCGGCGCTCAATGATCGGCAGGTCCAGGTACACGCTTTCCTGCACATCAGAAGAGGAAAACTCAGCGAAGCGAGCGATCAGAGAAGGCAAACGCCTAGAAGCCCATTCTTGCCCACGACGAAGACGTGAGACAATCGCCTGCGCCGATGAGGCTGAAGCCTGAGGTCCAGAAAACATGCCCATCGCACTCAGGCGCGCGATCTGTGTGAGTGAGGGATACAACGGCATGTCTCTATGCTATCGAATTGCTCTGCGCTTGTATGCAGCCTTTTCGACTGAACTCACGGCTTAACCGGCACTGCTCAGCGAATACTTGGCAGCACTCACATCTTCGCAATGGCAGTGACGAAATCATCCAGATAACTTCGAGTTGAATACGCGCCATCGCCCGGGACTTTGTCGAAACCGACAATGAAAATCACCTGGTGTCCCTTCGAGGTCGATACCACGCCGGCAAGTGAAGAGACCGCCGAAAGAGAGCCAGTCTTCGCCTGCGCATTGCCAGCAACAACCTCGTCATTCAAGCGGTGTGCGAGGGTTCCCTGCACGCCCGCCCAGGGCAGGTTTCGAACCACTCGCGGCGCAACGGGCTGCGAGGCCTCAAAACCCTGGGAAAGGATTGCCGCCAAGGTCTTGGGCGCAATCCGGTCATTCGAGGACAGGCCCGAGCAGTCCTCCAGCGAGAGCTGATCCGTGGGAATTCCGCGATCCGCCAAGGTCTTTTCAAGGTTCTTGACCGCACCATCGAATGTCACTTCAGCCCCAGCTTGGCGCGCCGCAAAGTGACAGTACTGGTCTGCAAGAGTGTTATCCGAGTGGTAGAGCATCCAACGAATCTGCTCATCGAGGCTTGCGGA
>ENA-OWMB01000902-OWMB01000902.1-metagenome-genome-assembly--contig:-NODE-902-length-11147-cov-13.058871_pt1 | contig 11147 bp, 10 predicted proteins | sample MGYA00245353_ERZ651112 | MGnify/ENA primary metagenome ERZ651112 (study PRJEB26857, sample SAMEA4031773) | metagenome | biome: human; feature: oral; material: saliva | place: Philippines | collected 2014...
TAAGTTCGTATTTTGTTGGTGTATATTTTTATAAAAGACAGTATGTTTTATGAAGTTGTATATAATAGAGAATCCCCTAGCCAAATTACCGGAAAAAGTTCGTTTTATAAGGTGTTATCGGATATATAGAGACATATGCATATTCATCTTTGTAAGGTATTTATTATTGCGTAAAAGGTACATTGTGCGACATTAAAACTATATCTAAAACACGACTATTCCATCGTCTTTCTTCGCGATAAATTTATCTCATTTTCACCAAATCAACCTACTTGTCGTTTATCGTTTTATAAATCGCCCTATTTGCTGGCTTAGTGTGTTTTATGTTGTATGTTGGTTTATCTGCATTGACTCGGATTTATAATTTATGTTTGTATCACGCAAAATTTATCAATATAAATACTCAGCCGGATTCGTCTTTATGTATGCTTAAAAATGACTAATAATTAGTTCGTATTTTGTTCTATTGTTCTTTAATTGCTAATTTTGTGAAAGAGCTTGGGTGATTCTGTGCTTAATTATTTCACTGTTCCATTCGCCCGCCTTAAATCGCAGTAGGGGCATATTAGTATTGACTATGATTGAATTAACAAAATCGTCGCGCGTTTTCCGGTCGGGCTGATTGTGAGTATTATCATCAAGCTCAATAGCTATGAGAGGCTTCATATCATTGGTGCAAATTAGAAAATCTACAGATTTGCCGTTTATTCTTGCGAAAGCCGCCTTCCAGTTTTGCCCTTTTATCTCATGGTCTAAAAACATACTTAAATGAGCCTGAGGTATAATTACACATCCGTTTATTGCTTCGTGTAGAGTTTTATAAAACGATAATTCACTTGGCGTCATTGCGCAAGATTTTTTGATATATACATACTCTTTCTTTATTGGGGTTTTAATTGAGCTTGTGTCGCTGTCAGTCCCCTGCCTTGCTTTAATTACCAGAAAAATAATTGCGGCTACTACTATAAATATAAGCGCTTCCATAAGATTAGTTTATCATATGTTGATAATAAATGCTTACGATTTTTAGGCTTTATCGTTGCGGTGATATAATAAGAGTGATAATTTTATAGGAGATATTTATGGCTTTTTTAAATTATAATAAAGATGAAAAGTTGGAATTCAATTATAAGAGAGCGTGTGGATTGTGGCTAATTGTAATAGCGGCGATTATTTCAATAGCTACTTTAATGGGAGGAAAGCAAATAATAAATATGCAGATATTTAGTATTGGGTATGTTATTAGTTTTTTCTCAATCAACATGAATAAAAAGGTGTTGAATAGGCTGTCTGATGGCCCTTCGAGCGAATTTCAAAAGAAAGTATCTTTATATGCCGTTATTTTATTATTTATCTTAATGGCTTTGCTGGGCGGACCATTCTTTGCGACTGAAAATTGGAGATTGATTTGGTTGGGAGCGCTGATGGCAACCGCACTACATTTTTTCCCGTATTATTTTGTACACGGAAAATCAATGATATATTTAGGTCTTATTTGTGCTATCAATATTTTTGTAGGATATTTTTTTACTAATATCTCGTTAGAGGTGATAGCATATATTGACTCGGCAATTAAGCTTGTATTTGGAATGTATTTATTATTTTTTTCGAAGCCGTCAAATACATCAGTCAAAATAAAATAAGACAGCCCGCTTGCCCTAACATAAGGGGCGCTGCTGTCTTACATTGACATATTACTACAGCCGCCATTGAAAAATCAATAATATCGCCTTTCGTTATAGTTCCCTAACAATTTAGATAATAATATAACACTGCTATAAAACCCCGGGTCGTCTGTTCAACTGGGAGCACTAGTTTCAGTACTATTCAATATAACACTACTGTAAAACAAACATGACCGGAATACAAGGCAAGATTGCGTTTCAGTACTATTCAATATAACACTACTGTAAAACGGGTCATTCATCAGGCCGCTCAGAATCGTAGTTTCAGTACTATTCAATATAACACTACTGTAAAACGCCAATTCATTGATTTATTAACCAAAGCCAGTTTCAGTACTATTCAATATAACACTACTGTAAAACAAACTCACTAGCTGCTGTGAAATCATTTTAGTTTCAGTACTATTCAATATAACACTACTGTAAAACCCGCTGGCAATTACCAAACGCCGACAAACGGTTTCAGTACTATTCAATATAACACTACTGTAAAACAAAAAACGGCAAACAGCAACAACTAAACGCAGTTTCAGTACTATTCAATATAACACTACTGTAAAACGACCGACAAACGCACCAATCAAAACGGCGAGTTTCAGTACTATTCAATATAACACTACTGTAAAACACAAATAAAAGCAGAAAATAGAATGACAAAGTTTCAGTACTATTCAATATAACACTACTGTAAAACGGGTTATACATCAAGCAGCTCAGAATCGTAGTTTCAGTACTATTCAATATAACACTACTGTAAAACTCGGTTCTTTAGGTTCAGCAATATCACCAAGTTTCAGTACTATTCAATATAACACTACTGTAAAACAGTCCCAGTCGCCGTTGTTCACGTTGTCGCGTTTCAGTACTATTCAATATAACACTACTGTAAAACGCTTCTTTTTCTGCTCGGCTCTCATTCGAAGTTTCAGTACTATTCAATATAACACTACTGTAAAACCTACTGCTTAAAATTCTAATGGTGCTTGGTGTTTCAGTACTATTCAATATAACACTACTGTAAAACCAGAACGGCGAGAGCTTTGGCGTGCCGCCAGTTTCAGTACTATTCAATATAACACTACTGTAAAACCTGCCCTGCGCTAACCTGAAGTGTAAAACGGTTTCAGTACTATTCAATATAACACTACTGTAAAACGTGGTGGTCTGTACATTCATCGGATATACCGTTTCAGTACTATTCAATATAACACTACTGTAAAACAGCAACGTCGGTAGCTTCAATCCCTTTCCAGTTTCAGTACTATTCAATATAACACTACTGTAAAACTCCACTATCGTTTCCTTAACTGGAATATCCGTTTCAGTACTATTCAATATAACACTACTGTAAAACTCAAACTACGCGTCGGTGGCAGTTGCGGAGGTTTCAGTACTATTCAATATAACACTACTGTAAAACACACCTGCTCGATTTGCTCTCTCGTGTAGAGTTTCAGTACTATTCAATATAACACTACTGTAAAACCCTCCAATTGAGGACACACTTTAACATTTTGTTTCAGTACTATTCAATATAACACTACTGTAAAACCTACCAGCTCGATGTCATAGTCGGCAATGAGTTTCAGTACTATTCAATATAACACTACTGTAAAACACACTATCTCGGAAGATGAAACACCCGACCGTTTCAGTACTATTCAATATAACACTACTGTAAAACCAGGTCTAGCATTATCAACACATACGTCAAGTTTCAGTACTATTCAATATAACACTACTGTAAAACTGACCTCGCCGCACACCAGGGCGAAACTTGGTTTCAGTACTATTCAATATAACACTACTGTAAAACGGAAAGCGAGGTGGTAGCGGTGAAGGTGGAGTTTCAGTACTATTCAATATAACACTACTGTAAAACACCAGATACGACGATTGTATAACTCTTTATCGTTTCAGTACTATTCAATATAACACTACTGTAAAACCTCATGTGCGCGGTTTTACAGAGGTAAACGTGGTAGCGCTTACCTGGTATTATCGTGAATTAGTACTAAAATCATAAAAATCGTCATCTATGGACAAAAGTCCTTCGCTGTCTAACTTGTCTTTACAGATTTTTTCAATAAAAAGTACTGAAAAATGATTGTCTTCTACGTATTGTAAAAGAGCCCGCAACTCGCTATGTGATAATAGTTGGCGCTGATTGACCAAAACTACTAGCTGTTTTGACAGTAATTGTTGCGCTGAATCTATAATACCATAAAGTCTATCAATATAGTTATTCCTTAAATTTACCTCCAGCCCTACGTGCGCCATCTTTAAGATGTCATTCATGGAAATGGTTGATTGGTAACTCAAATTTTGTGAGAAATCGATATTTATATTATCAAGGATATCAAATATACTCGATTCTATTTGCTCTATCTTTGTCTGATCTATATCGCTGTTGTCCTGAATGTTTTTATATAACGCCGCAGTAATAGTTCGGCTGGATAGATCGTATGAGTATATGTCAGTAATTATTAGCGAGTCTTTTGTTATGTCTAGCGGGTTACAGTTATCATCACAAATTACAATGCGATTATTCTCTTCTCTTTTTGTGTATGTATCAAGTATATTTTCTATAATTTTTCTAAAAAACAAATCGTTGTGAATGGCTAGTGTCGCAATTCCCCCGTTCTCTGGTATTGATACTGCATTGTCGAATCCTGAAACTTTAATTCTCATAAAATTACTGTCCTGTCTGTATTTTGAATTGATAATTCATCATATTTTCCAGCCAGATATTCCATCGATGCGAATTGGTTTTCGGTTACGGTCAATAATTGAACTATGCCATTTTCTGGTATTATTTTTTTGATTCTGTCGTGAGTTGATTTTTCATTTGTGGAATTGAGTACCAATTTAGTGTAGACGGATTGTTGCATCATAACAAATCCTTCTTGGGTGAGTCTTTTGCGAAAAGTGGTGTATGTTTTGCGCTCGTTAGCATTGGTCATTGGTAAGTCGAAGAATATAATCATTCTCATATAGCGTACTCTCATAGTTATATTAATTCATATTCGGGTAGTTCGTCGTCCCCTGTTTCCATTGTCCTGAAAAATAGCTTCACGTAGATACTGATAGCGTTTGATAGGAACTGTTCTTTGCCGAGGATAACAACTTTATGGTTAAGAATTTCAATCAGTCTACTCTTAAAGAAGTCGTCAAATGCAAAATTGCGGCATTTGTAAACCTCGCTGTCGACTATAGGTCTGAACGACTCCATGAGGTCGCAAGTAAGATTGAACGGGTTGTATTCATTACAGTGATTGACGCCTATAGTTGTTGAATATCCAGCCGCTGTAATCTCTCGATTGAAGGCAGACAAAAGAATAGCGTAGCCATAATTTAATGCCGCATTTATGTCATTAGAGCTGTCTCGTGAAAATTTTGGACCAAACAATTCTTTGAAGTAGAGCTTGGCTGCATGGGCTTCCCTGTTGGTGAGATCTCCGGGGGATACGTTCGCGGCGAAGTTCATTAGTGCTTCGCAAGCGGAACTATTGCCAGTTTCTCTATAGATCGTCTGGGCTTGCTTAATTATCTTTTGAGTAACGATTGTTTTCCATAAACTGTTTTTGGTTGATTGCGACCACTGGCTTTGTTTTGACATCTGTTTGCTTACATTGTGAGATCCGTAATAAGGAATTATCTCTCCATATGGATTGCGCTGATGATCGCAGAATATCACTTTGACTTTATAGCGAGATAATTCGCACAGTAGATAAGCTGTCAGATTAACAGCGGTATTTTCAATTATTAAAGTGCCAATTTCACTTATGTGGAGTGTTTTTTCATTGCCGTCGCTAGTAATAAGCATATAATCATTTTTATAGCTTAATTTACAGCGATTTTTGACGATTACAGTTCGCCAAGACATATCTTAACGCTTATGCCCTAATGATTTTCCGTCTAATTTGCGGCGATGTAGCCCAGTAATGGATTCGTAGACGAAGGTAATATTGAGGGGATTGAGGTTTTTGCCCTTCATTCTTCCGAATCCATTTGGTAGCTTTAGTCCTGGAAAGTTTGTTTGCATATCCGCACGCTCAGACCCAGCGCGAGTAGCCCTTAGCGCTAGCCTAATAGCCTCTATCTTATCGTCTATTGACAATTTGTCATATTCCGGTGCCGCATTGCGAGCATTGTTCCCCGCCTCTCCGAATTGTTGATATTGATTAGCGAGCTTATCAGAATAAACTTTCCAAAAGCGATTTATTCCATCAATAACCTTATTCCTTTTTTCGATTTGTCTATTGCGTTTGTCGCGTAATTTATCATCTTCGTCGGCTTGTTCTTCTGAAATTGTAACGCGTGGAACTCCGCGCTTTAGTGCTATTGCAATGGCATATTCGATATCGTAAGGAAGTTTTAATTGTTTGGCGTTAGTAACTTCACTACTGCCAACTATAAATTGCTCGTTGCCGTCATACTCAATTTTTTGGTTGATTGGTACTTTTGGTAGAAGCACTACGGCATCTTTATAATTATCTTGGATATATTTATCTATCGATCCTGAGTGAGTCTTCTCTAGGGTGTATATTTGCGTCGGAATGCTAATTATCTCAGTTGCGGGAGACTCTTTTTTGTTTGACTGCTTTAAATAATTGATCACTGCAAAGTAAGCTGCTTGCACGCCAGAATATCCACCGTATCTATTGGTTGGTAGATTTGCTTTTATAGGTATTGTAGGTTTAGGATCGGTTGATTTTTTGCTATAAATAGTTTGTTTATAGAATTGACTATCACCAATCTCGGTTTTTTTCGTAATCAAGCAGTCATTATATTTCATAGTTTTATCAATGATTTCGCAGGATGATTTACCCTGCCAGACAATTTCACCGGTATTTGTGTTGGTAAAGTCATATTTCATTGACGATAAAATAAAGCTGCCGTATTCCCTGTTATTTTTCTTTTTGTCGGATTTAAATTTCTTATATTCTCCATAGATAAACTCTTTGTCAAGCTTTGGATAGCGAACTTTTACATATTGGGCTAGAGTTGCTGCTAAGTAGGCATCTTTTGCGTGGTGGAGGTCATTTACTTCGCGGCATTTTGGCAAGTCGTGAATGCGGCGATATTCGGAACTCATGCCAGCGCGAATAGTAAACACCTCTGTTGATGAGTCTTTGTATTTTTCGGTTAGCATTCTAGCCAGGTGCTTGGTAATTTGTCGTGTCTCAACTAATTGGCGATTGATGAAGCCATAGATCTGGTCGTCTGATAGCTGCTTCTGGCTAGTTAATCGCTGGAACTTGAGCTGTGACATAAACTTGGCGTTTTTTAAGGACATCCAGATTGGCAACATCTTTTTTTGAACGTCGGGCGATATTGGATAGTCGTCAAGCTTTAGCTGGTTTTCTTCTCGCAATACCAAGACTGTGTTGTCTAGAGAGTCGTCCTTTGTCAATGAACGCGGTAAAATATGATCGATTTCGCAATCTTTAAGTCCGTTTTCAATGTCTAGTTTTTTACCTGAGTATGCAGATTTGCCATTTTGTAAGAAGTACAGGTAATATTTTTTCTTATCAAGGCAATCTTTATAATTTTCTAGCTGAGGCTTTATGTCAGATTTATTATATTCTCTTCCGTATAATTCTTTGTACATCTTTTCTAGCTGAGAATATCGATTTTTTGTTCTGACCTTATCCTCTTCACTTCGCGCCATTTCAATGCTAATCAATTTCGGATCATAGCCGATTGTATCGACAATCTCATCTATAATCCGAACACTTCGCCAGAGGGCGCGCTTAATTCCTGGAGATGCTGCGAGATTTTTAATATCATCATAAGTGATTTCTGGAGTGGCATCTTTCAAAAGAGCGTCTTCTATAATTTTTTTGAATTCATATCGGTCACTTTGGATAATTTGCATAAAATTGTCAGAGCATTGACGCATTACTTCAATGACCGTCATTTTCCCGTAACGAGTGTGTGCTGCAATTCCATCAAGCAGTTCACTGGATAACCTTCCCCAGCCTGTATATTTCAGTTTCAAAATACTATCGATCTGGTCTTTGCTAAAAATGTCACTATATTTTTGTAGTTTTTTTGACAGGATTTTCTTGTCTTCGAACAGGGTTATCCATTTTATTACTTCCTCAATTGCTGCTTTGTTTTCTGGCGTAATTTCAATCCCAATTTTATTAGTAAAGTCTATGTATGATTTTCGTGACGACATGAAAGATTTATCGTCGGCTGTTCCGGAAATAACTAGCGAACTAGTGTCGTATATTTGATTATCGTAAAGGTATTTTGCAAGCTTTTTATAGTTAACGGAATATTCTTTCGTGAATAGCTCGTCAACTATGCGATTTTGGATATCTGGGCTTAACCTTTTTCCGTTAACTGTTACATTTTTTAGTTCATTTCGACACTCATATTCTTGATAAAGTAATGAATTCTTAGGAAGCACATCTTTATCTGGTAAATATGTACACTTGTTGCGCATTCTCTCGATAAATTCTTCAGCTGAAGCTTCGTCGTCTATGATTTCATTAAAATTCCACGGATAAATTACGCCGTCTTTCTTTTTGATTGACCAGGCAAAATCACCACCCGTTTTTAATGGTCCGATGTAATACGGCAATTTAAATGTGAAAATGCTAATAATCTTATCACGATTTTGTGCCAAGAACGGATAATAAGCTGCTTGGTTGTCGATAATTTTCTCAAGCTCGTATTGATGAATTTGGTGTGGTATGGCGCCATTGTCGCGTATTCGCTGTCTGGATAAAAATTCACCCAATTCTGATCGTTTTTCAAATCTTTGATATCGCGCATCATCTTTAGCTGATTCACTTAAGAGTTTTTTGATTGAGTCAGATAGATCTTTTGCGTCAATTTTGTGTGCGTTGTATTGTTCAAATTTTGCGGTATCTCCATGAAAGAATGATTTATATTCTTTTTCAGAGAGAAAATCTCGGAATAGTCCTTTGAGGTCTGATAAATCCTGGCGATAAGCGTCATACTTTTCGACCATGATATCAGACAGGCAGCTATCTTTCCTGATAAACTGACTGAAAATTGTCCATTGATAGACCGATTCTAAGGTTTCTACCAACTCGTATCGATCGTCGCCGATTGCCGTGGCTATGTCGTCTCGCTGATCTTCGTAATTCTTATCAGAGAACTCTCCTTTTATTTCAAGGGATTTGTCATCAAATAATTTCTCTGCATTCCATTTTAGTCCAATTGCTGCACCGACAGCTTCGCTTATAATGCTTTTATTGTCAGCAGAAGGTTGTAGTAGCTGAATTATACTTAATTTTCGAGATTTTCGCGTTTGAGATTGATTCAGCAAGATAGACTTAATCTGCTTAGCTTCTTTATCTCCAGCCCCAATAAACTCCATGAATTTTTGCAAATTTTGGCTATCGAATGACGAAATTACGCCGTCTACTCCTCCTTCGATCAAGAAATTACCACGATACTTAATAATGTGATGTAATGCCAAATAAATTAAGCGAATATCTTGTTTTTCTGGGTTGTGAAATAGTTCGCTGCGCAAGTGGTAAATTGTCGGATATTTTTCCCTATACGTCTTATCTGTAAATGTGTGATCCGAGAATAATATGTTGGCGTCAAGATCTAAGGACGAGCTTTTGTCATCTATATAGAGCATGGATTCTGTCAGGCGTAGATAGAAATTAGGATCGACGTTGCAGATTTCATTATTGAATATTTGTTGCAATAATGTAATACGCCGCTTTCTTCTGGCGAGCCTTCTACGTGATGAGCGGAATGAGCGTCTTAGCTCAGCCTTTTGGGCTTCATTAAATAAATTTGCTCCCCACATGTTCTGATGTTTATGTCTGCGCAGACTGAAATCTTCGTTGATGACTGCCCATCCTACGCTACCTGTACCGATGTCTAGACCTATAGAATATGATTGTTTCATTGTAATATCCTTGTTTAATTATTCTCAGTATATCGTTTACTTTTGGGGTTTACAATATTGCTTTAGTTGTATATACTTCTACTGTACCACTTCGGTACTTCAATATAACACTACAGGTTAAAATAAAGCATTAGCTAAAATGTTTCTGCAAAAGATTCAGGCGGTAGGCCTGTTTTTTTGAACCATTAGGAAGTAGCCGTTAAGTCCGCCGTCATTTCCAGTAACATTTAGCAGGGCTTGAGCCTCAGCTCGCCTAGCAGCCCCGGGGTTGTTATTGGCATGATATTGCAAGTACTGTCGGAGCGATTCATTTCCTTGCATAAAAAATCTCCTTATTAGTTATAAGGAGAGAGACTTGATAGAGTATATTATTTATGGCTGGCAGAAGTGCTGAACGACGACATCTTTGTTTATTCCTATGCCCGTTTTCGTGTATTTAGGATCTTGTATAGCTTTCCTGTGTGGTTTTGAGCTTATCCACCAGTTAAAGGCGCTTCGTGTCGTGCCTATAGTATTGTCGGTTCGCCAGGCGAGGTTCTCACCAGCATGTTTACACTCACTATTTGCGTGTTTAAATACCAATTCATACCCATGTATTCCCTCGGGTGATACATGATCGCGATAGTTACGGCTGATCATATCATCAGCTTTTTCCTGTGCACTGGCGTTTATCCTTGGGTCAACTTCTAGTGGTGCCACACCAATTCTTGCTCGTTCCTGATTTACCAGCTCCAGCATTTCCTGCGCATCTGGTGGACCAACATCATACTTACTAGGTTCTGGTTGCTCCTGTTTTTGCTCCTGAGTCATTCCAGCCGCTGTCTGATCGTCCAGACGGGTCTTTAGCCATACACCACCACTAACGCCTGCTACAAGCGCTAAAATGATGGTAATAACTATGACCTTTTTCATGCTTACACACTAGCACAACAGAGGTAATTTGTCAAGATGTAGTTTAATATAACCACTGACTCACTCCGCCATGATGCGAACAAGTCCCTCTTCCAGTAGCGTGTGATTGCCGGCCATCTCGACAGATAGCTCCAACACGATAGCGTTGTTGTTGAATAGGTTGTGGTCTATATTCTCATATATAAACTCGTCTATAGCCTCTCTTAGCTCCCCAGTCATCTTAGGCTTAGGGTTGGCTTCCATTTCGTTAATAGTTTCTTGAAGAGGATGTTTATAGCGGTTATCTGTATTGACATCTTGAGGATTGTTTGGCATACTAGAGTTGTCAATCGACTGGTCAAGCGCATCTGCGCTAATAGCGGAACCATCGAGTCCGCGCCCAGTCGATTTTCTTATGCCTGAAATATCATAAGCTAACACATTGCCTAATTTATCCACCTCACCGATATGATCTCTGGCGTATATAGCCTGCTCTTGAGCCTTACGTAGGTTAATCATGGCTGGGGCGTTTTCACTCATTCCTAGACCGCGTAAGTATTCTTCACGTTGGCGTAGACGTGTTATGTGTTCGTTATACGCTCTGACTTGTGCTTCATGCTCTGGATTGAGCTTGTATCTAACGTCTTCATTGACATTTCTACTGT
>ENA-OWMB01000903-OWMB01000903.1-metagenome-genome-assembly--contig:-NODE-903-length-11128-cov-8.415967_pt1 | contig 11128 bp, 10 predicted proteins | sample MGYA00245353_ERZ651112 | MGnify/ENA primary metagenome ERZ651112 (study PRJEB26857, sample SAMEA4031773) | metagenome | biome: human; feature: oral; material: saliva | place: Philippines | collected 2014...
AAGTGAAAATGCTAGTACCATATCAGATTTTACTAATTTTTATGCTTACTTCGCCGATTCAATCGCCGCTTTCTTGCTTATTCCATCAGGCAGACCAATAGCTGCTTTACTCTGAAATTGAGCAGTCTCTATGCAGAACGACTGATCCGGACGCAAACCAATCATTTTGAGAACGAAACCGAGTTTATCGCTTACCAAAAAATGGGAATAGATAAGTATTGCCCTCCACTTCACTCGTCCTGTCGCCAAACCGTGCGTGGGTCAAACATGAATTACAACTAGTAAATCAAAGATGTGCGATTCAATCCTAATATCCATCCAGCCGGTGTCTCAATAATAATGCCTTGGTCTATATCATGAGATGCATAAAAATGATAAAATATATACATGAGAAACGATGAAATACTCATTAATCAACTCTTTGCTGGATCTTATCTAAATGAAGGCGCAAATATCGGTCACGAAGTAATTAATTTATTTAAAGATGATAATGGGCAAAACTATCTATATATTACACCAGGTGGAAAGGTTGATAGTAGTCATTCCGTCAAAAGCGTAATTTTTGTGCGTAATATTGAGGGAAAAACTACTGTAGAAGTCATTGCTAAAGCGGAAAAATTATGCCCCATTGATGTTGCGCCGAATGATGTAAAATATGCTGATACGCCAATTAGCAATGTCTTTAGTGATAACATATACCATGGTAAGTCTGATTCTAGCATATTTTTTACATACAGAACTGATAAGATTAGGCTACCTAGAAAAAATACTAGAATACTATTAACTATCAACGATGAGTTTAAACCGAACGATGATACTATACGCTTAATTAGACTTCACTCAAATAGTAAAGCCATAAGCAATCAATCTGGTAGAAAATACTATTCCGCACAAGACGACTATAACGCATATGTCGAATTGCAAAACTTACTTAATAATGACGATTATTGGGAAAATGACGATACTACAGAGAAATTGATTACTGATGAATCAATGCGCGGAACTGGTCTGACATTCCTAGAGATAATACGAAAAGAAAATGATGAATTAACATTTTCGAACTTATTGGCATATTATTTTCAATATAATAAGGCTATATTTAGGAAATTCGTTCGCGAGATACTTGGCGTAGATGACCTTCGTCCGAGATTCGATATTATACGAGAAAGCAACAATAATATTGACCTATGGATAGAAGATGACAACAATGTTTTTGTAATAGAAAACAAAATTAAATCTGGGATAAATGGTATAAAAGATGATGGATATTCCCAGTTAAATAAGTATCAGGAATATACAGAAAAGCGAATTTCTAATCCTGACGACGACGCATACGGGAAAATTAGCCATTATTATATTTTTACGCCAAACTACAATCATATTGATACATCAAAATACAACTTAGCAAAACCATACACAATAATCACATATAAAGATATCTATGATTTTTTCAGAAAAAATGCGGCAAATTTTCTTGAAGATAAATATTTCTCTGACTTTTTGAAAGGACTAAAAAACCATACCGTGTCAATATCTGAACTCAATTTTAGCATCATGAGAGCTAGATTCTTGGAAAAGATTAACCGGACGTAGTACAAAGCCAAAGGATGTAATATGCTGAAAGTATAAAGTCGGCCCTCCGCATAGTTCTGCTACGTGCAGTAATCGGGCTGATTTTTATATCAAAATGGTATAATCATAAGTGTAATTATGCGCAGTATAATAAAAACTGATTTGCGGTTTTTCCTAGACTCGCTTCGACACCTTTGGGCGATGGTCAGAATCTGGTAAGAATTAAGAAAGGAGTGCTTAATATGAATCTAGACAAAGAAAAGCTTACGAAGAAGATAGTGGATACCATAAAACCAGATGAAATAATTTATGCCGAATACTCTAGTGGCGGTGCGATGGGAAATTGTGGGTCAAGCAGAATTTATGCTCTCAAAGATGATGGCTTGCATTATTACTACGCGAGTGTCTCCTTAAAAGAAAAAAGCCAAGAAGAAGCGTATAGTATGGCTGGGGATTTACTGTTTGGACTTGCTGATAAAAATATCTTAGATAAAACATATGGCGGATTTGGAAACGCGGCTTTTAAAAAGAAAAATATAACTTTTGATCGTAACGATGATAAGTGCTCATTTGTTTATGATAAGTATCTAATAGAGGCGTCGGTTCCTGGTGTATACAATAACGTTGCAAGAGCTTTTGCAAAAAAGAAGATAACCGAAGAAGTAATGGATTCGTGGAATAATCCTGATAATTACTCTGCACTGTTAGTAGATGAAAGAATGCTCCTAAATAACTACGCTGAATATTATAAAAAAGACCGGCTCGAAATAACACTATCTAATTACATTGACGCAATTGATGAAATTCGACACCTCAATCATTTAGACACAAACTTTGCAACATTCGAGCAAATATCAAGCGGGAGAGATGCGATTGCAAAGTATCGACTACGCTATCTATTGGAAAAACTAGGTAAGAACGATACTGAGGGTATTTTCTATAATTTTGACATCAAAAAAGCAAAATCAGGCGATTTATTTGCCAGCATAAGCAAAAAGTTAGGTGAAGATATTTCTGAAAAATTTACAAAGTACGAAATTGTCAAAACCAATAACTCGAATACGGACGATCTTAGTGGCAATATAGAGCAATTATTTAGGTATCCAGTAGTCGTAGATTTTTCGGATGAGGCTCATAAAACGATAAGCGAAGACATCGCAAAGATAAATTCTTCTGACTTGAGAGCGAGAGGATCCATAGGTTATTATCTGGCGAGTTGTCATTATACACTAGGCAAGCTTCCTCTGCAAAAAGTCTTACCAACAGCATTACAAGTACTGAGAAAGATGCCAAAAGACGACTTCAATTACACAAACACAGACCAGACGTACTACGCGGCCTCTTGGCTTGTAGACAGAGCATGGAGCGCTATTACGGAGGGAGAAGATGATTATAGTATTCGTTTCGGAAATATAATCTACAATAATATTTGGCCACAAATAGATGGAGTGTGGCCAATCAAGCATTATGGCGAGTATAAATTAACAGGGGCATTGGGCGAGGGAGAGAATGATGCCGGTACTTATATCTTCGAGCGGGCTCTTGGCTTTATTTTAGCTCTAGATAATCTAGATGAACTGAATCCAGAACTATATAATTTCTTAAAGAAAGATGGTTGGTCACCAAGCATTGATATACGTAGAAAAAAATTCCTCTTAAATATAGCTAATCTTGAAGATAAGAACATTTTCAAGCAGCTTCGGGAATACATGAAAAAGGCACATCCAATGGACATAGAGGATAATCTTAATGATCTTGGATTATATTTCCCCACCACGATAAGACGTGCTGATTTTCTTATAGATGCGCTCCTGGATGAGCAGGATGAGTTATTCTCCGACACTAGAGATACTATGTGGATCAAGCTGCTTTCAGCGGTCCATTATAAAGGCATTGGGAAACATATACTGCAAAGGACGGTTGATAATTTCGAGAAAATAGTAGAGCTTCTCGGAGAGAGGCGAATCGTAGATGTGTATTTTGCCGCATGCACTGGTGCAGATGAAGAAGATGAGGTCGTTTTACTCAAAGAATTCAAAGAAAAGTTGCAAAGTATTGAGACTAAAAAAGATGAAAATTCAGAACTTATTGAGAAAAATATAAAGGTGCTGGAATCTACATTTACAGCCGCCAAAAAACATATAGAAGAAACTGCGCTCCAAAGAAAAGAGTTGAGAACCTGGCTAGACAAGGAATATCCAAATTTGATAAAGATAGAATCTTCCGAAAACGATTCTGATTTATACATAACAAGGATAACAACGTAATTATATTAAATATTTACTGCGATGTTGATAGTATAATTAAAAAGTATACGCCCCAAGGAAGGCATATGAACTGGAGAAATTGGTTTAGCTCCTAATAAAAAACACCCGCTTCAAACAGTCGCAATTGACTAGTAAAACAGATGTTTCGAAATGCTATTATGGAGCCACGATCGGGGCTTGAACCCGAGACCTCATCCTTACCATGGATGCGCTCTACCAACTGAGCTATCGCGGCGTAACAGGCTTAATTTTAGCATATTAAGCCATGTTTAATCAACTGAGTTATTTTTTACGAGTGGATTTTTTGGCTGGCGTGCTGACTTCTTTTGGCAGTTTTGGCGTGACAAACGCTTCTATTATTCCCCACGCTATGCTATTGACCAAGAATGTAACGAACAATATTCCTGAAGCTGATGCCGCCAAGTGTGCCGATGAGGCGTTAAATAATGTCAATAATCCCGCCGCGGCTAGCCCAATTATAGCCAGCATAATATAAGCGTATTGTAATTTCAATCGTTGGTTTTTTTCGCTATTCCATAATGTCAGAATAGATTTTGTAAATTCAAGCATGCTCATATAATAGCATATAAATTATCAAAAGTCAATGGCACTCAGCCTGGCGTCTTGCGACCAATTCTATAAAAATACCTACGTAAGAAAAAATATTATTTTCCGGCCTTATAATTTATCAATTAGCTCGAGTAACTTTTCCCACGATTCCCTGTCGGTGTGGTCATTATCAACAGTAACGGCGTATACGCAAACTTTATACAGGAGAGGATATTCTTGTGAATTAATCCAAGTCTGCATCTCCAAAGGATATGTTAACTGGTCAGAAACTCCAATAGCCGCACCATAATCAGTGGTCAATAAATCAAGACCATCGGCTCGAATCTGATCTGCCCAATATTTGCAGTGCTCGACTGCTTGTTCGTAAGTCATTTGAGGGTATTGGCTACTGCTACTATTCATATTTATCATTATAATGGCTTTTGTTGATTTGTTTTACGCGTCTCAACCTCGTCAGCAATCGCAAATAGTGCCTGCCAGTCCTTTGGTTTATCGACGCCTTTGTCTAGACCACTCAATATAGACAACATCTCATCCAGAGCGGGATCTAACTCGACTGTCGAGTCTTGTAACATCAAACTAAGTAATTCATCGACGATACGTTCAGATTTAGTTTGCGGATAGCGTGCGTTAGGCTGGTTATAATCTCCTTGCTTACACAATTCCGCGATATCCATAGCACGCGCAGCTTGAATTAATGCCAATACTTTAGCAGTATTCCCATTTTGGACTATACTATCTGGCTCTTTCTGCATAATTCTATCTCATATTATAACGTCTATGTAAGTGAGTCAGTTTTTCGTTTTGCTTATGAGTCACGAACTTTTGGCAAGAATTTCTGTATAGATCGCTCACATTGATTAAGTAGCTTGACATCAAGTGGTACTGGGCTGTTGTTATTTAAAGAATAATACCTCTGGTCACATACACTAGCGAGATCATCCCACGACATGACAGACGAGTCTTCAAGACCACGCGCCAACGAAAACGCAAAACCATCAAGGTATTCAAGGATATCTGAATTGTCGGCATTTTCACGAATCATTTGAATCATATCACGTGCTAGAATTGCTTGTTCACTCTGTTTCATAATCTTATTGTATCAATTAATCTGGCCTAGTTTTTCCTTAATCTCGCGTATAATATTGGCAGCATACTCCGTGTCTTCAGTTGTTTCAAGTTCGGCACCCAATTCGGCAATTTCGTCGAGTAGTGGATAATTATCCTGGAACACGTCTTCCCAATCATCGCGCGCAAGTGTTGCACCTACAATATAACTGCCTAGACAGTCGAGTGGCTCATTTTTATTGTTTTGCAGTATATGCTTGATTTTATCTATTACAATCTGCTTTCTATCGTCATACATAAAACTATCATAACATGAAATTACCCCCCCCATTTCCGGGGGCAATTCGCATCCTTTCTACACTAGCGGTTGGGTCGCCACTCCGAGAACAAGTTTTCTGGTTTTCCGGTTTTATAATTTATCAATTAGCTCTAGCAACTTCTCCCATGACGCCCTGTCTGTGTGGTCGTGGTCGACAACGCCAGCATAGTATCGTATTGCATAAATATCTGGATATCTTGGGGCTGAGATCCATTCCTGCATATCTAGTGGATAAGCTAACTGGTCGGAAACTCCGACAGCCGCACCCCAGTCGGTAGTTAACAAATCAAGCCCATCGGCTCGGATCTGCTCTGCCCAGTACTTGCAGTGCTTGACTGCTTGTTTGTAGGTCATTTGAGGATGATTATTTTTACCGTATTCTTCTGGCAGATCATCAATTAGTTCCAATAACTTTTCCCACGAAGCTCTGTCGGTGTAATTATTGTCAATGTTTATAGCATATGTACGAACTCGATACAAAGGATAATATTTTTGCGGATCAATCCAAGTCTGCATATATAGTGCATAAGCTAACTGATCAGAAATCCCAATGACTTCACTGTAATCAGTAGTTAATAAATCAAGTCCTTTATACCTAATTTTGTCCGCCCAGTACTTGCAGTATTCAACTGCTTGTTTGTAGGTCATTTGAGGGTATTGATTCTCGCCGTTATTCATATTTTATAATTATATAACATGAAAAAGTCCCAGGCTAATAACATAAGTATTAGTCTGGGACGGTCGTTTCCTTTCTGTCTACCGAACAGTCTCTCGGCATGGCGCTTGGTCACGCTCCAGATTTTCTCTCCTTGGCTGGCGCTTTGCTAGGTCTCCAGCTCTTGTGAGCGTAGCCAAGCAGTTGGTAATGCGTAGAGTAATACATCCGATTGACGTATCTTTGATATGGTAGACATTAGGAAGACCTCCTCTTATTTAGCTGCTATTCACTCCTAAGTTTACGGGGGTGTTCTGGTTTAGTTTAATTGACTCGGTTTTTGGTAATGTATCAGCGGTGTCTGTGTCGATCAAGATAAAAAATCGCCTAAAAAGGCGACATTTGGATTTTTCCTGAAATGGTGGAATTTTACAACTCCACTAGAACCTATTTTAGTACAAAACATTAAAAAGTGTGAGCTACGCCGCCTAGCGATAAAATCAAGGTCGCTTTATTAGAGCTGTAATGAAGTTCAACAAGTCATTCGCAGAAATAAACTCTTCTCCTTTATCCTTGGTAGCTTTCTTTTTGGGTTGTTCTATTTTCTTTTCGCTAAAGAACTTGTCGGCTAGCTTGATGAGTAGCGCGTCGCGCTGCTCCTTATTAGTAACGTCTTCTAGATAGGGGCGTACTGCACTAAATTGTAGCGCCATATGCTCTGATTGCCGTTGTGCTTGGCGATGCTCCGCTGCTTGTTTTGCGGCATAGGTAGCCAATCCACCAGATGCAGCAACTACAGAGAGCCGAGCGATGAGTTTTTGCCAAACCATCTCACCCGTTGCTTTATGCGCAAGGATTGCCGTAAAGAAAATAGATAGCGCAGCAACGATTTGCCATACAAGAGACGATATCCACTCGCGTCTTGCATTCTTTGAGTAGTCGCTAATAAGTGCATCTTGGCTTACTATGCCAAGTAGTTTTTCTGCCCGATTCTTTGCGTCTAATGTTGCCTGTGCATCTTTTTCGGCAGCCTTGTTAATCATGTCGGACTTCTCATCTGCCTTTTTCGCTAGCTTATCAAGCATCACATCAAGCTCACCTTGCTTCAGCGAAATGAGGTCTGTGAATTCTTTTGATCGTTCTGTTTGAGCAGTGTTAAATGCGGCAGTTTGTTCTGTCGCTAGCTTATTTGCGGCCGATTTGACTGTTTCAAGTTGCTCTGATAGTTCTTCGCTTTCGGTTGCGATGCTCTCTAGCTTTTTTCTAGCCACAGCAATATCATTGTTTATAGTCCCTTTTGCTTCGGATATTTTCTCGTCAATCGTTGCATCCGCAAGCGAACCTTTATCCTTAATTGCCTGAGTGATTTTCTCAACAATTCGCTTTTGTTGTCCGGCAGACCGTCTGATACTTGTTATTGCAGCACGAGCTTCTGGCAGGTTAATTGTTGGCGAGAGTGCACTTATAGACTGAATAATTGAGTTTGTCTCGTTAAATGCATGGGCGTTTAGATAGGTAGAGTTTTTTGTCGACGCCCAGCTATCAAGATAAGAAGAGATATTTGATAAGTTTGATGCAATACTAGTTGCTGCATTCATATTCATGAGTTCAGCAGGTGTATTCTCGCAAACAATATTCAGCTGTTCATTAACAGCCTTGATGCGATTAAGGTGTGTCCTATCTTCTACAGATAAAGCCGCCTCATCATATGTGGCGAGTTTGTCGCTTAACGACTGTATGCGCGCAGTCATTTGTGTTTCGTCAAATTTTTGTTCCCAAGGGTTCATCTCACAGTTTTTCTCCGGTCTTTATAATATTATTATAGTTGTCGGGGAGGATATTTGCAATACAGGCAATAATATTTTGTAAAATGTTTATGCTTTTTGAAACACGAACAAATGTTCGTGCATAATAAGCAAGAAATTACTCTCTTGTGATTTTTTAACCCAAAATCCAGTTGCCTTGCAGTTAAATTGTCGTTTAATTATATCTTCTTTTAGCTGAAAGCCGGCTCGTAAAAACCTATCCATAACTTTATACGCTATAGGCTGATACATTTTATTGCGGCGTGTGTCGCCAATCAAAATAGCACAGTATTTGCCCTTTTTAAGAACTCTGAACAATTCGCGAGCAACTTTTTCCATTTCATCGGCAAATTTGTCAATATCGTGAATATTGGACAAGTCATCGTCAAGTTCGCCATCGCTATATTTGATAATGTCGGCATACGGAGGGTGGGTTAAGATAAAATCAATACTCTCATCTTTTGCTTTACTTAAATCGCGCGCGTCGCGCTTTACGATTTTTTGCCACGCATCATTTTTTACTTCAAAATCCAGCGAGGATTTTGTGCGCTCAAGGGCTTTATCATTAACGTCAGAGCAGATAATATGACGGTTGAGTATTTTTGCCTCTATTGCAGTTGTGCCACCACCGATCATCGGATCAAGCAGTATGTCACCCTCCTTCGAGTAGCGCAAAATAAGATTGCGCGCAACTTCAGGTGACCAATTACCGCGCCAGTCGGATTTGTGCGTTGCCCAGTTGCCACGACGCGGGAACGCCCATACTGTAGTGCATTCTAATTCAAATTCGTCGGGGTGTAACTTTTTTGCCTTTTTAGCTACCATGACAGATTATTTAGTGCGCCATTTTCCAGCATATCAAGATTGAAAACATGGTCATTGTGATTAAAAGTTTCCTCAAGTGGTCGCTTTGTTGTATGCCAACCTAAGCCATCCGTCACCCAGATAAAATCAATACTCTGTGCTTTTAACTCGTCATTTAGGCTACGGAATTCGCCGCAAACAGCCTTTAACTTTGATCCGCCGCCGTTGTAGAAATTTGTTTCAAAAAGTTTTAGCTTACCGCTTTGCGGATTGTAGACCGCAAAATCAAAGCTCCGTTCTGATTTATCTACTTTTACCTCAAAACCCCACTTTGCGTGTATCGCACTTGCGCGTGCTTGCGGCAAATATTCAAAGCTATTTTGTTTGCAAAACTCTTCAATAAAAATGCCAGTGATTTCCTCCATGAGTGAACCGCCGCGATTTTTACGACCGTTGCTATCAAGACCGACTTCGACGCCTATAACATAGTCGACGAGATTTTTGATACCGTCACGCTGGAATAATCGAGCTAATCCCGATTTTTCCAAAAACTCATAGTACTTTGCGGGATCATTTTCAGGTTTTGCGAAGTTATAAAACTCCGACTCCTTTGTTTTCTTATCGTATATCTCTAGCTTCTTTTCGCGAACCGCAAGCAACACTGGTAGTGCCTTAACAATGTCAGGATTTGACTGGTAAAGTTTATAAAATTCGTCGCGCAAGTTATCCTTGCCAAGTAAGTAGTTAAGTTTGTTAAGTGATATTTCTAGTTCAGTACTATTCGCAAAAACCTTATTCCAGTTTACAAAGTAGTCCCACGTTTTAATTGAGCTTTTGAATGTTGATACTAAATGGTTAAAATCTTTTGTCATAATCTAATAGTTAGTTACTAATAATTCTGTTATCTTACCTCGTCCAGAACCTTTTGAGTTGATTGCTCGTCCAGCGGTAATCTTATGGATTGTCGCGCCGTCAATTTCTGAATACAAATCGTTAATAAAAGGCGTGTCTGAGTTGGAGAGCATAATATAACAGCCTCGCTTATGTAATTTTACAAAAGTATCTCGGAGTTCGGTTTGTTCTTTCTCCAGGAAACTTTCAGATGTGTATGCTGTAAACGACGAGGTGCGATTAAGCGGATAGTATGGCGGGTCAAAATATATAAAATCGCCTTTTTGTGCGTTTTTTAGCACCGATGTATAATCTTGATGCTTGATGATTACGTTTTGTAATTCTCTTGACACGCGACGTAAGTTTTCCTCGTCGCAGATAACAGGGTTGCTGTAGCGACCAAAAGGCACGTTAAATTGTCCTTTTTTGTTGACACGATACAAGCCGTTAAATCCTGTTCGATTGAGGAAAATAAAGCGTGAGGCGACCTCTATATCTGATAGTTCGTTAACATTTTTGGCACGGACTTCAAGGTAGTATTCTTTGTCGTATATGTGTTGCTTTAGGGAGAATATAAGTTCATCGATATTATTTTTGATAACATTATAGGTAATCACCAATTCTCTATTCAAATCTGAAAGCTCTGCTCGTTCAGGCAGGAGATCGAAAAAGACGGCGCCACCACCAACAAACGGCTCGTAATAAGTATTTGTAGTAGGGTCAAAAAGTTCTGGCGGATATAACCCTAAATCACGAAATTGTTTTAATAGCTGACGCTTGCCACCAGCCCATTTTACGAATGGCTTAGGTTTTTGACTTATGAGTTTTTGCACTTCATCGATGTCTTCAGTTGTGTCTACAGATTGAAAAAGACGACGAGCATAAATAAGATTTATATCAAAAGTTGTAGCAATATTTGCGACCGTTAAACCTCCACTAGACATTCCCCCTCCATTCCCTATAATCTACTGCTTTTATTATATCATTTCTTGTATGCTTATAAAATAAGCTCCGCCAAAACTGTTAAAGCAATAGCGCCTCGACCAGAAAACCTATGGCTCACACTTTTTAATATTTTGTGCTATCAAAAAAGTCGCCCCAAAAAGGCGACGATGATTCAAACTTGGTGCTGGAAGTAGGACTCGAACCTACGAAGCCTTACGGCGGGAGATTTACA
>ENA-OWMB01000909-OWMB01000909.1-metagenome-genome-assembly--contig:-NODE-909-length-11020-cov-6.911810_pt1 | contig 11020 bp, 7 predicted proteins | sample MGYA00245353_ERZ651112 | MGnify/ENA primary metagenome ERZ651112 (study PRJEB26857, sample SAMEA4031773) | metagenome | biome: human; feature: oral; material: saliva | place: Philippines | collected 2014 | study...
TGCCCTCATGGTGGACACCGCGTGGCACGACGTCGCGCGCGGCACCGTGCGCATGCAGGGCCTGCCGCGCCTGGCCGCCGTGTGCATGCTGAGCGGGTATGCGTGGGCGCTCGTGCCCGCGCTGATGTGGATCGTCGCACCCCCAGCCTTCGACGGGTACGGCTACGACGCCGGCGTCCACGCGATCACGATTGGTTTCGTCGTCTCCATGCTGCTGGCCCACGCGCCCGTCATCATCCCGGCGGTCGCGCGGCGCGAAGTCCCCTACCACGTCGCCATGTGGGTCCCCTTCGCGTTCCTGCAAGTCTCCCTCCTCCTGCGCCTTCTCGCGGGCGCGCGCGAGGCTGCCTACCCGTGGCGCTTGGGCGGCACACTCGGGGTCGTGGGGGTGCTTCTCTTCGTCGCCACGACGCTGACGGTGACGATTCGCCGGGCACGCGCTGCCTCGCGTGAGAGCAGGATCATCGACGAGGCCGACTCCCCCTCCGCTGTTCCCGCTTCCTCGGGCGGAACGGAGGTTCGATGAGCAAGCCTCGCGTCCCCCGCACCGACCGCGTAACCACGGTGTGGATGTGCGTGGCGGCCGTTGCCGCTGCGGTCACCATCGTCGCACGAGGCCGCATCCCGCAGAACCTGTGGACGATGATCCACCTGGTGACCCTGGGCGTTTTGTCGAACGGGATCTTCCAATGGTCCTGGTACTTCACGCGTGCCCTCGCGCACCTGGCCCCGGATGATCGGCGCGCCGGGCGTGACAACACCGTGCGCATCATCGCCTTCAACCTTTCCCTGCTGCTCCTCATCGGCGGCATGTGGTCAGGCATGTGGCACGCGACTGTCACGGGTGCGACCGCGGTCGGCGTGATCGCAGCCTGGCACGGGTGGGCGCTGCTCACCGCGTCCCGCGAGCGCCTGGCGTCGCGTTTCGCGGTGATTATTCGTTACTACATTGCGGCGGCGTTTTTCCTGGTGGTCGGCGCGACGCTGGCTGGTTTCGTGACGGTGGCTATGTTTGACGCGGATGCTCCCGCGTGGCTGGCCTCGGCCCGGGATCGTCTGACGGTCGCCCATGCGCTGGCGGGTGTCGCCGGCTGGGTGGGCCTGACGATGGGCGGGACCCTGGTGACGCTCGGGCCGACGGCGATGCGCACGCGCATGGATCCGCTGGCCGTGTCTTTCGCGACGAGTGCCCTGCCCCTGTGGGTGGCTGCGCTGCTCGTCGCGGGAACGGGAGCTGTGACGGGGTCGATGCGCGTGGCCTCCGTGGGGTTGTTGGTCGTCGTGGGTGCGGCGGCGCTGGGCGTGGGTGTTCCGCTCCTTCGCGCGGCGCTGGTGAAGGGTCCGGCCGAGTACGGGGCGTGGTCCCTCATGCTGGGTGCCGCCTGGATTCTCGTCGCGGGCGCGGGGGCGTCCTTGCGCGCCTTCGAGGCCGTGGATGCGACCGGCCTGCGCGCGGCGTTCCTGCCGTGGCTGCCGATCCTCGGCGCGGCCGGGCTGGGCCAGCTTTTCGTCGGCGCGCTCACCTACCTGATGCCCGTCGTTATCGGCGGTGGCCCATCCGCAGTGCGCGTCGGGGTCGGCGTGCTCGAGGCCGGGGCTCCCATCCGGGAGGCGGCGCGTAACGTGGCCGCAGTGTTCGCCCTCTCCGTCGTGTCACTTGGCGGCATCCCCGCCGAGCGCCTTACCGTTGCCGCGTGGGTGGTCCTGCTGGCCACCTACGTCGTCGACATCGTCCTTATGGCCCGCTGTGGCGTGGCCCAGGCGCGTGCCAAGCGCGCCGCCCAATCCCCCACCACCACGCAAGGAGGCCGCCGTGGCTGACCTGAACCTGTCTGCGTCGCCGTCGGGAGGCAAGAACCCGAAGACGTCCGTCCCAAAGACGTCCGTCCCGAAGGCATCAGCGTCGAAGGGCGGTGCGACGGGAGTCCCCAAGCTGCGCATGAGCCCTGCGGGCGACCACTCGCCCGTGAGCCGCACGGCGGGCGCGATCATCGGCGTCGTCTCCGTCGTGGCGCTCGCGCTGGCGATCTTCCTGTCCAACCCGTCCGCGCCCACCACGCAGGGCACGGGAACGGCGTCGGGAACCACGGCCTCGTCCGTGACGCCGACCGGGCACACGACCCGCGTGTCCGTGGGCGTCGAGGGCATGGCGTTCACGCCAAACCACATTGAGGTGCCGGTCGGCGACCGCCTCATCATCGACTTCACGAACTCGGGGGACCAGCGCCATGACCTCGTGTTCGAGACGGGCGTGTCCTCCGGGTCGCTCGCCACGGGCGAGACGAAGGAGCTTGACCTCGGCGTCATCTCCGGGGACGTCGAGGGATGGTGCTCCCTGCCGGGTCACCGCGAGATGGGCATGACCCTGCACGTGCAGGCCACGGGCGCTTCCTCGGGTTCCTCGTCCTCCTCGGGGACCTCGGCCTCGGGCAATCACGCCCACCACGGGCACGACCACGGCCAGGACGCCGCCGCGGGACCGGCCACCCCGACCGCGCTGACGGACTACGCGGCGACGATCGACGCGCGCGACCCTGTGCTGCCGCCGGCCACGAACGAGACCGAGCGCCACTACACCTTCACGGTCACCGAGCAGACCGTCAACGTCACGAGCTCGCTCACGCGCGAGTCGTGGACCTTCAACGGGGACGCTCCCGGCCCGATCTTGCGCGGACACATCGGCGACACCTTCCACATCACGCTCGTGAACAACGGGACGATGAGCCACTCGCTGGACTTCCACGCGGGCCTCGTCGCCCCCGACAACGTCATGCGCTCGATCGAGCCCGGGCAGACCCTCGAGTACACCTTCGTCGCGAAGAACGCGGGCATCTGGCTCTACCACTGCTCGACCGCACCCATGTCGATGCACATCGCGAACGGCATGTTCGGCGCCGTCATCATCGACCCGACCGACCTGGACAAGGTCGACCGCGAGTACGTCATGGTCGCCTCCGAGCTCTACCTGGGCGCGGACGGTCAGCCCGCAGATGCCTCGCTCCTGTCGGCCCTGCAGCCCAACGCGATGGCCTTCAACGGCGTGCCCTTCCAGTACAAGGCGCACCCGATCCAGATCAAGACCAACGAGCGCGTGCGCGTGTGGGTCATGGACGCGGGCCCGAACCTGGCGACCACCTTCCACGTCGTCGGCACCCAGTTCGACACCGTGTGGCGCGAGGGCGCCTACGTGATCCGAGGCGGCGGGAGCGGTGGCGGCTGGGGCCAGGTCCTGTCTCTGGGCGCCGCCGAGGGCGGCTTCGTCGAGTTCACGCCGCTCGAGGCCGGCCACTACGCGTTCGTCAACCACGCTCTCTCCCTGGCGGAAAAGGGCCAGCTCGGCGTCTTTGAGGTGACCGACTAGACCTTTCCCCGCTCCCCGGCCACGGCCTCGTCCTTTTTGACGAGGCCGTGGCTTTTTTCGCGGGTTCCCCTCCCCGTTCGGAGGGTTCGAATGGTTACGAACGCCCCATTCCACGTGGCTTTCTGGACGCTGCCCCGGCGATAGAATGGATGGATGCTCGGCACCTATCTTGACATTCTGCGCTACCGTCAGTCCTGGAAATTCTCCGCGGCTGGCCTCATTCTGCGCATGCCGATGTCCATGGTGGGATTGTCAACGATCCTGATGGTGCGCACCGAGTACGGCAACTACACGCTGGCCGGCGCCGTCTCGGCGGTCAACATCATCGTCATGGCACTCTGCGCGCCCATCCTCGCGCGCCACGTCGACCGCCACGGGCAGCTGCGCGTCATGGGCCCCGCGTGGACGATCTCGGTCCTGTCGATGTCCGCGCTGGTCGCGGCCGTCTTCATGCACGCCCCGGCGTGGACGCTCTTCATTCCGGCCGCCCTCGCGGGCGCCACGTGGGGAGCACCCGGCGCGCTCGTGCGCTCGCGCTGGTCGACGATCCTGCACAAGCCCGGACAGCTGACGACCGCCTACGCCCTCGAGTCCGCGGTCGACGAGTTCGTCTACATCGTGGGCCCCGTGCTCTCCACGGTCCTGGGCACCGCCGTGCACCCGGCCACCGGCCTCATTATCTCAATCGTCAGCCTGGCGGTGGGCGGCGCTCTCTTCCTGTCGCGCCGCGACTCCGAGCCCGCGATCATCCCCTACGATCCCAGCGCCCCGCGCGAGTCCGTCATCCGCAAGCCCGTCGTCCTCGTCATGGCCGCGACCTACATCGGCATGGGCATGACGTTCGGCGCAATGGAAGTGTCGATGGTCAGCTTCACCGAAGAACTGGGCACCCCCGCACTCGGCGGCATCCTCCTCGCCCTCTTCTCGATCGGCTCCCTGACGGCCGCCCTCGTGTACGGCGCACGCACGTGGAGGCGCCCCACCTGGCAGCTCTTCGTCATCGGCGTGATCGCGATGGCGATCGGCATGAGCCTGTTCCCCGTGGCGTTCAACGTCTGGACGATGGCCATCGTCATCCTCATCACGGGCCTGACCTGCGCCCCCACGATGACGAACGTCAACGTCATCATCCAGAAGTCCGTCTCCCCCGCGAAGCTCACCGAGGGCCTGACCTGGATGTCGACCTCGATCAACCTGGGTACCTCGCTGGGCACGGCGATCGCCGGACCCGCGATCGACGCGATCGGCGCACGCGGCGGCCTGTTCACCATGGCCGGCGCGGGCTGGGCGATGGTCCTCCTCATGCTCATCGGCCTGCCCGCCCTGCGTAAGAATACGGCCGCCCCGACGCCCGAGCTCCCCCTCGACTAATCGGCGCACGACAGTGCCGCCGGCGCTCGCACTTCGCGAACACCGGCGGCACCGATGAATCAGAACAACCTTTCGTTCATCGTCGAACCCGAGCCATCGACCGGCAGAGCTCGCTGATAGAGGCCAGACGTGTAGGTAACGTGCACGTCGTCTCCATCGACCACGAAGCGCCACCAGAGGGTAAAGTCTCTCGACGTCCCATCCGCGTAGGCTACCGTCACCTCGGTCTTGTGCAGATCAATCGGGGATTTCCAGACGGCGACGTCCTCGGATGAATCATCGAAGGACACCCTCATGCCCTCGGCGCTGTGCCCACGCAGGCGCTGCAGGCACACGCGAGACTCCTCGCCGCGCACGCACCGCTGAATTTCCTGCTCGGCATCCACGTGAACATCGTTGTAGTCACGCTCCGACAAAACAGCGCTCAGCTGATAGTTTCCACCGATGGAAACGGGGATGCTATCCGATTCCCCGGACCACCACTCATTGCCCTGAGTGTCGCTCAGAACATAGCGCCAGTGATGAGCGAGCGGGAAGACGCGAAGCTCGTACACCCCCGGGTAGGCCGATCGAGTAATACGCCACTGTGGCTCCCTGGGGGCCGTGGGACCCACTTGCGCGAACTCGTAGTCGTCTCCGAACGTCGCCGCCGCGAATACCGGGTCGAGAACAACCGTTGACTCTCCGTATAGTGCCCCATCTAGGTGCCACCATCCCGTCACGGGGGATCCCTCGCTCTCATCACGAGTGAGGCTTAACCGGTACTCCTGCTCGACACCTCCCACGAGCAGGCGGACCTTCGCAATGCAGCTGACGTTCCTCTCCCCGCATTCTTTGCTCACCGTCACATCCAGCAGCTGCGGGGCTTCAACGCGCAGCTCCGAGATATCGTCGACAACCCTGCAAAACCTTCCGTAACACTGCTTGTCCCGAGCGGGAATGACCTTTTCAGCCTCCGAGTACTTCCCGTCGATGATCAGCTGGACGTAGGCTCGCACGGCCTGTTCAGGCGTGATCTGAGAACGCAGAGAGTCCGCATACGCGGTACATCCCAAGACCCCGAGGACCAGCAGGAGCACCAGCCCGAGAATCGCGCCCGGCCCGCGCTTGACACAGCGCATCAGCCTCATCATCATCCCCTTCTCTCCTTCTCCCACGGGGGGAGATCAGTTTCCAACGTGATGCTCACCGTGCCCGTCGAGTCTTGCGAGTATCGCCATGTCACCCGAACTATCTCCCGGCGCCCATCGGGGAATGTCACCTCCACCGGGAGGGTGTCCTCCTCGGTCACAGAGTCAAGACTCGGGCGGTTCCGAAGATCGGTAACGACCGTCAGCACAGCCCCTTCCTCACCCTTCCCGGACAGTTGGCGAGTGCATACAAGGGACGGCTCGCCACGCAGGCAGGCACGGAGCTCGCGCTCAACCTGGACGTACAGCTCGTCGTAGTCCTCGGGTGCCATGACCGCTTCGATTGACATTTCCTCCCCCAAAGAGATGGGGACAGAATCATAATCGCCAAAATCCACCTCCTGATTATTCCGATCGCGCATCAGCACAAGCCACCGGTCGGTAATCTTCGTGACGTTAAGGTCGTACATCGCAGGATATCCTCGCATCGTGATGGACTCCCACGAGTAGCTCCTCCGCCCGGAACCAATGCCATGCCCCCGATAGACCTCAAGGTCGCCAACACTCGCAGACGCAAAGGCATGATCGATCCTGATAATTGATTGACTCTGCCAGGGCTTATCAATCATCCATCCGCCCACCGTTCGCACTCCCGGGGTCGGGTAGTGCTGAGGCTGTTTAACGATGGTAAAGATGCCCCACGATTCCTTTCCCCCAAGGGTGTATCGAACGAGCACCTCATAGCTCTCGTTGTTCCGCTCCGCGCTTTTTGGCTTGACCGTCAGCTCGACCAGCTGCGGATATTCAATGGGCGTGGCGAGCGATGGATCGAGAAAGCAGTCGCCATCAGAACACGTGCGCGACTCGACTTTCGCGTACTCCTCAGCCTCCGCGTAGCGGCCCGTGAAGAGCAGATCAACGTACTCGCGCGCGAGCGTCTCGGGAGTCTGAGGCTCAGTCACAGGCAGGTCTCGATACCAGGATGCCAGGCCGACCCCGCACGCAAGCAGGAGAGCGAGCCCGATAATAGCACCCGGTCCACGTTTAACGAATCGACAGGCGACGATGCCTAAGTGCCGCAGTAGTCGCATGGTGTCCCCTCCAGTTGCAGCGACGATTCCCCACGCTGGGAAAGACCTGTCACATGCATCTTCACGCCTTTTTATTACGTGGTCAGCCTACCATGGGCCACTCGCACCCAAAATCCCCGATCCTTGCGCCACCGGGGGCGCGAGGCCCTATGATTGCCCTCATGCGCCTCCGACCGCCTCTCATCGACGACGAATCACCGTCGCTCGCGCTCGCCCTGACGGCAGGCGTGGGTGAATTTGCCTCGTCTCTGCTGGTCGCCGCCATGTCGCAGGGCTGGTACTACCCGGGCGTGGTCGGATTCGGCGGCATCGGCTCTGAACGCAGCGCCCGCATCCTCGGTCGCGTCCTCATGGCGCGCGGCGACGACGGTCGTTCCTGGCTGCAGACCCGGCGCGGGTGGCGCCAGTTCTTCAACGCGCAGGTCCCCCGCCAGCCCGTCCTCGTCACCGTCGGCAACGCCCGCAGGCTCGCCTTCGCGGACCGCGGCGGATTCGTCGACATGACGGTTCTGGGCCACGGCCTCGAGCCCGGCTGGCACGACGCGACCATCCAGGTCCTGCATGCGGGCGACGTGCGTGCACTCGGCCTGTCCGAGGACACCGCCACCAAACTCGCGTCCACTTTGCGCACAGCGACCCCGTTGCCCGCCCCGGCCTCGGCGATGTACGAGCGCCCCCGCAAGGGCCGCATCCGCGCCGGCCGCCCCACCTCCGTGCGACTGCGCATCGTGTCGGATCACGAGCATTTCGGCGTGGTCTCCGACATCGACGACACCGTCATGGTGTCGATGCTGCCGCGCCTGGTCACGGCCGCGAAGCACGCCTTCCTGGACCGCGTGTCCTCACGCGAGGCCGTCCCCGGCATGGCGAACCTGCTGACGACGCTGACGACATCGTCGGCCTCGTCGGAGGGAGTGCCCGAGGGCACCCACTCCCCCATCATGTACCTGTCCACCGGCGCGTGGAACGTCGTGCCGACGGTGCGTTCCTTCCTGGAACGCTCCGGCTACCCGGCCGGCGGCTTCCTCATGACGGACTTCGGCCCGTCGAATACGGGATGGTTCCGCTCGGGGCCGGAGCACAAGCGCCGCGAGCTACGCCGCCTCGCCCGCATGTTCCCGCACATGCGCTGGCTCCTCGTCGGCGACGACGGGCAGCACGACCCGGAAATCTACGCGGAGTTCGCCCGCGAGTTCCCGCAGTGCGTCGCCGGCATTGCGATCCGCTCCCTGTCCGAGATCGAGCAGTTCATGGCGCACGGCAGCTTCGAGGCCATGGTGCCCGACGCCCTGTGGACCGTCCCCGAGTCCGTCCCCGTCTGGTACGGGTCGGACGGCGAGGCGCTCCTGGAGAACATACGAGGCCGTGGCACGGCCGGGCCGCTGACCGGCCGCTGAGCGGGCAAGCCCGCGGGTGTGATGCTGCTTGTGGCCCCACGGGCCGCTCTCCCATCAATTTCGCACGTAATTCCCTTGCAACGTGTTCAAACATTGAAATTAACTCGTTGGAATTGCAACGTTTTTAGGCGGTCTCAAAAAATGACCGTCGGAAATTACGTGCGAAATATGTCTGGGCCAGGCCCCGTCGCCGCCCCCGTCGCCGCAGCCAGGCCCTCCGGGCCGCCACTCCCTCCAGCGCCCTCCAGACCGGTGGCCGGTGGGGGTTTTGCGCCATGCGAAGCGCTCTGTCGGCGTGTCGCCGGCGTGTCGCACCCTTGCATGGCGTAATTCCCCCCGCCGAGGGGCCTGGTTGAAGGGCTTAGCGCCCAAAACGCAGACCACCTCGGCGAAAAACGCTGAATACGAGCTGCTAGTTGCGAAGTGGTCTGCGTTTTGGGCGCAACGGTGTCTGTCGTGGCGTGTTGTTCGCACGTTAGCCCTGATTGTGCGTGCAAACCCCTTGATGCGCACGTAAACCGCTAGACATGCGTGTGGGCGGCGCTGCCCACGCGCATGTCATCGGGCCCACGTGCGAGTTGTCGGGCCCACATGCGCTGTCAGGGCACGTGCACTGGGCACAATGTTGTAGTCACGGGAACGAAGCATATACAACCAACTAAAGTAGCGACTTTCCCGCTCTACAAAGCCGAAAAGTCACCCTTCCAGCAACACGTAGCGTCCTAAAATTCGCGAACAGAACGATGCTCACCGACATGAAAAGGCCGCCCACTCGGGGCGGCCTTTTCTTCTGTCTTAGTCCTGCTTCGTGCCCGACATCGGTCGGCACTTCGCGGGCTGCTCGATCGAGTCGTTGGACTTGAGGACTCGCTGCACGTCCTCGGCGCTCATCGTGTCGTCGTAGAAGGTGCCGAGTTCGACCTTGACGGTGGCATCCTCCGCGTCGCTGAGGCGCACGTGGGAGCCGGGGAAGAATCGGGCCACCGAATAGGCGGCGTCCACCGAGTCCGCGCGCGCCGTGATGCGCACCTTGCCGGTGTACTCGGTGTCCGAGTTCGCCGGTTCCTCGGTCTGGAAACCGGCGGCCTGGAGCATATCCGTGGCCTTGGAGGCCAGGCCCTGGTGCTGCGTCGTGTTGATGACCGTGACGGTGACCTGCGAGGGGGCCACGGGCTTCGCGTCCACCGTCGGACACGGGATGTCGCCGGTCTCGGCGTATTTGACCTTGACGGAGAAGTCGTTGCCGAACGGGACGGGAACGATTCCCGTGAACACGAGGGCGGCCGCCACCGCGGCCACTATCATCGCGATGCCGATGACAGCGAACGTCGTGTTCTGGCGCTGCTGACGCTCGCGCAGGAAACGCTGACGCGGAGTGAGGGCAGGGCGGGGCGCGTTCGGAGTACTCACAGTATCCACCCTAGCTAATAGGGGTGGCCCGAGGCCAGACAACGCCCCGTCAGGCACATTACATCTCGCCCACGCGTCCCTCTCAGCGTTACAGTTAGGTCACCCTGAGTAACGGGGACATTCCGCACGCCACCACCCCTCGAAGGGCACCAACGCGCGAGGCGGCCCCGGCCTCGTTCACCCCCACCGAAAAGAGGACCGCGATGAGCTTCCTGGATTCCAACCTGCTCGCCCGCATCCACGAGCGCGCCGCCGACGCGGACGCCGCCAACACCTACCCCGAGAAGGATCTGGAGGAGCTGCGCGAGGCCGGATACCTGTCGGCCTTCGTTCCCACCGAGTTCGGTGGCGCGGGCCTGAGCCTGACCGAGATCGCCGCCGAACAGACGGCGCTCGCCAAAGCTGCGCCCGGCACGGCGCTGGGCATCAACATGCACCAGATCATCGTCGGCCTCGGCCGCTACCTGGTCGCCCACGGCAACGCGCGCGGAGAGCAGATCCTGCGCGACGCGGTCGCCGGCGAGGTCTTTGGCTTCGGCATCTCCGAGCCGGGCAACGACCTCGTGCTCTTCGGTTCGACGACGCGCGCGACCGCGACCGCAGAGGGCGGCTACTCCTTCGAGGGCACCAAGATCTTCACCTCCCTGTCCCCCGTGTGGACGCGCCTGCTCATCTTCGGGCGCACGGAGACCGAGGAGGGCCCCAAGTCCGTGTTCGGCATCGTCCACCGCGACGACGAGGGTTATTCGATCAAGGACGACTGGAACACGCTCGGCATGCGCGCCACCCAGTCCATGACAACGCTCCTTCAGGGCGTCACCGTGCCCGAGGAACGCATCCTCACGATCACGGATCCGGGACCGAGCGCCGACCCGGTCATCTTCGGCATTTTCTCCCACTTCGAGATCCTGCTGGCCGCCACCTACCAGGGCGTCGGCGAGCGCGCGGTTGAGGTGGCCGCCGAGCACGTGGCAAAGCGCCGCTCGGTGAAAAACCAGACGACCTACTCCAACGACCCCGACATTCGCTGGCGCATCGCCGAGGCCGCCCTCATCATGAACGCGGTCGGCCCGCAGATCCGCGAGCTTGCGCGCGACATCGACGAGGGCGTGGACCGCGGTCGCTCGTGGATGCCGCAGCTGTCCGCCGCGAAGAACGCGGCCGCCGAGGCCACGCTGCGCGCCGTCGAGCAGGCCATGCGCGCATGCGGCGGCAGCGCCTACTACAACACGCACGAGCTCTCGCGCCTGTACCGCGACG
>ENA-OWMB01000916-OWMB01000916.1-metagenome-genome-assembly--contig:-NODE-916-length-10989-cov-3.262393_pt1 | contig 10989 bp, 10 predicted proteins | sample MGYA00245353_ERZ651112 | MGnify/ENA primary metagenome ERZ651112 (study PRJEB26857, sample SAMEA4031773) | metagenome | biome: human; feature: oral; material: saliva | place: Philippines | collected 2014...
CTAATGCTGTGAGCCAGGAGAACTTCGCGTTCTTCCAATTCTTCCTTATGCATAATCTTAGTCAGCATGCGCATACTGATAGCGCCGATGTCATAGAGGGGCTGACCGATTGTGGAAAGGTTAGGACGAGTGAAACGAGCTACTTGCGAATCATCACTGGTAATGATTTCAAAATCTTCTGGAACCTTGATGCCTTGATCAGACAGACCATTTAAGAGGCCGGCTGCCAGTTCATCTCCTGTGACAAAAGCTGCAGTTGCTTTGGAAGCAATGACACGTTCTGCCAAGTGGTAGCCATCATCATAAGAATATTTTGATTCAAAAACCAAGCCTTCGCTGTAAGAAAGTTTCTTGTTCTTCAAGCCATCTTTATAGCCTGATAGACGGATTTTCCCGTTGATATCATCTACGAGCGGTCCACTGACAAAGGCAATTTTCTTATTGCGCTTAGCCAGTAATTCTACAGCATCAACTGTTGCTTGCTTGTAGTCAATATTGACGCTCGGAAGCTGATGCTCCACATCGACAGTACCCGCCAAAACGACCGGTGTACGTGAACGTGAAAACTCTGAGCGAATTTTCTCTGTCAGATGATAGCCCATGAAAATAATGCCATCTACCTGCTTAGAAAAGAGAGTATTGACAACGGATACTTCCTTATCATCATCCTCATCACTGTTAGCCAAGACAATATTGTACTTATACATTTCAGCAATATCATCAATCCCTTTTGCCAGGGTTGAGAAATAGCTATTGGTAATATTTGGAATGACAACGCCGACGGTTGTAGTCTTCTTGCTGGCTAGTCCACGTGCTACTGCATTTGGACGATAGTCAAGACGGTCAATGACCTCTAAAACTTTTTTACGTGTGTTTTCTTTGACGTTCTTGTTTCCATTCACTACCCGACTGACTGTCGCCATCGAAACTCCCGCTTCACGGGCGACATCATAAATGGTTACTGTGTCGTCTGTGTTCATATAGTTTCCTTTCTTCTATTGAAAATATCGTTTTCACTTTCCTACATTCACCATTTTATCACTTCTTGTAAACACTTTCAAGTATTTTGATAAGTTTTTGAAAAGTCTTGCTTTTTTTGACATTTTTTGCCAAAATAGAGGCATAGAAAGAAGGTTGTGACCATGACAAAAATCCAACAAATCACCCACTATCTCGAGAATGAGAAGCTAGATGCTGCTGTCCTGTCTGACCCTGTCACTATCAATTATCTGACTGGTTTCTACAGCGATCCGCATGAGCGGCAGATGTTTTTGTTTGTCTATCCTGACCATGAGCCCCTACTCTTCGTGCCAGCTTTAGAAGTTGAGCGGGCTTCAGGAGCTGTTCCCTTTTCAGTCCTTGGCTATATGGACTCGGAAAATCCTTGGCAGAAGATTAAAGCAGCCCTGCCGGCTCACTCCTTTAAGACTGTCGCTCTTGAGTTTGATAACTTGATTTTGACCAAATATCATGGATTGAAAACTGTTTTTGATAGTGCTGAATTTACCAACCTGACTCCTTACGTCAACCGCTTGCGCCTGATTAAGTCTGCCGATGAAATCCAGAAAATGCTGGTAGCTGGGCAATATGCTGATAAGGCTGTCAATATTGGTTTTGACAATATTTCACTGGAAAATACCGAAACAGATATCATCGCTCAGATTGACTTTGCCATCAAGCGCGAAGGCTATGAGATGAGCTTTGAAACCATGGTACTGACGGGAAATAATGCAGCTAATCCGCACGGCATTCCCGGTGCCAATAAAGTCGAAAATAACGCTCTCCTGCTCTTTGACCTTGGCTGCATGGTCAATGGCTATGCCAGCGATATGACGCGGACTGTTGCTGTTGGCCAGCCGGACCAGTTTAAAAAAGATATCTACCATCTGACACTGGAAGCCCAACAAGCTGCTCTTGACTTTATCAAGCCAGGGGTCACAGCTCATGAAGTAGACCGTGCTGCTCGGCGAGTTATCGAAAAAGCGGGCTACGGTGAGTATTTCAATCACCGCCTCGGCCACGGTATTGGTATGGATGTTCACGAATTTCCATCTATCATGGAGGGCAACGACATGGTCATCGAAGAAGGCATGTGCTTCTCTGTTGAGCCTGGTATCTACATCCCTGGCAAGGTCGGTGTCCGCATCGAGGACTGCGGCTATGTCACTAAGAATGGTTTTGAACTCTTCACCGAGACTAGCAAGGACTTACTGTATTTTGAATAGAATTTTATAAGCCTATATTATGTCTTGAATGATTATTGGGTTTGGCAAAGGACTTCTGGTTATTTGAGCTATCATTGTTGTGCATCGTTATAGCTGTCTTAGTCCTTAAGCATTTATAATTTCAAAAAACGATAGAAAATTTTCTGTCGTTTTTTCTTGTTTCCTAATAATTATACCAAGTCATTTAGGTTCATCTGCTTTTCCTCCAATGATGTGAGCTGTCAGAGACTTTCCGAAGAACTCATTTGCTCCGCACTAACCAGTTCTTACACCAGCAAGATATTTTCATCATTGAGAAGAGAAAGAATCACAAATCCTTATCATATCAGAGTTTTTTATCTCTTCTTGCCCTTCTGATTTAAAAATGTTATAATTTTTTATGAAATTGTCTAAAAATTCTAATCTTTGCTATTAAGGAGGTCTGGATGCTCTTCAAAAGGTCAGAAAATCACGGATTTTCTCGCTATATCTGCCTGCTCTTGCTTCTCATCATTTTTCTGGCTTGTTCCCTCTTTTTAGCTGTTTCTTTGGGATCGGTCACTATTGACATACAAGACACTTACCAGATTATTTTCAGCAAGCTCGGATTTCCTCTTGGCACAGGCAAACTATCTCCGTCCACAATTGCTATTGTTTGGAACATGCGGGTTCCAAGAGTGCTATTGGGAATCCTGGCTGGTGCTGGCCTTTCTGTCTGTGGTAGCGTCATGCAATCTACTGTCAATAATCCCATCGCAGAGCCTTATATCCTAGGAATTTCAGCGGGTGCAACCTTCGGAGCCACACTGAGCATTATCTTAGGACTCAAATCCATTACTGGCACAGGTGCCTTTATAGGAGCTATTCTGGCATCAGCCGTGGTCCTTTTTATCGCATCCATGCAAGGAAAAATGACGACAAGCAGTCTGATTTTATCAGGAACAGTTGTAAATGCCCTTTTTATCGCCTTTTCCAACTTTATCATTTCTGTCGGTGCTAATGCTGACAGCCTTATGACGATCAAGTTCTGGACTATGGGCTCACTGGCTGGAACTTCTTGGTCAGATCTTACCTTGCCGGCTCTTGTTGTTGTTATCTCCTTTTTGTTTTTCTGTTCCCAGTATCGTATTTTCAATACTATGATGATGGGGGACGAAGCAGCTTTGACACTGGGGGTACCTCTGCATTTTTACTGGTTCCTTTATATCACAGTTGTCGCTATAATGACTGCGGTGCTGGTTGCCTGCTGCGGTATTATCGGCTTCGTCGGACTAATCACTCCGCACATTGCTCGTAGATTAGTCGGTACCAACTACAAAAGGCTCTTTCCTATCGCAACCCTGCTCGGCTCTCTCTTTCTTGTCTGGGCAGATGTTTTGGCTCGAATTTTGGTCAAAAATGCCGAGCTGCCGATTGGGATCTTTACCGCTTTGGTCGGTGCACCCTTCTTTATCTATATTGTAGCCAAAAGCCGAAAGGAGGTAAGCAGCTGATATGGATCTAACTTGCCAAAATATCCACTATGCTGTCGGCCAAAAAGAAATCTTAAAAGGGATTTCACTCACGGTCGAGGGAAATCAGTTTCATACCATTTTAGGGCCCAACGGAAGCGGCAAAACTAGTCTGCTCAAAACCATCTACCGCCAAATCAAACCCGACAGCGGGGACATTTATCTAAACGGTAGGCCACTTGGACAGGTCAGCATAAAAAAAGCGGCCCAGAAAATAGCCGTTGTAACTCAGTTTAACCATCTTCAGTTTGACTGCACCGTCCAAGAAATCGTCATGCTGGGCAGGACGCCGCATCTGTCTCTTTTTCAAAAAGAGAGCGAAAAAGACTACGCCCTTGTCCGTCATGCCTTGAGGCAGGTGGATATGCTAGATAAGGGGGACCGAACCTATCTATCCCTGTCTGGCGGTGAGAAGCAAAGAGTCCTGCTGGCACGCGCTTTGGCCCAGCAGCCAAGCCTACTGCTCCTAGACGAGCCGACCAATCATTTGGATATCAAATACCAGCTGGATATGCTGCGTATCGTCAAAGACCTGAAGATCAATGTTTTGGCTGTTTTACACGATATCCAACTGGCTTGTCGGTATTCAGACTATTTGTACCTCATGAAAGGAGGTGAGATTGCATACCAAGGTGCTCCAAAGGAGGCCATCACCCATGATTCACTGCAAGCCGTTTACGGCATTCAGAGCAAAGTGATCTGGACCAAGGATCGACAGGCCATGATTCAGTATCTATAAGAGCCTGCTCTCAGCTTTATCTATACAAGCTCCAAGCCCAAGAAAGGAAGGCAATATGAAAAAAACACTCAGTATCTTACTCGTCGCAACTGCTGCACTGACAATGGCAGCCTGCAATTCTTCATCTAAGGAGAGCACGAAAGAAAGTTCAACTTCACAATCTTCCTCCAAAACAGAAAACGCGAAAAAGAGCACAGCAGAGACAAAATATCCAGTGACAATCAAAACTTACGATGCCGAAGGCAAGGAGATTGATCAGGTCTTTGAAAAGGCACCGGAAAAGGTCATCACCAACAACCTTTCGACGACCGAAATCTTGATTGAACTAGGATTGAAAGACAAGATCGCCGGTATGCTCAATCCAGACAATGATGTCACAGATAAATACAAGGCTGATATTGCCACCATTCCGCAAGTCGGCGACAAGAAAACCGTATCACAGGAAACTGTGCTATCCTATGAACCAGATGCTCTTCTTGGCCGAAACATGATGTTTTCCGAGAAGTCTCTGGGGACAGTCAGTGCCTGGAATGAAAACAAAATCCCTGTCTATACACAGAAGGCTTCCCTGTCCAATACCAAGCAAGACCTAGGCAATATCGTTGAAGATGTCAAGAATATAGGAACCATTTTTAATGTCCAAGACAAGGCCAATCAGTATGCTGACCAGCTACAGGCAAGAATTGACAGTGTCAAGAAGACCAATAAAGCTACCCAAGGCGAAAAGAAAAAAGCGCTCATCATGTGTGCCTACAACGATGAGACTTTCGGTGCCTATAAATCTGCCCTGCAGGAGAGCCTGCTTAACCAGCTCGGCTATACCAATGTAGCGACTGGAACCTCTGACCTAACCTTGGAAAATCTGGTCTCTATGGATCCAGAAGTCATCATCTACGTAACCAGCGACCGCAACAAGTCTATGGATGAGCAAGCAGTTGATCTAATGAAAGCCAATCCAGTTCTGGAAGATGTCCCAGCGGTCAAAAATCAGAAAATCATGACCATCTCCTATGATGAGTTCATGGATTATGGTCCTGCTGTAATCGACTCACTCGAGAAAATCAATGACTTTATCAATAAATAAGACCTTTGTCTGGGAGGGTATCACTGTCAATATTGCCCTGCCCCAAGATTATGACGGATTACGACCTTATCCAGCAATCTTACTAAATGATGGAAAGATAAACTACCTGAGCAGGCTTTCTTCATCGGTAATCTTGATCGGACTGATATCAAACAACAGGCTGGACGATTATACACCCTGGAAAGCCAATGCTCTAAAGCCTGGCAATCCCGATTTTGGTGGCAGAGCGGATAGCTACCATCAGAAACTATTCAACGGTATATTAACAGAAATCAGACAGCACTACCTACTGGATGACAAGAGAATTGCCTATGGTGGCTACTCTCTCGGTGGACTAGCGGCTGTTTACAGTCTCTATAGTGGCTGCAAGATTCCTTGTATTTTTTCTATCTGTGGTTCCTTTTGGTACCCAGGTTTTACCGACTATTGCCGGACACAGGACTTGAAAAATAAGGACTGTCAGGTTTATTTGCAGAATGGGAAGACAGAAGGCGCGAATCACTCGAACCGACTTTCCAAAGCTCCTTTCTATGCTGAAGAAATTCATCGCTTGATTCAGAAAGAAATCCTTACCACATGCTCCATCTTTGACCCATATGGTCATCATGAAGCCCTCAAAGAGCGCTATGCTGCCTTTTCCGACTGGCTAGCCACACAATGGCATATCAACTAATGAAAATCCCCTTTGTCACTTACAGTAGCTGACAAAGGGGATTTTTAGTTTATTAATACAAGCAAAAGACTCTCACCAGTACAATGGTAAAAGTCTTGGAAAAAAATTACACCAAAATTATTACTGCCCCTCATCCTCATATTTACCAGTATGAAGATGGGTAATACTGTCATGACCAGGTAGAGGAGGCAGCCCGCCAGAGTCCTTACGGCTGAACACTTCAAGCAAGCCCGGTGTCAATTGAGAGTTTTTCAACTGCTCAGGGCTAATCTCATGGACAATTTCTGCTCCTCGTCCCGTCTGTATTTTATAGCCAAACAGCGGGTCAATCAAGGTCCCACGGCCGATTGCAACTAAATCCGCAGCTGTATCCTCAATAGCAGCTTCTGCATCTTCCTGACTAAAGACACCACCGATTGTAATCAGTTTGGTTTGTTCATCCATCACTTCCTTAAAATGATCTGCATAGGTCTTGTCAGATCCTGCAGGTTTTGAAGCATAGCCAGTCAAAAGCGACAAATGGATGTAGTCTAGTTCGTGCTTGACCAGCTCCTTGACCAAAAGCTTGGCTTCTTCATAAGTATAGCCCACTTGGCCTTCATGGATTTCCTCCGGACTAATCCGATAGCCAATAATAAAATCTTCTGGAGCATACTTGGCAGCAGCTCGCTTCACTTCCTCGACTACTGCCAAAGGAAAGGCCATACGTTTTTCCAAAGTTCCGCCCCATCTGTCCTGACGAACATTGGAAGTGCTAGAAAAGAATTGCTGCAGCAGATAGTGGTTGGCACCATGGATTTCCACTCCTGAAAAACCAGCTTGAACTGCACGTTTGACTGCCCGACCAAAATCCTTGATAATTTCAAGGATTTCTTCATCGGTCAATTCTCTCACCGGATATGGCAAGAAAGAAAAATCTAAGGCACTGGGAGCCAATACTTCCTCACCCTTCAAAGCACGGCCGGAAGCTGCTATCCCACCATGATGAAGCTGCAAAATCGCTTTATTGCCATCTTTTTGAAGGGCAGTAGCTAATTTTCTCTCCCCTTCGATGTGGTCATCAGAGTAAATACCTAATTGAACTGGATAGCCAGTCTGGTAACAAGGCCCTCCTGATGAACTAACATAATGAAATTCAGTAATCAAAAGACTTGCTGCCTGAGAGCGTGCTCCGTAGTATTGCAAAGTATCATCAGACACAAATCCTCCTTCTAAGCCACTGAAAGTATACATAGGGGAAAGCACCAAACGGTTGGTTAATTTGGCACCGTGACGCAATTGAATCGGGTCTACAATTTGTTTAGACATAGTAAAAATCTCCTTTCTTCTTTAACAATTGGTTTTCAATAAGTATTTATTACCAACAGGTATTCGCTATTAAAATCTACGCTGTAACATCATGAGAATTCATTATACTCTTATTTATAATGTCGTTTTCTATACTCCATCGGACTCACTCCGTAAGTCTTCCGAAATAATTTTGCGAAATAGGCTGCATGCAGGCCACCTGAATGCTCTGCAACTTCTTGTATTGAGAGATTAGTGTTGATTAGTATTTCTTTAGAGTATTCTAATCGAAGTTCGCGTAAACGTTCTTGTGGTGTTTTTCCAGTCACACTCTTATAGACATGCCGAAGATAAGACTCAGAGCCTTTTGCCATAAAAGCTAAATCTTTCAAAGTTAAACTTTGCTGGAAATATTCTTTTAAAATATGATCAATTTCTTCTACCCACTCCTCTTTGCTAACCGGCTTTCCTAGTGGACGGCATCGTTTACATGGTCTATATCCTGCTTCAACTGCCTGCTCTGCTTTTTGAAAAATCGTTACATTTTCTTTTTTGGGAAGACGAGAGGCACATGAGGGACGACAGAAAATTCCGGTACTTCTAACAGCATACCAAAAAAACGTATCATAATCACTGTTATTACTTTTAATAGCCTCCCACTCCCAATCTTCAGCCATATGTCCTAACGCCATCATTTCCTCGCCTCCAGCTTCAGCAGGTAAGCTTTTTTATCAAGTCCGCCGGCATAACCCGTCAGCTCGCCATCGCTTCCAACGATCCGATGACAGGGAATTAAAATAGAAATAGGATTATGCCCAATCGCACCTCCGACTGCTCTGGCCGAACCAATCTTACCATACTCGGCTTGTAACTCTCGTAGAATATCTGAATAGGTAGCCGTCTGACCGTAGGAAATCTTCTGCAACACTGCCAGAACCTTGCTTCTGAACTCAGTCACTTGAGGTGCCAATGGAATTTCATCTGTTTGGGGATTTTCCCCCTTAAAATAAGCATCTAGCCATGCAACAACGCGTTGGCTTACTTCTGTCTCCTCCTGCTGTGCTTGCTCCAAATCATAGCCTGCACCATAATATTTCTGTCCTTCTAGCCACAGCCCCAGCAGGGCAGTTTCGTCCGTCATAATGAGAATACGGCCGATTGGGGATTTGTAATAAGTTATGTACATTTCTTCTCCTTTTCGATGATAATCAACTAATAAAGCAAACGCCAAATATAAAAAACTGCATATGAACACCATGTTCCCCACTCATTTTTTAACTTTAACAGCAATTCCTTAGACGGTTTCTCATCTAAACCAAGTATATAAGATATGCCATTCTGCAATCCAATGTCAGCCATCGGAAAAGCCGATTGGATACGAAAACATCGCATCATCACATAATGAGCCGTCCACAGACCGACACCATAAAGTTTAAGCAGCTCTTTTTCAATTTGCTCAGCTGTATCTAACTTTTGATAATAACTTCTTGAAATGGTGCCCTGATACAAGAGCTTTGATATTGTTTGTAAATATTCTGCTTTTTTACGAGTCATTTGCAACTCCAATAACTCCTCAGCCACGCTATTTGCAACCACCTTTGGCTTTGGATAAATCCAGTAAGTTTCATGGTTATAGTGAAAAGCTTCGCCATATTTCTTGACAAAACGTTCTTTTAGGGTATAAGCATAAGCAAGATTTACCTGCTGTCCTAAAATTCCCCAAGTAATAGCCTCATAAAAATCTGGCACACCAATCAAACGAAGTCCGTAAAACTTCTGAACCAAAGGAGATAAAATATCATCTTCTTGTGCAAACTGGTAAAAGTTATCTAACGACTGATCCAAATCCAACCAATCTCTGACAAAATTGCTAATAACTTTTCTAGCCTCAGCAGAAAAAATAGTCTGATTTTCCGCCTGGATACATATCTCTTGAACTTGATCATTGTAAAAAATCGTACAAAGATAAAATTCATTTTCAACTTTAAACAAGCGCTTAATTCTGTCATTTGCAACTTGGTACATCACTTCCTTTTCCTCTCTTGATAAGTAGGAAATGATTTGTCCCCAGTCAAAGATAGATGACGTTTCTAAATAGATTATATTTTTAGCTAACATTTCTCCACCTTTCTTTTAGTTATTATACCATCATTTTGGAAGCGGAAATATAACAATCTGGCTTTCTCATCAGAAAAACAAAATCCCCGCATCTTTAGCAGATGGAGGATGACATCGTATTTAACTAAGCGACTTGGATCTTTGCCACAATCCCATCTGGGTCTGTGACTTCTAGCTCTTGGGAGCTAATCCATCGGACTGGCGCCTGCAAGTCCAGAGCATTTTCATAAATAGCTACTAGGTCTTCTTTCCCTTCTACTTGCGCCTCAAAATAGGCTAGTCCCATTTGCTTCGGTTGACGATGATTCAAGTGAGAACCACCCCATTCATTAACAGCTAAATGATGATGGTAGTTTCCGGATGCCAGCCAGCTAGCAGAAGGTACAGAAAATTTATCCTCCAAGCCTAGAAGTTTTTGGTAAAAATGACTGGCAGCTCTGCTATTTTTCACAGACAGGTGGACATGACCCATACGAGTGCCTTCAGCAATACTAAACGGCTGGATTTCCTGACCGAGTTCATAGATTTCTTGAGCCGCTAGCGCTTCCGTCACTCCGATAATGCGGCCATCTTCTCGGATATCCCAATCAGCCTGAGGCTTGTCCTGATAAAGTTCAATGCCGTTGCCTTCTGGGTCCTCCAGATAAATGGCTTCACTGTAACCGTGGTCCGCCCCTCCAACCATAGGTACTTTACTTTCTGATAAGTGCTTCAGGATATCTGCCAAGGCTTGACGGCTTGGAAGCAAAAGTGCCAGATGATAAAGACCGTAAGCCGACTTGCCCACCTAAGCCTCCTGAGTAGAAGCCGCCCATGGCGATTTAGGCATGATTGTGGACGGCGATGTCGTACTGGCCATTTCCAATTCGGGCGAAAGCGACGAAATTTCGGCCATCCTGCCGGCATTAAAACGCAAAAACATCTGCCTGATCTGCATTACCGCCCATCCCGAATCCACCATGGCGCGGCATGCCGACATCCACCTGACCGCCGCCGTTTCGCAGGAAGCCTGCCCGCTCGGCCTCGCCCCCACTTCCAGCACCACCGCCGTCATGGCCTTGGGCGACGCACTCGCCGTTGCCCTGCTTCGCGCACGCTCCTTTACCCGCGAAGACTTCGCCCTCAGCCATCCCGCCGGCCGGCTGGGCAAACGCCTGCTGCTGCAAGTGGCAGATGTGATGCACTCAGGCGACGAATTGCCCGTGGTGCGCCTGGATACGCCTTTTGCCGACCTGATTGTGTGCATGAGCGAAAAAGGCCTGGGCATGGTGGCCGTGGCCGACGAGGCAGGCTACCTGAAAGGCATTTTTACCGACGGCGATTTGCGCCGCCTGTTCCAGCAGCAGCGCGACCTCTCCGGCCTCACCGCCCAA
>ENA-OWMB01000917-OWMB01000917.1-metagenome-genome-assembly--contig:-NODE-917-length-10973-cov-3.562099_pt1 | contig 10973 bp, 8 predicted proteins | sample MGYA00245353_ERZ651112 | MGnify/ENA primary metagenome ERZ651112 (study PRJEB26857, sample SAMEA4031773) | metagenome | biome: human; feature: oral; material: saliva | place: Philippines | collected 2014 | study...
CACACATCACAAAGTAGTTTCTGAGAATGATTCTGTCTAGTTTTTATACGAAGATGTTTCCTTTTCTACATTTGGTGACATTCCAAGGGCGGGTCCGCAGGGACGCCGGCGCATCGCCATCCTGACGGGGGGCAAGCCGCCGTTCCTGCGGGCCGAGCCTTTTCCAGATCGTGGAGAGAACATGAGCAAGAAAGTATTGGTGACCCGCACGCCTCTGGGCACGCGCCGCCGCGCCCTGCTGGGTGGTGCCGCCCTGCTGGCCGGCAGCGCCCTGCACGGCTGGGCCCGTGCTGCGGCTGACGCTGCCGCGCAGGCCGGATCCGCCCCGGCCGCGAATGCGGCGGGGGCTTCCGCAGGATCGGCTGCCGCCCCGGGCAGCGCAGCTTCCCCGGCGGCACCGGCTGTTGTCGGCACGAAGAAGGTTCCCCGCCTGGTACTCGCCGGCCCCTTTGCCACCGTCAGCAACCCGCTCATCCGCATTGTCGATGCAGGGCTGCTGGCCGACGTGGCCGAGAAGGTGGAGTTCGTCAGCTGGCGCACGCCCGACCAGCTGCGCGCCATGGCCCTGAAGGGGGAAGCCGATTTCCTGGCCATGCCCAGCAACCTGTCGGCCAACCTCTATAACCGCGGCCTCAAGCTGCAGCAGATGAACATCGGCATCTGGGGCATCCTGTGGATGGTGGCCCGCCGTGACGGCCTGAAGACGCTGGCCGACTTCAAGGGGCAGGAAGTGGTGATGCCCTTCCGTGGCGACATGCCGGATGCGCTGTTCCGGCTGCTGTGCCGCAAGCAGGGCATCGATCCCGACAAGGACATGACGCTGCGCTATGTGGCCTCGCCGCTGGATGCAATGCAGCTGCTCATCACGCGGCGTGCCGACAATGCCCTGCTGGCCGATCCGGCCGTGGCCGTGGGCCTGCGCAAGAGCCAGTCCTTCCCCATCAGCGTCGTGGCGCCCAGCCTCTATCGCAGCGTCAGCCTGCAGGAGGAATGGGGTCGTGTCTTCAATCGCGCGCCGCGCATGCCGCAGGCCGGCATCGTGATGCTGGGCAGCCAGCTAGGCAACACGGCGCTGGCCCGGCGTTTTGAAGAGGCCTGCGAAGAAGCCCAGCACTGGTGCGAGGCCAACCCGGACGAGTGCGGCCAGATCGTGGCCCGACGCATCGAGATGCTGACCCCGGAGGGTATTGCCGACGCCATCCGCGCTGACAAATCCGACATGGTGGTGGCCAGCAAGGCACGCCCCGAGCTGGAGTTCTTCTACCAGCAGCTGCTGGAGATGCAGCCCGGTCTGGTGGGCGGCAAGCTGCCAGACGACGGGTTCTACTTTGCGGGCTGATTGTCTGGCCTGAAATGAAAAAAGCCCGGGAAGACCCCGGGCTCTCGATGCCCCGAGCCATGCGGCCCGGGGCATGTTCCTGCGAGTGTGGATTCAGGCCATCACAGCGTTCCCGTCAGCGTCACGTAGAACGTGCGGCCGGGTTCGTTGTAGGTGGCTGCGCCGGCACCGTAGATGGTGCGCGGGTTGTTCACGCCGATGGCATTGCCGCGACGGAACAGGCGCTTGTCGAAGATGTTGTCGACCCCCAGGCCCACCTTCAGGTTGCGGCTGACGGCGTAGTTGCCGCCCAGGCCCACCAGCGCGTAGGGCGACAGGCCCTGGGCTTCCTCACCCTGCACGGGCAGCCCCTGGTAGTCCAGCTTGTTGGCTTTCTGCCGGCCGTAGAAGGTGGCGGTGCCGAAGACGCTGGCCTCGTCGGTGACCTTCCATTCCAGGCGCGAATTCACCGTGTACTTCGGAATGATCGAGAGCTGCTCGCCCGTGGACTTGTTCTCGCTCTTGATCATGTAAGTGAGGTTGTTGGTCCAGGCAACCCGAGGCGTGAAGTTGTAGTTGAACGTGCCTTCCAGACCCGCGACCAGTGCCTTGGGCACGTTGTCCCACTGGAAGATGCTGGCGTTGGCGGTACGGCCGGTGCCGCCGGTGGCCTTGCCGATGACGGAGTGGCCTGCCTCGATCTTGTCGCGGTAGTCGTTGTGGAAGTAGGTCAGGCCGGCCACGAGGGTGTCGTTGGCCAGCTCGATGCCCAGTTCCTTGTTGATGCTGGTCTCGGCCTTGAGGTTGCTGTTGCCCATCAGGTAGCAGGAGCCACCGCCGCCCCAGCAGCCGATACCGCGGCTGTACAGCAGGTAGTTGGGGTTGAGCTGATACAGGTTGGGCGCCTTGTAGGCCCGGGCCACGCCGGCCTTCAGGGTGATTTCGCGCGTGAGGTTGTGCGACAGGTTCAGCGAGGGGCTCCAGTTGTTGCCGGCCTTGCTGTGGTGGTCGAAGCGCACGCCCGGTGTCAGGATGGTCTCGGGCGTGAGCTCGATGTTGTCCTCGACGAAGACCGAATAGATCTTGGCGCTGATCTTGCTGCTGCGGCCCGTGCTGGCCAGTCCGGCAATGGTCCCGCCTTCGGTGGTGGCCTGCGACACCGAGTTCGGGTCGTCAAAGTTCTGGTGGACACCTTCCAGACCCAGCGTGATCACGTGGTCAAGGCTGCCCCACTTGCCCGGCTGGTTGTATTCGCCGTGCAGGGTGGTGCTCTTGAGGCGGCCGGTGCTGAAGTTTCCGGTCGAGAACAGCCCTTCGGTACCGCCGGCCAGGCCCTCGTCCATCCGCTCGTTGCGGGTGATCTCGTGCTGCACGTAGGCCGAGGACGAGGCACCGCCTTCATACCGGCCGGTGTGCGTCAGCGCATAGTTGCTGCGGTACATGCGGTTGGTCTCGCTGCCCAGCGCTTCCTGCACGCGACGCGAGGTGGGAGCCAGCTGGCCATTGGGCAGCGTGGTGTAGTTGTTGGTGTTCTGGGTGTCGCCCGTGTAGATGTTGCCCTGGCGGCTGAAGCTGGCGTCCAGGTCCAGACGATGCTGGGCGCTGGCCTTGAGGCTCAGCCGGGCGTCCAGGTCGCGGTTGCGCACGCCCTCGCGGCCGGCCGGGAAGGTGCCGGCAAAGGTGCCGGTGCGGGTGGAGGCATGGTTGCGGTTGATGTCCCAGGCGTCCGAATCGGTCTTGGCGATGTTGCCGGTCAGCCGAAAGCCCAGCATCTCGGACAGCGGGGCGCCCAGGCTGAAGCTGGCGCGGCGTGAACCGCCCTCTTCCTTGTGCTGCGGGTGGCTGTAGTGCAGGGTGGCGCTGCCGCTGAGCTTGTCGGGCGTGCCCTTGGTGATGATGTTGACCACGCCGCCGGCTGCGCCGTTGCCGTAGCGGGCCGCAGCCGGGCCACGCAGCACTTCGATGTGGTCGATGGATTCGGTCGGCACCCAGTTCATGTCGCCCCGGGTGTCACGCTCGCCCCGCCAGCCGTAGCGCACCGACTTGCGGCTGTTGACCGGCTTGCCGTCGATGAGGATCAGCGTGTTCTCGGGGCCCATGCCGCGCAGGTCGATCTGGCGGTTGTTGCCGCGCTGGCCGCTGGTGGAGTTGCCGGTGAGGTTGACGCCGGGCTGCTTGCGCAGCACTTCGCTCAGGTCGTTGGAGGGTTGGGTGGCCAGGTCGTCCTGCGTGACGACCGAGACGCCAGGCGCCTGCTTCCAGGCCTGCTCGGCTGTACCCAGCACTTCCACTTCGGGCAAGGTGGCTTCGGCGCTCTGGGCCAGTGCGGCAGCGGGGACGGCCAGCGGCATCATCGAAGCGGCCAGCCATTGCAGCTGCCGACGGGTACGGCGTCTCTGTCTCTGTTTGCTCATCGTTTCCTCTCGGGAATCTTGGGAATCTGGGAAATGGAGGTCATGGATCCCGCCGGGAGTCCCTCGCCCGGTACATCCCACCCATTGATGCACCGACGCCAAAGCGACACCCGGGGAATCCGGCTGAAGTATCAGAATGCAAATGATAAGACTTCACTTGTTTCGCGATGATAACGGCATGCCTGGTAACCGGGTTGGCAGTGTGGAATGCTGAGCCAATCAATGTGTTGCACGGCAGCAACGTCGTCCATCATGCCGACCGGGACGGAACGTCATGGGACGGAACGGCGGGTCGTGGTGGGTCGTCCACCTCCTGCGTGACGTGTCATCCAACGTTTCGTACCTGCGACGGCCGGATGGGGACCCGTGGCGGTCGGGCCGACTTGATATCGGTGAAGGGGGCACCGTTGCCACCGGTGCGACAATGCTCCTCTCTGGGAGAGACACATACATGAAACTGTTGCGTGCCTGGCTGGGCGCCCTGCCCGGCTATCTCTGGAGCGGCTGGGGGGCCATTGCCAGCCTGCTGCTGGGCATGGCGCTGTGGGAGGCGCTGGCCGCCTGGTATGGGCCGCTGGTGCTGCCCACGCCGCTGGAGACGGCGCAGATGCTGCTGCAGCTGATGCAGGGCCACGGTGCCGAGGCGCTGTGGCCGCAGCTGGCGGTCACGGCACGGCGCGCCTTTGCGGGGCTGTCGCTGGCGCTGGTGCTGGGCAGCGTGCTGGGCGTGGCTGCCGGCATGTCGATGACGGCAGCCATGATGGCGCGTCCCTGGGTCACGGTGCTGCTGGGCACGCCACCCATTGCCTGGCTGGTGCTGGCCATGCTGTGGTTCGGCACCGGTGACGGCACGCCGGTCTTCACCGTGTTCATTGCCGGTTTTCCCATCGTGTTTGCCGGCGGTCTGCAGGGGGCGCGCACGCTGGAAAAGCGCTGGCGCGACCTGGCCGATGCCTATCGCCTGCCCTGGCACATGCGCATCCTGGACCTGTACGTGCCGCATGTGCTCTCGTATCTGTTTCCGGTCTGGATCGTGGCGCTGGGCAGCGCCTGGAAGGTGGTGGTGATGGCGGAACTGCTGTCGGTGAGTGACGGCGTGGGGGCTGCCCTGGCCGTCAGTCGTGCCCAGCTGGACATGTCCGGCACGCTGGCCTGGATCAGCGCGGTGGTGCTGGTGCTGCTGGGGCTGGAATACCTGGTGCTGGAGCCCATCAAGCGCGAGATCGAGGGCTGGCGTGACGCGGGAGGGAGAGCCTCATGAACACGGCATCGTTTCCTGCGGCTGCCGAGGGCAGCGCGGACGGTCCAGCGCTGGTGGTGCGGGATCTGGAGCACGCCTTTGCCACGCGCACCGTGCTGGAAGGCGTGTCGCTGCGGCTGCCCGCCGGCGAGACACTGGCGCTGGTGGGGCCTTCGGGCTGCGGCAAGAGCACGCTGCTGCACCTGTGCGCCGGGCTGCTGGATGTGCGCTCCGGCGAGATCCACAACGGTTTTGCCCGTACCGCCATGCTGTTCCAGCAGCCCACCCTGCTGCCCTGGAAGACCACGCTGGACAACATCGCGCTGGGGCTGAAGGCGCAGGGCGTGCCCGGGCGCGAGCGGCTGGCGCGGGCCACGCGCATGGGCAACCTGCTGGGGCTGGATGACGTGGCGCTGGCGCAGTTTCCACATCAGCTCTCGGGCGGCATGCAGAGCCGCGCTGCCCTGGCGCGGGCACTGGTGCTCTCGCCCGATCTGCTGCTGCTGGATGAACCGTTTGCGGCGTTGGATATCGGTCTGAAGGCGCAGATGCATCAGCTGCTGATGCAGGAGCAGCGCAGCCGGGGTCTGGCGGTGCTGATGATCACCCACGACGTGACCGAGGCCGTCACGCTGGCCGACCGTGTGCTGGTGATGGCAGCCAACCCTGGCCACTTCGTCTGGCAGATGGCGCTGCCGGTGCCGCCCATGCAGCGCGACGATGCCTGGGTACACAACCATACGGCAGCCCTGCTGGCCCAGCCGGTGGTGCGCGCGGCCTTCGACCTGCCGCCGCTGCGGACGGCGCAGCCCGCCGGAATGTCCGGATCGACGTGTACGGCGGCCCCCGGTCAGACCGCTGCCGTCGGCACGGCAACCAGCCATGCAGTCACCCAGGCCGATATCGCTGGCGGCGGCCTGCCTGACTATGCCCGGATCGATGCCGGCTCCGCCGTGGCCCCGGCCACGACCGGGCGGCGCGCCGGGTGCTGAGCACCGGCATTCCAAGTCCTTTTTCCTGATCAAGCTGTCATGCCGTCTTCGATGAAACCCGTGCCTGCCGCTTCCCCTGCCCTGACTGCCCGGCCCTGGCAGCTGGCTCACCCGCTGTGGCAATGCGGCTTTCGGCCCTTCTTCGTGGCTACCGTGCTTTTCTGCGTGGGGCTGCTGGGGCTGTGGCTGCTGGGGCGCCTGTCCTTCTGGCTGAGCGGCTGGTGGCCGCAGGGCCTGCTGGCGCTGTCGGGCGTCTTCCATGTCGGCTTCATGGGGATGCTGACCGCGATGGTGGCGCCGCGCCTGTGGCGTGACCCAGGCCATCGCCAGCAGGGCTTCTGGTGGGCCTTCGTGGCGCTGATCGTCACCGTGGCCGGCTTCTACGTGGATGCCGTGCAGGGCGAGTTTCCGATGCGCTGGCTGCATGCCACGCTGGGCGTGCTGATGGCCCTGATCGTGGTGGCGATGAGCCGCATCTCGATGGCGATCGTCAACAGCAGCATCGACGATGATTTCGAGCGCCGTCATCCGGCCAGTGGGGCAGCGGTCCAGGAGCAGGCATCGCATGGTCCGACGGCGCGCGCAACGCCGACCGCAGGCCAGGCGGAGGGCACCCAGGTTGCGCCGACCGCCCTGCCCGTCGAGGAAGACGAGCCCACCGCCTACCTGGCGCGTCCGCCACGGCGGCACCTGGCCGTCATCTGCATCATGCTGTTCACGGCCATGCAGTGGTTCGATCCGTCCAACCGCGTGACCGGCTGGCTGGCGTTGGCGGCCTCGGCTGCCATGCTGAACCTGCTCAACGACTGGCACGTCGGCCGACCGCTGTTCTCACGCTGGCCGCTGATGCTGTACATGGTCTACGTGTTCATGGCCGCCGGCTATGGGCTCATCGGCCTGGTGCTGGTGGCCGGAGACGGCAGTGTCAGCCCGGGTATCCACCTGCTGACGGCGGGGGCGCTGGGGCTGGCCGTCTATACCGTGATCTGCATTGCCGGCTACACGCACAGCGGGCTGGAAAAGAATGGCCGCCCCTGGGTGGTGGTGGGGGCCTGTCTCCTGGGGGCCAGCGCCGTGCTGCGGGCGCTGGCCTACTGGTTCGATCCGCCGGTGCTGCTGCAACTGGCAGGTCTGGCGTGGTGTGCCGCCTTCGTGATGCAGGGCTGGCAGATGCTGCCCGTTTTCCTGCGCCCCCGGCGGGATGGCCTATGGGGATGCCAGGGGGTTCAGGAGTAGGCGCGCTTACAGGCCGTAGACCTTCAGGCGAGCCTCGACGGGCTCGAAGGATTTCTCACCGGCCGGAGCAGCAATGCCGCCGAACACCAGCTGGGCGCGCAGCTTCCACGAGGCCGGCACGTTCCAGGTGCGGGCCACGGCTTCGTCGATGACCGGGTTGTAGTGCTGCAGGCTGGCGCCCACGTTGATGCTGGCCAGGGCCGTCCAGATGGCGTACTGGTGCATGGCGTCGGCGTGCTCGGCCCAGACGGGGAAGTTCTCGGCGTACGGCGGGAACTTGTCCTGCAGGCCTTTCACCACGGTCTGATCCTCGAAGAACAGCACGGTGCCGGCGCCGGCAGCAAAGGAGGCCAGCTTGTCCTTGGTGGGCTGGAACTTGTCGGCCGGCACGATGGCAGCCAGCGCCTGCTCGGTCAGTTGCCAGAGTTTTTCATGCTCGGCGCCCAGCAGGACCACCAGGCGGGTGGACTGCGAGTTGAACGAAGACGGCGTGTGCTTGACGGCGTGCTCGATGATCTTCACCACGTCGGCGGCCGGCACCGGCAGCTGCTTGTTCAGCGCATAGATGGAACGACGTTTCTCGGCGGCCTGTTGGATGTGCGTAACGGACATGTTTGACTCCTGATGGAATGGAGGCGAATGAATGAGGTCCCGGGGAACCGGAAAGGGGGCATCCGGGAGAGCGTTGGGTACCTGAAAAGTGTACCCGGGAGGGATGGACTGACGGGGCCTTGCCGGGCGCATCGGTCCGTCCGTGAGGGGCGAGGCAGCTTCTTACTTGCCGCGCAGGTGATCCAGCGAGAGGTTACCGCCGCCGGCAGCCGACAGGTAGAGGAAGACGAAGCAGAACAGCACCGCCAGTTCACCGCTGTTGGCCATCGGCATCAGCACGTTGCCCTGGGCCGCGTGTGCCATGAAGTAGGCCACGGCCATCTGGCCGGAAAGCAGGAAGGCGACCGGCCGGGTAAACAGGCCCAGCAGCAGCAGCGTGCCACCCACCAGTTCCAGGGCGGCGGCCGCGATCATCATCGGGTTGCCGGAGATGTCGCCCATCGAGGCAGGATAGCCGAAGACCTTGGCGGTGCCGTGCCAGATGAAGAGATAGGTGGAGACGATGCGCAGGACCGACAGCAACGGTGCCTGCAGACGAGACAGAGCGTTCATGATGGGACGATGTATCTATCAAGGAGGAATCGGAGCCAGGGTGGCCGGACGGGATGAACGGGTCATCGCCTTTCGGCTACCTGCTGGAACGCATTGTATGTCCACCCGGATCGGAACGGTTCGCCTGCAATGAAACTGATTGTTCCGAAAATAAAGATGACGAGCGGTTCGTAACGCGCCCTCAGCGGCTCCAGAACCAGCGCTTCCACATCAAGGTTGTGTCGTCATGGCCCTCAGATCAGGGCCTTGGGATCAGAGCTTCAGGGTCAGAGCTTCAGGAAGCGCCCGCTGATCGCCACGAACAGCATCAGCGCCGCCACCAGCAGGAAGGCCATGGGCAGGCTGCTGTGGTGTGCGATGAAGCCGATGGCGGCCGGCCCGGCCAGCACACCGGCATAGCCCAGCGTGGACATGGCCGGGACCGCCACGCTCTGCGGCATGCTGGTCTGGCGCCCCACCGCAGTGAACAGCACCGGCACGATGTTGGAGCAGCCCAGCCCCACCATGGCATAGCCCAGCAGCGCCGCCTGCCAGAAGGGGACCAGCGTGGCCAGCAGGATGCCGCCCATGGCCAGCAGGCCGCCCACCGTCACGACGCTGCGCCGCCCTACCCTTGCCACGATGCGGTCGCCGGTCAGGCGGCCGAAGGTCATGGTGAGCGAGAAGGCTGCAAAGCCGTAACCGGCCTGTGCCACCGGCATGCCGTGGTTCTCGGTCAGCATCACCGCGCTCCAGTCCATCATCGAGCCTTCCACCAGGAAGACCGTCATGCACAGCATGCCCAGAAAGAGCACTTCGCCGCGCGGCAGCGCAAATGGCGGCCCTTCGGCCGGGTTCCCGTAAGGCAGGACGTGCCGCCGAATGCCCATCAGCAGCAGCACGCCGGCCAGGGCGATGGCGGACACCGTGGCAAACGGGCTCACGCCCAGGTCCATGATGGCGCTGGTGGTGGCCGCACCCAGCAGGCCGCCCAGGCTGTAGAAGCCATGAAAGCCGGACATCAGCGGCCGCTTGCTGTCGCGCTCGACGATGACGGCCTGGATGTTCATCACGCAGTCGAAGGTGCCGATCATGGCGCCAAAGAAGAACAGCGCGGCGGCCAGCGTGAAGACGTTCTGGACCGAGGCCAGCAACGGCAGGCAGGCGCACAGGGCCACGCCGCAGACCATCAGCACCTTGCGGCAGCCGTGGCGGGTGCTGACCACACCGGAAACCGGCATGGCCAGCAGGGAGCCGATGCCCAGACACAGCAGCACCAGGCCCAGCTCCCCTTCATTGACGCCTGTGGCGGCCTTGGCCACCGGTACGAGCGAAGCCCAGGCGGCAGCCGAGAAACCGGCCAGCAGGAACAGCAGTCGCGTGCTGTGCTGCTCGGCCCTGCCCGCCGCAGGCTTGCGGTGGGCAGGGGTATCAGGCAAGGAGGATGTGCTCACGATCGGGCTTTGGAGGTGTCTGACGAGGGAGCGCCGTTTTCTGGCACGGGCTGGGCAATGGCAGGTGCGGCGGCCGGGCCCGAAGTGGCGGGAGAGCCCTGCGGGCCGGGCGTGCCCGGGGCGTGGCCGGCGGGAGTAGCCCCGGCACCCGCTTCATGGCGCGGCCCGAGCGCCCACAGCAGCGCGGCGATGATCACCCCCGTGAAGTGGGCGATGGCCAGCCATTGGGCACTGTGAAAGAGCAGCGGCGCCACGAAGGCTGAGACCAGCGCGAAGATGCCCATCTGCACGAAGCTCTGCAGCGAGGCAGCCAGGCCGCGCATCTGCGGGAAGATGCTGAGCACCTGCACCGTCATGCCGGGCACGGCCAGGGTCATGCCCAGGGTGTAGATGCCCAGCGGGATGACGGCCCAGGGGACCTGCGGCGTGGCCACCGAGGTGTAGACAACGCTGGTGAAGGTGGCGCCCAGCATCAGCACGAAGCCGACGAAGGTCAGGCGGCTGGGCGCCACCTTGCGGGCCAGCCGGCGCGAGGTGCTGGAGCCGCCCAGCATGCCCAGTGTCATGGGGATGAACATCCAGGCGAAGCTGGTTTCCGACAGGCCCAGGATGTTGATGATGTAGGGTGCGGCAGAGCTGATGTAGATGGCCACGCCGATGAAGACCAGGGCGATGCTCAGCACGCGCAGGATGAACACGCGGTGGAACAGCACCTTGCCGTAGTTGCCGACGATGCGGCCCAGCTGCAGCGGCATGCGCTGCGCCTTCGGCAGCGTCTCGGGAATGCCCAGCTGCCAGATAAGCCACAGCACGAGGCCGTAGCCGGTGAGCATGATGAACACTGAATGCCAGCCAAAGGTGGCCTGCAGCCAGCCACCGATGACGGGCGCGAACGACGGGGCAATGGAGAACACCATCATGATGAGCGCCATCACGCGCTGCGCCTCGGCGCCCTGAAAGCGGTCCTGCACGATGGTGCGCGAAAGCACCGCACCGAAGCCGGCTGCGACGCCCTGCAGGCCACGGGCCAGTAGCAGGACCTGGATGTCCTTGGCGAAGATGTATTCATATATACATTTTTAGGGCCTAGAATTATGTTGAGTGAAAAAAGCCAATCCCAAAGTGTTACACACCATCCTGCTCTACTTTAAAAACTTGCTGCTCAGAGTAATAAGC
>ENA-OWMB01000918-OWMB01000918.1-metagenome-genome-assembly--contig:-NODE-918-length-10964-cov-2.866166_pt1 | contig 10964 bp, 8 predicted proteins | sample MGYA00245353_ERZ651112 | MGnify/ENA primary metagenome ERZ651112 (study PRJEB26857, sample SAMEA4031773) | metagenome | biome: human; feature: oral; material: saliva | place: Philippines | collected 2014 | study...
CTATGTCAACTTCGGTCGCGTACGCACTTATGGTCTCAACACCTCTTTGCGCTACGATCTGGGGCGCCGACTCAGTGCTGGTGCCAACTTCACGTTCATGGACGTGCGCGACAATATGCCCCTCGCCCAAGACGGCGTGACGCGCAACTATGGTTACCGCGACCGCATGCCGAATCTCCCCTATTTGTTCGCCGATGCCGATCTCACCCTGTGGTGGCCGCTGAACTCCTCGCGCAGTCGCGTCTTTTCGTTGACTTACGACAGTCAATATCTCCACAGTTTCACGTTCTACTCCTCACGTTTCGGCGCGAACAAGGGCGAATACGTCGTTCCCGCCCAACTTTCGCACAACCTCAACGCCACCCTCACGCTCGCCAATGGGCGTTATGCCGTGAGTCTTGAGGCGCGCAACTTCACTGACGAGAATCTCTACGATAATTTCAGCTTACAAAAAGCAGGACGCGCCTTCTACGCCAAAGTGCGTTTCAACTTCGGGCGATAAATCCTGCACTTTTTCCATACAACACAAACTAATCTAATTCAAACGCTTCATGCAATTCCCTTCCCTCTCCAAGTCGCTGCTTCCCGCAGCCCTGCTTGCCGCCACCCTCACGAGCTGTGGCGCTGACGAACCCAACAACTCCCCCGTCACCCCAGTGGTGGAACAAAAAGGCACCTTCGTTATTCCCGCCGACATCACCGCTTCGGGCAATGCCGCCTCGCATGTGTTGCTCACCACGGCCGACCTTTCAAGCGGAACGCTCAGCCCGCGCGACAATGGCCTCCTCTTCGACGGCGGTTTCGAGTACATTTTCTTCCAAAACAAGTACCTCTGCACGCTTCAATACAATCAAGCGAACGCCGGCACCACGCGTTCGTATATTCTGCGCAACGGTCAGCTCGAAAAGCGCGACAAGGGCTTCGAAGTGCGCCGCTTCACCACCTACGGCACGTGGGACGACGAACTCATGACCGTTTCGACGGGCGACTCTCCCAAGGAATTTGCCGACAGCCACGGCTATCTGCCCAAGACCTTCCTCGTTTCCTATCTCAACATCCCCGCCGAGACCGAGCGCAACAACGATTCGAAGCTCCCGCAGTTCCGTTCTGAGAATTTCCTCGGCAACGGCGAGTTCGTCACCCTCTCCGGTTTGCTCCAACGTGAGGGCAAACTCTACTCGGCCGTCATTCCCATGGGCTTAAGTCAATACGGTTCGGCCGTCGACGGCGGAAAATACATTCGCCCGGGCTTTGCCGATCTCGTGAAGACCGAGAACGGCGGTCGCCAAAGCAGTGCTTACAAGAAAGGCGAGCTCCAGTGGACCCAATATCCCGACGAATGCTGGCTTGCTATCTTCGACAACAACAATTTCGAGGGACGTAAGCTCATCAAGACCGACAAAATCAGCTACGCCTGCGGACGTTTCAAGTCGCAGTACTTCCAAATGATCTGGAACGACGCCGATGGCGACCTTTATGTCTTCTCTCCCAGCTTTGCCAAGACGATGTCCGACAAACGTCAGCAGACAACGCTCCCGGCCGGCGTGGTGCGCGTGAAGAAGGGGGCCGCTGATTTCGACCCGAACTACTACTTCAACCTCGAAACCCTCACCGGCAGTCGCGCCTTCCAGCGCACCTTCCCCGTAGGCGGCGACCAATTCCTGTTCTACCTCTACGATAAGAGCTACGACAAGCTTTCGAACCAAGATCTGGCCAACCAACTCGGCGTGTTCAGCGCCAAGAGCGGCAAATTTGTCTCCGTTTCCGGTCTTCCCTCCGACGTGGTTTCGCTCGGCAACCGTCCTTATGCCGAAAACGGCTTCGCCTACGTGCCGGTCAAGACCAAAACGGGCAATCCCGCCATCTACAAGATCAATCTTTCCACCGGTGTCGCCACCCGCGGCGTGGAAGTCGAAGCCACTCAGCTCAATGCGGTGGGTCGCCTCCTCCCGCTCTGATTTGCGCACCACAGATTGTCTACCCTCATCGGCGAATCTTCGCCGCCTTTCCGCTTCGGCGCGCCATCACTTCGGTGATCGGTGCGCCTTCGCGGCATTTTGATCTCAAACCCTCCCGCACATGAAAAAAACATTCAAGCGTCTCCATCTCTGGCTCGCCTTTCCCTTCGGCCTCATCCTCTTCCTGATCTGTTTCTCGGGAGCGATGATCGAGTTTGCCGGCGAATTTTCAGAATGGGCCTACCACGATCGCTACGAAGCGCACGTCACGCGCCAAGGGCGGCTGCCGCTGCCCGTACTCATGCAGCGCGTGCAACCCCACTTGGCTCCCGGCGTCACCGTCACGGGCGTAAGCATTCCCACCGACAGCACGCGCAACTACGAGTTCAGCCTCTCTGCCCCTCCGCGCACCGAGTGGCTCGTCGATCCCTACACGGGACGCGTGGCCGGCGAGAAGGAACACCTCCCCTTCTTCGAGACCATGTTCAAGCTCCACCGCTGGTTGCTCGACTTCCCCCACGAAGGCGAAGGCATTTGGTGGGGCAAGCTCATCGTGGGTGTGAGCACCCTCATGTTCCTCTTCGTGCTCATCAGCGGCCTCATCGCCTTTTGGCCCCGCACCACCCGCGGCCTGCGCAAACAGCTCACCATCCACCTTCGCCGCGGACGCCATCGCCGCTGGTTTGACCTCCACACCATCGGCGGCGCCTACCTCTTTGTGCTGCTGCTGGCCATGGCCGGCACCGGTTTGACGTGGTCGTTCGATTGGTATAAGAAGGGTTTCTATAAAGTATTGGGTGCCGAACCTCCGCAACGCAAAGGCGGTCACGGCGGCGGTGAGAAGAAAGGCGGCAAAGGCCATCACGGTCGCCCTGAACACGGCGCCAAGGCCGAAGCCACGCCCGATGTCGTCGAAAACGCCGGCCCCGACGCACGCACTTATGCCGCATGGCAAGCCTCCGCCAACCAACTTCGTCAAAAATACCCCACAGCCGATGCCGTGGAAGTGGGCGAAGAAGGCGGCAGTGTGTCGCTCGGCGAATGGGGCAATGTCCGTGCTACGGATCGCTACAGCTTCGATTCCACCGGACATCACGTCACCGAGGCTAAGCTCTATGCCGATGCCGAGCGCGGACAGCGCATCCGCGGTTGGATTTACTCCGTACACACCGGCAGATGGGGCGGATGGCCGATGCGCATCGTCCAATTCTTCGCGGCTCTCTTCGGCACTTCTCTTCCCCTTTCGGGCTACTATCTGTGGTGGAAACGCACCCGCAAACGGAAAGCCCGCAAGTAACGGCAAAAAGTGCTCCGTTTTCGAACAAAACTTCCCTACTTTCGGCGAAAAGTGGGGAAGTTCATATTTTATTAACAGAAAAAAGTGCAGACATCCCCGATGAACAAAGGGGATTCTACAATACAAAGGTGGTTTTTGTTCATAGCCGTTTTTAAGCACAAAACGCCCTAAAATGGACAAAAAACAGACATTCAAAGACAGATTTTCCAACAAGAAATTGGTTATCTGTGGTTTTTGCACAAATGCTAAATGTTGTTATATCAACGATTTGGCCTTGTATTTTGCAACAGTGGTTGAGTATAATTGTAGTGAATTAACACGACTCGGATACAGATTTTCCGACAGATGCCCTCTTTTGGGCGTTTTTCATGGGATTTTGAGCCGTTTTTGTGCGTGTTGAAAAACATTTATTCACATACTAAATTTATACTGAAATGCAATACTTTGAGGCGACCACCAATTTTGTATTGAGAAAAACAACTTCCAAGAAAGGAGAAGAAAAGCCGTGCAGCATTTATGCGAGTGTTGAATGCTCATGGAGAGAACCGATTTACCTTTCAACGGGCAAAAAAATTCTCCCATCGCTATTCTCAAAATCGGGAAAGCCAATCACAAGCGACTTTGAAGAGGGAACAAAGCCCTATCAAGAAATGCGTGCATTGGCTATTCATCTCGACACTATCAAGAAAAAAATCGATGATATTGTTTTTGAGATAAACACGAGTAAAGTAGAATTTGACATTGAGACGATTGACGAGAAGATAAAAGCAATCATTCAAGGGACACAAGAGCAAGAAATCACGATTCTCGAGCGCTTTGTTGTGAAAGCGATTAAGCGTTCATTTATCCCACAATTTTTGAATGGTGTTGCCGTCTTATGTTTCAATCAGCCCTTGAAAAAAGGGCTTTTCACCAAACACAACGTTCAGGAAATATGCGATTACCTTTCAGAAATAGGTATCACCAATGCTTTCTTGAAAAAGATGAGCAATGCCAAGGTGCAGAAGGTATTTGAATACCTCTCAAACCAATATGCCCCCACAACATATAATAGTATAGTAAAATCAACTCGCAGCACATTTCTTGAATTGCTTAATATCAAACTCAATTTGCAGACCTCAAAGATTAAGGACGGGGACAAAAAACCGCGCTGTATTCTTTCAGAAGAAGAGATTCAAATCGCATTTTCTGAGTGGTTGAAAATTCCACCCACACGGGGCAAAATCAACCGTTCAAAAGATAAAGCAGATTTGAAATTCAAAATTGAGATGACCAAAACGATGCACCTTTTTGTTGCTTGTTTTCTCCTTCAATGTTTGTGTTGCGTGCGTTTTTCTGATATTAGCAAACTTGTATCGTTCATTCAGAAGAGCCGTTCTGTTATAATGCAACAGATTCAGGAAAGCGGTTGCTATCTGTTTGATATGACAACTCGGAAATTCAGTGAACAAGTGGTTATACCAATCACTTTGCAAGTGGTTGAGATAGTCGATAAAATCTCATTAGACCGCAATCTTGCCCCCTTTATGCAAACTCAATTAAAGCAAGACGAGTTTGCACGCAAAATCGATTCTTATCGGGATAAAAAATGCACTTTAGAAGATATTATTTCTTCCATTGATAAGAACGATTCAGCGGCATTCAAAGCACTTCAGATTTACCTCAAAAACAAGAACGTGGAGCAATTCCTTGACAGTCTTAGACATGGATACGGAAATAATAATAACAACAAAGTGATGAATCAACGCCTTCAAAAGTTCTTTTCTCAACTCGTGCAAGATGGAAAATTGCAATCAGAAGAGGTGCTTGTGAGAAAAAAACAAGACCAACGCACTATTTATATAAAGGTGGACAAGTGGAGCATTATTTCAAGTCATTCAGGCCGTGCAACTTGGTCTTGTAACTCATATAAAAAAGGCCTTTCAGAAGCGCAAATCATTGCAGTAAGCGGCCACCGCGATTTCAAAACAACATACAAGCACTATTTGGACGATAATTCAAAGCGTGAAAATCGACGTGCAGAAGCATTCCGCGGTTTTCAGGTGCAACAAGCTGCAACCGCCTTCAAATAAGACACGCATATATTTTTCTTTATATTTTCTTCCTCTACATCAGTAGCCCAAGCGGTGAAGGTGTAGAGGTTTTTTTTGTGCGCTTTTTCTTGACAAACCGAGAAAAGGTGCATTTTTTTGCGTTTTTCTTTCAGTTAGGGCGCATTTTTGCCGATTTGGTGATATTTATAATAAAGAAAATAATAACATAAAGAAGTAATATATGAACAAGTTGACAATTTTAATTTTAGTCGCTGTGATTTTATGCGTGGCATTTTGCAGCCTTCAATTTTTTAATCTGCCTTGGGTGGTAGTACTATTTTCAGGCAATGCAGTAAATTCAATAGTCTCTTTGATTCTCGGTTTCATTTTGGCCTATTTCCTATATATTGAAAAAGATGATGATGAGAGATGAGCAGCGCAATAGTAGAACAGAAAATCAATACCCAAGAATGGAAGGATTTTCAAAGAGCAAAAATGCTCCTTACTTCTCATTTCAACGCCCAAGCGGTGAAGGTACAGAAGTTTATACCAAGAGAAAAAGGCTGTTCCGTTGACGCTCTTATTGATATTGAATATCAGAATAAGAAACGGACGCTTAATTTGGAGATAAAGGAAAGACACAAGAACGAGAGTCTAATTAAAAGATACCCATTTGCAGAATTGAAGGTTGAGAAACTGAACAACATGCGATTGGAGAATAAGAAGAATGGTGGTGATTTGAAATACCTTTCCCTTTATAGCAATGAAGAAAACGGTGAATTGGAATGTGCCTTCTTCTTTGACCTTTCCACTCTACAAAACGACAATTTCCTAATGTCCAATTTCAATTCAGGCGCATATAAGAAAGAAGATGGATTTCAGCAGCCCCAAGATGTCAATTTGAAATTTGACAATCAGGGCATTTCCTTTGTTGAGAAGGGTGATGTGAGATTCCAAACCGATTATCACTATACTTATATGAAGATGAAGGACACTGAATTCCAAGAAGATTCAGAGTATAGTGAGAAACTAATCTTGAATCTTCCACTCAAATATGCCAAGGTGATATACTTAAATCCAAAATATAAAGAGAAATATCGCTTTTTATTTGGAAATAAAGGGAAAGTGAAGTATAATTACATAGTAAGAACAACACAATGCCATTCATAAACAAACCAAAGAGAAAAAACAATCGCAAGAAGATTGGATTGCAAGCCAAAATTCAACGCTTGGTTTATAATACAAGCCATTGGCGCAAGTTGGTGAAGGCAAAGAAAATGATTTCTCCTCTATGCGAGCGTTGCCTTCAAAACGACGGGAAAGTTACCCCCGTCCAAGAGATACATCATATCATTCCAATATCGTGCGCAATCGATGATTTGCAGATGTTAGAGTATGGATTTGACTTTTCCAATCTCCAATCGCTTTGTTGCGCATGCCATGAACTCACGCATAAGGAGCTCAAATCACACAAAAGAAAATTCACGCCGTGATGGCGTTATTCTATAAAAAATTATTATATCACATTATTATTATTCAGTTGCTCAGTTGCCAAAGTGTTGGTGATTGAGCATTTTTTATTTGTAAATTTCATTGAAAAGTAGTATTTTAATATAAAGCACACTATTTATAATTGATAATAATAATGATGATAATATGAGAAATAATCTAAGCACAGTGGCCTATCAGGTCAAGCCCAAAGAAAACGTTGGGAAAATCACATTTCAAGAACATGATAATCTAAATGTAGGGCAAACGCTCGCTTTATTATGTATGGGGCGTTGCCTATGCGCAAATTATAAGCATGAAGGGGAAAACCTAAGAATGCACGAGAAGAAAGCTGATAATTTCATTTCCACGCATTTTGTGTTTGTGGATTGCGATGGTTCAGATATTGGAGCAACTGAATTTACTTCTTTAATCAATGAAGAATATAAGCCCACGTGCTATTATTCCTCATATAGCGATGATAAGAACGGTGCTCGTCGCTTTCATCTCATTTGGTTCTTCAATGAAGGTTTGAACTATATCCAAGCACAGACAACGGGCAAATTTCTAAATTCCGTTTGTGTCAAAGCAGCAGAGGGAAAAAATGTCGCAATCGACACTTGTAATAATCCCTGCCAAATGCTTTTTGGGTCGTTTATGCCAAATGAGAAGGGCAACACCAACAAATTGTACACATACAATGATATTATCTCCTCTGATGAGTTTCAAGAGTTTGATATGAATGATGTTGAGGAGAAGGAAGTGAAACACGCTCACAAGGCCAAAAAGACGGCAAAGAATAGAGAGAATGTTCCTTTTATTGATTTCAATATGATTAAATCCTTCCTTGAAGATTCAGACGCTGTATTTTTTGAGAAGTACCGTGAATCCTATTATAAGGGGTGGGTCAATTATCGCTATGAAAAAGCCAATGAATGGTTGACTTCACCTGATTCAGGGATTGCCTACCAATATACAGATGAGAATTATTTTGCGTTACCTTATTACATTCACAACGGCCATTTCTCGGAATCGTCCTCGGAAAGCATTAAGAATTGGTTCATGCGTGAATTGGCCATTTCAATGCTTATAAATCAAGGCTGCGATATAAATCGCGTTGCATATAGGTTGCTTTTGAAGATAAGAGAACAGAACGTGGATTCAGAAGGTTTGCTTGACCAACACACAATCATTGGTGCAATGGAATGCGCTGCAACTATGACAACAGAAGAGATTGAAAAGGAATATGCTGACCGCCTTTCATTTTTGCGGAAAGTCTCAAAGCTCAAATCGGGAATCATCATCAGGAAGAACAAAGCCAATCGTGATTTTGGGTATAATACCCTTTTGAGCCTTTTGAAGAAGGAATTGGTGCTTTCTGTTGTTTCAGGCATGGAAACGCCAAAAGAAGCGTTTCAGATTGTAAGCGAGAAGTTCCCACGGCTCAACTTCACATTGAAGTGGGTGCAAACGTTCTTCACTGAAATGTCCTTCTGCACCGAGCAGAAAATGACCAAAGTAGGGCTTCAATTAAAAGCGATTAAAGACCTAATCGATGAATATGGGAAGTTGAGTATTAGAAAAATGTTATCTCTCTTAGAATCAGAGAAAGGAATGAAGATTTCTCAAGGTACTCTTCAAAACCGTTTGAAGGAGTTGCAGAATTGCAATTAGTTTTTGTATATTATTTTTTTTACTACCACTATGCGTTTATAACGTGTGGTGGTTTTCTTTGTATATAGGTTTATTTGCCTTCTCAGAGCGTTTCTAATCTCCAATGATAGATTGTGCTAATCCTATGTATAACGTCTTAGAATGGTCGTGTTTCATTGGTCGGTTGTTGGGTGTGATGATGTGATGAATTTTTAGTAGTTTTTACAAGTGTACAAATTTTCTTGTTTGATATACATTCTTCTCGGTTCACCTCTATATGATAAAAAAGAATTGTTGTACACTAAACCAATGAACGAGTGAAAACGAGTACCAAGAAAAAAAACTACCTATGGATTATGACAAAGTGGAATAATCCCCATAACATAGGGATAATACCATATAAGGATTATATCGTTTCATCTATATATCCAAGGATAACAGCAACCATAAAACCATTACATAACACATGAACGAGTGAAAACGAGTTCATACATGAATGAGAGTGAAACGATTCATGAATGTAATACTTGAAAGGAAAGCACCCTATATAAAACCTATAACGAGATGAACAACACATACAATCGCAGATAACATATATCATTATCTCCAACGATACCCGATTATCAACGTTTATATCCGTTCTACTGCATTATATTGTTCATTATGGGTAAACGTTCAAGTGGTGGTATTATAGCGCTTATATGGAGGAAACAACCACAAGGGAAAAAAACGCACAAAAACGCACCAAATATCACGGAAACGTTGAGTTTTTTCCGATAACGCGCTATTTATTATTATAAAGGACAAATAAAAACGACAATGAAGAGAAGTTCAAAATACTATATCGACACAATCAAAGCGGCTTTGATATTGAAGCACTCAGAAGTTGATGAAGAGACGGGTGAAGTGGGATTAAATCCTGAATTTGAAATCCTTTTGGATATGCTTGTTGATAATCTCGACCTTCTTTCAGAATGCAGAAAGAGTATCAAGAAAGTTGGGATTTATGATGTGCAGACAAAGAAGCGCAATCCATTGTTGACGGTTCAAAAGGAGACTCAATCAACTATCATCAAACTCTTATCATTATTAGCGATACCACCCTATTATGCAAGTAGAGTGAAGAGCGCAAATGAAAACGGCGATGACATTTCAGCCGATGAATTTATAAAAGCACTAACCTCTAATTCTTATGAAGGAGAAGAGTGACAATCGGGGCAACCTTGATTCTCTTCAATATCAAAAATATAAGGATTACGCGTTGAATGTCCAAAGTGGGCAAATTACAGCAAATCGATACATAAAACAAGCCACAAAACGTTACCTTGATTGGTTTGAGCGTCCTGATATGGAGTTCAGGCCACAAGCCGTTGACAAGGTAATAAATTTCATCTCAAAACTTAGGCATTTCAAAGGCGAGCACGCGGGGAAACCATTCAAATTATTAGACTTTCAGAAATTCATAATATCTAATATGTTTGGTTTCTATTGGAAAGATGAAGAAGGAAAACCAAAGAATTCCCGTGTTGTTCAATATGTTTGGTTTGAGGTCGGAAGGAAGTGTGGAAAAACAAGCCTTGCCGCCGCGATTCTCCTTTATATGATGATTGCAGACGGTGAACAAAGTGCAGATGTTTTCTTCCTCGCAAATAGCCACCGCCAAGCGTTACTTGCCTATCAGTATGCCAATCTTTTCCTTAAAGGGCTTGACAGCCAAAACAAATTCTTTCAGCGATATAGAGACAGTATCAAATTTCCGCTTACCAATTCTCAAATTAGTTGCCTTGCAGCAGATTATAAGAGGCTTGACGGCTTGAATCCTCATTGTTTTCTGCAGGATGAATACCACGAGGTTTCCACTGAAAAGATATATGCAAACATGTGTTCAGGTATGCAGGCGCGCAAAAATCCAATGGGAATTATAATCACGTCCGCGGGCTTTGACATGAACGGCGTTGCCTATCAGAAGAGAAAAGAAATGATTGAGATTCTGAGCGGAAAAGTGAAAGACGATTCACAGCTTGTTTTTATCTATTGTCTTGATGATGGGGACGACTATAAAGACCCAAAAATGTGGGTAAAGGCAAATCCGAGTTTAGGGCAAACGCTTTATCCTGATAAACTTCAAATTGAGGTAAATCGGGCGGCAAATTCCCCAACGGTTGAGCCTTTTGTGAAGTGCAAGAACTTTGGATTTTGGGGACTAACAGACTATGAAAAAACGTGGGTTAGACACAACGAGATATTAAATGTCACATGTGATGTAAACTTGGAAGATTTTGACCCTGATAATACTATTGTTTGGTGTGGAGTAGATTTGGCGGCCACATCAGACCTCACAAGTTTGAGCATGATGATAGTTCAAGATGGAATCTATTATTTCAAGTCATGGGCGTTCCTTCCTGAATCAGCACTTCAACAGAACGTGAACGCAGAATTCTATCAGAAAATGGCAAGAAATCATCACCTCATAGTGACCAACGGGAATGTAACTGATTATTCAGAGGTTACAAAAGTCCTCCTTCAAATCGCAGA
>ENA-OWMB01000929-OWMB01000929.1-metagenome-genome-assembly--contig:-NODE-929-length-10880-cov-4.829284_pt1 | contig 10880 bp, 7 predicted proteins | sample MGYA00245353_ERZ651112 | MGnify/ENA primary metagenome ERZ651112 (study PRJEB26857, sample SAMEA4031773) | metagenome | biome: human; feature: oral; material: saliva | place: Philippines | collected 2014 | study...
GTGATGCTGCAGGTGACGGTGCTGCGGAGGCGGGTCCGTCCTGCGATATGAACGGTAACTGCTCCTAGTAGCCGCTGAGAGGTGCGCGGCGGGGGTGCTACTCCCCTAGCGCCCCCAGCTAATGCAGCCTCAGATATAGCGAAGTCCTCTTGTGCCGGTTCTGTGTGAACCGGGACAAGGGGGCTTTGCTATGCCCACACGTTACGTCTTCCCTTGTCAGAAATGTTTGGGGGCTCAATATTACCTGCGAATGGGGCCGTTTTCATTTACACTTGAGTGTGTGTTCTACGGTGAACACCCTTGTCCACTCACTTTATAAAGGAATATTGTGTTGAAAATTCACGCCGCGACCGCTGGTGTTCTTGCGGGTGCTCTGCTGCTGACCGGCTGCTCTTCGTCTGTCCGTGCTCCGAAGGTCACGCCCTCTGCTTCGTCATCGTCGACGTCTGCTTCTGCGTCCGCTTCTGTTTCGGCTACCCCTAGTTCTTCTCCGACGCCGAGTGTGTCTGCGACTCCTTCGGAGTCTCCTTCTCCGACGGTAACCCCGTCTCCGGTTCCGACGACTGAGGCTCCCGCGCAGGCTCCGGCTGCTGAGGCACCTTCCGCACAGGCGCCGGCGGCTCCGGTTTCTGAGGCTCCCGCGCAGCAGGCTGAACCTGTTCAGCAGGCACCGGTAGCTACGGAGGCGCCCGCCCAGCAGGTGCCCGCTCAGGCTCCGGCGGCTGAGGCTCCTGCTCAGCAGCAGGCACCGGCTCAGCCTGTTCAGCAGGCTCCTGCGCAGTCGAGTGTTTACTACGAAACATGCGCTGATGCTCGTGCGGCTGGCGCGGCGCCTCTGCATCGTGGTGATCCGGGTTACCGCCCTGGTCTAGATAGAGACGGTGACGGCGTGGCGTGCGAGCCGAAGAAGAAGCACTAGGCTTCTGCCCGTTCTTATAGCGAAAGCCCCCTTGTACCGGTTCTTGTATGACCCGGTACAAGGGGGCTTCTTAGTTTTTAGCGCTTCCAGGGCATGTTGCCCCAGAACTGTCCCATCTTAGATTTGGGAGGAGTGAGCTTGCTCCTGTGAGTCTTAGCTTCAGAAGCCTGCTCATTAGCTTCTTCGTCCGCAGTTATCTCAGGGCTTGCTTGTTCCAGCTTGGCCTTGAGCTTGCTCTGCGGAGTTCGAAGACGTGACGGACGTTCCTCGGGTTCCTCGTCAACGTAGTACCCGTACTGCGTTGAGCTGAAGAGGTTTGATTCGCGGAATTCGTTAACCGGCACGAAGAACGGTTGAGGTTCCGCAGGTTCCTGGTGCTCAGACTCCTCGGCCTCAGACTCCTCAGCTTCAGGTTCCTCAGCTTCGATAGCCTCATCAACCTCGAAATCTGCAGACTCTTCTTCCTCTTCAGATTCCTCGTCCGAGAAATCCTCGTAGTAGCTTTCGTCGTACTCGTCAGCCTCGGTATCCAAGTCTTCTGAGTCTTCCAGCTCTTCAACCTCTACGTCTTCCGATTCTTCGATTTCTACATCTTCTGACTCGTAGTCTTCTACAGCTGCAGAATCAGAATCCCAGGTATCTTCGTCCTGTTCTTCGGTAATGCCCTCCTGCAGCTTGAAGGCCTCAATAACCTCGTTCTTGATGTCCTCGAGGAGTGCACACATATCCTCATACGATTTGTACTGCACCATCTCAACGCCCATACGAACCGTGAGCTCTTCCGCAATTTTACGTTTGATCTTACGGGCAGAGACTCCCCTCTCCAAACCATAATCGGTGGGAGCACCCACAGAGTTTAGGGTTCGAGCGAGAGCCAACGCCAAATCACGGTTCGTCGAGATAGAGGTTCGGTCAAGAATCTGGTTGAGGTCATCTTCCGTGAGGTAGCCTCCCTCATCCATAACCTCACCCAGGAGGTCATAAGTCAGCCAGGTTCGACGTAGCACGTGGCGGCGAAGGTTACCGATATGTCGGTCCTTATTTGACGGGGCAAAACGTGCAAAAGCCGCAGTAGGAAGAACGCATAGACCGATAAACTGCCATACCTCAATAGACTCGACTTCCCCTCGAATCATATGTAGATTTTCATAGAGCGCTTTACCAATATGATGAGAGTAGGCATACTTCCATTCATCGCTATCTTGAGGGATTTCTTTCAGATTCTCGAGCTCAGAATCCATGATTCTACGTAATTTATCAAGGATAATAGTCGGAACCTCATTACCACCGATATTCAAAGTTTCTAGATTGGTATCGATTTTTCCGCAATCAACATTGCGAATAGGAACTCCAGAATTTTGCCACTTCTCCAGAAGTACTTCGCTAACTGGCTCTTCCAATCGGTAGTAAAAATACAGTTCTTCCCGCTCTGCAGGCACCTGAGTATTCTCAGGGCTAGTATCCTGCTGAGCAGGCTCCACATTCTGCTGAACCATATCTACTTCCATCCCTTCTGCATGTATCCGGTAGCACCGTCAATCTTGCTCTGCACGGAATTCCAATCCCTTTTTAACGCGTCAATAAGTTCTGGAATGGTCATTGAAAGACTCTCTTGAATAACTCTTTGTGCCACAACCTCAAATTCTTTACAATTATCCTCTGTTTCTTCCTTAGGAAATGTATACATTGAGGAATTTTCCAGGTGGGAGAAATATATTTCTCTCACTAAATTTGAGAGGAAATCCCGAGCAAGTACCGGCTCGAGAATTTCATAGTCCTTTTCATCCCCTCGCACCAAAGCATTACAAGCCGGGTGTTTAGTGTTGACAAATATTCTAATACACCTTGAATACGGAGCTTCTGCGTTATCTGCCTTGCATCGAATAACCCAGGGAGCATTTTTATCCCACCCAGGAACTCGAGAGAAATCAAGCTGTGAGAACGGCATACCAGCGCCCTTAGCGCTCAAAGACAGGCTGTCCTCTTGCACAGCAATATAGGCGGTTTCATCGGTGTTATATCCATCGATATTTAGGGCACCCGCCACTAGAGCTACTCGAAGTTTCAGCTCTCCCGCAACCTTACGTCCAGGAACCTTGGCGCTAACAACCGCGACAAATGATTCCGAATCGAGATGAACATCTCGACTCTCTTCAATGACGCTCCAGTGGGTCGGTCGACACTGAACCTCACAAATCAGTCGAGGCAGAGACTCCTCATTGCCTAGTACTCGACGGATTCCTTCAAGACGTACTTTGACGGTGATGGAGATCTCCAGATTAGTATCGTAATCCCAGTTGGAGGGCAACTTCTCCGGGTCAACAATTTCGCCGTTCTGAGTACGAATATCCCATTCGCCCCATTCCACTTCGTGTGGAAAAAGGGTGAGATGAGGATATGCCTTTACACGCTTACCTGCCATAGCTCTTAGCCCTCCACCTCAAAAATATAGGTCTTACCTTTACGCAGTGTAATGACCACAGACCCCTGGTTTTCCTCGGAATCTTCAGGGCCGTCCCACTGCACATAAACATGGCCCGCCTTTTGGGTGTCGTTGGGGTCAGGGCCCCAGCCTTCGCTCCAAGAAGGCTCAAGGTCGTGAGAGTCCGTGTACTTCAAAGTCTTCTCCTCGCTGGTTGCAATAGAGACGTTGATACCTACACGCTGACCGGCCTTCCAAGCACTGCTGCAGGAGAAGCTAATGAGATACCGCACGTAATCAGGGTTCTGCGGGTGCACGCCAGCCATCACCGCAGACTCAATCGATACAGAGGCGCGCCGAACAACGCCGCCAGGCCGCTTCTTATCTTTTACACATTCTTCCTCGTCCACCGGCGCGATATTAGCACCTCCTCCCACAGACATGATGGGGTTAAACCGAGCAAGCTTCTGAGAAATCTTCGACAAAGAACCCAGCGATCCACTATCACGCTTAATATCTTTCGTCTCAAAAATACTTTTCAAACTCTTCGTGATATTCGAAGCAGCATAAACAACAATTTTCTTATGTTCAGCATTTTCGAGAGAGCTCGGATTCCATTCGTCATGGGCCGGAGGCTCAGCCTCTCGGAATGCAACATCGGTTTCAACGTCAGGCTTAAAAACGCCGTACCAGGTGGCCTTCGAGTCATCCAGATCATTCACTTTTCGGTACTGGACGACTAATTCAGCCTCATTACGCATCAAGCATACAGTGTTTTGTGGATAGATGGGCTTTATAGTATTGATTTCGTAGGCACCTCGAGCAATCCTTAAGTATCCAATATTATAGGAATCCTTCAGTCGTCTAAAAACAAAGCTCTTATACTGGAAACCCCCTTCAAATGACTCAGCGTCAGAATTAACTATTTGAAGCTCAGCCATTTTCCGGACATCGATAAGAGCCATGCACAGCTGCTCAATTCCCTTATATTCAGGGTTATTCTTAAGTTCCTGAATTAAGACAGGGTTATTATTAATCCTGATATCCATAGACCTATTTCCATCTTCAACATCCAATTTGGGCCAAAGATGGTACATCACGATATTTTGAATTTTTTCGTGGGAACGGTCAATAATTCGACCCGGGTCATCCGGAGTCTTATCTTCATCGTCTGATACTTCCATAAGCTCTGCGGGCTTTGCATCAACGATAAGAATTGAAGTGCCAGTTTCTCCGTCCTTAAAGTGACGAGAGAAAATAGCCTCGCCCAGTCGACGAGCAGGTTCTCCCGTCAACGGGAGAATGTTACCCGTTCCCTTAACTGTCGGCCCCTCATATCCCCACCAATGGCGACCGGTGTAGTTTCGACCGCCATCCGTATATTCTTTGCCGAGGGCAACAGCAATAAGTCGGTAATCAATCTCGCCAGTTTTGGTCTTAAAGGCAGACCAGTAAATAACGGACTGAGACTCGCTCATATTGAAAGCAGCCGTTTTACCGAAACCGTATGAGCCACCGTTACCTTGACCCTTGTTATCGCTACCAAGGTTCATCGTGAGGTTAACAAAGTTCTGGCTCTCCCCTTCCTCAACAGCTTCGTCGGGGCGGTCCGGGCCATCAAGACCGACAGTGCCGCGGTCCCAGAATTCCAAGAAGTAGACGTCGCCGCGGTTAAAAGTCTGGTCTAGACCGGTGTACTTGCTGTGAATCTCAAAACCAGCTGCAAATACCTCGTTCCGCAGAGTATTCAGTACACCCTGATTGGCGTGCCGAACCAGGCAACCGAACTCCGGCATGTGCCCTTCGAGGCGTGCATCCCACGAGTTCTGAGCCATCTCTCGGGTGACCAGAGCAAGCAGGCTCAGATTGGGTCGACCCAGGGTACGTGAGGCACCTCGAGCAGATATCGAACCAGTGTTTTTAGGAAGAGGGAACCAGTTAAGGCTCACGATATTATCTCCTTGCCCTGTAGAAGTTGCGGGCGCTATTGAGTCGTACGGTGTGTGTTATGAGAGGGGTATAAAGCTCCGGGGTGGCATTATCTGGTGAAATGCCACCCCGAAACCTATACCCACTTTTGGGTCTTCAAGAAGCTACCTGAGGTTACTCCTTGTAATCGCCCTCGTCGTCGCTTTCAGCAGCAGCCAGGATGGGGCTGTTCTCATCCAGCTCTTCCTCATCAAACTCCGTAATCTCAATCGTTTTAGGAACAACTGAAATGAAGTTACCGTAGTTGGAGCCCCCCACCTGAGGAAGAACCACTGCGTGCAAGACGACCGGTGCTGCAGCGTCAAGATCACGACGGCGGATGCCCTTCTTAGCCTGGGAATGGGGGTTGACGACGTAAATTACCAGGAGCGGAATATTACCCTCGAGGTAACGCAAGTCCAGCTGTGCTGTGCGGCTCTTGGCAGCCTGCAATGACTCGGTATCCGCAAACTTTCCAGACTCAGCAAGAATCTTGAAATCAGCGATGGGGGTATCGCCGACAGCAAGAGCGCCCAGATTAGCGATGCCAGATTCGGAGTTAACGTACGCGCTACGGGTTGCCATACGAATATCCAGACCAGCAAAGTTCTGTTGCGGCATATCCTTCTGGGTGCCGGAGTAGACGACAACGTTCCAGTCCTGGTCAGCGTACTTTTCAATCCACTCAACCAGCTTGTCTGAGCCAGCTTCATAGTGCGAGGAGTGTGCCTTAAAGTCCTTGAAGTAGGACAGCACGACATCCACAGGCACACCGGTGAAGAGATAGCTACCGTTGTTCTTATCGCGCAGTACCTCACGGGTACCAGAGACAGAATTGATGAGCGATTCAAACACCCGAATATTGTGGTTCAGGATTTCGGCGTTCTTCTCCTCGAAACGAGTCAGCTGATGGAGCTTTCTACTGTAATCAACCCTGACGGTCGTAGCGTGATACATCTTGTTCCGGGCAGTCACCTGCAACGAGCCGGGGTGAGTACGAATTTTCACACCGATACTCTTGGGAGTGCTACCCACAGCCCGGATTTCTTCGCGAATCTCGTCCTCGACACCGGCAAGGTGGCGATAGTCATCCTGAAGATCCCTGGTGGTCCACAGACGAATCAGGTCATCATAGCCGGGACGGAAACCAAACCAGCGGCCCATCTGCAGAAGAGCATCGTAAGTCTTGCTCGTCCTGAGGTAGTACGAGCTAATCAAGCCCTCAAGGGTCAAACCACGGGCAAGGGTATTGCCACCAATGACTACATAGGTAGCCGGCGCTGCGTCGTCGTATTCCAGGCGCTCCTCCGAGGGACCATTATCCACAATGCACTTAGTCTCGCGGATAGTCTGGCCTACAGCAAGCTTCAGCTCATCCCATGAGAGGTATGACTTGTTGGGATGGATAGCCTGCATACGACCAACTTCGCGTTCATACAGGTCCTGCATCGCCTCGTTAATTTCGGGCGTATCGTAGGCCTTCTTCAGCTCGTCGATGTACTCCTTAACGACATCCGCAGCCTCGAAGTGAGTCTGTACCCTGTACGAGAAGTGAATCAGCATCGAGCTGTGCTGCTTCTTTCCCGTACGAAGACGGCGAAGAGCCGTAGCAATCATAAACCAATGTACTGCGTCCTGCAGGCTGGGGACCATTTCCGGCTCGTACTTCTTACCAGCACGTTCCTCCTTCGGAGTTGGAGGACGCAGAATATCGGCTTCCCAATCTTCGATATCACGCAAGGCATCAACATTTGCGCCGTCATCAAGTACGCCGTCCTCATCTTCGGTGGCCCACAGAGGGGTACCAAAGATACGGGATGCACCGATGTACCCCTCCGGCCGTTCCAAAGCGTAGATAAAGTCGGAGGGATATAGACCCGGATAATGCTCGATAATTTCCTCTTCAGAATCTTCGGGGCCATCAGAGCCTACATACTCGGTATAGCGTTCGTCATCGTTGGGGTCCATCAGAACATTCGCGAAGGGGGTAGCGGTGTACGCCACGTAGGAGCCCTGCTGCACCTGATCCCAAATCTTACGAATACACAGGTTGATACCGGAGCACTTCTGGTCTTCCTTCTCGGTATTAGGCGTTGCCTGATCCGACTCATCATCTACGATAAGTACGGGAGCATCATCCAGCAGACCCTCACGGTTTGCGGCTTCCATCTGCTTCAGCAAGTTCTTCAAACGACCAGAGTGTTTCTTTACCACGGCAAAAACAACGCTACCATTAGTGCGCAGAGCATTGAGAAGATTGTCGGCGTCCGAAGAGATATCACCCTCGATGCTGGTCAGAGTATAAACAGATTTCTTTGCATCTCGGATAGTTGCAACGACGTCACTGTTCAAACGTTCCTGAGTTTGGCGACGCAGGTTGTTGTACATACCCGCCAAAACAATGATAAAACGGTAGCCCTCATCAACCGCCTTGGTAATAACTGCCGAGAAGTTCGCGGTCTTACCGGACTGCACGTAGCCAACGACAAGACCCTTGTGGGTCAAATTCTTCATCGCGGGATCAGCAAGAAGACCGACGACCTTGCCGGATTCCTCATGAATAGTCGACGTGCCGACCTCACCAATCTTCTCGGTAAGCTTCCTGCGCAGATGGCTCCATGCGGCAGTATCGGGCTTCGAAGCATCGTACCAGTGGTGGTAGTCTTCCTTGGACGTAGCAACCTCATCGAACTCGCCCTTGGCGTTTGCGGCTTCGCGCTCCTGAATGCTACGAAGTGCCTTCTCATAGATGGGAACGATTACATCCTCAGGAATAGGTACGGCAACCATACCGTCGATGACCTGGCGGCATGCTTCTTCGTACGAGATGAGTTCCCGCGCAGCAGTATCGTAAATCTGCTGTTCCGGCTGGGAAATTTCCTCGGCCATTTTTCTCCTCGTTGAAAAATAGAGATGTGAGTGTTTACGGGAGCCAATGGTTAGCCTCCTCTGTGAGTTTAGCACTCGTTCTCACACGTCAGCACAGGTTTTCGTCATCACGATGCACTATAAAACTACTAGATTCACATTGTTGTGCCCCGGGCTGCTATTCTTAGAGGGTTTAAACCTGAATACATAGACGGTAAATCTATGTATTCAACCGGCACATGACACAACACTATGACTCGCGGAGAACCTTATGGCTGAGAAGCACACATCACTCAAAACCTACAGGATGGGAGAGCTCTTCTGTGGGCCCGGCGGCATTGCCCTGGGCGCACACAACGCTGCCGATAAGGTTCCGGGTATCAAAATTGAGCACGCCTGGGCTAATGACTACGACCCCACGACTGCAGACACCTACCGCGAAAATATCCCCGGTGCATCTGAAGAGACCGTGTACGTCGGTGACGTTCGTGGGCTCGATACCGACGCCCTGCCCCCGATTGATGGTTTTGCCTTCGGTTTTCCTTGCAACGACTTCAGCCTCGTAGGAAAAAAGAAGGGTCTAGACGGTACCTACGGTCCCCTCTACACCTACGGAATCAACGTGCTCAAGAGCCATAAGCCTGAATGGTTTGTGGCAGAAAACGTGGGTGGTCTTTCTGGCGCTAATGAGGGTTTTGCTTTCCCCTACATTCTGCGTGAAATGCAGCGTAAGGGGTACACCGTTGTCGCTCATAAATACCGCTTTGAGGAGTACGGCCTCCCCCAGGCTCGACACCGAATCATTATCGTAGGCCTACATAATGACCTTATTGCCAGCGGCAAAGAATTCAAGGTTCCGAAACCCACCACTCCCGAACCTTCGATGATGCGCACCGCTAAGCAGGCGCTTACCGAGCCTCCCATCCCCGAGTGGGCAACCAACAATGAGCTCACTCGCCAGTCTGAGGTGGTGAAGCAACGCCTCGCCTACATCAAGCCCGGCAAGAACGCCTTCAACGCTACCGATATGCCTGAGGAACTGCGCCTCAATGTGCGTGGTGCTAAGCTCAGCCAGATTTATAAGCGCCTGGATTCCAATAAGCCCGCATACACCGTCACCGGATCCGGCGGTGGCGGAACGCACATCTACCACTGGGAAGAGCCCCGCGCCCTGACCAACCGCGAGCGCGCACGCCTGCAGACTTTCCCTGACTGGTACAAGTTCATCGGCAACAAGGAGAACGTCCGTCGCCAGATTGGTATGGCGGTTCCCCCGGACGGTGCGCAGGTCATATTCGAAGCTCTCTTCAAGAGTCTTAAAGGTATGCATTACGAAAGCATCGAACCAAATATCGATGTAGAGAAGCGCATTCGTAAACTTGAGGAGAAAGAAGGCATTCTTTTCTAGGTAAAAGAAGGACGTATTCCCATGGAATTTTATTCGTCACTCATGGGCGACAACCTCGCTGAGCTTGTTCTCCAATCTCCGTATCCTCAGGATGATTGCGCCGGGCATGAGCTGTGGGCGGTTACCGGGTATATCTCGCGAACTACCATTCTCAGTGCGCTGTACCAGGCTGACTTCACCCCCGGACGACGTTCCAAGGAATCCGGTCACTGGGGAGAGATAAGCAAGTTTACCCCGACCTCCTCCACGCCTAAGGTTCATCTTTTGGTGGGTATGGCACGAGATGGTGCGGTAAGCATTACAACTCATGAAATCCTCAAGGGATGGGTCAAGGCTAGTCACGGGTACCTGGATATTCGCTACCCGGACCCTCGCGTCTCTCCCCTGGTGCACACTAAGCTCTACGCTTGGGCGCAGAACGGTTCCTTCGATATTGCCTACGCTGGCTCAGCTAACCTTTCGACGGACGGCCTGAATATTGGTCGAGACGCTTCGGAATGCCAGCAGGAGAACATTCTTGTGCCGGTGTCGGTGGAGTATGCGGAGAACTATATCGATACACTTTTCGGTGCTTCGCTGAGCTGCACCGACCCTGTGGTTGATGCTCTCTTCACCTTCCCTGAAGCGCCCTCCGACGTCCTGGCGAATAAGTCTCTGCCTCCGATTCCTCCGCTCCCCGAACCTGAGACGGAACGTGAAGAACGGTTGAAGGATTTCTCCTCCATCAAGCTGTACCTGTATAGCCACGCAGGTAAGGGCTCTTCGTACAACTGCGGTTCCGGCATTAACTGGGGTCTGCGAGATATCAGAGCCAATAAGGATGAAGCCTACTTTGCGGTTCCCGCGAACATTGGGCAGTCCAACTTCTTCCCTGTGAAGAACACTCCCATTGTGGTGCACTGCGATGACGGTGAAGACCTCATTATGCGTGTTGCCAGCGGTTCCGACCGCTGCGGTAAGGATATGTCGACCATCCCTAACTCCGAGCTTGGCTCTTATATTCGTATGCGCATGGGCCTCGACGAAGGCACCAAGGTCGGTATTCGCGAACTGCTCGATTACGGTCGAACCTACGTCACCATCACCCGCACCTCCGAGGGCAACTACTACCTGGATTTCTCGCCCGAGACTGCGGAACCTGATGAGTTTGCAATGCAGACCCCCGAGATTGTCAACGAGTTTTCCCACGAGGACGACTAGCACCCCCGGCTAATGCAGCCCCAGATACGACGAAGCCCCTTCGTACTATTTCTAGTACGAGGGGGCTTCGTCATATCAGCCTCGTTCTGTCAGCT
>ENA-OWMB01000930-OWMB01000930.1-metagenome-genome-assembly--contig:-NODE-930-length-10880-cov-4.401016_pt1 | contig 10880 bp, 8 predicted proteins | sample MGYA00245353_ERZ651112 | MGnify/ENA primary metagenome ERZ651112 (study PRJEB26857, sample SAMEA4031773) | metagenome | biome: human; feature: oral; material: saliva | place: Philippines | collected 2014 | study...
ACCCTTTACTATAAAGTTATATCCATCAAATGTTCTTTTAGCAGGGCGGGGCGTGTTCCAGCGTGTGCGTCCTGCCCTGTCCGGACCAGCCCCCGTCACCGTCACCGCCCCCGTTACCGCCCCCGACAGGCCAGCCGCAGGATGCCCAGCGCCACCATGGCGATGAGTGCAGCGATGGCGACGACACCGAAGATGTCGGGCAGGCTCATCTGGCGGGCCGTGAGGTCAGCCACCAGAAAGGAACCGGCAATGCCGCCGAAGCGGCCGATACCCAGCATCCAGGCCACGCCAGTGGCGCGGCCTTCGGTGGGATAGAAGCCTGCAGCCAGCGCCGGCATCGAGGCCTGGGCGGCGTTCATCACCAGGCCGGCCACGAAGACCACGGCCATCAGAACGCCATGGCCACCGATGGCCTGGCCGATGGCCCAGACGGACAGCGCCGTGGCGCCGTAGCCCAGCGCCAGCACGCTGCTGCCGTCGAAGCGGTCCATCAGCCAGCCCAGGGCAATGGCGCCCACGCCGCCCAGCGGGAACAGCGCCGTGATCAGCGATGCGGTGCGCGGATCCATGCCGCTTTCGCGGAACAGCACGGGCATCCAGTTGATGAGGGCATAGAAGACCACCAGCCCCATGAAGTAGGCCAGCCACAGCATCAGCGAGCCCAGCCGGAACGGGCGCGAGAGCACTAGGGCAATGCTGCGGGGCGCCTTCGCCTGGGCACGATCAGGTTCATTCTGGCGGGTCTGCAGGTAGCGCAGTGATTCGGGCAGCCAGATGGCCAGGGCTGGCAGCAGGACCAGCGGAGCGACACCGCCCAGCTGCAGCACGCTGCGCCAGCCCAGTGCCGGAATCATCCAGCCGGCCAGAAAGCCACCCAGCGCCGCCCCCAGGGGAAAGCCGCAGAACATGGCGTTGGTGATGAAGGCGCGCCGTGCCGGGGGGCTGGATTCACTGACCAGCGTGACGGCATTGGGCATGGCCGCCCCCAGTCCCACGCCGGTGATGAAGCGCAGTGCCGTGAGCGTGGTCAGATCCGGCGAGAAGGCCGAGGCCAGACAGGCGGCGCCGAACACCGCCACCGAACCGATAAGCGCCAGGCGCCGTCCCCAGCGATCGGCCAGCGGCCCCGCCATCAGGGCACCGGCAGCCAGGCCGAACAGTGCCGCACTGAGCACGGGGGCCAGGGCCGGCTTGGCCACGCCCCAGTCCTGCATCAGCGAGGGGGCGATGTAGCCGATGGCGGCCGTGTCGAAGCCATCGAACAGAACCACCAGGAAACACATCAGGAAGACGCGCCAGCGGACGGCATCCACCGGCTGGCTGTCGGAAACGTGCTGCGGCCGCGCTGTCGGCCGGATCTTGGAATCGGGCATGTTGAGGATCTTCTGGCGTCGTGTCCGGAGGCCCAGGAGGATTCGGCGGAATCGGGCGCTGTCAGGGCGGGAGGCGGACATCGGCCCCCACTGCCGACCGGTGCCCGGCACGTTCGCCTGCTGGATGGACTGAAACACGCTATGGTAGCGATTCCTTGAAGCTAACATGTCTTTCCGGACCTGTCAGCACAGACCATCATTTGACGGCGGCAAGGTGCTTGCGTAGACTGCAGATGCTTTGGTTCCGCAGGGAAAGTCTGCAAATTCCAGACGTTCCCGGGGTCTGCATCACGCGTCTTTCGGCGTCACGACACGCCATGAGAAAGGCTTCCGTGCAGATCCCACGGAAGTTGCCCGGGTGCTGTCGTCTGCCATCCACTGCACCCCGGCCACATAGGGAATCCAGCCGTCATCCGGACATCAACCCCGGCGCGGCACGAAATGGAACTGCCCCCGCAACTGTAGGCATGGAGCCTGTCCTCTCAGGACCACTGGACCCCGCTTCGGGTCCGGGAAGGCGAGGATCGGCGATGAAGTGCCAGTCAGGAGACCTGCCAAGGCAAGCTGTTGTTCATGGCCGGCGGGGTGTCCGGAGCAGTGAGCGATTCTTCTTGCAGTCGGCGTTCCGGAGCTTTCCCGGCTCCATGCCTTCCTGGCACCGTGCCAAGGATTCCCGGTCATGCGTTCCGGGCCTCCTGTCCATGATGCCCGGTGGATGCACCGCCCTGATGCTTCAGGCAGCGGGATGCCGGACACACTTGCACGGCGCATGGCGGTCGTCACGACAGCCTGCCCCTCGGCAGACACGCAAAAAGGTTCTCGCACCGCGCTTCCCTTCAACGGCCGCAACCGTCAAGACATCGAAGGAGCGAGAACCATGTCGACCCGTCATCACATTGCAGCCGCCTTGCTGGCCCTGGGGCTAGGCAGTCTTTCCCTGGGTGCACACGCCACCCACTATCCGCTGAAGGTGGAGAACTGCGGCTACACGCTGGAATTTTCGAAGGCACCAGGCTCGGCCATCACCGTGGGCCAGGCCGGTACCGAGATGCTGTACGCTCTGGGCCTGGGCAGCAAGGTGGCGGGCACGTCGTTGTGGTTCAACCCGGTCCTGCCGAAGTTCAAGGACATCAATGCCAAGGTGCCGCGCCTGGCCGACAACGACCCCAGCTTCGAGACGGTGGTGGAAAAGCGCCCGGGGCTGGTGGTGTCCCAGTTCGAGTGGCAGATCGGCAAGGAAGGCGTGGTGGCCACGCGCGAGCAGTTTCATGATCTGAAGATCCCCACCTACCTGATGCCGTCGGACTGCGATGGCAAGGACAATCTGGTGGGTGCCGACGGCACGCGTACGAAGCCCTATGACATCGCCGCGCTGTACAAGAGCATTTCGCAACTGGCCGAGATCTTCGACGTGGAGGCTCGCGGCAAGGCCCTGGTGGATGATCTGAAGGCCCGCCAGGCCGCCGCCGTGCAGAAGGTGAAGGCTTCGGGCATCAAGGATCTGTCGGCGGCCGTGTGGTTCTCCAGCGCCGACATGGACGTGGACCCGTACATGGCGGGTCAGAAGGGCGTGGCCGGCTACATGCTGAGGGAACTGGGTCTGCGCAATGTGGTGACCTCGGCCGAAGAGTGGCCGACGGTGGGCTGGGAGACCATCGCCAAGGCCAATCCCACCATTCTGGTGATCGCGCGCATGGACCGTCGACGCTTCCCGGCCGACGACTACGAGAAGAAGCTGGAATTCCTGAAGACTGACTCGGTGACGAAGCACATGGACGCCGTGAAGAACGGCCGCATCGCCATCGTCGATGCCGACGCACTGCAGGCCTCGATCCGCATTGCCGACGGCATGGAGGCGATTGCCGATGCCGTGGTGAAGGCCGGCGCGGCGCACTGAGGTGAGCATGCCCCCTGCCCTGACGCGAGGATGGCTGTGCCGTCTGCTGCTGGCTCTCCTGGCACTGGCGCTGCTGCTGCCGGTGATGCTGCTGTGCATGTGGGCCGGCGAGATCCGCATGCCGGCCGGCACCATCGGTGACGTGCTGGCCAACCACCTGCTGGGTGCCGGCATCGAGGTCGATCCCATCGATGACGGCATTGTCTGGAACTATCGGCTGACCCGTGCCATCGTGGCGGCCTGCTGCGGCGCGGGGCTGGCGGTGTCTGGCGTGGTGCTGCAGACGCTGCTGCGCAATACGCTGGCCGATCCCTACCTGCTGGGCATCTCTGCCGGCGCCTCCACGGGTGCCGTGCTGGTGGCAGTGGCCGGTGTGGGCGGCGGCGTGGTGTCGATGACGGTGGGCGCCTTCGCCGGCGCCGTGACGGCCTTTGCGCTGGTGGCGCTGCTGGCCCAGGCAGCCGGTGGTGGCGGACTGCGCAACAGCGGGCAGATCATCCTGGCGGGCATTGCGGGGTCGCAACTCTTCAATGCACTCACTTCGCTGATCATCACCAAGTCGGGCAGTGCCGAGCAGGCGCGCGGCATCATGTTCTGGCTGCTGGGCAGCCTGAGCGGCGTGCGCTGGCCGGACGTGCCCATCACGACCGTGGTGGCGACGCTGGGGCTGGCGGTCTGCCTGCTGCATGCCCGGGCACTGGATGCCTTCACCTTCGGGGCCGAGGCCGCAGCAGCGCTGGGCATCGGCGTGCGCCGGGTGCAGGCGGTGCTGCTGCTGACGGCAGCACTGGTGACGGCCGTGATGGTGTCGGTGGTGGGTGCCATCGGCTTCGTGGGGCTGGTGATTCCGCACGTGGCGCGGTTGCTGGTGGGCGTTCGCCACCACCGGCTGCTGCCGGCCAGTGCGCTGATCGGTGCCCTCTTCCTGATGCTGGCGGATGTCTGCTCGCGCATCCTGCTGAAGGGCCAGGTACTGCCCATCGGCGTGGTGACGGCACTGGTGGGTGCGCCGGTGTTCGCGATCATCCTGCTGGGACGCAGACAACAGCCATGAAGCGCCGGAGGCAGGAATGATCACGACGCAACAGGAATTTGCCGAGGTGCGCGAGGTACCCGCCCTGGAAATGAACGGCGTGAGCTGGCGCGCAGGACGGCACACGGTGCTGTCGGACGTGTCGCTGGCCGTGAAGCCGGGCGAGCTGCTGGGGTTGATCGGCCCGAACGGGTCGGGGAAATCCAGCGTGCTGCGCATTCTGGCGGGCATTCATGCGCCCACGCAGGGCACCGTTCACCTGCACGGCCACAGCCTGCGCGCCATGGGGCGTCGGCAGGTGGCCCAGCGCCTGGCCATGGTGGCGCAGACGGCCGACACGCTGGATGCGATCACCGCGCGGGATGCCGTGGAGCTGGGCCGCACGCCGTGGCTGTCGGCGCTGCAGAGCTGGTCGGCGCGCGATGACGAGATCGTCTCCGAGGCACTGCGCTGCGTGGGCATGCACGACCGGCAGCAGCGCCTGTGGGGGCAGCTTTCCGGTGGTGAACGCCAGCGCATCCACATTGCACGGGCGCTGGCCCAGCAGCCGCAGATCCTGCTGATGGACGAACCCACCAATCACCTGGACATCCACCAGCAGCTGGCACTGATGGACCTGGTGCAGGCGCTGCCGATCACCAAGGTGATGGCCATTCATGACCTGAATCAGGCGATGCGCTGCGACCGGCTGGCGGTGATGCACCAGGGGCGGCTCCATGCCATCGGCAAGCCGGCGGCGATCCTGCAGGCGCCGCTGCTGAAGGAGATCTTTCAGGTGCGTGCCACCGAGCTGTTCGACCCGACCGACGGGGCGCGGATTCTGCGCTTCGGTGCGCTGGCTCAGGGCGGCATTTCCGAAAAACCCGTTCACTGACCTGCCTGGAGCAGGTCCATCCATCATGATGTCGACTTCATTCCCTCTTTCCCGTCTGGGCGGGCTGGCCCTGTCTGCCACCTTGCTGCTGGCTGCGCTGCCAGCGCAGGCCGAAACCTTCCAGGTGAAGATGCTGAACCGCAACAGCACCGGCCCGATGGTGTACGAACCTGAATTCCTGAAGGTGAAGCCCGGCGACACGGTGAAGTTCCTGGCCACGACCAACGGCCACAATGCCGCCTCCATCGACGGGATGCTGCCGGCGGGCGCCCAGCCCTTCAAGGGCAAGATCAACGAGGAGATCGAGGTGACGTTCACCGAATCCGGGCTGTACGGCGTGAAGTGCCTGCCGCACTATGCCATGGGCATGGTGATGCTGATTCAGGTGGGCGATGCCGATCCGTCCCGGATGCAGGTGCCCGATGCGGTGCCGGCGCGAGCGAAGAAGCGCTTTGCCGAGATCGTGACCCGGGCTCAGGCGTCCCACTGATCGCGCAAAGGGATGTTCATCGGAGCAGCCCAGGCAGACCGCCGCAGGATGCCGGCCTGCGACGACTGCGCAGGCACGGGCGCCCTGCTCATGAGCGAGCTTCTGCGTGACGTTCATTTTGCCGGGCGCTCTTGTCCCCGCTCTTGTCCCGGTAATGCAGGTACTTCATGGCCAGCAGGGCGGCGATGAGCACGGCCGGCACGGCCAGGGCAGCGGTGACGGCAGCCAGGCTCCAGCCGGCATTCAGCATCCAGGCACCGGCAAAGGCCGAGATGACCGCCCCGATGCGGCCGAGACCGTGCATCCAGCCGTTGCCGGTGGCGCGCGCCGGCAGCGGGAAGAAATGGCTGGACAGGGCGTTCATGCCGGTACCGCCTCCATTGAGCCCGGCACCGATGACGAAGGCAACGGCACACATCAGTGCATAGTGGCCACCGACGTAGCCGAGCAGCACCAGGGCAGCGCCTCCCAGCAGGTAGGCGCCGGCCAGCACGTGGTGCGCCTCATGGCGGTCCATCAGCCAACCCAGCATGATGGAGCCCAGCGGTCCGCCCAGCTGGAACATGGCGCTGACGATGGCGGCCTGCTGCAGATCCATGCCGGCGTCCTTCAGCATGGTGGGCAGCCAGCTGCCCAGCAGGTAGACCAGGAACAGGTGCAGGAAATAGATGCTCCACAACATGAGGCTGCCGGCACGGTAGTGGCGGTTGAACACGATCTGCACGGGGCGCTCGTGGCTTTCCACCCGGGGCTGCGCCGGCAGCACGAAGACGGTGTCTGCCGAGGTGCTGCCCGGGGCACAGCGCTCGACGATCCGGCGGATGCGCGCCTGACTGCCCTGGCGATGCACGAGGTAGGTGAGCGATTCGGGCATCAGTACCGCCATGAGCAGCGACAGCACCATGGGCACCACGCCGCCGAAGACGAAGACACTCGGCCAGCCCCAATGCGGCACCAGCCAGGCCGCCAGGAAGCCACCGCCCGCTGCACCGACGGTGAAGCCTGCAAAGACGATGGTGACCAGCAGCGAGCGCCGGGCACGCGGCGCATATTCGGTGGCCAGCGTGGCCGCCATGGGCATGATGCCGCCCATGGCCAGCCCGGCAATGAAACGGTAGGCAATGAAGTGCCACTGGTCCGTGGCAGTGGCCACCAGCAGCGTGAAGAGGCCGAACATCATCACGCCGACGCACAGGACGCGACGCCTGCCGAAGAGATCACCCAGCGGGCCGGCCACCATGGCACCGAGGGTGAGGCCCGCCAGCGCAGCGCTCAGCACCGGCGCAAGGTCGTCATTGTTCCAGTGCCAGGCGGCCTTCAGCGCCGGCCCCACGAAGCCCATGATGACGACATCGAAGCCGTCCATGACCACGACCAGGAAGCACAGTGCGATGATCCACTGCTGGTAGCGGCTGACGCCCCGCCCATCCAGCAACGCACGCACATCCAGCGTGGGAGCACCGGGCGCTTGCCCCGCCGTCAGCGGGACGACATCCGCCGTGCGGATGTCTGATGCGGTGGATGGCGTGGAATGCTGCATCGGATCCTGCATTTCCATGATGACGACGGGACAAAAGACGACGGAATGGTCGATGGTACGGGACGCGACCATTCCCGCCTTGCGACACCCCTGCCATGCCCGGGGTAAGCGCAGTGCCCTGACGAAGGGGCACCGGGCTCGGGAAGAGCCTCAGGCCATCGGGTTGGCCAGTGCACGCAGTTGCCCGAGCGTGGCCACCGGCAGACCGAAGTACGCCAGATACGCGGGAATCTGCTCGTAGAGCATGTCCAGTCCGCCCTGCCCCTGGCAGCCACGCGCCCGCGCAGCGGCCAGAAAGGGGGTGACTTCGGCGCTGAGCACCACTTCCCCCACATAGGCATGCGGCGGGATGCGCTCGACATCGATGGGCAGGGGGTCGCCTGTCTTCATGCCCAGCGGCGTGGCGTTGACCACGATATCGAAGCCGGCCGGGTCGGCGCTGCCGGTGACGACCTCCAGCGCCGGGTAATGCTGCCGCAGCCGCGCGGCCAGCGCCTGCATGACGGGTTCCCGGACATCGAAAAGCGCCAGTCGCGCCACCCCGGCGCCAGCCAGCGACGCGGCAATGGCCGAGCCCACGCCGCCACTGCCCACCACCAGCGCCGAGCAGCCCCGGGCGCTGAAGCCGTTGCGCTGCATGCCGAGCACGAAGCCCTCACCATCGAACATGTCACCTTCCAGGCTGCCGTCCGGCGCGCGTCGCACGGCATTGCAGGCGCCGGCGATGCGGGCGGCGACCGAGACGCGATCGAGCAGCGCCGGCGTGGTGCTCTTGTGCGGCATGGTGATGAGCGCTCCCACGACGTTGCCCGTGTCAAAGAGCGCTCGCAGCAAGGCCGGGTAACTGTCGGGCTGCGAGGCGAAGGGCACGACCACCACGTCCTCACCCACGTGGGCAAACCAGGGGTTGTAGATCATCGGGGACCGAAAGGTCTGGGTGGGATAGCCGATGTGGGCGAGCAGGCGCGTGTTGCCAGTGATCATGCCGCGGTGTTCCGGATGAGGGGTTGCCAGGAGAGATGTGCCGAACGCGAAGGCGCCGAATATGCGGGCTGCATGATGATGAGCATGCGGAATGGGCATGAGGCCATGGGGTGTTGCAGATTGTCCTCAGGAAAAACCATTAACATGTAGCCTCTGCGACAGGCGCCAGGTCTGTCGCGCGACTCGGTCGACCCCGACTGCGCACGACGACAAGGAGTAAAGCATGGGTCTGAACGCTCTCTTTCTGGGATATGGTCGCATGGGCGCAGCCCTGGGCGAGGCCTGGCTGGGTGCCGGGCTGGTGGACGGCATTGATGCGGTGGATCCGATCCGAGCCCAGGATGTGCAGGCCCGCCTGTACCGTCAGGCAGCCGACCTGCCGGACCCCCCCTATGACCTGGTGGTGATGGCCGTGAAGCCGGTGATGGCGCGCGAGGCGCTGAGTGCGCTGCCGGCCAGCCAGCTGCAGAACGCCACGATCATCTCGGTGATGGCCGGTGTGCCGCTTCAGACGCTGCGCGCTTCGCTGCCGCTGGAACGCCCCGTGGTGCGCAGCATGCCCAACACGGCCGTGATGGTGCGCCAGGGCTGCGTGGGGCTGTATGCCGACGAGGACGTGTCGCCGGCGCTGCGTCAGACGATCTCGCGGCTCTTTGATGCCGTGGGGCGTTCGTTCTGGGTGGATGACGAGGCCCAGCTGCACGCCGTCACCGCCATCAGCGGCAGCGGCCCGGCCTACTACCACCTGTTTTCCGAGGCGCTGGCTGACGCCGGCGTGAACCTGGGTCTGCCGCGCGAGCTGGCCAAGCAGCTGGCAGCGCAGACGGCGCTGGGGGCGGCCACGCTGCAGACGCAGTACGACGCCGATTTCGTGGCGCTGCGTCAGGCCGTCACGTCGCCCAACGGCACCACGCATGCCGCCATCGAGGAGTTCGAGCAGGGTCAGGCGCTGCGCCGGCTGGTGGATGTGGCGGCAGCCAAGGCCGGACAGCGTTCGGTGGAACTGTCGGGCGGCTGAGCTTCCCGCCCTGGCCCTCCGGCGGATAAAGGCGCCGAGGGCACATCAGCGGGTCCCTTCAACGGGCCCCGGCCCCCACCTCAGCCGGTGCCCCTCAGCGGCCCCCTTCAGCCGTTCCCTTCAGCAGGCACTGCCGGGGTGACGGCCCGTGCGCATGAACTCGGCCACGTAGTCGTTGGCCGGATGGTCGAGCAGTTCCTGCGGGGTGCCGACCTGAACCAGCTCGCCGGCGTTGAGGATGGCCAGGCGGCTGCCCATCTTCAACGCCTCGTCGATGTCGTGGGTGATGAAGACGATGGTCTTGCCCAGCCGCTGCTGCAAGGCCAGCACGGTGTCCTGCAACCGGATGCGGATGAGCGGATCAAGGGCCGAGAAGGCTTCGTCCATCAGGATGATGTCGGTATCGGCCGTCAGCGCCCGCGCCAGCCCCACGCGCTGGCGCATGCCGCCCGAGAGCTGTTCCGGATAGCTGTCGGCCATGTCGGCCAGCTCCATCTCGCGCAGCCAGTGGTAGGCACGCTCGCGCTGCTCCTTGGCTGACAGGCCCCGCACACGCAGGCCGAAGCAGGTGTTCTGCATCACCGTCAGGTGCGGCAGCAGCCCGAAGTGCTGGAACACCATGCTGACCCGGGCACGCCGGAACTCGCGCAGGCCCCGCGCATCCAGCGCCGTGACATCGGTGTCGCAGGCCTGGATGCAGCCACAGGAGGGCTCGATGAGCCGGTTGATGTGGCGCACCAGCGTGGATTTGCCCGAGCCGGACAGGCCGATGACGCAGAAGATGCCACCTGAGGGAATCTCCAGGCTGATGTGACGCAGCCCGACACGGCAGCCGGTGCGCGCAAAGATCTCGTCGCTGGGCACGTTCTGGCGCAACAGGGCCATGGCCTCCTGCACCTGGCGGGGGCGGTCGCCGTAGATCTTGCTGACATCCTCGAACACGATGCGGGTCATCTGTTCCCCCTCCGTCCGTAGGCCTGGGTGATGCGGTCGATGACGATGGCCAGGATGACGATGGCGGCGCCGGCCTGCACGCCCCGGCCGATGTCCAGCGTCTGGATGGCCTGCAGCACGTTCTCGCCCAGGCCGCGCGCGCCGATCATCGAGGCCACCACGACCATGCCCAGCGACATCATGACGGCCTGGTTGATGCCGGCCAGGATGGCGGGCCGCGCCTGCGGCAGCAGCACCCAGAACAGGAGCTGGGTGCGGGTGCAGCCGAAGGATTCGGCCGACTCGATCATCCGGGCATCAACCTCGCGGATGCCCAGAGCGGTAAGGCGCACCAGCGGAGCCGTGGCGTAGACCACGGTGGCAAACAGCGCCGGAATGCGGCCGATGCCGAAGAGCATCAGCACCGGAATGAGATAGACGAAGCTGGGCATGGTCTGGATGATGTCCAGCACGGGCGAGAGCCACCGATGCAGCCAGCGGCTGCGCGCCATCAGGATGCCCAGCGGGAAGCCGATCACCAGAATGAAGAGGAAGGCCGCAACCAGCAGCGCCAGGGTCTGCAAGAGCGGCGTCCACAGGCCCAGCGCCCCAATGAGGTAGAAGCCGGCCGCACTGAAGGCCGCCGACCCGAGGCTGCCCGTGGCGTGCCAGGCCAGGCCAGCCAGCAGCGCCAGCAGCAGCCACGCCGTCGCCACGATGCCCAGCGACAGCCACGGA
>ENA-OWMB01000936-OWMB01000936.1-metagenome-genome-assembly--contig:-NODE-936-length-10846-cov-8.530164_pt1 | contig 10846 bp, 2 predicted proteins | sample MGYA00245353_ERZ651112 | MGnify/ENA primary metagenome ERZ651112 (study PRJEB26857, sample SAMEA4031773) | metagenome | biome: human; feature: oral; material: saliva | place: Philippines | collected 2014 | study...
CCACGGGAGCCGGATCCGGGTTAGGAGCCGGATCCGGATTCGGCGCCGGATCCGGTACCGCCGAGCCATCCAGGTGTACGGCCTGCTGGGCCGGGTTCAGTCCCCAGTCCCACGCGACCAGGAATGAGGACACGGGGGCCTCGCCTTCGTTACCCTTCTCGGCCCACGCGCGATTCAGGTCCGCGACCGGAACCTCGACGTGGTAGCGGTGCGTTCCGTCGGCCCGAACCTCACCGTCGCCTTCGAGGAGCTGGCGGTAGTACCAGGTGTCCTCCGCATCGGCACGCAGCTCGACGCCGGCCAGCGGCGAGGAGTCGGCAACGTCGAAGGAGAGTGTGCGTGCCTCGCCCTCGCCCGCAACCGCGACGGAAGAGATGACGGGCGCTCGGGTGTCGAGGGTGAAGTCGTAGCTCATCTGCTGAGTGGTGGACGAAGGTCCATCCGTGGCTGCCTCGAGGGTTAGCCGGTAGCGTCCGTCTGGCAGTTCCTTCCCGGCCTCGTCCAGCCCGTCGAAGATGGGATCATCGCCAGTGAACTCGCCCGGCTTCGTGTACCCGGTTTCCAGGTCGTAGAGGGACTTGCGCACCCGGCTCAGCGTGTACGAGCGAACGGCGTCCCCGGCCTCGTTCGTGTAGGTGGCGCTCATCTGTGGGACGGCGCGCAGCATGCCTGTGCGCGGAGCGATGGTGTGAGGGGCTCCGGGGGCCTGCGACCGCGAGGCGATGAGCCGGGTCGGATCGACTGTGACGACCGCGTTGTAGTCCTGCTTGTCGGCCAGCGGGTTCAGGCCGCCCAGCGGGATTTCGGTCTCGGTGTCCATCAGCGCGGAGCGGTAGACGTGCGCGGGATGCGTTTCCTCGTCGGACCACTTCTCGTCAAAGATCGCGGGCGCGCCCCACGAGCCGTAGAAGCCTACGTAGGGAACGGTCAGGTCGGGTGCCCCGTCGATGCTCGTGAAGGTGACAGCGCCGTCGATGAATGTCCCCTTGGGGGCGTTTTTGGCGGCGTACGAGGCGAACTCGGCTTCGGGGGTCACGGTGACGGTGACGGTGGCGCTGGAGGACGCGGGAACGGTCACGGAGTCGGAGGAGAAGGTCAGGGAAATACCTTGCCCCGCCCAGTTCTGCGAGTGCTCCAGGAACACGCCTTCTTCGACGACCTCGGACAAGGCCTGCCCACCGAGTGTGTATGTGCGCGCCTCGGGCGCGAGGTTCGTCAGCTGCACCTGGAAGGTCCAGCCCTTCGTGCCGTCGCCCAGGTCGGCTTTAGGTCGCGAGGGGTCGGAGGCCCCGATCACGGTCGGGTACACTGACGAGGTCGTGGCCGCGACCGCGTCAACCTGTCCTGCGCCGACCTTGCGCGGGGAGTAGAAGGTGCCATCACCCAGCTCAACGTCGATGAGCGGGTGGGCGGTTCCCATGAGGAAGTTCGTGACGACCGCATTCTTCTGCGCAGCGTCCATGCCGCCAAAGAGCGGGTCGGAGGCGATGCGCTCGCGCACGAGGGCGCTGATGCCCGCGACGTGCGGGGAGGCCATGGAAGTGCCCGACGAGCTCGCGTACTCACCGTTCAAGATCGCCGAGGTGATGTTGCCGCCGGGGGCCGCGACCTCGGGCTTGAGGCGCAGGTCGGGGGTGACACACCATGCGGAGAATTCGGAGGCGGTCGGGTTACTCGAGGACAGGACGATGCCGGAGTGGGTGACGGTCAGGTAGACGTCTTCTCCCTCGGCGTCGCGTATCGCGTCATGGATCGCGTCGCTGTCCTTCTTCGTGATGGTCACCGTCGGCATCTCGCGGGTGGACTCCAGAATGGCCTGGTACGGCGCATCCGCCTCATCGGTGTCGGCGATGATGAGGGCGGCGGGCGGCGGAGTGGCCTGCGTCAGGTAGCTGGCCTTGAGGTCGTCGGTCATCGGGATGTCGAGACGGGTATCCATGCCACCCTTGTCCTCGAGGACGATGGCGTCCGACAGGTCGTAGCGGTTCGTGCTCCAGTAGCGTTGCACCTCATCACTGCCTCCGGAGTGCTCATACACGATCCGGTAGGTCTTTTCGGGGATGTCGCGCAGGCTGGGCACCGGGTCGCCCTTGCCGTCGATGGCGATCCCGTAGGGGATCTTACGGTCGCCGAGCAGGACGTAGGGCGAGGTGTCCTGCGCGTCGACCGAGGCGACCGCCAGGGTGGATCGATAGGAGGCCGGCTCGCCAAGAGTGCCCGTGTCGGGGTCGGAGGCAAAGGGCTTGTTCTGTCCAGAGTTGTTGCCGTACGCGGTGGAGAAGGCGTTGCCGGACGCGGCGTTGACGGTGATGCCCGCGTCCACGAGCGCCTTATAAACGTCGGCGAAGATGGTCCCGGCCTCGCTGCTCATGCCGGAGTCGTCGCCCAGCGAGATGTTGATGACGTCGGGCTTGATGACCAGGGCGTCGTCGAGGGCGGCGAGCATGGCGGCGTCGGACATGACGCCGTCGGCATCCTGGATGACCTTGGCGACGATGATCTGCGCGTTCGGGGCGCTGCCGCGAACCTCGCCGCCGTTTGCGGCTGCGATGGCGGTGACGTGCGTGCCGTGGTTCAGGTCTTTTTCGGAGGCAGGTACGACGTCGGCGTCGTTGTCGGCGTAGTCGTAGGCGAAGGGGATTTTGTCGCTGACCCACGTGCCCCCTGTGGCGTGGGGCAGGCTCGGCGCGAGTGCGGTGACGTCCGCCTGCGTCATGCGCAGGGAGGCGGCATCGAGCGCACCGGAGAAGGCGGGGTGGCTCGTGTCGAGGCCAGAGTCGATGACTTCGATGACCTGGTGGTCGCCTTTTTGGGCGGCCTGGTTGGCGCGGGTCATTTCGAGCGCGGACGCGTTCTTCAGGACAGGCGCACCAGCGGGGGCGGCATCGTTCTCGGCCATGGGCGTGACGCTGCGCGCAACGGCGGCGGTCTTGACGCCCTCCGTGCGTTGGATAGGGGCGAGCGCGGACGCGGGGGCCTCGATCGCGAAGCCCTGGAGCGCGTGGGTGTACTCACGCAGCGTCGTGACGCTCGCGGAGGGGACGGCTTCGGCGACGGAGGCGGCGATCCGCTCCCGTGTCTGCGCGCGTTCAGCCCCGGCCTCGAGTTGGACGATGATCGTGGTTGGCTCGTCACTCGACGAGGCCGGGGCGGGGTTCGCGGGCTGCTCCACGCTGGGAGGGGTGGGGCCGGAGCGTGGAGGCGCTCCCCCGTCAGCTGCGAACGCAGCCGGAACGGCGAGTGTTGTCACGCCAAGGGTGCCGGCGACCACCAGGGCGAGTGCCGACGTTCTGCGGTTGGTCATCTGAGTCTCACTTCGTTAACGACTGTGTTTGACATTCCTGGCGCTGAGAGCGCCTCCACAATTATGGGGAGCTTTCCCCACCTGCGCAGTATGCGTTGTCGGTAACCGCGACACGGTTTGTCGCATTCCTGTCGTCCTTCCGTGCCAAGCGCCGACCCACGAGCGCGTGCAGATACGCCGAGGGGCCGACCCGGTGGTCGGCCCCTCGGCATATCCCATCAACACAGTGCGAGTTCTCTCAGATAACTCCTCAAACGTAGCTCGTCGGCGTTACTCGGACCCGTGTGGCCCGCACAACATTGCCTTGTGGTGGCACCCACTGTAGGCATCGAGTCTGGGGAGACAACCGGAGCATCCTGTGAAAACGCTGGGATTATGCATCGGATCCTAGTGAATCCACTTGCCACTGTCGGAGAACTGGTACCAGGTCCACCCGATCTGGATCCAGCCGGTGGCCATCGCACCGCTGGGGCGCAGGTAGTACCACCCGTCATCACCGCGCAGCCAGCCTGTGGTCATGCGTCCGGTGTTGACGCTCAGGTGGTACCAGGTTCCACCGTCCTTCAGCCAGCCCTTGGCCATCGCACCGCTTCCCGGCGTCAGGTAGTACCAGCCTCCCTCGACATTCACCCAGCCGGTCTGCATGGCACCGGAAGAGTCGTGGTAGCGCCATGCACCCTCGTCGTAGATCCACCCCGTGCGCATGAAGCCATCCGAGCCGAATCGGTAGATCTTGCCGTCGATCATGACGGTTTGGCTCTTGACATACGTACCGTTCGGATAGACGTAGCGCCAGCCGAAGAGCGTGCGGCTCCATTCTCCCGTCACGCGCGCGGGCGAGAGTTGAGCTTCCGTCGTCTGCTCGGCGCTCACATGCGTGACGTCGCGCGTCTGAACGCGCAAGGACGGCGCGCTTTCGGTGGGCGTCCACGAGAATGCCAGGGTTGAGGCGTTCCCGTCGCCCGCGTTCATCGCCGTCCAGTCCTGGACGAGGGTCTCAGTCCCGTCCGCGCCGACCTGGGTGACGCGCAGCTCGCGGCCCTCGGGCACGCCACCGTTCACGGTGGCGGTGACACTCACCGACGCGTCCTTCCACGCGAGCGCGCCCCCGGCCTCGTCATTGGTAGCGTCGATGCCTTTCAGCGTGAGCTGTGCGGGGGTGTAGACGTGCAGGTGGGACAGGTCGATGCCTTCCTTGACGAGTTCGGCCTTGGCGACCTCCCATGCGGGCGATCCTTCGGCCGCTGCCACGTAGACCTGTGCGTCGGTCTTATAGCCAGGCGAGGAGAAGGGGTCGAGTTGGAAGGAGGTAATGGTCGAGGGCAGGACGATGACCTTGGGACCCTTGCTGCGCACGTCCACCTTCGTCATACCTTCACCGAAGAAAGCGCTCTCGATGCGGCCGTTGGAGGGTTCTCCGTCGGTGTAGTATTTGCCATTTACGCCGCCACGCACGATGAGGTGGCGAGGTGCCAGGTTCTCGCGCGTGGGCATGAAGAGTTCACGCACCTTCGATCCGAGGATGACGGTATCTAGGCCGGTGTTCTGGATGCCGCGAACGACTTCAAGCGACTCGGGGAAGGTCATGTCTACCAGGTTGGTGCACCCGTTGAAGGCCGAGTAGCCGATGGTCGTCAGCCCCTCGGGCAGGATGACCCGGGTAAGCGAGCTGGCCCTGTCGAATGCTTGGATACCGATCTCAGTGGTCCCGGCGGGCACCTCGTACTCGTTGCCAGCTCGGGACGCCGGGTACAGGATCAGGCTGGCCCCGTCCTTGGTGTAGAGGACGCCATCTACCTCAGAGAACGAGGCATTGGCTGGGTTCACGGTCACGGTTGCCAAGGCGGTGTCGCCGCTGAGAGCACCGGAGCCAATGGATGACAGGCCCGCTCCCAGGTGCAGCTGTGTGAGGGAGGTGTTGCTCGCAAGAGACCACTGTCCAATGGACGTGACGCTATCGGGCAGCGTCAGAGAGGTCAGGGCGGTCCCCATCAGGGAACTCCCGTCGAGCATCGTGAGCCTGCCAAGGTCCGGTCGCAGGTTCACACTGGCCAGGCTGCGAGCGTATATGAAGGCACCGTCGGGCAGGGACGTGGCACCTCCAATATCGACGCTCGTCAGTTTCTCCGCGTACGCGAATGCCCAATACCCCGCGCTCTCGAAGCCGTCGGGCAGTGTCAGCGAGGTCAGGTGTGAATGTGTGAATGCCTGCGAGCCGATCGTCCGCAACGTAGAAGGCATCGTCACGGTAGCAACCTGTGCGTTCTCGAAAGCGGATTGTTCGATGGTAGTCGTCCCCTCAAGGACGGCGTAGCTCCCTCCAGGGTTCTTGGCCGTCGGGTATGCGATGAGACTCGAGTGGTCCTTCGTGTACAAAACGCCCTCGTCACTGGTGTAGTTCGCGTTGTCCGGATCCACGTCGATGGTCGTCAGACTCGGCGTGTACTGGAAGTCCCCGACCAGGAGACCCGGGCCGATATTGGGTCCCAGGTGGAGCGTCTTCAGGCCCGCCATGCCATCGAAGGCACCGACGACCGTCTGCACAGAGCGAGGCAGCGTCAGCGTCTCGATAGGGGTGTTGGAGAACGCTTCGTCGTAGATTGCTGTGAGCTGGGAGGGGTGGGCCGAGTCATCCTGGAAGGTAATTTCCTGCAGGTTGGTGCCTTTGAAGGCTTCGTAGTCGATGGTGCGCACACTGGCGGGCACCCACACCTTGGTCAGCTGGGACGGGAAAGCACCGGAAGAGATGCCCGTGACTCCCTCGGGGATTTCAACGTCCTGACTCTTTCCCTGGTACTGGACGAGGACACCGTCATCGTCCGTGATGAAGTCGCCGCGAGGATCGGGCTGGACCGTCACGGGCACAGTCACAGTCTTAGTCACCCCTGCCTCGCTCGTGACGGTCGCGCTCAGTGTGCCGGTTCCCGCCTGCTCAGCACCCTGAAAGTCGATCGACGATGCATCGTCGCGGCTATAGAACTGCCCAAGAGTGGAGGGGTCCATGCTCCAGGTGACTGCGCTTCCCTGGAGGGAGGGGGCGAGGAGCGCGTGCAGGTAGACCTGATGGTTGAAGATGGCTGACACCTCGGGAACGGACAGCTCCATGCCCACGTCCTCGGGGACCTCACGGACCTGAACCGTGGACGTGGAGGTCAGGCTCGAATTATCCTTGTCGATCACGGTGATCGTCGCCTCACCGACACCGACCGCGCTGACGTGTCCTTCCTGGTCAACGGTGAGAACCGACTCATCCGACGACGTCCAGACGATGATGCCGGGGTCGAAGTTTCCCGAATCGTAGGAGGCGTCGAAGATGACGTTCTGGCCCAGTGCCAGGGCGGTAGCAGTCGGCCACACGTCCAGCCTCGTCGTCGGCACACCGATGCTGGGTGCTTCAGCTGTTGCGGGCTGGAGAGTTCCGGTCACACCGATGCCCGCGGCGGTGGCCGCAGGCACGCTCAGCGCGGTCAGGGCCAGGACGCCGGTCGTTGCCAGCGCGACCGCTGAAAATGTTCGATGGGACATGTACACCTCGCTTGGTTGAGAACTAGTGGAGGGGAACGCCCACTGCTATGTGGCGTAATCCGTGTTCAAGCCTAGTATGTTGACCCCTTGACAGATGCTCTTTTTGCCATATTTTCTCAGCATATGTCAAACATGTGACACGTTAGGTTATAGGTTATTTTGCCCAACTGTTCAGAATGCACATACGCACGACTGAACTCACGAGAAAACACCACTCGATACACGTGAAACACTGTGGAACATCGGATGAAAGTAACGCGAGGGCGCAGCCAACCACTCGGTCGACCACGCCCTCGCGCTAGGTCACTCGACTACTCGACCCACTGACCTGAGTCAGCAAACCGATACCAGGCCCATCCGTCGCTCACCCAGCCGGTGGACATCGCTCCGCTGCCGGGCGTCAAGTAGTACCACGAGCCGCCACTGCGAATCCAGCCGGTGGCCTGCACGCCCGAACGCAGGTGGTAGTATCAGACACCATTGTCACGAACCCAGCCGACGCGCATATAGCCGGCCGCATCGAAGCGGTAAACCCGACCACCAATAGTCACAGCTGTACCGACCGGATAGGAGCCGTCGGCGTAGCGATACCACCAGCCACGAGCACCCCAGACCCACTCCCCCGTCTGCCGTTGAGGGATCGACGTCTGGCTCGGTGCGGGAGCAGGCGGCTGACTCGGGGCGGGACCCGGCGTCTGGCTCGGGGCGGGAGCGGGCGTCTGGCTCGGGGCGGGACCCGGCGCCTGACTCGGCGCGGGAGCGGGCTTGGGATCATCGTCGGTGATCGGCGAGGGCTTGGCCCCGGCGTGATCTGGGTCCTCCACCGGCGCAGGAGTGGGATCGTCGTTCGGATCGGGCAGGGGCAGCGGGGGCAGGACACGGTTCACGGTCACACTCACTGTGGCCGACTGTTGAATACCTGATGCGTCGCGGACGTCGACGCGCAGCTCACTGTCAGTCAGAGACGGCGTGAACGTGTAGGTGAGCGTCGATGCTTCCCCTTCCGCCGTGTCCGTCATGGCAGTCCAGTCCTGAAGGAGCGTCTCGGTTGTGTTCGCTCCGACCCGCACGACGCGGGCTTCGCGCCCCGTCGCCACGCCGCCGCCTGCTGTTATCTCCACCGTCGCGGGCACCCCCGGGGACACCGTGAGCGCGTACCCATCCCCAGCCTCGGCGATGCCGGTGCCAGACACGCCCAGAGTCGGGGCCTCGTACACCGACAAGCGCGAGGCGTCGTAGCCCGCGCTCTCCATCGCGGCCGTCGCGATAGTCCACGCGGAGGTCCCCTCGGCGGAGGCCACGTAGATGCTCGTGTCCGCTTTGAGTTCAGGGGCCATTCCCTCGGCGAGGGTGACCTGCGTGGCGGTGGCGGGAAGCACCAGGACGCGCGGCATCTCGCCCCAGAAGGTGAAGCTGGTCATCCCTTCTCCGAAGAAGGCGCTCTCGGGGCGTCCGCCCTCCGATGTTCCTTCACTGTAGAAGGTGCCGTCGATGCCTCCGCGCACGATGAGGTGACGGACGCTGCGGGCACCTCGCGGGGTAAGCGACAGGTCGCGCACCTGTGCCCCCAGTTCAATGGTGTCCAGGCCGGTGCCTGTCAGCCCTCGGGCGACCTCGACGGAAGCCGGGATCACCATGTCGACGAGGTTCGCGCAGCCGTCGAAGGCCTCGTCGCCGATAGCGGTCAGCCCCTCGGGCAGGACGATGCGCCGCAGCGACGTGGCATTCTCGAAGGCTCCGGCCCCGACCACCGTCGTTCCCGCGGCCACGGTCACCTCGCTGCCGGAGTTCGCGGGCGCATAGCGGACCAGGGTCCGCACGGACGAGTCGTTGTGGTAGAGCGCGCCGTTATCGACAACGAACGAGGCGTTGGCGGGGCTGACGCTGAGGGTGGCGAGGTTGTCGTTCTCTCCCAGGGCGTAGTCGCCGAGGAAGTTCAGGGATGCGCCGACATGGAACGAGGTCAGGGCTGGGTTCTTCGAGAAGGCCTCCTCGGCGATGGTTGACACAGTGTCCGGTATAGTGATTGTCGTCGCTGAAATACCGACGAATGCCCCCTCACCGATGGAGGTCAGACGACCCAGGTCGGGCCGGAAGGCAACCTCGCTGAGCGCGGCATCGTAGCGGAAAGCATTGGCGGACACGCCCGTGGCCCCACCCAGGTCGACGGAGACGAGCGCGGGCATCTGCCAGAACGCCGAGGCCCCCATGGTCTCGAAGCCGTTGGGAAGCGTGAGGGTTGTGAGGGCTGCTCCCTCGAAAGACTGATCACCGACGCGACGCAGGGTGTCGGGGAACGTCACAGACTCATTCTGCGCTCCCAGGAAGGCGAGGTCGTCAATATCCGTCGTCCCACTCGCGACCGTGTAGGCCCCTCCCGCGTTCTTGGCCGCCGGGTAGGCGATCAGGTGCGTGTGATCGCGCGTATACAACACACCGTCGAGGCTCTCGTAGTTGGGGTTGCCAGCGTCGACCTGTATGCGCGCGAGTTCGGGGGTGTTCGCGAAGGAGCCGACGAGCTGGTCCGCAGCGACCTCCGGCCCCAGGTGGACAGAGGCCAGCTTGCTCATGTCGGCGAAGGCATCGCCGTTGATGGTGACGAGGGAGCGCGGCAGAGTGAGCGTCTGGACGTTGGTGTTGGAGAAGACGCGGCTGCCCAGCTCTGCGAGTTCGGAGGGAGCGGCCTCATCATCCTGGAAGATAATCTCCTCCAGGCCGGTTCCGTAGAAGGCTTCGTTGTCGATGCGGCGGACGCTCGCGGGGATACGGACCGTACGCAGGGTCGTGTCGGAGAAAGCGCGCGAATCGATTGCGCTCACGCCCGCAGGGATGTCTACTTCGGCGTCAGCTCCCCGGTACGCAATGAGAACACCGCTGTCGTCCACGACGAACTCGCCCGTATCGTCTGCTAGGACATCGACTGTCACGGTGACGGTCTTGACAACGCCCGCGGGGGTCGTCACGGTCACGGTCAGCGTGCCGACGCCCGCCTGCATCGAAGGAGTGAAGATGGCCGTGGACTCCCCCTCGTCGGGAGCAATGGAACCCAGCGATGCGGAGCTAAGCGCCCACTCGACGCGGCTGCCCCGCAGAGAGGGAGCCAGGAGCGCGTTGAGGAACAGGGGTTTGCCGACGGTGGACACCATCGACGAGACAGACAGCTCAATTCCGGCCTCCTCGGAGACAGCGTGGATCCGAACGGGAACGGCCGCGACGTCAGTTGGCTCGGCGCGTCGCTTCACACTAATCGTGGCCTCACCCTCACCGATGGCCGTCACGAGGCCTTTGTCGCTAACGGCGAGGATCGAGGTATCCGACGACGTCCACGTGAGTTCGGAGTGATCAACTGGTGACGCGTCAGACAGCGCCTCAAACATGACGGCTTGTCCGGGAACGAGCGCGGTACTTCCCGGCCACAATCGCATATGTTGCGTCGGGACATCCCGGATCGGGCCAGCAACTGCTAAGGCCTGCACGTTGCCCTGCTCGGCGGCCATGGCCGTATCCGCCGCGAGCGCGGTGGGGGCGCTCAGCGCGCCGACGGCAAGAGCACCGACCAGCGCAAACGACAGCGCTACGTGAGTTCGATGGGACACTATTTCTCCCTGTATTGACAAGCATGTGTGGGGCTACTGTGTCGAATGACGACACCGCAGTCTGTCAGACATGATCCCAGGAAGTATTAGCACGTACCTGCTGGAAGATATCTTCGCACTGCCGTCATGTTGCTCAACGCCACCTTTCTAATCGATCATTACCTGCAATAACAATGAAAAACGCGGAACTGTTGACTGTCACACTTACCCCGTCTCCTGCCGACAAAATGGGCCCGCGCCTCCCGATAATCTGACCGGGAGGCGCGGGCGCAGGGCGTCAGCGATTCAGCTCAGGCACCTAGCTGATCAACTGACCGTTATCGGCGAAGTGGTACCAGGTACCCCAAATCTTCAGCCAGCCCGTCGCCATCGCACCACTGCCAGGCTGCAGGTAGTACCAGTAACCACCCTCCTTCAGCCA
>ENA-OWMB01000950-OWMB01000950.1-metagenome-genome-assembly--contig:-NODE-950-length-10749-cov-4.757995_pt1 | contig 10749 bp, 7 predicted proteins | sample MGYA00245353_ERZ651112 | MGnify/ENA primary metagenome ERZ651112 (study PRJEB26857, sample SAMEA4031773) | metagenome | biome: human; feature: oral; material: saliva | place: Philippines | collected 2014 | study...
AACGAAGCATATCTAAGAGCTTAGAAGACATCTCTGTCACCGCTGCGATACGGAAGGTGACATCAGGCAAGGCTTCTACGATTGCTTCCACTTGCTCAATCTGATCTGAATTAGTCAAGATTAAGGCATCTCGTCTTAGGAAATTATCGCGTTTGAACTGGTAATGGTAACCCAAGTGCACAAACTGATCATGGTATTTCTCGTCAGTCAACTCTAAAGCGCGCTCATAAGTCGCCTTGTTTGGAATGATAATCTTCTTAGTACGCACATCATCGCTTTCCAAAATCAACTGCATATTGCCTGGAATGGCATCATAGAGAGGTTCCTGCCAAACCAGGATATCTGAGCCAGATTTATCTGGATGATGGAAGGAAACCAAGAAAGGAGTCGCTAAGGTATTAAAGATAAGCTGACTTGTATCTATTTCCAAATCTTGCAAAAAGAAGGTGATAAATTCAACCTTATTTGCAAAGTAACACATGGATTGACCAGGCAAAGTCAATAAGATATCACCCGTCACATGGTTTTCAAGTAACACCTCCTGGCCATTGACATCTTGGTAAACCGTCATAATCGGCTCACTATCAGCACTATAGGTCGTTGTAGCAAAGCAGGCTCCGAAGCGATTATAATGGTCAACCTGACGTACTCGACCTTCTAGGTCTTTCCAGTCTACCTGTTTAACCAAGCGAGCCTGCATTCCAGCAGCATAATGAATGACAGCTCTCTCCTCTGTCCTATCTTCAATACGAGCAGACTGATTATTTCCTGAAATTTCCCAAAAAGCTGGAACAGGAACTTGGTTAAAATAAAGAGGTTTTCCCTTTTCATATCCTAGATAATAAGTAAAAGGAGATACCAGACCATCAGGCAGAAAACCATCTGCATCGATGACCACTCCAAGTTGAGAAAGACCAGTAGCGACTAGACTTTCATGTAAATCTCGACTTTCCTGACTATAACGATCATAAAGTTCAATCATGGAGCACCTCCTCTACTGTTTTCTTCCACTTTTCTAAAATTTCTTCGGTTAAGAAGCCTTCTGCAATTTGGTAAGAATGGGCACGCATAGCTTCCAAACGATTTTCTTGATACAATTGACAAATCTTAGCTGCATAAGCTTGCTTGGTTTGGTCTTCTACATGATCAGATGAACTTGGAATCAAATAACCATTTTGCCCATCTTCTATAAAAGTCTGGTTGCCATAAGGCACATCAAAACCGATTAAGGGTAGGCCTGAGCCAATAGCTTCCATCAAGGTCAAACCAAATCCTTCGCTGGTAGAAGCAGTCAAGTAGACCTCATACTGACTATAAATCTGCGAAAGTTCGGCATGTCCCTTGAGTTGGATATAATCCTCAGCCTGATGAGTTGCAATAATGTCTCTAAGCAGAGAATCTTCTCCACCACTTCCATAAATATCAAAGGTTAATTCAGGGATTTCCTTACGAGCCTCAATGACTGCTTTGACCAACCAGTCAATGTGTTTTTCTTTGGCAAGACGTGAAGCGGTAATCAATGAAAATGGCTTACGTCCTTGACTTGACTCGGTCAAGGAATCAATACTTCCTACAGGAATGGTAACAACCTTTGGTTGGTGCTGCGTGTACTTGGCAAATTGCTCTTGTAGAACTTCATTTTGTCTATCAGTTGATACAATAAAGAAGTCAACCTTATCTGCATTGGTAAACTGATAGTCATAATAGTTGTTCCAAAGGATATAGTCCTCATTTGTAGCATTTTCACTATAATGCTCCGCATGAACAACTACCGCTAAATGCGCTGCCTGTGCTTCCTCAAAAACAACCTGTCCAATGCCTGTCTCCCTATCGAGAATGACCAAATCAGACTTGTTCAAATTCAAGGATTTCATAAAGGCACGCATAAAGGCTTGCTTTCCATAGAAAATCTTATCCTTGAAACGATAAACTTCTTCCTTCCCTTGATTCATCAAGATATCATAGGCCGGAGTCCCGTCTTCATTGTAAAAAGTTCGTTGGTATAGGACTGCAACATTGTCCTTGGGAGCAAAGTATTCGCTACAATAACGCGTATAAGAAAAGTAATCCTTACGAATCAGTTTTCCTTTAAAGACATACTCTGCGTATTGAACCAAGTCCTTGTTCTCATCCACCAAATAACAGGTGACAAACTTATCTTGATCAGAAAAGAAGACACGCAAAACCTTGCCATTTTTTTCTCTGTGACTTTCTTCACCACCGAAATAAGCCAAAACATCATCCACTGTCACGCTAGTCGGTGCAATCTTAATGTCTGTAAAATGATTATAAAGCCAGATTACTTGATCATCATCAAAACCAATATTGGCTGTTAAGTGCTGAATGTTATCGGCTAAAATCATATCTGTAAAGATAAACTTAGAAGGAAAATTTAATTTCCGAAAAACACCAGCACGATAGGCTTGGGCGTATTCAACACCGCTACTAGCCCATCCAAGTCCTAAATTTATATTGTATATTGTCATATTTTCCTCTTTTTATGGGAAATGAGTCATAATCTCACCCTTAGGAGTGACTTCAACTAAGCCCATCAGGAGATTACGCACCATATCCGCACGGATTTGTTCTTTCATGGTTTCAAAGCCTGCATAGGCCTCTTGATAGTACTCTACAATTGGATTTTTCTGACTAGCAGACTGGCCACCGATAGCCATTGTTAATTGCTGAAGATAATCTACCTGCTCAACCCAATTGTCATCAATGGCTTTAAGTAGTGAGAGGCGTAAAAACTGTTCATACAAGCCATGTTGCTCAAGCAATTCTTTCTTTTCAGAAAGTTCTTTATCAATCACCTGCTTCATAAAGCTACGAACTGCAGTCTTGTCAGTCACATCTATATGATCTGGAACCTCTTTAATGTGAAAACTAATATTGGTCACAAGAAAATGGAAGAGTAACTCTCGGCTTTCATAATTTGAAGAGGTCACTTGATCTATATAACTAGCAATGATTTCCTCTACAACATCCTCTAAGTCACGAGAACCATCTATTAGACGATTACGCTCCTTATAAATCATATCCCGTTGAATATTCATACTTTCAGCATATTCTAGAGTCTGACGACGCGCCGAACGTCCAGCACTATCACTGGCATGTTGAGCCTTTTCGACTAGCCTTCGGTATTTACGACCTTTCAGTACTTCTGGTTGAGTCATATCTTGAACCTGATAGTCTTTGTACTTTTTATGAACCCAAGATGGACCAAATTTCTTGATAACATCGTCCTCCAAGGATACAAAAAACTTACTCATCCCGGGATCTCCTTGGCGACCAGAACGACCACGAATTTGCAGGTCAATTCGTTGACTTTCCATCCGCTCCGTTCCAATAACAATCAAGCCACCAAGTTCTGCAACTCCCTTACCAAGCTTAATATCCGTACCACGCCCTGCCATAGAGGTAGCCACTGTCACAGCCCCCATCTGACCTGACTCAGAGATAATCTGGGCCTCACGCGCTGCATTATTAGCATTTAGGACATTATGAGCAATTCCCTCTCGGAGCAAGAGTGACGAATAAAGCTGAGACATTTCAACCGAGCCAACAAAAACGAGTAAGGGATTCCCCTTGGCATGATATTCTTTGATGTACTCCAAGGACGCATACACTTTTTCAGGTAAAGTGACGTAGAGATTATCTGGATAGTCAATCCGTTGTCTAGGACGATTGGTTGGAATGCGCACTACCGACATATTGTAGGTTTCAATAAACTCTTTTTCTGCGACCTTACCTGTCCCTGTCATACCAGATATCTTATTGAACATTTTAAAAAGACTCTGATAGGTGACAGAAGCCATGGCCCTCGTTTCTGGAGATAATTTGACATGTTCCTTGGCTTCAATAGCCTGATGGAGACCTCCCTGTAGTTTAGTCATCTCCATTAGACGACCTGTTCCCTTATCTACCAGTACCATTTCATCCCCACGAATGACATAGTCTTTATCTTTGGTAAAGAGTTTATGGGCTCGAATCGCATACACTAAATGGCGAGCAAAAACCGCATGTTCTTCCTTGTAAAAATGATCTATTCCTAGGAAGCTTTCAGCAGCTTTAGCTCCCTTGGTAGTGAGCCAGATTTCATCCTTCTCCTCTTTAAAGATATAGTCCTCTCCTTCTACCAAAGTCGTTACCAACGTATCAATAATACCATAATGATTAGACTGAACCCGCGGGGCTCCTGCAATGATAAGAGGTGTCTGAGCGCTATCCAACAAGATATCATCAATCTCATCAATAATGACATAATCAAAAGGACGCAAAAATTTTCCTTCCTCATTTGAGGCCAGATTATCATTTAAATAATCAAAACCTAAATTGCTATTAGTTGTATAGATGATGTCTGATGCATAAATTCTTTTTTTCTCTTCTGACGTCAATTCCTCTTTTGGATCATCTGTAAAAGGTATCCCAATTGTCAAGCCTAAGAAACGGTAAACTTGTCCCATCTCCTCGGCATCGCGTTTAGCTAGATAGTCATTGGTGGTAATCAGCATGGTTCCTTTTCCTGTCAAGGCATTGAGATAAATAGGCATAGTAGCTGTCAAGGTTTTTCCCTCACCTGTATTCATCTCAGCGACATTTCCCTGATGGATAACAATCCCACCCATAACTTGGACATCATAGGGGAACATACCCAATACGCGTTTATCCACTTCACGAACAACTGCAAAAGCTTCCACTAGAAGATCATCTACCGTCTCTCCTTTAGCAAGACGTTGACGAAACTCCACTGTTTTTGCCGCTAATTCTTGGTCTGATAGAGAGGACATCTTTCCTTTAAGAGCATTAATCTTTTTTAAAATTCTCTTAACTTTCCGAAGTTGGATTTTTTGATAAAAACCTTTAAACACGATTTAACTCCTTAATTGAAAAAGAATAGAAATCTAAGGATTCAAAACCAGCACTTAGAAGAGAGACTTGGTAGGTATAGCTACCATCAGGATAGGTAAAATCAAAGATTTTCATTTTTTCAATTTTCTCTTCAATCACATCCCCATATCTATCAAAAAAGGCAATCTTTGTATAGACTCCATTGGTAGGATGACATTCATAATTCATACATAATTGATAATCCTGTTTTTTCTTCAGCAAAGGGAGACTGGGCTGAGTTCTAAAAGCTTGATAATTCACACTGGAAAACCATGTTTTTAAGATTTCTCCTGATGGCACCAAGGGATTATATAGACTAATATGTTTATCTTCGTGATAGGTCACCTTACTACCATGCATAAATGTCTCCCCAACTTCTCCCCACTCTATTCCTTGTCTTTGTTTGATAATCATTCATCACCTCTCCCAAAATCTGCTTCTAAGACCATACGATAAAAGTGCAAAAACCAAACCACATTGGTATTTGTATCATCATTATGTCGTCCCGCTGTTCCTTTGGAAAGTATTTTCGCTCCTGTATGACATAAGTGATCAACTAGTTGTTCATAAGCATGACTATCCATATCTTCATCCTTCATATAGGAAAGACCAAAAGTTGTCTGTGTAAAATCTGCCTTTTTAAAAGCATTCCAAAAACGTTGATCCAAATCTTCCATATGTTGGAAACTAACTCCACCAGTCTGATGTCTCAGAACATCAAATCCTGTATTAAATACTCCTGGTGCCTCTAAACGCCCTCGTCTTGCAATAGTCCCGATATTAGCTAATGGCTTACCGACAATAACTGCGCGTGGCTCAAAAGTGGCTCCGTAGTAGAGCGATGGAAATGTTCCCATTGATAAGCCTGATAAAATCAAATCTTTAGATGTCAAACCAAGATAATCCAAATAATATTGAATGGTTTCCTTAATCTTATTCTCTAATTCTTGACTACCTAAATAAAAGGATCCACCCTCAAGACGAGGATCCGAAAATAGAAGAAAAGGACATCCTAAATTTTTCATCATCCAATATCCCTCGAATCCCTCGGCAGGACGAAAACCTGCAAAATAAACAGCTAAAGGGGGCTTGAAATCACCCGGATGGAAAAAGTAGTTAATTTCATCATGCTTACTATCATGTAGGATATTCCCACCTAAAACAAACTTCCCGAACTGTTTACGACTCCAGCGCTGATGAAGAGTACCAATCTTTAAAATTCCCTGACCTCGTGCTTCTACAGATATGGCGAGATAGCAATCTCCCTCTTTATTTTCCATAATGAGTGCTTGCTCTAGGTCATTTTCAGTCACTAGGATTTCTTCAAAAATTTCATCAACAGACCCACTCCATATCTTATGAATGACCAATCGTAACTCACAATTACCTTGTTTTTCATACTCCAACCATAGTTCTATGGGTAAGTTTTTATTGACCGTAAAATTATAAGACCAGTATGCTAGTTGTTGAAAATCATTCCCAAAATTTCCTTCTAATCTCACATATTCGAATCCTTGATAGGAAATAGCTCCTTCAAAGGAAGGATTAACTTGGATACTATATGGGAATAACTTATCACCATATCCCCCACCAAAGAGAGATGTTGATAAATCATTGATTAATTGCTGGGGATCGGAGAAATCTACAGCCTGAGCACAACGCTTTTTTAAGCAATCAAGAATACCCAAATCTGTCGTTTTAAACTCTTGATTATAAAACAAAGTATAAGGTTCAATATGGTGAATAAAGGGTAATAAATCTCTTATATACTGACCATCCTCAATCAAAATTGCATGAAAATTTATGATGCTATCCATTTCCATCATTTTACGAAGGGCTAGCGGTGAGTTGGGACAAAAATAATACCAATCCATATTTTCAGGAATTTCATAATGATGAGCCCAATTATCAATCCCTATCTGTAGGATTTTATAGTCCTTTGACATCAGTAACCTCCTCAATCCAGTGATGCAATTTATCTAAGAATCGTTGTCCAGTATGTTCTTTGATTTTATCAATAGAGTATATTAATGCTTGATTCCATTCTTTTAGTCTATCTGTATAGTAATGTGCAGCCTTGGAAAATTCTGTCACGTCTGAAATCAAATAACCATTTTTCAAATGTTCCACATAGACGGTTTCGACCTGATTAATCTGAGGAATTCCCGCACTAATACCTGCGATTTGAGTATAGAGGTGGGGTTGTTTATTCAAATCCACAATCAAACGAACAAACTCGAGCGTCTTAATCAGATCCAATTCATCATTCATGTTGACAAATTGAAAACGTAGTTCCTGCTCTTGATTTTCTTCTAAAGGATTTTCTGCCCCACCGTAGTCTACTCCTTTTTCTAAACTATCCGTATGGATTTGTTTCTGAATGATTTCATTGACAAGTGATTCCACTTCCTCCATTTGTTCCTGACTAGCAGAAAAGGCTCCAAAAATGACTTCTGTATTTTTTGTTTCAGCAATAAATGATAAAACCTGAAATAGGGCTTGTCTATCAATTCCTTCAGAAAAATCTAATTGATAGTAAAGTATTGATTCTTTTCGAGTCTGACTTCTCCCTAGTCGCAAACGCGTATCAAAAGGAGAGAGATGATAAAACTTATCTGATAGTTTAGGATATAGTTCCTGCAAAAGTTGTAAACTATCCTCTCTATCTACTAATACTACATCTACCTGATCAAATGATGGATCTAAGTCTTTAAAACTAGCTTGAGAATTCCGATTAATGAATAGACTCAAAATTTTGGCAGAAGCACTTGGTAAGCAACTGAAGATAAATTGGTCATGATGAGGGTGAGAAGGGATGATGAAAATATCCTGTTTTTTCTGTTGTGTTTGCAGATATTTATCAAAATATTCTGCGATTAGTTGACTCATATCAGTGTAGTGAAGCTGTTTAAAACGGTAACCAAATATTGGATTTACCTCTACTCGTCCTCCCTCGTTTAGATGTTCTCTAAATCTCCAAATTCCTTTAGGATCCAAATAGTCTTGATAGGTAGGCTGTCCTTTATCAAAATAAATAACACTCGATACAAAGCCACGATCATCCATGATATAATTCTTGCTTATTTGTCCATCGAGATCAAAATATTGAATCTCACTGATAAACCCTTCTACTCCATGCTCCACTTTAGCATATTTTTCACCATTTTTTTGTACTACTATTGTAAAAGGACTATAAATAAATTGACAATCACTATCCCACTCTATATCTCTCAAATTAAGAACCTGGGTGTGTATATCTTGCAAGTCTTGCATGTCATCAAAGATAGAATAGACTTCTGTCTCTAAGACACCATGTCTATGTAAAAAATAACGCAAATGTGGCTGATAGGCTAATACGAGTAGTCGAGATGGTATACCTTGCCTTTGAAACAGCCTAATTTGATTAAAAGTATCATCAAATTCAAATCTAAAATAAGAATGATACCATGGAATCAAATCAGCATGCCATTGACGGGTTGAACCATACCAAGCTGGAATAAAATAATACATAAAATCCTCCTAAATCAAGGGTTTATAGGTTTCATTTAGTCTCAAAGCATTCATTTCATCTTTAATTGTAAAAATCATACCTCCGAACATCATAAACAAACCTGGAATCATAGCAATCCTCAATAAATTTTCATCAGATAGAACAAATAACATTGGAGTACCCGCCATCAAAACATTAAAGATTCCTCCTATAATTGAAAAGCGCAACACCAATCGATTAATAAAGCGACTTGTTTCCTCTCCTGGGTAAACTCCATAGATATACTCTCCAGATTTCTTCATACGATCAGATATTTGGTCTCCACTCATATTGACAAAAGCAAAGGCAATACTAAATAAAAAAATCATGGCAATATATGAATAAATCCATAATGGTTTTCCAACTCCATATTGAGCTGATAGTTCAGAGAAGACTGATGACTTTGGAAAAAGAGTCTGTAACAATAAAAAGATATAGGTAGGCAAACTTAAAAAACTCATCACATACATAAATGGCATACCACCAGCAGGATTTAACATTATTTCAAAATAAGAATAACGCTTAAACCGGCTACGTAATCCAATTTTATGAACTGGTATACGATAACGTGCTCTATACATGAGCACCATCATATAGGTCAATACAATACTACTCAATGCAATCAATATCATCATTCCCATAGAAATTCGAACAAGCTGAAATGTACTTAAAATATCTTGTGGAATATTTAAAACAATACTAGATAGTAAAATGACCACCGAGCCACCTACTCCAAGTTGCGCGTTTAAATCTGATAGCCATACTAGGAAGAAGGCTCCTGCTATTAATAACATGGTATTTAATACAGTTACCAAGAGTGATGAATAAAGATGCTGGATTGGTAAATTCAACGAGAGCGCTAAAGATTGAATCAAAGCAATAACCAGTGTTAAATACATCTTCCTTCTATCTTGAACTTCTACTGCACCCGAAGAAATATTCAATTTCTTAGAAAAGGAAAGTAGTTGCCATAAAATCATTGATGACATCCATGGTGAAAGGCCTATCGAAAATAGAGATAAACTCCTCAGATTTCCTCCTAGAAGGGCGGTTGAAAACGCCAAATATGCCGTTGACCCACCTAGAAAGTCTCTACTATTCAAATCAACAAAAGGAAGGGTAATACGACTTCCCAATACATAAATAAACAGCAGAAATAAGGTTGTTAAGCCTTTTTTTACTGCCATTGATGAGTAAATGTTTTTCACAAAATAATCCTTCTCTCTTACTGTTAATCTAATCTTTTGTAATAAAAATAGTGATGTTGCAACTTTAGTTTTGTTCTGCTTCAAAAAAGAGCTTTAATCTAAAACAAATATCTTTATATTCCTCAGTATCTGTTAATTGATGGAATTCCAACGTCTGCTTATAATCCTTTAAAAGGTTGACAAATCGAATGCGCATAACTGAGACGTCTAATCCAGCTAAAACAAGATCTGATATTTTCTTGGAAAATACTTCAACTAAATCTCTTGCCCAAGAAAGATCAAATTCAGACCTCATAATACTACCTGAACGTCTTCTGTAAATATAAAGATTATCATTGATAAACACTGTTTTTTTACTTCTTAAAAACAGTCTATGGGTAGAAGCTTCATCATCAAATCTTCTACCATGAGTAAATGAAACATCTTCAAACAAATCCTTTTTATACAACTTCACAACTGCTACTATAAAAGCTGAACCATTCCATTTCCAGGCCCCTGCCTGTCTATCTATTAACTCTTGTAAAGATAACTCTTCTACACAATAATCTTGACCTGTAACATAAAAATAAAAATTGCCATCACTTTCATCATAAATATAATAATTCCCAATGGCTATGTCTGCATTCTTTTCCTTTATTTGAGTATATAGGACTTCAATCATTCTATCGCTGACAATATCATCCGAGTCTACTAAGATAATATATTCTCCCCTAGACTGTTGGATCCCAAAATTTTTCGCAATTGCCGATCCTTCATTTTTTTTATGAAATACTCTAATTCGAGAATCTTTTTCGGCAAATTCATCACAGATTTCAATAGAAGCATCTGTTGATCCATCGTCCACTAATATAATCTCAATATTGGAATAAGTTTGTTTTCTAAGACTCTCAACACACTCTACTAAATATTTTCCCGTATTGTATATAGGCACTATGACACTAATTAATTCGTCCATTATCACTATTCCTCTAACTTTTTAATTGCATTAACTAAATCTTCTGGTTCATCCACACAAAAGACACCGTCATAGATTCCATCATCCATACTTTTACGTGTTGTGTCAAAAGTCAAGATTTTCTTACCTCTCTCTTTTGCTCGAGTAACTACATCTAAAACCTCTCC
>ENA-OWMB01000952-OWMB01000952.1-metagenome-genome-assembly--contig:-NODE-952-length-10731-cov-4.250937_pt1 | contig 10731 bp, 13 predicted proteins | sample MGYA00245353_ERZ651112 | MGnify/ENA primary metagenome ERZ651112 (study PRJEB26857, sample SAMEA4031773) | metagenome | biome: human; feature: oral; material: saliva | place: Philippines | collected 2014...
AATAAAGGAATAAGTATCATGTCTAAAGTCACAATTATTGAAACCAATACATACACAATTGATGCACCAGATGATTTACCAAACAAAGAAAAAAAGGAATTTGCTATTGATGCATGGTCTGATGGGTCTATTAATAACCCAACCAAGATTGATGTAGAATTTGTTGTAGATGAATTCGAAAATATCATTAATAACTACCACTATTACACACGATTATATTCTGAAGAAATAAGTAAGTTGACAACACAAATCATGAAACAACACAAAAATATTTGTGACATTCAACTATTTCCAAATCCAGATAGATTACTTATTCTCACTACGAATCCGAAACGAAACTATATTATTGAAATCAAAAACAAACAACAAATTATGGCAGACATTAATGATTTGTTAGCAGAATAGAAAGGAGCATCATGTTAGAAACAAGACACTATTACTGTTCAAATTGTAATTACCATGGTAACCAAGAACTTCAGATTACAAATAAATCCGAAATTCTTCTAAACCCACCATGTCCAGTATGCAAGCAAAATGATTTTTATTATGACATCTTAGATTATAAATTAAAAGATAATAATTCAGAAAATGGTGGTATTTCACACAGTGAATATACACTAGAAGAATATCTATACGAAACATATATAGACATTCATACATTACTAAATGAACCAAATCTTGAAACATTAAATAGTCTTTTAATGGAATCAGGCATTCAACCAATTCCCGTCAGACAAAAAGTTGATTATAAAAAATCACCATTTTCAATCGACGGTTTGATTTTAGAAGATGATTTTTCAGAATCAGAAATTATTAAAATCAACTCATTTTTAAAACAAATGAATAATTTGAAAACGTTTAACAACATCAAACTTCTTAAAACATCAGATACTATCAAAGCACTAATTTATGAATTAATTGACCAAACATTAGATTCATTTATATACGATATCTGTAACTACCATGATAAATCGTATACTAAAAATGATTTCTTACAAAACATTGATTCATTATTAAGCCTAGACCCTCAAGTACAACATGAATGTATATATCAATTTTTATATGATGATATCACACTAAAAACATTTGATTACTACATGAATAATCAAGATGTTTTTACTGAACTATACATGCAAATTATCACATAAAGGAGTTTTAAGATGGTAGAAAATATCGTAATGCAAATCACAGAAGAATGTAACCCTAGTGAAGCTCGCTTTCGAGCTGGTGATTTTTTGATTGGAACTCAAACAGCATTGAACCTATTGAAAAACCAAAGTGGAATGTTTTCAGATAAATATTATACTATTGAAAATTCAACAATCAAAGACCTTAAGGAATCAAAAAGCGTCAAATATCATCATGTATCAAAAGAATCCTTCCATGATTTTAAATTCGTAACAATTCATAAAGACATTGCAATCAAACATTTACTGAACAAAAAACAAATTGCAATTAATCATCATGATAAAAGAATTCTAAAAGATTTTATTGATGAAAAAGAACAAAATCATTTCTTATATGATATGGCTAATCATGAATCCGAATGTGTTTTAAATGGAGATTGGACAACATGGACTAATATCAATTATAAATTACCTCAAATTAATTATTACAAAAGTCTAAAATCAGACCAAGACCGTCAAATCTATGCTGACGCAATCGGTCAACAATACGCTTTAAATCTAATATTTAGTCCAATTCACAAAGGTATTGACGAATATGGGTTAGAGCATTTTAACACATTCTTTAAAAATGTTGAATTTTATTTTGATAACACAATCAATCAAAATGAAAATCAAGATGACAGTGAATATCTAACATCGTTGAATATCAAAGAATTATGGTTACCAGCTGAACATTTTGAAATTGAAAATCCATCTGACATAAAAATCGTAAACGATAAACAATATATTAAAGTTAGTCAAATAAACGAAGCTCTAGAAAGATATTCATTCCAAACAAATAGAGTTTATTATGATTCAGACTGGTGGGATAATTTCCTAATTAAATTATAAAGAGGTATCCAAATGTCAAAAATTTCATTAAAACAAATCAGACCTAATTGTGTTTATGTTGAACTAGAAGATAGAAGTATTTTATTTAGCTACGAATCTCCAATTCTAGAAATTAAAGATAATCATATCACTAAAATTTATGATGATTATAATTATAGTACAACTACAAGTAAACACATTAATCAATTCATCGACCAATATGGATTCTTAGTTCTAGATGAAAAAAACATTTATCCACTTGACAACAGAAATCGTAAGAAACTATTGGATGAATTTTATAAGAATCAATAGGAGTACATTATGAAAAAATTAATACTTCTACTACTATTACCATTAATCTTTCTAATCAAACCAATCTCAGCTCAAGCTGAGACACAAATCCCTGAAAGACCTACTAATGGTATCTATGACCCACAAAATTATGTTACTAATAAAGTATCAAACAGACTAGCTGAATTTAATTCATCATCTGATACTCAAATTGGAGTTTATATTGTTGATACTCTAGATGGTAAAAATATTGATGAACAAGCCAATGAAATTGCTAAAACATGGCAAATTGGACATGCTGACACAAATAAAGGTGTTCTCATAGCTATTGCTATTAAAGATAGAAAATTTAGAATTGAAACCTCAAATGAAGCATCTAAATATTTAAGTAAAAATAATATTGATTCAATTCTAAACTCATCTAAATCGTATATGCGTAAACAAGATTATGATGGTGCAATCATTAATATGATTAATCTTATTCAAAAACAAATACAAATCAATAATCAACCTAAAACAGAAAATGGTGCTAACGGACTTTTTCAATTCGAAAACAATTCCAATCAAACCCAACAAAAAATTAACCCCAATGCCTTTGAAGAATATCAACAAAAAGAAGAAAATAAAAAATGGGAACAAAAATTTTGGTCAATCATGAAAAAACATCATCCTGATAAATTTAAAGAGGTAAACCTCTAATGGCTCTTAAGAAATATGATGTTATTAAAACCATAATCCCATTTTCAACAGAAGAAGATAAAAAGAATGGTCATAAAACATTGAATTCACAACGATTAATGGAAGCTCAATTGAGTAATGAATTCAAAAATAGACCATGTGTTGTAATAGGTCAAAACAAAAAGACAGGCAATGTCATTATAGCTGAAATAAGGTCAAATCGAAATAAAAGCTTCAGGTCTATGCTCAATGACCCAGCTGAAGCTGGTATTGAACATGAATCTTCTATTTTGACAAGTGAAGACCAGTTAATTCATGTAGAAGATGATTTATCACCAACATTAGAAGAATTAAAAATCGGTCATTTATCTGAAAAAGATATAGCTAGATTTGAAAAATCTTTCATGGAAATAAATTACAATCAACATATTCAACCCACTAATCGAAGACAATACGAAACTCTCGAAGAACGTGAACGTCGCATCGAGCGAGAACTTGATGAGCAATTAGCTGGTATAGAAGCTACACCTAAGTCAGAATTAACTGATAAAGAATTATTAAATAAGCTTGAAACAGCTGAAGCTCAGTTGAATAGTTCTGCTGATTACAATAATGAGTATGAAATCTAGGATGTCACAATCCTAGATTTTTAATATTAGAAAGGAGTTCAACCATGAGCAAAACCAACTATTATTCTGATTATATCACACCTATTCCTGAAGAACTAAAAACTGAAAAAATGAGTGAACTCTATAAGTATCTTTATGAATTACAAATAAAAAATCGTCCTGAAAACTTTAGAATGTTTAGAATTTATCAAGATATTACTGACGAAAGAATCAATAGGTTAGGTTTTATATTACAAGATAATTATACGCTTAATACCTTAACCGATGAAAAAGGTTCAGCAAAAATCTATTTTAGCACAGATAACAACTGTGACAAACTAATCTTAAAATACGATTACATCAGTGAAAACAAAATTAAAAATCCATTTGAAAATGAATTCAAAACCTTAATTCACCATATGAACAAAATGAGTTATAAAGGTATCGAATTTAAAAAAGATGAAAATTTTAATGTCTTCTTTTATAAAAACCACAGAGTTCGTGCCGAAATGATTGAATTACGAGAATACCTTAGAGAAAACGCCTTTGAATTCTTAAGAATATGCGGAACTAACATTTTACCTGGTCAATTCGATATTTTCGATTATGGACTATTCATTGATTATAAAACAAAAGATGACACTTATTTCAACAACAATGAAAAAGAAGGTCGTCTATATGGATACGACATTCCAAAAGAACTAAAAGATAAACTAAAACATATACCATTTAATGTTGTTCGTTCGGACTTATTAATTGTTCCAGACCCAAAAGAATCTGATATCTTAGAGATTTTTAATGTTGATACTTCATCACAATCAACAAATAAAGATTATCAAGATAAAACTTTTTATACTATTCTATGACATTATTGAAACATTATGCTATAATTGAAATTAAAATCTAGAAAGGAGCCCGTAACATGTCAAAAAAAGTATTATGTGAAAATTGCTTAGAAAAAACAAATTACATTGTAGTTGATGAAGACCAATTAACCCACATCAAGGGAATTCCTGTTCGTTACCAAGGTAAACGAGCATACTGTCGAGTTTGTAACCAAATGGTTTTTGTTAATGATGTATTAGAGTATAATAAACAAAAATGTTATGCTGCTTTCGCACAACAAAATCCAAGCTACAAACGTATCTCGGTGTAAAAATAAAGTATAGAAAGGTGGTATCACCATGTCAGACAACAAACAATTACAAAACGCTCTTGAAATTGCTACTATGGCTCATAAAAATGTCATCCGACGAAATGGTGACCCGTATATCTTCCACGTATTACGTGTCGCAAACAATGCCTTATTTGTTAGAACAAAGACTCAAAAAGTAGCAGCACTTTTGCATGACACCATTGAAGATACACCTTTCGACGCTAAATTCTTAAAAGAAAAAGGTATTTCAGATGATGTCCTTAACATTTTGACATATCTCACACATGATAAAGAGAATGTATCATATGAGGATTACATAAAACACATCTGTACAAACCTTGACGCTATGTTGGTCAAACTTGCTGATTTAACAGACAACCTTGACCAAGGGACTTTACCTGTGATTTCAGATAAAGATAGAGAACGTTTTGTAACATATGAACAAGCTAAGCTAACTATTATGACAAAATTGGCTCAAGACCATCAGGATGTTTTTAAATCTATCACAAATTCCAAAGGGATTTAGATACAAATGTATCTCGGTATAACTTTCGTGAAAGCTTTTTTCATACATTCCTCTAAGTCTGGTTAACTCCAGACTATTTTTTTAGAAAATAAGAAAGGAAACAAAAATGTCTACACTAACACTTAAACAATTAACAGATAGACAGACTATCACTCTAACAGAACGGTCAGACGTTGAAAAAATTGCAAAATTATTTGATTCAACTCCTAGACCATATTATTTTGCCAAACAATCAGACATGCAATCAAAACTGTCTAACATTCCATATATTATGGCAATGACTTACAAAGATGGTCGCATTTTTGTAGATTTCGACCAAAGTATTGAACTATGTAAGGATTCTAATACTGCTGCTAATTTTATTTATAATTACTTTTTTCTACATTTCAATTAATTACTTTTATTGCTTATTATAATGTATAAAAAGAAAATAGCTGTCCTAATATTTTTAGAACAGCTATTATATTTAATAACTTTTATTTACTATTTTGCAAGTTCAACAAAGTACTTCAATGTTCTTACTAATTGAGCTGTGTAAGACATTTCATTGTCATACCAAGAAACTGTTTTAACTAATTGTTTGTCTCCACTTTCGATTACTTTTGTCTGAGTTGCATCAAATAATGATCCGTAGTGAATTCCAACTATATCAGAAGATACTAATGGTTCTTCAGTATATCCGAATGATTCATTTGAAGCTGCTTTCATAGCTGCGTTAACTTCTTCTTTAGTAACTTTTTTACCTAAAACTGAGATTAATTCAGTTAATGATCCTGTAGGAACTGGTACTCTTTGAGCTGCCCCATCAAGTTTTCCTGCTAATTCAGGTATTACTAATCCAATAGCCTTTGCTGCTCCAGTTGTGTTAGGAACTATATTTGCAGCTGCTGCTCTTGCTCTTCTGAAGTCACCTTTTCTATGTGGTGCATCTAATGTATTTTGGTCTCCTGTATAAGCGTGGATAGTTGTCATTGATCCTGCTTCAATTCCAAAGTTATCTTGTAATACTTTAGCCATTGGTGCTAAACAGTTAGTTGTACAAGAAGCTGCTGATAATACAGTTTCTGTTCCATCAAGAATTTCATTGTTTACATTAAATACTACTGTTTTCATATCTCCTGATCCAGGTGCTGATATAACTACTTTTTTAGCTCCTGCTTTAATATGTTTTTCAGCTTTTTCTTTAGAAGTGAAGAATCCTGTACATTCAAGAACTACATCTACTCCTAATTGTCCCCATGGTAAGTTTTCAGGGTCTGCATCTGCAAAAGTTTTGATTTCTTTTCCATTTACTACGAAAGCGTTTTCTTTAACTTCGATTTCCCCATTGAATCTTCCTTGTGCTGTGTCATATTTGAACAGGTGTGCTAACATTGCCGCATCTGTCAAATCGTTAATTGCAACTACATCAAATTCTGGATCGTTTGCCATTAATCTTAATGCCAATCTTCCTATTCTTCCAAATCCATTAATTGCTACTTTAACTGCCATATTCCTATTACCTCCTAAAAATTTTATATATTAATAATTAATATATCTTAGTACAAGTTGAGTATATCATAATTCTTCTAACTTTTCAATAGATTTAACACATAAAAAACTGCATACTGGATTAGACCCAAATTCATACTGGACAAAAGTATCCATAATCCCGAGATATTTTCCGGTATTTTTCCTGTTAAATCTTTTTTTAAAAATTTTATCATAAAGTATACTGATAATGCTAATATTATAGTTAATATAAGTTGGCCTGCTAAGAAGTATTCCTTATTTATATTTAAAAGTCCAAAAAGAACAAGAATGTACTCAATTGCATAAAGCATACACAATATAACCACTGCTTTTTCTCTTCCCCACAGTTTGCTATATGTCTGTACTCCGTGTTCTTCTTCATCACTCTTTCTAGTCTTCCTTCCAATTTCCAGGACAATTCCATTTAAATAATTTAATGCAAAAAGAGGAATTAGTCCTATAAAAATATTTTTTCCGTATTTTTCTACTGATGAGTACAAAGTTTCTAAAAAATGAGACTCCAAAATATATCCTGTTCCTTTTACAATAACAAGGGTAATAAATATCATTATTACAACATGGGAAAGAGCATAGATTAAAATTCTTTCTGTTAGCCAGTTCTTTATAAAGAATTCCTTTGTCATTAAAAACATATAAACCCACACCAATAGCATGAAATAAATTAATTTAGGATTTATAACGTGTGCAAGAATTATTTGTATTATAATAGTTGCAATTCCAATTTTCCCCAATGCTTTTAAGGAAATTATTCCTCTTTGAACAGGTCTGTAAGGCCTATATTTTAAATCTTCTTCATAATCCTTAAATTCATCTGTAATTCTCAACTGAAAGAAAAACATGAATATTATGATGAATAAGGAAATCAATTTATACCAGATTATCGGTACTTTATATATTTCTTTATCCCAGAGTAGTGCGGCTCTATTTACTTCTTTTGACAAAATTGGCTTTATAATTTTTGAATTATAGAGTAATCCTGTGTAAATATATCCTGACAAAGTAAAAATCAGTACAAAAAATGAGTTTTTTCCTAATGGAAACCGTTCATTCAGATATATTTTAAAATTTTTTATATTTTGAATTATTGATTTTTTTGAATTTATATTACTTTCGTTCATTTTTATTTTCTCCTCTTACAATGTTGTATATAAATAGATTTTACTGACAATAGAAGTCAATCATGGAAAGTAAATATCCAGTATTATCATCTACATTTGTTTCTTCAAGAAAATCTTTAATTTTATATCTTAATATTAATTTTTTTTCATTATACTGTTCACGCTTTTCAATGCTCATCGCTCTATCCAAAGAATGACTAAACGGACTTCCTGAACTTGCAATGCCTTCTATAATTCCTCCTAAAAAATCAAAAAACAGTCCTCTTGCTTTAGAACGCATATGAGTCTGATACTTTTCATCGAGATATGACAAGTCTGCCTCACTCTTTTCTGCTGAAAGATAAAATCTTTTCAAAGCTCTTCTGTCATATAATGAAAACAACTTTAACCCCTCCTGAATTAATTCTTTTGCTTCTTTATTCATAAAATTTCCTTTTCCTTGTATAATATAGTTACATTATACAAGCTCCTTTCTTTAAATTTTTTCAACTATCTCTTCCAGCTTCTTATAGTCCGTCTTGCTGTTATGTCTCTTGTCCATAGGAATTTCAGTTTCAATTATTTTAAATATTTCAAATTTTTTCTTCAGTTCCATAATTTCAGTATTTTCCAATAAATTTCCTTTATATTCGGAATTTCTTTCAACAAGAAGATAAAGCTTTCCATTTTTTGAAGTCAGTACTGATTTTTTGAGAATTTCACAAAAGGAAAATGCGGTTTCCACTGCAAAGGGATAGTAAATCTTTTCTCCAATCTGTATTCTCCCTTTAACTCTTCCTAGTAATACTAACTGGCCATTACTGTTAATATACCCCATATCTCCTGTCCTATGCCATTTTTCATCAGGATTTTTTTGAACATTTAAATATCCGTTTACTACATTTTCACCCTTTACAAGTATTTCTCCTCTAACTTCTGAATTAATTTCTACGTTGCTATTTTCTTCTGCAAAATTTCTGTCCAGTTCCTTTTCCTGTATTTCTTCTATTTTAAGTTCCAATCCTTCAACTATCTTTCCTGCGAGAAGTCCATCTCCATTTTTCATACTTTTAATATCTTCTTCTGTTATATCTTCAAAATTCAGCCTTGATATTGGTTCAGCTTCTGAAGCTCCATATAATGCGTTAATCTCAGCATTTATAAATATTTTTCTGATTTTCTCCATAAGCCATGGAAAGACAGGTGCTCCCCCTGTGTACACTGTCTGAACATTATTTAGCTGTATCCCATCTTTTTTACAGCACTCGGTAATATTTTCAAAAATTACAGGAGGAAGAATAATATTTTCTATATTATTTTTTCTTATACACTGTACAATATCCTGAAAATTTGATTCAGAAGGTTTCTGCCAGTTTATGTCAGGGATAAATACTGTTGCTCCTGTTGCCATATGGGAAAGCAGAAATATAGGAAACGAAGAATAAACAGACGTTCCTTTCTGAAATTTCAGATTCTTTTCAAGTACATTGTGCTGGCCAATTAAAAATCCATGCGTTCTCATTATAATTTTAGGAAATCCTGTACTTCCACTCGTAAAACTAATCAGGGCAGGTGTATTTTCATTAATTTCCTTATCCTCCACACTATTTGTAAGGGATATTGTTTCAGCTTCCTTCATTATTTTCTCATAATTAATTTTTTTCCCAATTTTTCTTATACCTTTTAGAAAAAATCCCTTTAAAAGAGTTTTTCCGCTTCCAATTATTCCTTCAGGTGAAATCATTTCACAGCATCTGTTTATATGTTCAATACCTGCATATGGATCGATAAACACAGCCTGAAGGCCCATTTTAAATATTGATGTCAGAATAAGATAAAATTCTATTCCAATAGGAACAAAAACTATTATTTTATCGCCTTTTCTAAATTTTTTCTCTTTTAAATAAATACATATCCTGTCAGATTTATCGTCAATCTGACTAAATGTAACCCTACTACCTGTCTTTACATCTATAAGTGCAGTCCTTTCAGGATATTTCTCCCTCAGTTCTTTTATTTTACTTATTATTGTCATATCTCACCTTTCAAAAAATTCTGATATTTTATAATTCTTTTATAAACAAGGTATATCTTCTTAATATATTTCCCAGCTGCAGTCCTATATTTTTAGATACATTACTTTCGTGCATCAACGCATATATGACATTTTCATATCCTTCCTTTTCTGCCTCTTCAACAAGAGAATTTATAAGAATATAGCCCATTCCTTTTCCATTATATACAGGAGAAACAGCTATTGTTTTAAGAATCATTGTCTCTATTTTTCCTTTATATCCAAGTTCTGTATAATCAGGTATTCCAAATACATATCCTATAAGTTCATCTTTAAGATAAAGCATTTTAAAAAGTTTTTTTACAATTTTATCCTCATAACTCATGTACATCTTTAAAAATATTTCCCTCTCCAGTTCAGAATATAAAAAGTTATTTTTAAAAGATTCCACCGTCAAATTATAAACATCATTCAGAACTGTAAGTAAATCCTTATCTTCAGCTGATTCCACCCTTATATCCTTATAGTAGGAAAATTTTTTCAGCCTTTCCATTTTTTTATCTATATTTTTTCTTCCCTCAGAATTCATGCCTTCCATTATAGTAGAAATATATCCTGCCAAATGTTTAAACCCAATTTTTTCAAATAATGATACATTGTAGTCTTCATTCCACGGTTCAAGTAAAAATCTTCTTCCATTTCCTTTTTCAGTTACATATCTGTATGTATTCCATGTAGTTCCATTTAAAGGCCCTATTATTGTTTCTATTCCTTCCTTCCTTAAGCTTTCAAATATTTCGTCAAAAATATTTTCTTCATCTTTTCTATATT
>ENA-OWMB01000955-OWMB01000955.1-metagenome-genome-assembly--contig:-NODE-955-length-10702-cov-6.064337_pt1 | contig 10702 bp, 7 predicted proteins | sample MGYA00245353_ERZ651112 | MGnify/ENA primary metagenome ERZ651112 (study PRJEB26857, sample SAMEA4031773) | metagenome | biome: human; feature: oral; material: saliva | place: Philippines | collected 2014 | study...
CGCCGAAGCACCCGCAGCTGCCCCGGCCTCGTCCCCCGCCCCGAGCGGCGAACTGTCGGCTTTCGCCACCCAGATCCAGGGTGCCTACTCCTGGGACGTCCCCGCGGTCACGATCGGCACGCTCATCGATGGTGGTACGCGCGTGCCCGGCGTGAGCGCCAAGATGCCGCTGCCCATGTTCAACCGCCACCTCCTGGTCGCCGGCGCGACGGGCACGGGTAAGACACGTACCCTCCAGCTCCTCGCCGAGGGGCTGTCCGCGAACGGCTCCTCCGTCCTCCTGTGCGACGTCAAGGGCGACCTGACGGGCCTGGCCGAGGCCGGGGCCAGCTCCGAGAAGCTCCTGAGCCGCACCGCGGCCAACGGTCAGGACTGGGCGTCGTCCTCGTTCCCGATTGAGCTGCTGAGCCTGGGCGGCGCGGATTCGCAGTTCCCGGGTGTGCCCGTGCGCGCCCAGATCTCTGACTTCGGCCCGATCCTGCTCGCCCGTGCCCTCTCGCTGAACACGACGCAGGAGCAGGCCCTCCAGCTGATCTTCGCGTGGGCGGACGGCCAGGGTCTCGAGCTGATCGACCTGCCCGACCTGCGCGCCGTCATCTCCTTCCTGACCTCCGATGAGGGCAAGGACGAGCTGGCCACGATCGGCGGCGTCTCCAAGGCCACCGCCGGCGTCATCCTGCGCGCCCTGACCGCGCTCGAGTCCCAGGGCGGCGGCCAGTTCTTCGGTGCCCCCGGCTTCGACACGGCCGACCTCATGCGCATGGATTCGACCGGCCGCGGCATCATCTCCCTGCTCGGCGTCGGCGACATCTCGACGCGCCCGGCACTGGTCAGCGCCGTCATCATGTTCCTGCTCGCCAACCTCTTCTCCACCCTGCCCGAGGTCGGCGACGTCGAGCGCCCCAAGCTGGTGTTCTTCTTCGACGAGGCGCACCTGCTGTTTGCGGACGCCACCAAGGAGTTCGAGCGTCAGGTCGTCCAGACCGTTCGCCTCATCCGCTCCAAGGGCGTGGGCGTCGTCTTCGTGACGCAGACCCCCAAGGACATCCCCTCCGACGTCCTCGCTCAGCTCGGTTCGCGCATCCAGCACGGCCTGCGCGCCTCCACGCCGGATGACTTCAAGAAGCTCAAGGCCACGGTCCAGACCTTCCCGAAGACGTCCCTGGAGCTCGACGAGGTCCTCACGACCCTGGGCACCGGCGAGGCCGTCGTGACCGTCCTGGATCCGAAGGGTAACCCCACCCCGGTCACGCCCGTCGGCATCTGGGCACCCGCCTCCGTCATGGGCCCCGCGTCCGCCGACACGGTCGCGCGCATCAACCAGTCCAGCGTCATCATGGGCCGCTACCGCGACGCCGTGAACCCGGATTCGGCCGAGGAGAAGCTCGAGCGCCGCGCAGCCGAGGCACAGGCAGCCCGCGAGGAAGCCATCGCCCAGGAAGAGGCCGCCAAGGAGGCCGAACGCCTGCAAAAGGAGGCCGAGAAGGAAGCCGAGCGCGCCGCCAAGGAGGCCGAGAAGGCCGCCGCCAAGGAAGAGGCTGCTCGCCAGAAGGAAATGGAGAAGCTGCGCCGCCAGGTCGAGAAGCAGCAGGAGAAGGAGGAGGCCGCCCGCCAGCGCGCCGCCGAACGCCGCACCCGCCAGGTCGAAAACGTCCTCGGGTCCGTCCTGCGCACCGCCGGCCGCGAGATCACCCGCTCCATCTTCGGCACGCGCAAGCGCTGAGACTTCCGATTTTTCGGCACGAGGCCGGGGCTGGGGGCTCCTTCGAGGAGTCCGGGCCCCGGCCTCGTCTCACAGTTCGGCCATTGTGCCAAGAAACGGCAAAGTGGAGTAAGCTGCAACGCAATCGACCAACTTTCACGGGAGCCCCTGATGCGCATCGGATTCATCGGAACGGGAGCCATGGCCCAGGCCATCGCTCGCGGTGCCGTCGCGTCCGGCGTCGATCCCGCAACCTTGGTCTTCTCCAACCGCACGGCCACCAAGGCCTGCGACCTCGCTGACGAACTCGGCGCGACCGCCGCGTCCTCGAACGCGTCCCTGGCCCGCCAGGCTGACATCGTCATCCTGGCTGTCAAGCCCAAGGACCAGCGCGCGGTCATCAAGGAGATCTCCCCCATCGTGGTCGGTCGACCCGACATCTGCGTCGTCTCCCTGGCGGCCGGACGCACCCTCGACCAGATCACCACCGACTTCGGCGCGGGCATCCCGCTCGTACGCGTCATGCCGAACGTCGCGGCCACCGTCGGGCAGTCCATGACCGCCCTGACTGCCGCGCGCGCCACCGACGCACAGGTAGCCGCCGTCCGATCCCTCATGGATTCGGTCGGCCGTACCATCCTCATTGACGAGGACTATTTCCCCGTGTTCCAGGCCCTCGCCTCGTGCTCTCCGGCCTGGTATTTCCAGATTGTTGATTCTTTCGCCCGCGCCGGTCTCAAGCACGGCCTGTCCAAGGACAGCGCCGTCGAGATCGCCGCACAGGCGATGGCGGGAGCCGCTGCACTACTCCTCGCTGAGCGCGAGGCGGGCACGATCCCCGCGCAACTCATTGATCGGGTGACGAGCCCCGGCGGCACCACAATCGCAGGATTGCTGGCCGCCGAGGAAGGTGGTTTGTCGACCGCACTGGTAGGTGCCGTCGACGCATCCATCCACGCCGACTCCCATCTCGGCTGACACCACCTGCCGCACAGCGGCTTACCTCCGCCTTATTTGGCGCACCCGCGCACCCTCAACACAGGAACACACATGTTGCTCTTCAACGCAGTCGTGCTCTCCGTGCTCGTCATGCTGATCCTCAGCGTCGCACGCGTGCACGTCATCATCTCCCTCTTCATCGCCTCGCTCGTGGGCGGCCTGGTCGCCGGCATGGGCGTGTCCGGCACGATGGTCGCCTTCCAGGACGGCCTCGCCGGCGGCGCGAAGATCGCCCTGTCCTACGCGCTGCTCGGCGCGTTCGCCATGTCGGTCGCCCACTCCGGATTGCCGCGCCTGCTGGCGAACTGGATCATCAAGAAGCTGCGCAATGCCGACGAGTCAAACTCGGCGCGCGTGGCTCGCTCCGCCAAGTGGGGCATCCTCGGTGGCGTCCTCGTCATGGGCGTGATGAGCCAGAACCTCATCCCGATTCACATCGCGTTCATCCCGCTGCTGGTGCCCCCGCTCATCGGCGTCATGAACGAGCTGAAGATGGACCGCCGCCTGGTCGCCTGTGCGATCACCTTCGGCATCGTCACCACCTACATGTTCGTGCCAATCGGCTTCGGTCGTATCTTCCTGCACGACATTCTCTACAAGAATATTGAAGACGCGGGCCTGCCCGTCGAGGGCATCGTCAACCCGATGGCCGCCATGGCGATCCCCGCAGCCTCGATGGCCGTGGGCTGTGCAATCGCCCTGCTTGTCTCCTACCGCAAGCCGCGCGAGTACGAGCAGCGCGAGACCTCCTTCAGCGCCACCGACGATAAGCCCGTCAACATGGTGAAGGTGTGGGCCGCCGTCGTGGCTCTCATCGCCTGCTTCGTCATCCAGGCTGTCCTGACCAAGATGGACTCCGAGGCCGACCCGCTGCTCGTGGGCGCCCTGGTGGGTCTGTGCATGATGCTCGGCATGCGCGTCGTGCCCTGGCAGCAGGCTGACGACGTGTTCAGCGGCGGCATGAAGATGATGAGCCTCATCGGCCTCATCATGATCACCGCCCAGGGCTACGCCTCGGTCCTGAAGGCCTCGGGTCAGATCGAACCCCTCGTCCAGCAGACCTCCGCGATGTTCAACGGTTCGAAGTCCCTGGCCGCGGTCATCATGCTGGTGGTCGGCCTGATCATCACGATGGGCATCGGCTCGTCCTTCTCGACCCTGCCGATCATTTCGGCGATCTACGTGCCCCTGTGCATCGCGCTGGGCTTCTCCCCCATGGCGACGGTCGCCCTCATCGGCACCGCTGGTGCGCTGGGCGACGCCGGTTCTCCCGCATCCGACTCGACGCTTGGCCCGACAGCCGGTCTCAACATCGATGGTCAGCACGACCACATGCGAGACACGGTCATCCCCGAGTTCATCCACTACAACATTCCGCTGTTGGTCGGTGGCTGGATCGCGGCGATGGTCCTCTGAGAGCTTTCCTCTCACCAACGAGGCCGGGGCTGGGTTGCACGTTCGCGCAACCTGGCCCCGGCCTCGTTATGCGCCTGCGAGCACACCGACTCAGCGGCGGACAACGATGAACGCCCTGGCGGACTCCTCTTCCTCCCATTGGGCCGACTCCCAGAGCTGTTCGAGCGTAATTGCCTCCAGCCAGGTTTCGACCCAGGTTTCGCCGAATTGCTCGTCGTTCCAGGGGTCGTGAATCAGCGCGTACTCGCCCACGATCCCCCACACGTAGATCCAGTGGGGTGTTTGTTCGCCGTTGAGGTCCTCCAGGTCGACGAGCACGATGACGCCGTTTCCCTGTTCGAGGGCAGCACGCAGCTCCGAGAGGCTCCAGGCACCGCCACAGTCCCGAACCCCCAGCTCCCTAGCCTCGTCCACGTGCTGGCGGTGGATGGCGCGCCGGGCCGCGGGGGATGCCGCGTGCGCGCGCGTGAGCCCGACGACCGGCCCCTCGTGGCTGACGATCACATCGACGCTTCGTCCGCGTCTTGCGAGCGCGGCCGCCAAGCCGTAGGGCCCCACCCCGAGGGAGTACGTCGATTCGCGCCACAGCTCCATCTCTTCTCGCAGGCCGTGGCTCACCTCGTCAGGGGCGCATCCGCTCGCGTGCGCGAGGGCCATGAGCGCGCTCGCCGGGCCGCACGTAAAGTCGGTTTTCTGTCGCACATACGCGGGAATCGCCTGAGAACGGGTATTCCACCGCACCCATCCACGCACGCTGGCGTGCCCGTGGTCGGTGTCGTGTTCGATGGACAGAGGCGAGCCGACCGCGCCCGCGGCAGTGAAGCCTCGAGATCGAACCGCCTCCTCGAAGAGGGAACCCTCATCGCGCGTCACGGCCTTCACGAGCGGGGCGTGTGGAGCAGCATCGAGAACGGCCTGGATAAGAACCTCCCACGTTCGAGCAGACTCGATGGCGCGCGCACCAGCGTCATCACGGTCCAGCAGACACGCGTCGACGATCGTTCGGTGGGCTGAGGTCGTCCGGTGGGCTTCCAGGAGCGCGTGCCCGGAGTATGTCCACAGGGTCGCGGACACCGCCGGCCCCATTGCTGCCCACCTCGCGGCGTACGCAGCGGGGATACCGAGAGCCGTCAGCTGGTCGTACACGTTGTCACCGGGACGGATAGGGGCTGTCGTCAGGGTGGTGCTCATGCGGACTCCGTTTCTCGCCCGGGCACGGCGCTCAGAAGCTCGGCCGTGTACTCCTCGGAAGGATCATGCAGGATCCTTTCGGTGCGTCCTTCCTCCACGACGACGCCGCCTTTCATGATGACGAGGCGGTCGCACATCGCGCGAGCCACCGCGAGATCGTGGGTGATGAACACGAGCGCGAATCCCTGCTCCGCCTGTAGGCGCGTCAGCAGGTCCAGGATGGAGGCCTGGACAGACACGTCAAGGGCCGAGACTGCCTCGTCGGCGATGAGGACGCGCGGACGCGTCGCCAGCGCACGCGCGATCGCCACACGCTGGCGTTCACCGCCCGAGAGGCGGGATGGGCGACGCTTCGCGTACTCGGCCGGGAGCTCGACTGCGGCGAGCAGCTCGGCCACGTCACTGTCCGGGCGGCCCGCGACGGCCGCCGCCTCAGCGAGCGTCTGCCCGATCGTTCGCGCGGGATTGAGAGCAGAATACGGGTTCTGGAAGACGATTCCAACAGCCGGTCCCCGATCGGCCTGCGCGTTCACGTGGACCGTTCCTGAGTCGGCGCGTTCGAGCCCGACGATGATGCGCGCGAGCGTTGTCTTGCCCGAGCCGGACTCGCCGACGATGCCGATGGATTCTCCCTGCGCGATGTCCAGGGACACATCCATGAGGGCGACGTGCGATTCCTTGCGAGATCGGAACACCTTGGTCAGGTCGCGCACCTCAACAACAGTCTCCGCACCAGCGGGTGTGGACTTCCCTTCGCGCGGGTTGGGTCCATCGATTCGTGGTTCAGCAGCTGCCAGACGCTTCGTGTACTCGTGACGCGGCGAGGCCAGAACCTCATTGACCGGTCCTTCTTCGACGATCTGGCCGTCCTTCATGACGATGACGTCGTCGCCGAATTGACGCGCGAGCGCCAGGTCGTGGGTGACCAGCACAAGCGTCATGGTGTGCTCGTCACGCAGGCGCGTCAGAAGAGTCAGGATGTCGCGCTGCGTCGTGACGTCCAGGGCCGTCGTCGGTTCGTCGGCAATGAGGACGCGCGGCTCAGAGTCAAGCGCCGCCGCGATGGCGACGCGCTGGCGCATGCCGCCCGAGAGCTCATGGGGGTACGAGCGAGCGACACGCGCGTCGAGGCCGACGTCCGCAAGAAGCGTGCGTGCACGCTGGGCGCGCTCGGAGCGCCTGCCGGTGCGCGCAGCCGTGATTTGCTCACCGCACGGGAGCGTCGGCGCGAGCGACGTGAAGGGATCCTGCGGCAACCAGACGATGCCTCCCCCGCGCTGCTTCTTCAAGCGCGCTTGATCCGCCGCCAGGTCGAAGGTCTCTCCTCCCAGCGACACCGTTCCGCTAGCAACAAGCGCAGAGGGAGTGAGCGCGCACAGCGTCCGCGCGAGCATCGACTTTCCCGCACCCGACTCGCCCACAATGACGAGGGTGCGACCGGATCGTGCACTCACGCTGACGTCGTCGACGATCACGGCTCCGGTGCGGTCGGTGACGCTCACGTGCGAGGCCACAAGACCCTCGCGGATTTCACGTGTCGTCGCAGTGCTCATAGGTCACGCTCCTTGCGCTCGGCAAACCAGTCGCCGGCGATGTTGATCGCTGTGGCCGTCACGATGATCGCGAGGCCGGCGGCCACTGACGCGGCGGGGTTTTGGGCGAGGAGGGCTCGTCCGTCCGCGAGTTGGCGGCCCCAGTCGGCGTCCTGTGCCCCGACGCCGAGGCCCAGGTAGGACAGGCCAGACAGCGACACGAGTGCAAACGCAATGTTGACGAAGAGATTCGCCCACACGATCGGCGTGATGTTGGGCAGGATATGCACGGCGAGGATACGCGGTCCGGACAGGCCCAACACGCGCGTGGCCTCAATGTAGGGCTGTGGTTTCTGAGCGAGTGTCGCCGCGCGGATCATGCGAATATCCGAGGGCGCGAACAGCACGATGAGCACGCCGACCGTCACCCAGTAGCTGCCACCAATCACACCCGCGACGACGATCGCGAGGAGGGTGACGGGAAGCGACAGGAGCACCTCGCAGGAACGTGACACGCAGGCGTCCCACAGCCCACCGCGCCACGCCGCGCTCATCCCGAAGATGAGGCCGGCAACCATCGAGCCCACAGCGATAACGATCGGCCCGACGATCGCGGAGCGCGCGCCGGCAACCGTCAGGGCGAGAACATCACGCCCGACCTTGTCCGTGCCCAGCAGGTGCCCGGGGGTGCCCGCAGGGCTCACGCCCAGCGCCAGGTTCTGGTCCAGTGCGCCGGGAACCAGGACGGACGGGACCATCACGCAGATAGCGACAGCGACAAGCACGACCACGGACAGGACCACCGAGCCGGGGATCTTGCGCGCGGAGGAACCAATGCCTCGTCCCAGGGCGCGTGGAGAAAGCGACAGCGCCATCAGGCTCCCCTCCCCTCGCCGATCGTCTGACGTGGATCAACCGCAAACGCGGCCACGTCGACGATCAGCGTCACGCCGATGATGACGAATGCGACCAGCAGAGCAATCGCCTGGACGACGGGCACGTCCTTGTAGGTGATGGAGTCGGCGAGGAGCTGTCCGAGGCCGGGCAGGGAGAATGCCTCCTCGACGAGCACCGTGGACCCGAAGAGCGTCCCCAGGATCAGGCCAGCGGAGGTGATGATCGGCAGCGCCGCTCCCCGCACGTACATGGCCGTGATGCGCCTGTGGGGCACTCCCCGCGAGCGCGCGAAGGTCACGTAGTCCTGGCTGAGCTCCGCGCCCACGGCCGCGCGGGTGATGCGCACGAGCATCGCGCCGATTCCGGTCGCGAGGGCGATCGCGGGCAGGGTGAGGTGCCACAGGGTGTCGACGAGGCCGGTGCCTTCGCCGAAGACGGGGAACCAGCCGAGCATGAGGCCGAAGATGTACAGAAGGACGAGGCCGAGGGCGAATCCGGGTGCGGATACGCCGACGACCGACCAGCCGACGATTGTGCGGTCGACCCAGGAGCCCCGACGCCGTGCAGCGGCGATCCCGAGGGGGATGCCGACGGCGACGGCGAGGATGAATGAGCCGATGGTAAGCCACGCGGTGAGCGAGACGCGGGAGGCGAGCACGTCGGTGACGGGCGTTGCGGAGCGCACCGAGTCGCCGAAGTCACCGGTGATGGCGCGGGTCAGCCAGTGCCAGTAGCGCACGACGAGGGGCTCGTCCAGGCCGTAACGCGCGGTCACGGCCTGGCGAACCTCCGGGGTTAGTCGCCTCGTGCCCACCAGGATCTTCACGGGGTCTCCGGGTACCAGGTACAGGAGAGAGAAGACCAGGAAGGACAGGAGGGTGAGCACCACTGCCGCGCCTGCGAGGCGGCGGAGGATGTAGCGCAGCATTTACTTGGCCAGCTCCAGGGAGGAGGCCCACGGAGTCATGAAAAAGTAGGGCGTGTATTCAGTTGGTGTGACGCGCGAGGAGAAGGCCGTCGATGTCTTGCCCCACCACAGCGGCGAGTAGATCGTGTTCTCCTGAGCGATGCGCTCGGCTTCGACAATGTCGGCCACGCGCTTACTCGGGTCAGTCTGGGTGGCCTGGGAGGCGATCAGCCCCTGGACCTGCGCGTTCTCGTAGCGTGCGGGGTTGTCGGGGCCGAGCAGCCATCCGGCCACCTCGCCCGGGTCGCCGGTCGTGGAGGTGTAGCTCATGTAGGACAGGCCGTACGTGCCGCTACCAACCTCGGAGATCCATTCTTCGATCGGCTTGGAGGTGACGGTGAGGTTGATGCCGATCTGCTTGAGGTTGTCGGCGATCGCGAGGGCGGCGGATCCCAGGTCCGGGATCGACGAGGGGTAAGTCAGCTCGGCATCAAAGCCGCCTGGCACCTTGGACTGGGCGAGTTCTGCTCGCGCGGCGTCGAGATCAAAGGAGTCGATGGGCAGGCCCGCCTGGGCGTCCGCTGCGGCCTGCTCGCCGATCTCGCTGCCCAGCTGGTCCGGCGGCTCGATGCCCGTCGCGACCGTCGCCTGGCCCTTGAGGATCGAGGAGACGATGGTGGAGCGGTCGACCGCGTGGGCGATGGCCTTGCGCACGTGGATGTCATCGAAGGGCTCGACGTTCTGGTCGAAGGTCAGGCCCACGTAGGAGCGATCCGACTCGGTCAGGACGCTCACGCCGTTAATTCCCTGGAACTGCGACACCTGGTCGATGGGCAGCTGGGTGGCGATGTCGATCGTTCCGTTCTTTTGCGCGAGGAAGCGCGCGTTGTCGTCAGAGAAGAAGTCAAACTCGATGGTCTGAGCGGGCGTATCCCCGCCCCACCAGGTGCCGCTCTTTTCGAAGACGGCCTTGGAGTCGGGCTGGAAGGACACGGCCTTGTAGGGGCCTGTTCCCATGATGAGGTCGGCCGAAGAGCCGTAGGAGGCAGCCGCCTCGTAGAAGGACTTTTCGGTGATCCACAATCCGCCGTTCGCGGTGACCGTCCACCCGAAGTTGACGGCGGGTGCGGGCAGCGTGATCGTGATCTGGTTGTCGCCGCTTTGCTCGGCCTGGACGCCCGCGGGCCAGTAGACCGCGGAGGACGGGGACTTGTCGGGGTCCTTGGCGATATCGATGGAGAAGAGGACGTCGTCGATGGTGACGGGGTTCCCGTCCTGGAAGAGGGCATCGGGGCGGATGTCAAAAACCCAGGTCTGGGCGTCGTCAGTGTGATAGGCGGACGCAATCGCGGGGATTAGCTGACCGTCCTTGTCCACGGCCAGGAGGCCTTCGGAGACGACCTGCGCGACGTAGTAGTTGATGATGCCGGTTTCGTGGGCGGTGTCCAGTGTGGACAGGGAGCCGGGCAGACCCACCGCGATGGTCCCCTCACGGGATGCCGACTGGGCCGCGCCACCGCCGGATGGAGCACAGGCCGCCAGGGTCGCACACATCATGGCAGCGACGGAGGCGAGGGTGGCTGCTGTTCGTGGGATGCGTGCGATGTGCATCGGTGTCTCCTTGTGTTAGGTGTTGGCGGTAGTGCCGACATCTACGGTATGCACAGGAGAAACGGCGGGAGAAGGATCCTCGTCAGGCGGTCATTTGTAACACCGGTTGATTATGTGTCACACATCTGTCAGGTACGAGGTCACGACCTCGTCGAGGACATCGGCGGCCGCTCGCACGTCCGCTAGGGCGATGTGTTCGTCGTGCGCGTGGAGTTGGGCGTAGACCTGTCCGAGGCTCGCGCCGGAGTCGTAGGCGCCGAATCCGTATCCGATGCCACCGCGCCTGCGGGCCACGCGCAGGTCGGATCCACCGGGGAAGAGGACGGGGACGACGCTCGCGCCCGGGTAGCGCTGTGTCAGCGCCGCTTCGATCGCTCGGTACAGGTCGGTATCGATTGACGAGGCCTCGACCTCGACGCCATCATCGACCACGTCCGCGCCTACGGC
>ENA-OWMB01000957-OWMB01000957.1-metagenome-genome-assembly--contig:-NODE-957-length-10700-cov-7.107093_pt1 | contig 10700 bp, 9 predicted proteins | sample MGYA00245353_ERZ651112 | MGnify/ENA primary metagenome ERZ651112 (study PRJEB26857, sample SAMEA4031773) | metagenome | biome: human; feature: oral; material: saliva | place: Philippines | collected 2014 | study...
GAGATAAAGAGAATATATGATAATGTTGGAAATAAAATCAAAACAAGTAAAATTAATATAAACTCTTTATTACTTCTTTCGTATCCATATGAGAAAATAGATGTATCACATCACTCTTATAGATTTCCTTTTTATAATAGTTTTGATTATGATCATTTAGTTTGTTTTAATTATCTAAGATTCATATATGTAGGTTCATGTCTGTATACTGGAGATACTTTTATGGGAAAATATAAAAACATAGATTATTGTGATTCTATTATAAAATGGTCTGATAAGTATTGTAGAAACTTGGAGTTCTTGCAGGTTCCCCATCATGGAAGTCGAAACAATTATTCGGAATCTTTTATTCATGACAGAAGATATGCTTTTGCTTTTACCAATTTTGATAGTAGAAAGAATATATATGATCCTTTACTTGGTATAAAATTTATGATTGTTTGCCGACCTTTTTTTTATATAACTGAAAAAAAAGAAAGTTATTTTATGCAAACACTTCATTATGATGGTTCCCTTTTTAGAAACTCATTTAACTATCCTTTTTTCTTCATTTACCAATAAAGAATAATTAAGGTATGCCACAACAATCTTTAAAAGAAAAAACAACTAACGGGCTTTTTTGGAGTAGTGTAGATAGATTTTCTAGTCAAGGTATAAGCTTTGTCTTTTCAATTCTTATAGCGAGACTTCTTTCTCCACATGACTATGGAATTGTTGCAATGGTAAGTGTTTTTTTTGCAGTTGCCCAATCTTTTGTTGATAGTGGATTTAGTAATGCATTAATCAGGAAAAAAGATCGTACTGATTCAGATTTATCTACCTGCTTCTATTTTAATGTCTTCGTAGGTATAGTATTTTATGCTTTATTATTTTTTACAGCTCCTTACATTGCGATTTTTTATGATCAGCCCATATTAGATCCAATTGTGAAAGTCTCAGGGCTTAATGTTCTTTTCAATTCATTATCTGTTGTTCAAAATGCCCAGTTTAGTTATCAATTAGAGTTTAAGACAATTGCAAAGGTTACTTTATCAAGTACCATATTTTCAAGTATTGCAGGGTTGTTTTTTGCTTACAAAGGGTATGGTGTGTGGGCTCTTGTTATTCAAGGAGTCTCTGCAACATTTATTCGGACTCTTGTTTTATGGATTCTTTCAAAATGGCATCCTCATAGTCGGTTCAGTCGGGAATCCTTTAATTATCTTTTTGGATATGGTTCAAAAATTTTAGCTTCAGGTTTGTTAGATACTATTTATAATAATATTTATCCAATGGTCATTGGAAAATTTTATACCCCAACCCAGCTTGGAAACTACTCAAGAGCTTTTGGTTGGGCTCAACTACCTTCTGCAAATATTAGTAGCGTAATCCAAAGAGTTACTTTCCCTGTATTGAGTGAAATCCAAGATGATAGCTTGCGTCTAGAAAAAAATTATAGAAAATTATTACGTCTTTCTAGCTTTATTATTTTCCCTTTAATGGTTGGTATGGCTGCATTAGCAACTCCAATAGTGCGTGTATGTCTAACATCTAAATGGGATGGATGTATTTTATATTTACAAGTGATTTGTTTTGCTTTAATGTGGTATCCAATTCATGCCATAAATCTTAATCTACTGCAGGTGAAAGGGCGTTCTGATTTATTCTTAAAGTTAGAATTTATTAAAAAAGGAATTGGGTTAGCAATACTCCTTGTTACACTTCCTATCAGTATACTCTTTGTGTGTATTGGATGTGTATTAGAATCCTTGTTAGATCTTTTTATAAATACATATTATACCGGAAAACTCATTCAAGTTGGTTATTTTAAGCAGATGAAGGATCTCTTACCGATATTAATGGTGTCTTTGGTTATGGGCATTGTTGTATATATATCAAGTCTATTTTTTACAAGCGAATTTATTAAGTTAATAGTAGGTATACCACTTGGATTCTTTGTATATCTTGTTGGTACATATCTGTTTGCACATGAAGAGTTAAGTGAATTAGTGAAAGTTATCAAGAAAAAATAGAATAAGAAAATGTGTCAAATAGATAATTCTACAATATTAGTTACGGTAAAAACTCTTGTGTATAATCAAGCAGCGTATTTACGCCAATGTTTGAATGGTATTATAAACCAGAAAACAAATTTTCGTTTTGAAGTAATTGTACATGATGATTGTTCTTCTGATGGATCTGCTGATATAATACGTGAGTATGCAGAAAAATACCCTAATATTATCAAGCCTATCTTTGAAAAAGAAAATCAATATAGTAAAGTAGGATTTTCTGGGATAGATAAAATAATGGATGCCTACATAAATGGAAAGTATATTGCTTTTTGTGAAGGAGACGATTATTGGACAGATATGTTCAAATTACAAAAACAAGTTGATTTCTTGGAAAGTCATGATGATTATGGGTTAGTTTATACGCAATTTCAAGTTTATAATCAGCAAAATGATAGTTTCGCTCCAGGTTGGTGTAAAGAAACTACACTTGAGAAAGAATTTGGAGGCAATGATATAATGACTTTGACGGTTTGTCTTAGAACCTCGCTATATTTTAAGTATCAAAATCAGATTAAGCCACAAAAAGAATGGAAAATGGGTGATATGCCTTTATGGATATTTTTGCTGAGCCAGTCTCGTGCATATTTTATGCCTGATGTGATGTGTACCTATCGGGTAATCCAAGGCACAGCAAGCCACCCAAAGTCTTTAGAAGGATTAGTCGATTTCCGTGAGAATGCTTATTCCGTTCTTTTATATTTAGCAGGTCAACTTAACCTGCAGCATCTTGTACCGAAAGTTACGGCTGAATATCTTGTGTCTATGTATATAATAATGATTGCTAATAATTGTTTTAAGGATATAGAAGATGTGCATTTAATTCGAAAATATAAAATTTTAAATCTTAAGGTTCTTCTCCTTTACATTGTAGTTAGATTTTCGTTTTTAAGGAGTCTTATTAAGTATATATATAAATTTCAACCTCTTTCGTAGATACTAAATATGGAACATCTAATATCGATAATTGTACCAGTCTTTAATGTTGAGGATTATATTGAGACTTGCGTTAATAGTATATTATCTCAAACATATACCAAGTTTGAAGTTATATTGGTGAATGATGGAAGCACAGACAAATCTGGAGAGATTTGTAACCAATTTGCTCTAAAAGATAGAAGAGTAAAAGTTATCCATCAAGTAAATAAAGGTGTAAGTGCAGCTCGGAATTCAGGAATTAGAGTAGCTAATGGAGAGTATATATGTTTTGTAGATAGTGATGATAAAATCCAGAAAGATTTTTTGAAAGGATTTGAGCTCAATTATGATATATCTATACAAGGTTATTTGTTACAGGAAGGAGAGAATAATTTTCCAATTTCTTACAAAGAACTTTTAGGTTTTGATAATGTCGCCAAGGTGTATTGTTTAAATGATATTCATAGTGCGCCTTTTTCAAAGTTATGCAAAACAGAAATTATTAATAGGAATAATATACGCTTCCCAGAGGAGATTTCTTTTAGTGAAGATACTATCTTTTTCCTTCAATATATAAAGTATTGTAAATCTATTCATATTTCTAAAAGTTGTAATTATGTCTATTATAAACGTGAGGGGTCTTTGACAGCTAAACAATATGATGTTAAAATATTGATGAAAAAAGAGGAGATTTTATTCTCGCTCTATGATGATTTATTTGCGGATGAAACTTTTAAAAAGAGATTTTTCCATGAGTTTTCTTTGTTTGTTCTTTTGAAGTATTACCTTAATGATTTTTCTAATTTGGAATACTTCATGACATCTTTTCTGGGTGTGATAATGGGGAGATATCTCAAAAACTATGAAAAAGTGCTATTAAGATTAGATTTATTTCTATTCTGTCAGTATGCATTGTGGAGGCGAAGAATAAAACGAAAAGCCTTACGTGCCTTGTTATTTCGTTATAATACGACATTGTTAAATATATAAATACACTGTTATAATGAATATTGATTTTGTTGTAATGTGGGTTGATGGGAATGATTTGTCTTGGCAAGATAAGATGCTTTCCTATAAAGGAACTTCAGAGCAGAGCAATCCAACACGTTTTCGAGATTGGAATATCTTTAAATATTGGTTTCGCTCTATAGAAAGGTTTGCACCTTGGGTTCATCGTGTATTCTTAATCACAGATAATCAGATTCCTTCGTGGATAAATATCAATTATTCAAAGCTTAAAATAATTGATCACAAAGATTTTATACCAGCAGAGTATCTTCCTACTTTTAATTCTCATACGATAGAATTGAATATTCATCGTATAGAGGGGTTGTCTGAACATTTTGTTGTATTCAATGATGATACTTTTATCAACGCACCGATAACTCCTGAATATTATTTTAAAAATGGATTACCTTGTGATGCTCCATTTGAACATATTTTTACTCCCCGTTGTTATTTCCCAGAAGTAGATATGTGGGGGATTAATATAATTGAATTCTGTGATACTCAGGTTGTTAATGCACATTTTAATAGAAAAGAGGTAACTAAAGCCAATCCTAAAGGGTGGTACGGAAGCTATTTGGGATGGAAATATCGATTACAGGCTTATATTATACGTCTTTTCGGACGCACAGAATTTCAGCATTTTTATAGTCCTCATAACGAACGCCCTTTCTTAAAGTCTATATTTGAAAAAGCGTGGAAAGAAGAGGGACAAATGCTTTGTAATAGTTGTACAAGATTTCGTGAGAATGTAAGTCTCAATTTGTATTTTATGAGATATTGGCAGCTTGCTTCAAATATGTTCTATCCAGAAAATAGTATTATGCAGAAGCAGGTTGTGCAGTTAGCAACATCTTCTTCATCTCTCTTAGAGAGTAAATTAAATGACACTAACATAAAATCGCTCTGTGTAAATGACTCTTCACTTTGCGATTATGAAGATTATATGCGGGCAAAACCATTAGTCAGAAATCTATTTGAAAAGAAGCTACCACATAAATCTTCATTTGAATTATAATATTTTGTTTTATTGTAGCTCGGAATGAAATCTACCTTATTTTGGTTACTCTCTATTTGAAGGTATTATTAAGAACTAAAAGAATAAGTGAATGGTAGTTGATAAACGTATTCTTTCTGATACTATTACCTGGGTAAGATTTCCACTTATCTGGATGGTTGTTTTATTACATACGATTATTTCTCCACAGACATATAATGGAGAGATTTTTCTCAAACCTGGAGATTTTCCTATATTTGATTGGTTCCAGTACTTCTCTCAAAGGCAGATAGGTGATATAGCTGTCCCTTCGTTTATGTTAATCTCAGGTTATTTGTTTTTTAGGGGTGGATTATTGACAGTAGATAGTTATAAAGAAAAATTGAAGAGTAGAGTACACACATTACTGGTACCATATTTTATATGGAATTTATTATTTCTTTTCTACATTTTTGCTTGTTATTGGATAGTACCTTCTTTGATGTCTTCGATGGGGGACTATGTTCGGAATTTTACGTTTATATCCCTATTAGATAGTTTCTTCTCGCCTGTTCTGGCTCCAATGTGGTTTATCCGTGATTTGATTATCTTGAATTTATTAGCATATCCGATTTATTATATTCTTAAAAGAGTTGGTCTTTTCTTTATAATCTGTTTGGCGTGTCTATTTTTGTTTAAGATATATTACAGTATTCCTTTGATAGGAATGCGATCTATATTTCCGTTTTGTTTAGGTGCATATTTAAGTATATCAAAACAGAGTTTTTTCTATTCCTTCGTTAAAAGATGGTACTTGATAGCTTTTATATATATAGTTCTTTTAGTGATTGATACAAATGGATTTATTCAAGGAGAGGAAATAGTACTTGTGCATCAACTCTTGTTAGTATTTGGGGTACTTTTATTCCTAATGAGCATTTATGTTATGATAAAAAGAGGAATGCTAAGGCCTAATAAACAATTAGCAAACACATCTTTCTTTGTTTTTGCATTTCATATGTTTTTTATCAATATACTTAATAAGTTTTGGCCAGTAGTATTGTCTGTGAACACTTTCACTTCAATCCTTGTTCAGGTGTTGATACCAACTATTACTTGCAGTATATGTGTGAGCTTATTTTATCTTTTTCGTTGGTTAATGCCTTCTTTATCTGCAATTTTAGTTGGAGGTAGAAATAAATAAATAATAAAATGAAATATTCAATAGTAGTAAATACGTGTGACTCGTATTCAGATTGTTGGGAGCCTTTCTTTAAATTATTTTCTGTATTTTGGAAAGACTGTAAAGGTAAGATATTCTTGAATACAGAATATAAGAATTATTCTTTCCCTGGTTTAGATATTATACCAACAAAGGTTTGTGAGAAGCGTAATTTTCCAAAGGATAAGAGAATGCCTTGGTCCTTATGTCTGAAAGATGCTATAATGCAGACAAATTCGGATATTGTCTTGTATATGCAAGAGGATTACTTCTTGAAAGCTCCAGTAGAGAATCAATTGGTTGAGGATTTTGTTCAATTTATGGAGGAGCATCCAGAAGTAAAGTGTCTTCATGTATTGAATTGGCAAGGGTATGGTACAGAAGAGTCTCCCTATAAAGGATTTAAACAAATTCCTGTTGGACATCCCTATCGTATGAGTTGTCAGGCAGCTTTATGGAGAAAGGAAGAGCTTTTAGAGATACTTGCTGATAATGAAAGCGGGTGGGACACAGAAAAGTTCGCTTCTCGTCGTTCATCAAGATTAGGGCATATATATCTGGCAGTTGACCCAACTTGGATAATTGAAGATTGCTATGAGGTTATTCCTTATATCTACACAGGTATCGAAGGGGGAAAATGGGATCGTAGAAACATTTACAAGATGGATTGTTTGTTTAAAAAATATGGTATAAATGTAGATTTTCAACAAAGAGGAATATCTAAGCCAGTCCCTTTCTTAAAGCGTGTAAAGAATCGCCTGCGCATTTGGAAGCGTGAATTTAATATGAGAAATGCATAAAAGTTTTTATTCATGGGAATTTATCTTTTAGTATTTGTAATCGGTTTGTTATATTTCCTTTTTTCAGGAGGAAATGAAAGAATGTCTAAAGATGGACGTCTCTTGGCTGTTTATTTCATTTATTTAGCTCTGTTTGTAGGACTGGGCGATATGATAGGAGGCTATGACCGATATATTTATGGTGAGTCCTTTGATTATATTGCAGATATAACGTGGGGAGATAGAAATTATTCCAATGCAATTTATCTTGTAAATGGAGTAGAATATGGATATTTTGCATGGCAGATATTGTTGAGTTTTATAACGACAAATCGTTATATGTTTATTCTATTTACAACGATTTTGATTTATGCACTATTTTATAAATCATTTGTCAAGTATATAGATAATTATCCCTTTGCTTGTATTGTATTCTTAGGGCTGATGTTTTTCTTTACGATGACATATCTGAGGCAAATGATAGCTATTGGTATTGCTTGGCAAGGGGTAGAACATATTTGGAAAAGAAATACTATACGATTCTTTATATATGTTGCTCTTGGTGCAACATTCCATACAGCTGTTCTTATATTTGGGATTATTTACTTTATTCCACTTAAAAAGTACTCACAAAAAAACATAATATGGGTTTTAACTATTTGTCTTTTAATAGGATTGACTCCAATTCCTAATATTATAATTGCAAGTGCTGGAGATACAACGGGTAAAGCTGGTAATTATACAGAACAGGACCAAGGGTTTAGAATTGAGTATGTTTTAGAGGTAATATTCTTTATCTTTATCATCTTTAAAAATTATAAGTATATCAATAAGGATAAAAAGACATTGACTTTCTTAAATATGTGCTATGCTTTGTGCGCAATTCTTTTTGTCTTCATGCGTTTCGGGCAAGGTGGACGTTTTGCATGGCCATTCTTCTTGGGCATTTTCTATATGATGTCTAAGTTGCTCTGTCAGAGGAGGATATCTTCAGTGAGTAGAGGTCTTGTTATTGTAGTTTTCTTTGCATTGTTTGTACGTATTAATAATGCTTGGGCTCCACAACAGGTTCCTTATAAGACTTTTTTAACTAATGGTATACCTGCTGGTAATGGAGAAATCTATAGTAAGTTTGAATATGACTTTGATTACACCACCGATAAGTTCTATAGACCTGCATTTACATTTATAAAATAGATGATTCTATGCGTAAGAAAATTTTATTCATAATTGGAATATTAGATACAGGTGGCGTATCAAAGAGTATGCTAAGCTTATTGAATGTTATTGATAAGGAAAAGTATGAGGTATCTCTCCTTATGATGAATACTTCTGGGGCTTTTAGTGATCAGATTCCTACAGGAATAAGGGTACTCTCTGATAGCAGACTCACAGCATTAACATCTGGCTTTAGTGGAATTAAAGATTTAATTAGTTTTCGAAAGGGAATTGGCTTTCATCCCTTGTTAGCAATTTTGTCATTGATTAGATTTATTTTATCGTTTATTGATAAATCCTTAGCAGGAGTTTTTCTTGCTCACATATCTCCAACAATAACTGATCAAAGCTTTGATCTAATTGTCGATTATAATGGTCAACAGGATTTATATTATATGGTAGATAAATTAAAAGGGAAACAGAAAATAACATTCTTCCATAGTGATTACCGTAAATGGAGATATTATGAGAAGGCGGACAGGAAGTACTTTGGAAAGGTTGATGGGGTATATACCATATCAGAAGAATGTGTTTCTGCATTGAAAGAGGTTTTTCCTGAGTATACAGATAAGTTTCATCTCATGGAAAATATATCAAGTCCTTCCCTGATTAATAAATTAGCAGATGAACTTATAGAACCTGCTTTAACAAAGCAGCAGCATGATTTTATAATAGCTTCTTTGGGATACGTAAGTATTGGGAAAGGAAGTGAACTCGCAGTACAGGTGGCAAAGAAACTAAAAGAAGTAGGAATCAGTTTTGAATGGTGGTTTATAGGAGGTGTTACGAATGACTGGGATTATCAAGGATTCGTTAAGAAAAATGGATTGGAAGATAATGTGAAATTCTTAGGAGTGAAAGCCAACCCTTATCCATATTTAAAACGTGCAGACCTTTATGTTCATTTATCAAAGTTTGAGGGTAAGTCTATTGCACTCGATGAAGTTAAAGTCCTCTGTAAGCCTGTTGTGGTTACGAACTTTTCTACCGTCCATGATCAATTTGAAGATAGGGTTAACGCAAGTATATGTGAAATGACTGTTGAGGATGCAACAGACAAGGTTACTGAGTTGATACATAATGCGAGCTTGCGTCAATCGTATACAGATTATCTCAAACAACATATAGTTGATAATAGTAATGAGATAGAAAAAATTTACTCTTTACTATCATAAACAATACGTATATGCCATTTATATCTATCCTAACTCCAACATATAATAGAGGAAAACTACTTTCACCTCTTTATGATAGCTTGAAAAATCTCACGTTTAAAGATTTCGAATGGTTGATAGTTGATGATGGTTCTGAAGATGATACGGAGCAATATGCGTTATCCTGGATAGCACATAATTTTGAGAATGCAGAATTTCCTATTCGTTATATAAAAAAAAGTAATGGAGGAAAGCATACAGCAATTAATAGAGGTGTACGAGAAGCAAGTGGAGAGTTAATTTTAATACTTGATAGTGATGATACATTACCAGAAGACTCTTTGGCAACAATCGCACAGTATTATGAGCAGTGTAAAGGTTATAAGGACTGTGCTGGCGTTTGTGGATTAATGGCACACCATGATGGGCAATTAATAGGAACTGGTTTCCCAAAAGACCCTATGTATGAAAGTGCATTGCAGTTTCGTTATGCAGAGAAAGGTAATGTTACTGGTGATTTATTAGAGGTTTATAAAACCTCTGTCATGAGAGAGTTCCCCTTTCCTGAGATAGAAAATGAGAAGTTTTGCCCAGAATCTTTAGTTTGGAATAGAATCGCTAATAAGTATAAGTTGTTCTGTTTTAATAAGGTTGTCTATTACAGAGATTATTTGGAGGGTGGTCTTACAAGTAAGATTGTGAAAATAAGGATGAAAAGCCCTATTGCTTCTACAATGACTTATGCAGAGATGTTAGATTATAATATTTCTTTGAAATGGAAGATTCGATCCGCTATTAACTATTGGCGATTTAAATATTGTATCAAGAATAAATCCTTAAAAGCCCCAACGGTGAAGTGGTATTGGAGACTGTTCCAGTTAGTGGGTTTATTAATGCACTTGAAAGATAATAGATAGTTAGGTATGAAGCAGATTGTCATAGATCCACGTTTGAAGTATAATTACGCTTCTTGGTATTTGTTAGGAATAAAAAGACTTTTAAAGGGCTGGAAGATAGTTTATGATGTAAGTCCCTTCAAAGGTATTAAATATGAGAATACTGCTGACTATAACAGTGGATTTGCTTTTATTATTTGTAGCAACGGTCAGAAAAAGAAAGTCTTTGTTGATACTGAAGATGTAGCCAAGATTTTTGAAGATAGATATGAGTGGTGTGATGTCTATGGAATGGTAAACCCTACTATAGATCAGGTTACGGAATATGATAAGTTGATTGCAATTGGACCAGAGTTTGGTGTAACACTCGGTAGTCGCTTCTCAACTATTATTCGTTGTTTAAAACTATTTCTCAAAGGGCGTAAATACTCAAGTATTTCTTTCAAAGGCTATCTCCGTGATTATCTTTATACGAATATTC
>ENA-OWMB01000967-OWMB01000967.1-metagenome-genome-assembly--contig:-NODE-967-length-10598-cov-5.033482_pt1 | contig 10598 bp, 10 predicted proteins | sample MGYA00245353_ERZ651112 | MGnify/ENA primary metagenome ERZ651112 (study PRJEB26857, sample SAMEA4031773) | metagenome | biome: human; feature: oral; material: saliva | place: Philippines | collected 2014...
TAACCTTGAACTTTGAGGTTTGAACTTTGAATATTGGACTTTGAATTTTATGATTTCAACTATTAACTTTTGAAATTGAACTTTGAAATAATTATTTACTAACGCTATACTATAAGTTTGAGAGAACTAATCTTTGCGTTTAAGAACGCTAATCTTTGTGTTTAAGAACTGCTATCATCACGACAGGGGTATCTCGCTATTCACTCCCCTCTCCACTCGGAGAGGGGTTGGGGGTGAGGCTCCCTCCTCCCCTTTCGGGGAGGTCGGGTGGGGCTTTTCTGTTTGCAAAGTTACCCATGATTACCTAAAAACCAGCATTTTTCGGGCTATGCCGACAGCAAGTTCTGCATCTTACCTTGTAACAAGCTAATTTACAGAGTGTGAACTTACCACAAAGAGGCGCCCCGCCTATCTACCTTCGCGACAACTAAAAAAGGACGAGATAACAAAGAGGGGTGCGGGGGCATTACACATATTGCAGAAAAAATAATCACACCAATCATAAATCATAAAATCATAACAAGGAATTGCAACGTAAAAAGAAAGGAATTACATATAATATAATACCTTATTAATAAATAATAATATATAATGAATCATTCTGATAGCAGTAAAACGTAAAGGTCCTTAATATGATTACGTGATTACGTGATTGTGATTTTTCTTCCTCTTTATTAACAATTTGTAAATATTTATTTGTAAGTTTGCAGATGCAATCCTGAGAAGTCATCAGAGAAAAGCACAACCGTAACTATTGTCTGACGATTTACAGAACTGTAAAAACTGTTCATAACAGAACTAATATCTTTACTGAAAACCAAAAATACGACATAACGGAAATGAAATTTTTTGCCCTTTACAACTACATGTTTGAGAAGTGCATCGACACTGACGACATTTTTAACGACAAAGAACGACTGCAAGAAGTAGAAGAAAACTTTGCCCGACGACAGGCGTGTTTTGACGACGTGCTTGTTGACGACTATACCAAAACACAGCGTATTCACTTCACTAACGCAAGAGGTACGCAGTATCTCCACCACTTCCTCCTCGAGCCATTCAAAGAAGAAGGCGTCTACGTGCTGAGAATTCTCAAGAACTGCCGTGGCACACGACACGATGAAACTTCAAGTCGATTCCCTTCGACGACTATCGCAGTTGCATCATCATCATCGACAATCGTCCTGGCGTACAGGCAATTGCAATTGAGAATTCAACCTCCGCCTTCCAGTCGCTCAAAACCATCGAAAACATCGTCGAAAGAACACTCTCACACGTTATGCAACGACGTTTCTCGCTCAAACTGAGCCTCAAAAACCTCTACAACTCATCCCGCTTCTGGAATATTGTACAGGACAAGAAGAGTTATCCAAGTGGCTTTCGAAAGGTAGAATTCACATGGCCAAAACCCAACCTCGAACGCCTTGCCAAGCGATTCGAGTTCATACAAGGACTCCGCAAGAGCACTGAAGGTGCACTGACACTTGCTTCCGATGCAGGGGCAGGAAAATGCGTAAAGTTAGACCCTGAAGACCAGTGGACAAAGGACATTGTAGAAGCGGCAAGCGACATCGGTGGCGAAGGCTCAATCAGTCTGACACCCACTGGCAGCAGGCGCAAAATAAGCGTTGGAAAGGACAGCTACAGATACATTAATTTCAAAGATGCTACCTTCACCAACATGAGTCCCGACAACCCACACCTCTTTCCGAAAGACCACCTCGCAATATTCACAAATGAAATTGAGAAACACGTACTGAAAAATGGAGATTCTGACAGACCGTGACAGCGAAATCTATAGAATGCAGGTACTAAACTCGCCTGAAGCGTCAATCTTCAAGCAGTGGGCATCGCCACTAAACCGCCTACAAAGAGAGGCGGGAGAACTCTCAGCAATGGACATCTGGCAGACGAGCACACGCTGCATTGATGAACTCAAAAAAGCAGGGAGCAACAAGTTAGATGAAGTCACCTTCATCTATACCACGCTGATAAAAGACTGCGAAACCATCAAGCAAGGAAGGCACACCACCACCCGCACAAGGGCTGAGGCAGAAGCTTCAGCCCAGCTCATCATGACCGTGACCGCCACGAGAAGCCTTAACTACATCGAACCAGGACACGAGCAGGACCCAGAGAGCGAGAACGACGGTATCTTAAAGACTATAATGGACGAAATCGGGGATAACGCTTTCAACCGATACGTTAACCTCTTCTTTGCAAAGAAAAGAAATGTTTACGGAGAGAAAATCGTCATCGAACCCCACAATCCCCTTGCCGACACAGACGACACAGACTCCCCTGCCCTACAGAAGGAAGCACGCCAGAAAGCCGTCCTAACAAAAGTCCTAACCAACACACAAGGACTAAGAAAGCTACTGAATAAACCCGACTACGACGACCTAACGCAATGTTTCGAGACCATCTGCTGTGACGACGCCCTCCTCTCCCACTTCGAAATGATAAAACCCAACGGCAACAGCTGGGGCATAAACCGCAAGATGGCACTCAACATCATCGCCCTCTTCATAAGGCTCCGAAAGCTAAACATCCCCATGAACCAAATCAACACAAACATCGGCGGAAGTAACAACAACACTTACCTCACCCACCACCGCCCTAACAACGACCGCAACGCCTTCGGCATCACCACCGAAGAATATGATGCCATCGTAAGAATAATTGAGGGGGTGTGAAGGGTGAGATATCAATATTATAAAGTTTTGCAAAAAGCACAAATCACTTCTTTTCTAATTCCTTGACTGGACAGTATAACTTGACAGACAATTCTACATCAATCGTTAAAGATAAATAATGATTTGAATAAAACATTATATATGTGATAACAAAATACTATTTTTGCAAACAGAGCATTATATTTAACATGAATAACAATGGCAATAGCAAATAACTATAAGAATAATTATATATTTCATTTCACAGATATACGCAACCTTGACTCAATAATCAAGAATGATTTGTTGTGTACAAACATAAAAAACAAAAATGGAATAACACATAGAAACATCGCTAACACGAACATCCAGAATCGACGGGCAACGATGAAAGTACCCGTTGGACCAGGAGGATGTGTGCACGACTACGTACCGTTCTACTTCTCTTCAATCAATCCGATGCTCTTGAAGAAGTTAAATGAAAAGAATGTGGACCAACCACTCATAATTTACCTGTGCGTGAAAATAGACCGCTTGGATAAAAATGATGCTATTTTTACGGATGCCTCTGCAAATACAAATGTGCTTCCAACATTTTATGATGATGTGAAGGATTTGGATAAATTAGATTGGAATCTGATTAAAAGCAACAAGTGGGGTGCGTCTACTGATAAGGACAAACATAAGAAAATGGCAGAAGCCTTGATACACAATCGTGTAGGAATAAAAGAGGTGGATGCAATTGTTGTCTATAATAAATACGTTAAGGAAAAAGTAGAGAAAATATTCAAGAATAATGGGGTAAAAAATCCAGATATATTACTTCTTTTTGATGACAAAATAAAAAAATATAGTTTTTATTATACAAAGTTTTTTTTCACTGATCGAAAGTATGAGACTTTAGTTCACGGTCCCTTACTTCTTCGTTGTGAGTATCGCAAATTGATTAATGATATTAAGTCTGCAAGGCAAGAAAAGAAAGAAACGTATCCGTATAAATCAATAAAGGAACTTGTAGATGCGATTGATAAAGATTTCTCAGTCCTTCCAGAGCTGAAAGAAGTTATTGGATTGATGCAAGAATATGAACCACATTGTGATGCAGTAGATTCACACACGAAGAAAGTTGTGAATGAGATGAGGAAGTTGGATTACTACAAGGGTGCTTCTGATGAAAAAAAGAATCTTCTATTATTGGCTGCGTATCTTCATGACATAGGGAAGGGGCCGAAAAATAAATGGCGCGAAGAGACAATGGAAAGACCTTATTTAGATCATCCAGCTGATGCCATACCGATGTTGGAACGTATTCTTGTAGAAGAAATAGAAAATCTCTCAGATGAAGAGATACGTCAGACCTGCATGCTGGTTGTATATCATGATATTATAGGTGACTGTCTGAAAAAAGACAGGGAGAAGCAGCAGATAACAGAAATAATAGAGAGCGAAGATGACTTGGATATGCTGTTTGCGATTTCTCATGCCGATATAAAAGCAATTTGCAAACTATGGTTTTTGGAGCTTAGAGGAAAAGAACAGCAGTTTAAAAGAGAAATTATGAAAATGAAAAGGGCTTAGATATGGCAAATAAAATAAATTATGCATTTCGCATAACACACATAAACAATATATCGCATATTGCAAAATGTGGAATAGTAAAAGCTACTTCTCCTCTGCACGATAAAAAATTCCAGCCTATCGGTGACAGCCAAGTCATTAATCTGCGAAAAAGCAAAGTGATAAATGGATACCATATAGGAGACTATATTCCGTTTTATTTTGGTCCCCGTTCGCCAATGCTCTATGTGATCCAGCATGGCTATAATGGCGTACAGCATGTAGAGCCTGAAAAAATTGTTTATTGTGTCATCAAACTTGATGACTTGATCGCTGATGGTATTGAATGTCTTTTTACAGACGGTCATGCACTAAGTTTCCTGACATCTTTTTACACCAAAGATTATTTAGTCAACATAAACAGCATAGTAAACTACAATGATGTGTATTCCTCACAATGGAACTTGGAGGAAGACCGAGATTTGAAACGCCGTAAGGAAGCAGAACTGCTGATAAAAGACGATTTGCCAGCTAAGTATATAAAGGGCTATGTGGTGTATAATGAAAAAGCAAAGCAAACACTGATAGGAAAGGGTATCATCGGGAATCTGATAGAAGTGAGATCTAATTATTATTTTTAGGAGAATTGGGACATGATACATTATGTAAAAGGAAATCTATTAGAAAGCAATGCTGAAGCATTGGTAAATACCGTTAACACAGTGGGGGTTATGGGAAAAGGAATAGCACTTCAGTTTAAAGAGTCATTTCCTATGAACTATCGTGTGTACAGAAATGCTTGTAAGAAGAAAGAATTTAACATTGGCGATATTTTGATTGTTGAGGATTCAAATCTAATGGTAGGTCCTAAGTTAATAGTTAATTTTCCAACGAAGACGCATTGGAGAATGCCTTCTGATTATTCATATATTCAAAAGGGACTGCTGACTTTACGCAAGGAAATAGAGAACCGCCATATCCGGTCAATAGCAATCCCCCCCTTGGGAACACACAATGGTGGTTTGGACTGGTTGGTCGTAAAACAAATGATAGAAAAAGCCTTGGCTGGACTGGACTGTGAGATTATGCTTTATGAGCCTTCTGATGCAATTATAGAAAAGTTGAAGAAGGAAAAAGTAAAGCTGACTCCCGCTCGTGCCATGCTGCTTTCAATGCTGGGCGACATGAATGTAAATGGGGAGTTCGCTTCTGTTTTTGCAGCAGAGAAGATTATTTATTTTATGCAGCGTTTTGGAGCGAAAAATTTCTTCAGAATAGAATTCAAACCCTATTGGTATGGACCATATTCTGGTGGTAAAGTAGCCCATGTGCTGTATTATATGAATGGCAGTTATATTAAGGGAATGGGTGGAATGGAGAATCGACCCTTTGATTACATTTGGCTGATAGATGGTGCGGTGGAGGAAGCGGAAGTTTTTATAGAACGATATGAAAACAAAAAACTTCTTGAGATATGCAAGACTACCAAATCTTTTTTACAAGGATGCTATTCTAATTATACGTTGGAATTACTCGCTTCTGTTGACTATCTATTCCTGACAGTTCCTGAACTGAAAAACTGGCAGACTGATGATAAAAATCATATTCTTGATATTCTTGAGTTAGAAATGCAGAAATGGAGCGAGCGGAAGAAACGGATATTTGAACGTAGATTTCTTTTAAACGCCCTTAGCTATCTTAGTGATGCTTATAAAGAGTTGAATATAGTAAGGTAGTTAAGTACTATAAAAGTTATATTATCGAACAATTAAAACACATAGTTGCACAGAAAGCTATGCGGGATTACCTTTCAACAGGTAGTTCCGCATTGCTTTTATTCATCGAACAACTATAAAGAAATCAAACAATAAAAGAAATAAAACGAATAAAGGGTTCGTAAAATATAAAAACGAAGGCTTCATAAGGCAGTTCAACAAGGTATTATACACTTTCTATAAACAAATAATAAACTGTCTATAAACGAAATATAAACCTTCTTTAAACGAATTACAAACTGTTTATAAACGAAATAGAAACTTCTTATAAAGAAATTATAAACTTTCTATAAACGAATTATAAAGATTCTCATAACATGCTGATTATCAGTTTATAATTTTTTGATAATAAAAAGATAACTTTTTTATAAGCCGTCTGCAAGGCTGAGATTCTTGCAAATGGCTCTGAGCTATAACTTTGCACCCACGTCACGGTCAGAACGAACCTTGGCGTGGGTATTCTCTTTTCCGCTTAGGTGCGGAGTGATGGTCAATTCCGATTGTTCCATGCGCTGCGCAAGGCGCCAGACACAAGGCACAGAGACAGAAAAGGAGGTTATGCCACTGAAAATAAAGAATGTTTCACCCGAGCGGAGTGGGCAGGAGAAATCTCATGAGATAAAGCTGCGCAGCGTTTCCCGTGCTTTCTCTTCTCACAACCCTTGGGAGAATGAGAAAAAAGCATTACACACGACAGCGTGTGCAACAACAGCGCAAAACAAAGCGCAGATACCCTTTTGATGAGAACACAATGCTGTGCGAACTGTTCAGACCACAATACTTCAAGCGTTTGGACGAGATAACCAATCAACTGCGACCCTATTTATCCAATGACGTGAAGACCTTACGGAGAGAGAAAGGATTGTTCTTATCGACGGAGGGAATGAAGAACGTAAAACGCACGTGGCTCTATGCGCTTATCGCCCTGACGATAGCACCGGGAGAGCAGGGAGAGAGTCCGCTGAAGGTGGCAAAAAGCATCTTCTTCAGATACCTCTCCAGCAGCGAACACAGCAATATCACTCTTTCTGAACCAGCGTTAAAAGCCTCTGTAAACAAGGCACTTGGAAAAGACAATTAAGAGATTTTAAGGAACTGCAGATTGTTTCAAAAAATTGCATCAGCTGCAAAAGTGAGATAACTTTGCAAAACATAAAACGAACCAACGGCACTGTTGCCTGAGGAATAACAAAACAAAATTATGAACAATATTTTTAAGATTACCGGACTTGGAGAAATCCGCCCGTACACCAACCAGAAAGGAATCACCTCGCACTGCCGTGACATCCAGTTGCAACAGCTTGGAGGTAAGTTTGCCGACCGCTTCACATCGACTCTCTTTGATGCAGAGGCTGAGAAAGAACTCGAAGTGGGTGCGCTCGTTGCAGCACAATTCTACTTCTACACAACGGAATATAACGACCGTATGTTCCAAAACGTAAGTATTTCTGAAATTGAAATCATCAACCATAAATTATAAGAATATGCAGATCAAAGTTATTATGAGTGACGCTGACTACCAGCGCATTATCGCAGCCAACGGTAAGAGAATAAGAGGTTCTATCGCAATGAACTCACCACAGGAATTTGACTTCCGTGCCTTTGCTACAGAAACGCCTTCAACGGCAACGCCCAACCGCATACTGAACATGAAGCATGGACGGGCTACGGTGGCACCCGACCGCGTCAGGCTCTACATCATGGTGAAGCGAGCAGACGAGGCAGCTCCCATTGATATTGTTTTCGACGAGAGCCAGCAGGCAATTAACTTTATGGAAGGAAGCCTGCTTGCATAGCAATCATTCCACACGTGGGGCTGTCCCTTGTACATCAGCTACAAGCAGCCCCCCACGCTTTTACTTAACCATAAAAATAAACAAAAATGTTCGACTATATACAAAATATCCGAGCCCAACACACGGTTCCCTGCACAGCTGACATATTAGATGTGGTAATACATTCGACCATAGTAAACAACATCTGCGCTGAACTTGCCGACTGCCGCGAACAAATGATGCGTGGCGAGATGAGTCGTGACGATTTCGCAACAAAGAAAGCGGAGTTAAAACGACGTTTACCAGCCTTCTGCTTTCATGCACACTTCAAGAATGGTCGTCGACTCAACGCTGAGGCAATTCCCTCAGGACTGTCTATTCTCGACATCGACCATATCCCTTCGCCCGAAACCTTCTACAACGAAAAAGTAAAAGAGCGTACGAAGGAGTTGGGCATCGTATTGGTGCACATGACGCCATCGGCAGAGGGACTGCGCATTGTCTTCATGCTTCCGCAGAAGATGACTTTAGCGCAGGGACAGCAATGGCTTGCAGGAGAATTAGGGCTGAAAGATTTTGATGAAGCCTGCAAGGATTACGCACGCTGCTCCTTTGCCGTGCCAGCCGATTACATCTTCTTCATCGACAAAGACCAGCTTTTCGCTACGCATCAGGCACCGACAGCACCTGTAAAGGACAGCTATACGAATAGCGTCGCTACGCTCAATCCACCGCCTGCACATCCTACAGCGGAAATAGCAGACGAAAGCAACGAAGCCGTTGAACTCAATCCCGATACGGAGTTGCTCTTCGACGCTTTTGTGGCTGCATCAGGCTTGACACCCGCTGCGTTCAACAACAAGGGAACACGTCATAACTCTCTCGTGACACTGCTCTCAATGGGTATATGCCGATTAATGCCGCAGGAGCAACTCAAAGCCGTCATCAGACAGCGTATGCCAGAATATTCACGAGAAGCCGACTGCTATCAATTAATCAAGGACTTCTATGAGAAATACACTAATACCAACCGCCCGATGTCGTTCCAACTGAGAAAGATATACACCGACTCGCTCAGAAACAAGGCTGGCTCAACATCATCATCGGAAAACGACATTGAACAGTTTGAAGCAAAAAGGGAAACAGAGCAGCAAGCGCAGACTGCCTGCATCAACAACATCTTCAACACGCTGCCACCAGTATTGCGCAAGACACTCGAAGGTGTGCCAGCAAACATGCACATGCCCGTGCTCTGCGCTGTCCTCCCCCTTGCCGCTGCCTACGCTGACGGAGTACAAGTAAGATACTGTGACGGACAGCTTCACCGACTAAACCTGATGTCAATCATTGTCGGTCCACAGGCATCAGGCAAGAGTGTCTGCAAGTCGAAAGTCGACCTATGGATGAAACAGATGCTTGAAGACGACGCACGTGCACGTGAGATTGAAGATAAATGGAAACAGGAAAAGAAACGTCGCAAGGCAAACGAAAAAGCACCTGAAGACCCCTGTGTGCTGATACGCTCGGTACCCGTCACGATTAGCTGCTCTACGCTATTGAGACGCTTCAAGAACTCACGTGGACATACACTCTTCTCCTTTGGCGAGGAACTCGATACGCTCCGCAAGACGAACGGTGCTGGGTCGTGGTCGCAGAAGTATGACATTTATCGCCTCGCCTTCGACAACGGCGTGTGGGGTCAGGACTACAACTCAGATCAGGCAGAGAGTGGAGTAGTCCCTGTAGCTTATAACTTTTCCATCCTCGGCACGTATGGTGCACTGAAGAAATGCTTCAGGAATGACAACGTTGAGAACGGATTATCGTCGCGCATCTTCATTGCCGAGATGCCTGATGCCGCTTTTGCTCCTATGCCAGTCTATGGCAAGGAAGCCGAAGGGCTGTCGGCTGACATCAACACTGCCGTAACAACACTGCGTGCGCGCCAAGGACTCATTGACACTCCCCTACTGAGACAAGCCATCGGGGAATGGGTGGAGAAGAAGAGAATAGAAGCTATGGCTGACGGCGACATCGTCAAGGACACCTACCGCAAGCGTGCTGCCGTCATAGCTTTTCGCTGTGGAGTCATTGTCAGTCTGTTAGCAGGAGAAGAGAATGAGACGATTCTGGAATTTGCCCGACTGACAGCTGAATATATACTGGAGAAACAATGCAACTTCTTCGGTGAAACGCTACTCAGTGAATATAAATCGGCTGAACAGGAAATGACAAGGCAAACGAGAAACGGATTTATCTTCGACAAACTTCCACCAGTATTTACCTTCAACGACCTACAGAAAGAAAAGGGAGCCAATGTTAGCAGGAACGTAATCAATAATATCCTCTATCGATGGAAGAAAAGCGGATGGATTGAAAAGAAAGAGGATGATAAGTGGATGAAAACACCATTGGATAAATAAAAGTGAAAAGGCTTATATTCAGAACCATCTGATATTTATTGTAATCTGTCAAGTTCTGTAAGTCAATCACACAAATCACAAATCACAAAATCATATTAAGGTTACTGATTAAAACACACGCTACGGAAATGAAAACTCATAAGAAAATATTACCAACCTAAAAACATACATGCTATGGAAATAAAACTCATAAGAAAATATTACCAAGCGAAATACACCATCGGACGCTTGTATGTCAACAACCGCTTCTTTTCAGACTGCCTCGAACCGCCCTCACTACATCTTACAGAACGAAGCGCGTTGGGGACAATCCTAATTGCAAAATACAAGGGATACAGAGCTATCCCCACAGGGCGTTATCGCATCCTCATCACACGCAGCCGACGGTTCGGA
>ENA-OWMB01000970-OWMB01000970.1-metagenome-genome-assembly--contig:-NODE-970-length-10587-cov-3.774402_pt1 | contig 10587 bp, 6 predicted proteins | sample MGYA00245353_ERZ651112 | MGnify/ENA primary metagenome ERZ651112 (study PRJEB26857, sample SAMEA4031773) | metagenome | biome: human; feature: oral; material: saliva | place: Philippines | collected 2014 | study...
ATAGTCCGAAGGCGTGCGTGCCGGCAGCCATTCGAGGCGGCCGCGGTCGCAGAGGGTGCGCAAAGCCGTGAGATAGAGCAGTTTCACCAGTTCGGGGAAATCGTCCTCTTCGGTGGCTTGCTGCAGTTCGTTGGGCAAATCGTGGGCATAAATGTCGGTGTCCACCGTCGATTCGTCCCAGGTGGGCGTTTTCCGCTTCAGGGCGAAGCGCTCTTTCAGGTAGTCGAAGAGTCCCGCTTTGTAGCAAATGAGCACAATGATGGCCACGCCGATGAGGATCGTGAGGGTTTTCGACAGCGTGGCGTGCTTCTCGAGGAAGCGGATGAGGGTACCGATCCAATTATCGAACTTCTGGGTGACGTGTTGAGTCGTCTCGGGCGGCGGAGGTGGCGGTTCGACGTGGAGCCGCCGTGCCAAGTCCTCGGCATAGCTTTGTGCCGGCGTAGGGACGGAGTCGTTGAGGTGAAATTGAGGCATGAGCGCAACGTTTGTGCGAGAGAGGTGAGTCAAAAGGTGTCGAGGCGGCGGTAGAGTCCGCGATGGTCGGTGCAGTCGACCACGTGTCCGAGCATATAGGTGGAGATGACGAAGATGAACGTGATCGGAATTTGGTAGACGCCTGCGACGAGCACGGTTGTGATCACCTCGAACAGGCGAGGTGAAATGACGCTGTCGATGGCGTTTAAGTAAGCTTTGGGCAGGAACCCGGTCACTATTTCGATCCAACCGGAGAGTGAGATCAGCCAGCCCGATACGCCAACGGTGCCCATCCAAATGCCGAAGCAAAACAGCACGGAAAATAGTGGGAAAAGGCTTTCGCGGATCATTCGCGGCAGCATGGAGAGGAGCGATTCGCCGGGCGTCGGGCGAAAAACGAGCAGCAGTGGCGCGACAAAGCAGAGCAGCGCGACAAAGAACGACAGCCAGAAGTCGTCAACGGCTGAGCTGAAGAGCATCACCACTACGAGCACCACGGCCGAAAGGAACATGCGCAGCAGAGGCAGATGGCGGAAGCCGGGGAGGGAGACGAAGGAGGTTTCCCACAATTCGCTGCGCGGTTCGAATAGTTGGGCATTTTCGTCCGAAAGCTTCGCGTTTTCGTCGTCTCGGCCTGTGGTTTTGCGCAGCGCTTCGGTGCCCGCTTGATCGTCGGCCAAGATTTGCTCGCTCAGATTCCACCACAACCAAAGCGTGCACACGATCAGACCCAAACGGGGGAGGTCGAACCAGTGGAAGATCGCCATCAGGAGGAGATTCACCGCCCAGATGCGCAGCACCACGTTGCGACGATGTTGCCAAAGCGAGAAGAGAGCGGTGGAGATGAAGGCGCCCCCGGGGCGCTCTTTATAGAGTGTGGCCATGTCGATGGAGTCTTTGAGGAAGGAAAATGGTGAGCCAGCTCACTAAGAGGAATCCGCCGATGACAAAGCTCACGCGCAGGAAGAGCGGTGCCTCGGTGTGGCGGGTGATGTAGGATTCGATCAGCGCGGCCACGAAGGTGAGAGGCAGCACGCCCATGAGCATGAGGAGTCCGCGGCGGGCACTATGGCGAAAAGCTTCGATGCGCGAGCGGCGTCCCGGGAAGAGCCAACCCGTGCCCAAGGCCAGTGACGCACCGCCCGTGAGAATGATGGTGGGAATCTCGAGCGAACCGTGTAGATTCACCACAAAGAGCGCTTCGGTGACCGCGCCGTGCTGCATGAGAAAGGTTTCGAAGCAGCCGAACATCACGCCGTTGTAGAGAATGATGAGCAGGGCACCCGGCAAGGCCATGAGGCCGAAAAGGAAGGTGCGCACGTCGATGAGGGCATTGTTGAAGAAGATGTCCCAAAACATGCCCAGCGCGTCTTTGTCTTTGTAGACCGCCATCGGGTCGCCCCGGGCTATGTTATCGAGCGTCATTTCCACATAGTTGTTGCCGAGGATTTGGCGCGCGAAGTCGGGTTCCATCTGCTGTGTGAGCACGCCCACCAACGTGGCGATGAGGAAGACCACGAGCGAAATGAGGAGTTCGCGCCGCGAATAGTAGAAGGCCATCGGGATGTCGTACCTGAGTGTGCGCACCACCTCGCTCCAACGGTTGGGCCGTTGGCCGTAGACGTGCTGATGAAACCTACGTGCGATGCGTTCGAGGTAGTCGGTGACGGGACTCTCGGCGAAATGCGTTTGGGCGAAGGCCAGATCGGTCGACACATCGAGATAGATCTCGGCGATATGGTCGGGATTGAGCGAGGCGATGGCTTGACCCGAAGCTTCATATCGCTCCCATTTCTTGGTGTTGAGTCGTACAAATTCAGCTTCTCTCATGGGTTGGGGGCTATGGAGGAGTGTTTTTTATAGGAGAGTGTGGCGGTGCCGTTGCGCGTGGCGAGGATTGAGCGCAGCCCCCGAAGGTGCAGGCCGATTCGCCCGGGGCACCACTCTCCGGCTGCGGAAAGTGAATGATTCTGTGGCGGAGACGAGGCAAAAGTAGTAAATGTTTTGGTAAAACAAGGGGACTTTGCTTAGAAAGATGTATTTTTGTGGCGTGGTATTCGCAATTGAGGGCAGTCGCCCCCACATTTCTCAGCTTTCTTTAAACCCCGACCGGTAGAGACGGTTGCATTCCACCGCTTCGGCCCAGCGTTCCGCCCCTCGTTGCCCGCCGCGTGCTACGGCCCTCGGCTTTGCGCCGGCACCACCCGAGCCGCTCGCTTCCGCACCCGCCTGTCCGCTCCGGGTGTCGGCCGACGTCTCCCCCACTCGCTTGTTTCACCTCTCCTTCATCTCCTTGTTTCGCCATGCCTGAATTTATTTCTGTCGAAAACGTCCGCATTTCTCTCCTTCCCGCCACGTTGGTGCGTCGCTTCGGAGCCATCTTGATCGACATTATTTCCGTCTTTACTGTGATCATGATCGGAGGTACGACCTTCGGTATGTTGATTTCTTCATGGGATCGCATCTGGTTACCGGTGGCCGTGCTGGTGTTGTTGCTGCTCCCCGCCATCGAGGAAGTGATCTTCGACGGGCGCACGCTCGGCAAGCTCTGTTTGGGGCTTCGTGTCGTGCAGATCGATGGTAGCGCCCCCACCGTTTGGGCCCTGTTGCTGCGCTATTTCCTGTTGTGGGTCGACGTGTTCGGCAGTTTCGGCACGGGCTTGTTGCTCATGTTCGGCACGAAGTTGCACCGCCGTTGGGGCGATATGGCCGCCGGCACGTTTGTGGCGCAACGCGACCGGCAAAACAGTGCGCGTTCCCCGCTCAGTTCTTTTGCCGATCGGCCCAACTACACCCGCACTTTTGCGCACATCGACCGCATCGATGCCCGCCGTGCCGCACTCATCTCGCGTGCGCTGGGCGCTGCCTGCATGCACACCGGCACATTCGCGGCCTACGATTTCGCACAGCGGGTCGAAGCCGTGGTGGGCGGGCGCTTGCCCGAGGAAGACGAGCTGCACTATCTCTCCGCAGTGCTCTATGCCTATCGTCACGCCGCCTGATTTTCGGCGGCACTTCCCGCCTTCGTTCCACTCCACCGTGACCGCCGTTCGTTTGCAACGGCGGTCACGGTGTTTTTTGTGTGTAGGGCTACAAAATCTTCGTTTTTTTGAATCAGAAGCAAATTGCATCAAAATAAGATTGTATATTTGTCGGCGAAAAACTATTGGAAGTGTAAAATAATATCACCATCCTTTATCTATATGGAAGAAAATCTCACGACAGGCAGCCTTGTTTCGGTGGATGAACTGATGGGGCGTAAATTCAGAGTCCCGGCTTATCAACGAGGCTATCGGTGGACGAAAAAGGAAGTGACCGATCTGCTCGAAGATCTTTGGGAATTTCATCAGTCTGAGCCGAAGAAGCAACAATTTTATTGCCTCCAGCCCATCGTTATCCAAAAGAACGGCGAGTTTTATGATGTCTTGGACGGACAACAACGCCTGACCACCTTGTATCTATTGCTCAGTTATTTAGATGATCGCCGCCGAGAAGATGGGTACTCGGATCCACTTTTTGAAATCAGTTACGCCTCTCGGCCCGAGAGCCAACAATTTTTGGCCGCGGGTGGGTTCCGGGAAGCAAGTGATGGACGTAATATAGATTTCGCCTACATGTCTTCGGCTTATCAGACCATCAAAGAATGGTTTGAACCGACAGATCCCACAGACAACAGCCATCAGGGAGCAAAAGGAAAACTCATACCGCGTTTATTGGATAAGACAGATAAAGGGGCGAATGTTCGTTTTGTTTACTATGAAGTGGGTGCGGACGAGCATCCTATTCAGGTGTTTCTCCGCCTCAATAAGGGTAAAATCCCCCTTACTGACGGAGAATTGGTCAAGGCCTTGCTGTTGCAAACGGACAAGTACGCCGCGTTGAATGAAAAGGACGGAGTCCGCGTGGCCGATGAAGTGAAGAGTCGGTTGGATCTCATCGCCGCCGAGTGGCATAAGATCGAGACGCGTCTGCACGAATCGGAGTTTTGGGGCTTTCTCGGGGTGAAACTTCCCGGTGCTTCGCACATCGACCTACTTTTACGTGCGTTGGCCAAGTCTCTTCCCGGTGATCCTGCTGTCGATTGGGACAACCCCCGAAACAGCCACCCTGCATTTATCGTCCTGCACAATTATATAGAGCAATGTCTCGCTAAGGGAAATGGGAAAGAGTCCGAATCCAAAGCACGTTTTCGGCTCGAAATCGTAGAACAGTTGTGGGAGCGCGTGGTGATGCTCTTCGAGATTTTAGAAGTTTGGTGGAACGATTACGAGATTTACCACCAAATCGGCTATTTGCTACACTTTGTTGCGTCGGAAAAGCGCGAAGAGCGTATCTTCACGTGGCTTCAATGCTTTGAAAAAGACGGCATCATGAAGTTTAAGCAACGACTTCTTGGTGACATCAGTAAATCTATTAAAGATCCGGCCTCCCTCGTCTACAAGAATGCAGAGGGCAAAGAGGTCAATCGTGATGCTATTCACAGTTTGCTGTTGTTACATAATGTGCACCGCACAATGCAGAATCCGGAAAAAATGCGCTTCCCCTTCCATTTGTTTTGCAAAGAGGAGTGGGAACTCGAGCACATCTATCCGCAGCATCCCGAAATACCGGAGAAATGGGAAGAACGAAAGGAGTGGCTGAAGAATGTTTCCGAGAACGTGGAAAAAGGAATCATTGCTTTTCCCGAAGAACTTAAAAGCAAAATAAAAGAGTTGCTCAATCAGACGGAATCGAATGAGGAAAAGGGGGCTTTGGATGAGCATTTCCAAAGCATCTTGCAAGCTTATTGGGAAACTCCCAACGCGATTGACAAAGCAGAAGACCTCCACAGCGTCGGCAATCTCTGTTTGTTGCCCAAAGCACTGAATATCTCGGTGAGGAATCATCCATTCGCTGTAAAACGAAACATCTTGCGCCAAAAAGTGGGGGCAGCCTACGTTCCCACCGCCACGCGAGAGGTGTTTAACAAGGTATTCTCGGCGCATCCCGCGTCTTATCTCTATTGGGAAGCCACAGATGTACAGGATTATCTCAAAGAGCTGTGCTCAACTTACCATTTCTATGAATCCTCTAAAGCTGACAATCCATGAATAAAACCAACCTCTTGGCTTTCCTAACGGATAAATACGTTCGGATTCCACAACTGCAGCGCGATTATGTGCAAGGGAGCGATAATACGAAGGAAATCCGCGATCTGTTTATCTGCGATCTCGTGGAGACGTTGTCTGCCGATACTCCAGAAGTAAAGCAGAAAACCTTACATCTCGATTTCATTTACGGCAGCACGTACGAAGAAGCCCCGGCTTCCGGACTGCATCCGCATTGGAAAAAGGGAGAACTTCATTTTGACATCCCAAATTCGGATGTCAACGAACCGACAAAGGTATTTCTTCCTCTCGACGGACAGCAACGACTCACCAGTTTGTGGCTGCTGCACTGGATGTTGTGTCCCAAAACAGAAGCCGACGCAGCGAAAAAGTTGCTTTCGCATTTCAGTTACGCCACGCGTTCTTCCTCTCGCCGCTTCTGTGCCGCTTTGGTGGCGCACATTGGCGACGGAGAACTGAAGCAGCAACTGAAAACCAACAAGGCGAAGTCCGCTCTCATGGAAGCTTCGTGGTTTCTTCCCGCATGGCAGAAAGATCCTACGGTCAATTCGATGATCGAAATGCTCGTTGCCATCGGAACAAGATTGGATGAAGTAGATACAGCCCCACTTTGGAAGCGTTTGCAGGAAGGTGCGATCACTTTCACTGTGATCGAGATCCAAAGCAACGAGTTTCGTCTGACCGATGAGCTGTATATCAAGATGAACAACCGCGGTCGTCTGCTCACCGATTGGGAGTGCGACAAGGCAATGGCCATAGAATGTTTGGGTGAAGTCGTTTTCACAGAGGAGAACGCGGATTTGTGGGAAAGCCTTCAAGCGAATGAGCAGGAGAAAACGCCGGCCGATTATTTTTCTTTCCGAGTCGATGGCCGTTGGCAGGACTTCTTCTGGCATCTCTCTCGTGGAGAGGAGAGCCCTCTCGAAGACCATGTGCAGCGATCCGACGAGATGATGCGCTATTTTTTCACTTGGTGGGCAGAATACCGTTACTATCATTATAACACGGGAGAATGTTCAGACAAAATGCACGTGTTCAAAAGCGCGAAAGAGATCACTCTTCTCTTTCAAGTCTTGAACAAACTCTATGAAATCGGTTACCCTTACGGGGAAAGCGCCGAGAATCAAGACCAAAAGAAGGATTTTCTCGAAACGGCTTTCGGTGTCGTGGATGAAATGCCCGTCGAAGTTCGGCTTCACTTCACCGGAAGGGAAGGAAACGAGAGCCGGGTGGGCGATTTGTTCCGCTTGCTCTGTGAAGGTAAGCTCGAACGTCGCCACCAAGTGTTGGTCTATTACCTTTTGCTCCGACTGGTTAAGTACAATGAGGAGGCGACGGACGCGAACCTCCGCGATTTCCTCCGCGTGGTGCGCAATTTCCTCTATAGCATCAGGAAAACCGAGAAAATGGCCTTCAATAGCGGTATTGAACTCAAAGAACTGAGTGGATATGCGAAGTATTTAGACGAAGTCCTCGGTGAGAAAGAAGTGTATGCTGGCCTATCATCGAAAGAGGTCTCTGAGGGAACCTTTCAAAATATGTCTGCTTTCCGTCACGAAGTGGAGAAAGCAAAATGGATTTGCGCACATCCGGCGGAGAAGACTGCACTTTTCCAACTCGAAGAGCACGATTTGCTCCGCGGCTTCCTCCGCAATCTGCCTTGGCAGGACGGTTCTGGCATCAACATGCGCCGACTTCGCGAGGCCTTCTTCGAAGTTTTCGGCAGTCCTAGGCAGCAGGAAACGGAGAAACCGAGCGATAGGTTAGTGGCACGTGCACTCGTCGCTTGTGGTTTCCGGGGCATACTCAATAAAGGAATTAACAATTATACTTGGTGGGCCTATAGCTTTGGTGGCAACGAAGCACGTTGGCGCTTTGTGCTTACCTATCCTTTAGATAAGCGAAACAATGACACTACCGGCAGACAGACTTTATGCGAAGCATTGCAGAAACTGTTCAAGCTGTATGTCGAACAGAGCGATACTCTAGAGAAACAGAGCAATACCCCAGAGAAGTGTTTGCAGGCCATCATCGACAATTTCCTCAAGCAGGCCGAGAATTCGGAAAAAACGCCGTGGTACTATTTGGTCAAATATGCTGAGCTTTGGTCGGGAAGTATCTATCATTTTGCTTTTTCTTTCGATGGTGATAAGGTTACGTTCGAGCAAAAATTGAATGAAAAGGTTGTGCATCCATCGGCTTCTCAGACTTGGAATCCATTCGTGTTCATGGTTCAGAAACGTTTGGAGGAGCGCACCGGACCGAAAGCCAAAAATTTTCCCCTCTACGATCGATATGAGAACGACGCTAAGAGTAGGAAATTCGCACTTTACCTTAGTAACCATGAGTGGAATCTTGCCATTCCGCTCACGAAGGAGGAACAGGAAGATCAAACACTTCGAGACAAGCACGATTTGGCAAAGGAGATCCGCGAGCGGTTGAACTGTTTCTCCATTGAGGACAATCATCTTCACAATAAAGAATACGGCATTCGCTACATCATTCGCCCACAAGCCCCCGATGTTTCCCCCAATGCTTCCCCCGATATGGTCGAATTCGGCATTTCCATTGCGGAAAAGCTGATTGGTTTGATTTAGTATCGCAGGCATTCATCTGCACTTCTACCGAAAATGCAAAGCCTCGCCACCATTCCGTAGCGCGGCTTTTTGTATTCCCCCCATTCCCGTGCTTGGCTGTGCGCGGGGGAAATGGTAACTTCGCAGCCAGAAACAAAAATTATCCGTTCATTATGAAGCAATTCTCCACTTCGTCCCACGTCTCGACGCGGCGCGGATTGTTGGCAGTGAGCCCTTTGTTGCTCATGGTCGTGCTTTTCCTCGCGATGAGCCTTGTGACCGGCAGTTTCTACAAAGTGCCGCTCGTCGTCGTCTTCATTATCGCCTCGGCCTACGCCCTTTTCATCACCAATCACCCCGATGCCACGCGCCCCGCGGAACCCGAACTCCACCGCGGCCTGCTTCCCATCGCCGAACGCGTGAGTGTGTTCAGTCGCGGTGCGGGCGAGAAAAATTTGATGATGATGCTTTGGATCTTCATCCTCGCCGGCGCGTTTGCGGCCTCGGCCAAACAGATGGGGGCCATCGATTCGACGGTCGCCATGACGCTGCATGCGCTTCCCGTCTCGCTGTTGATGCCCGGTTTGTTCCTAGCCTCCTGTTTTGTCTCGCTGAGCATCGGCACGAGCGTGGGCACAGTCATGGCCTTGGTGCCCGTTGCCACCGGTGTGGCCTCGTCTTCCGGTCTCGCCCTCCCCTTGGTGGTCGGCGCCGTGGTGGGCGGTGCGTTTTTCGGCGACAACCTTTCGTTCATTTCCGACACCACCATCGTGGCCACCCGCTCGCAAGGCGTGCGACTCAGCGACAAGTTTCGCGCCAACATCCGCATCGCGTTGCCCGCCGCGGTGATTTGCTTCGTGCTCTACTGCGTGTTGGGCCACGGCGGCCACAATGTGGCCTCGATTCCCGATTTCAGTCTCTTGAAAGTCGTACCTTATCTCGCGGTGTTGGCGGCCGCGGTGCTCGGTGTCGACGTGATGTTGGTGCTGCTGCTGGGCAATGTCCTCACGGGCGCCATCGGTTGGGCCACCGGTGCCTTTGATGTGGCCGGATGGTTCGCGTCGATGGCCAAAGGCGTGTCGGGCATGAGCGAAACCATCCTCATCGCCCTCTTGGCCGGGGGGCTAATGGAAGTGATTCGCCACAACGGCGGCATCGACTTCCTCATTTCGCGCCTCACGCGCCACATTCGCGGCAAGCGCGGCGCCGAAGCCGCCATCTCTGCCCTGGTGGTGCTCACCAACTGCGTGACGGCCAACAATACCGTAGCGATTCTGAGCGTGGGCCGCATCTCCAGCGACATCGCCGACCGCTACGGCGTGAACAAGTGCAAGAGCGCATCGCTCCTCGACACCTTCTCGTGCGTGGCGCAGGGACTCTTGCCCTATGGCGCGCAGTTGCTCCTCGCTTCCAGCCTGGCCGCGCTCAGTCCCCTGCAAATCATTCCGCATCTGTACTACAATTTCCTCCTCGGCCTGGCGGCCGTCGGCGGAATCTTGCTGCGCTATCCGCGCAAATACAGTTGATGCCTGCCGTTTAGCGACATTCGTCAGCAGCACACAGGCGTTTCCACGTGACCTCCTGCCCGACTTCATTCGAAAGTTGGACAAATCGGGGTGAGCGATGGGAAACGCCTGTGTTTTTTTGTGCCCTGCGGCCGACGAGTAGGCGGCATCCGTGCCCGAAGGCCCGGCGCTTTGTCGGTCAACTTGCAGCAGAGCAAAGAAAAAACGCCGTCGACTCCCACGCACAGGGAGAAAACGGCCGAAAAGGGAGAGGGAGAAATAAAACGAGGAGACAACTTTCCGCCCATTGAGGTTAGCGCAGCGCGAAAAGCGCACAACTGACGCGAAAAATCAGCGAGGGGGAAGTGGATTTAGACCAAGGGGCAAAAAAAATGGGATACCACTGTATCCCAACCTTGTTAACCTTAAATCTAATACTATGAAAAACACAGTGCGAAATTAGCCATTCTCGATTTTACCTCCAAACCAAAACCCAAGAAATCACCGAATTGAATTGTTTATTAACATTGAAGACGTCTAAAGTACGCGTTTTAAGGATTTCGATTCCCTTTTTCTTGCCGTAAAATCGCGGCAATCAAAAACAACTTCCCGCTTTCGTTGCGCTTCTTCCGTCGTTTCTTTTTTATTTTCCGCCCCTTTTCTTCTTGCTTGGCGTGTTTCCGTGAGGTAGTGTCCAAAGTTCCCGCCTTCCGGTGAATTTGTTCCCATTCAAAGGGAAGAAGGTGGCGTTTGTCCTAAAAAAACACGTTTTTTTGCTCACCATGTGGCTCAAACGCCGCAAGTCTACAAAAAAATGGCTAACTTTACGGCGCGAAATTTCGCGTACGAGGCTCTTCTCCTCCGTGCGTTTTCACCTCTCTCATTCCTTCGGGCGTGGCACATCTCCGCCGGTGGCGCCGA
>ENA-OWMB01000972-OWMB01000972.1-metagenome-genome-assembly--contig:-NODE-972-length-10580-cov-48.002565_pt1 | contig 10580 bp, 14 predicted proteins | sample MGYA00245353_ERZ651112 | MGnify/ENA primary metagenome ERZ651112 (study PRJEB26857, sample SAMEA4031773) | metagenome | biome: human; feature: oral; material: saliva | place: Philippines | collected 2014...
CGAACCCGCGACCCCCTGCGTGACAGGCAGGTATTCTAACCAGCTGAACTACCACTCCGCAACTGGTGCGTGCATAATACGGATTTCACCTTCTTTCGTCAAACGCTTTTTGTTAAATTCAATCTTTTTTGCTTAATTTGAACACAAAAAGTGATTTTTTAGTGCACATTCTCCGCAGCTTGATGCAACCAAATACAGTTCCCTTTTGATTTTTTTTCAATCAAGGCTAAAAAAGTTTCATGGGCGTTCAGTTCTTCGTCTGAAGCATTTAACACAACCGCATTACTGAGATCATAACTCACTTTCACAACTTCTTCGCCAATTTGAGCTGTTGTATTTTCTTCATCAACTAACAAAGCAATTTGCCCACCAGTCATCATTAAGAACACATCAGCCAGAATTTCCGCATCCAGTAACGCCCCGTGCAAGACCCGCTTACTGTTATCAATGCCTAGACGATCACACAGTGCATCTAAGTTATTTCGCTTGCCTGGGTACATCTTACGCGCCAGCTGTAAACTGTCGGTTACCGTGCACATTTCAGCTGTTTTCGGCGGAGGATTTTTAAGGTAAGAGAATTCCTGATCCATAAACGCTACGTCAAAGGGCGCATTATGAATAATTAGCTCAGCACCTTTAATAAAAGCCAAGAAATCATCTGCAATTTCGGCAAAAACCGGTTTATCTTGCAGAAATTCATTGGTAATACCATGAACCCGAATGGCTTCTTCATCTACCTCACGTGGTGGCTTGATATACACGTGAAAAGTGCGCCCAGTAAGGCGACGATTAATCACTTCAACGGCACCAATCTCAATTATGTTATGCCCGATTTGTGGCTGCCCCATCATATTCATCCCTGTGGTTTCGGTATCCAGTACCACTTGACGGACTATCTGTTCATCACTCACTTTTTTGCCTCAAAATACACAATAAAAAAGCGCCAACCTGTGGCACTTTTTGAATAGATTAACGTGAACCAATACGGTAAATATGTCGATTCGTTGCAATCTTCGCTGAAAGCCAACCAACAAAAATACAAGCTACGGTAAAGAAGAAGAATTCACTAAAGCCTAAACCATTTAAAGTGAAGTCCACACTAAAAATATCTGCAACATATTTTACGACGCTCGTAAAATAGTTAATTACCACACTACTAAAAATTGCCGCTAATAAGCTGCCTAAACAACCATAAATCATGCCTTTATACAAAAACGGGCGGGCAATAAAATGGTCGGTAGCACCTAATAATTGTTGAACTTCAATGGCAGCACGACTGTTTGCAACATCGGTTCTTACTGCATTACCAATCACTAAAAAGACTGAAATCAGCATCAAAATAGTACAAGTCATTGCAACCCGCGCAATCAACCAAGTTAATGAACCTAATTTATCTAACCAGCCATTATCTAAGCGAACCTCTTGCACACCTTTAATTGCTTGCAAACCATTGCGTAACGCTAACATATCATCATTACTGCTAAAGGCTTTTTTTGGTTTTAAGGTTACTACCGCAGGAAGAGGATTCTCATCAATAATATCCAACGCCTCTCCAAAGCCAGACCAAGTCCGAAACTCCTCTAAGCTTTGTTGACGAGAAATATAATTTAGCGATTCAATTTTATCGGCATCAAAATGGCGAATTCGCTCAACCACCGCATTCACATCATTTTCAGAAAGGTTTTTATGTAAATAAACCGTTAATTCTGGCTCTGGGTAAAATTCCGTTGCAGCATGATTCGCATTTTTCCATAACAGATAACTCACCATTGGAATCATGAGCGAAACTGAAATCACTAATACCGTTAAAAAAGTACCGAATTTATGCTTCTTTAAATCTTGCCAAACTGAACGCAGAATATAGCCTGTTTGGGTGCCTAATTTTAAAGTCAAACGTGCCATGATTTACCCCTTAATATGACCTTGCTCTAGCACTAAACATGGCTTCGGACGTTTAGTAATAATATTCGTATCGTGCGTAGCAACAATCACCGTAGTACCTGCATTATTAAATTCTTCAAATAAACGGAAGATCTCAAATGAAAGTTTTTCATCTAAGTTTCCTGTTGGCTCATCTGCTAACAATAAGACAGGGCGATGAATAATCGCACGGGCAATATCGACACGCTGTTGTTCGCCACCAGAAAGATGCACTGGCAAGAAATTCGTTTTATTCCCTAGCCCAACACGTTCTAGCGCTAAGCGTGCTTCTCTTTCTACGACCTGAGGGCTCATCCCCTGAATAATAAGCGGTAAGGCAACATTATCTAAAATAGTTTGGTCTGGTAATAAGCGATAATCTTGATGCACCATGCCAATTTGACGACGTAAAAACGGTAATTCCACAGGATTTAAACGGGTAATATCATGGCCGTTAAAAATAATTTGACCACCATTTGCTCGTTCAATACCCATAATCAATTTTAATAAGGTACTTTTCCCTGCACCAGAGTGCCCTGTTAAATACAGCATCTCGCCTGCCGGCAGATGAAAATCAATGCCTTGCAGGGCCTGTTTTCCCCCTTTATAGGCTTTACTCACATTTTGAAATTTAATCATTGTATTTCCCGTTTCACGACAAATTAAATAAGCGACAAGCGGTCACATTTATCCAATTCTTTGCAAACTGCTTGAAGCTAAAAAGCACTAGGCTTCATGTTCAAATAACGCTTCAATAAACTCTTCAGCATTAAATGGACGCAAATCTTCAATTTTTTCACCCACGCCAATGTAACGAATTGGTAAGTTAAACTGATCTGCAATGGCAAAAATCACGCCACCTTTCGCTGTACCGTCTAATTTAGTGAGCGCAATACCGGTTAAACCCACAGCTTCATTAAAGAGTTTAGCTTGGCTGATGGCATTTTGCCCCGTACCAGCATCTAAGGTCAGCATAATTTCATGCGGTGCGCTTTCATCATATTTTTTCATCACTCGCACGATTTTTTTCAATTCATCCATTAGGTGATTTTTATTTTGTAAGCGACCTGCCGTATCCGCAATCAAAATATCAATTCCTTTGGCATGCGCAGATTGCATAGCATCGAAAATTACTGAAGCTGAATCAGAACCTGTAGATTGTGCGACCACAGGAATATGATTACGTTCTCCCCAAACTTGTAATTGTTCAACAGCCGCCGCACGGAATGTATCGCCTGCCGCTAACATGACCGATTTACCTTCTTGTTGGAATTTACGTGCTAATTTACCGATAGTCGTCGTTTTACCTACACCATTTACGCCCACCATTAAAATCACATATGGCTTTTTACTGCTATCAATTTCTAATGGCTGGCTAACTGGTTTTAATACATCCGCTAATTCGACTTTTAATTGCTGATAAAGCAAATCTGCATCTTTTAGCTGTTTTTTGCTCGCATGTTGTGTCAAATTATTGATGATTTTGGTGGTAGTTGGCATCCCTAAGTCTGCTACTAACAATTGTTCTTCTAACTCTTCAAACAAATCATCATCAATTTTTTTACCACGGAAGAAACTCAAGAACCCTGAACCAATGCTTTGTTTAGTTTTAACTAACCCTTTTAATAAACGGCTGAAAAAACCACCTTCGCTTGGTTTTTCTTGATAGTTTTCTGTTGACTGAGCAGACACTTGCTCAACTTCAGCGTCTAATTTTTCTTCTTCTAACTCAACTAATTCGTCAAGCTCTTCAAAGTTTTCTTCAGCAGCTGATTTATCGCTAACTGCCTCATCTAACTCAGCATCTACAACAGCTTCAATTTTTGCTTCAAGAATTTGATGGAATGATGCACTTTCTGGCTCTGGCTCTGGCTCTGGCTCTGGCTCTGGTAGATTATCTGTCTTTTCCTCAGCTTCTACTGCTAAATTTGCAAAATCTTGTCGATTTTCAACCGCTTGAGATAATTCATTTTCAGCTGTTGCGGCAACTTCTGGTTCTACTTCACGAATTTGAACAGACTCTTCTTTTTCTTCTTCAAACGACTGCTCAATTTTTTCGCCAACTTCTTCGAAGAATGTTTCTACTTCTTCCGTTTTTTCTTCCACGAATTCTTTGATAGAGGCTAATGTTTCTTCAATACGCGTTTCAACAGAAGATGTTGCTGAATTTTCTTCTTGTTGAGCAGTTACTTGCTCACTATTTTCTCCTTCAGTAGGCTGAATATGCTCTTCTTCAACCGAAGCAACTGCTTCTGTTTCAGCGGTTTCTACTGGAGTTTCTTCATTTTTTGTTTCTTTTTTACCGAAGCCTAACCAAGACCAAAAGCCTTTTTTCTTTTCAGACATAATTTAATTCTCTTAGGGCAACATTTGCGCCCAACTTATATTTAAAATAGAATAAACTGCAGTAGTTTAGCAAAAAATCCTTTTTATGAGTATGAAAAAAAATCGAAATGGGCGGGAGGCATCGCCAAATTCTCGTCCAACGGGAGAGGTGAGGATTATTGCAGGACTTTGGCGAGGTCGGAAACTCCCTGTATTAAATGCAGAAGGCCTGCGACCAACCACCGATCGCGTAAAAGAAACGCTCTTTAACTGGCTTATGAATGATATTGCGGGCAGTCGTTGTCTGGATTGCTTTGCTGGCAGTGGCTCACTCGGTTTAGAAGCCCTTTCACGCCAAGCACAAGCGGTCGTTTTTTTAGAAAAATTTACCCCAGCCGCCAAGCAGCTTAAGCAGAATTTAAGCGCATTAAAAACTGAAAAAGGTAGTGTCGTAAATAGTGATACCTGTCAGTATCTTGCACAAAAAAACAGTGAAAATGCATTTGATGTGGTATTTATCGACCCTCCCTTTCACCAAGGCTTCGTGCCAAAAATCTTAACCTTATTAACCGAAAATGGTTGGTTAGCAGAACATGCGCTACTTTATGTAGAAACGGAAAAAACACATGCTCCTCTCGTTTTACCGGAAGGTTGGCAAATTATTAAAGAAAAATCGGCAGGTATGGTAACCAGCCGCCTGATTCAAACCTAAGTGAGAAAAAGATGACAAAATTAACCCCTGATGAAGCGATTGATCTCGCATACGATATTTTTCTAGAAATGGCAGGCGAAAATTTAGATCCTGCGGATATCTTGCTATTTAATCTTCAATTTGAAGAACGTGGTGCTGTAGAAATGGTTGAAACCGCTGAGAATTGGGATGAAGAAATCGGCACACTGATTGATCCTGAAGCTTTTGCGGAAGTTTGGGTCGGTTTAGTGAATGATAAGGATGAAATGGATGATGTTTTTGCCAAATTCCTGATTTCTCACGAACCAGAAAATCGCGAATATCATGTCGTGTGGAAAGAATAATTCCTTAAAGCTATTAAATCCGACTTTTAAAGTCGGATTTTTATTGCCTCAAAAAAAGTAAGCGTGTTAAAATTCACACAATTTATTCGTTAAAATAAGGATTAAAAATGGAACAACTCATTTGCTATAAACAGATGCCGGTTTGGACAAAAGAAACCTTGCCACAAATGTTTCAAGAAAAACACAACACTAAAGAAGGCACTTGGGCAAAATTAACCATCTTAAAAGGTGAATTAAAATTTTACGTTTTAACCGAAGAAGGCGATGTGGTTGAAACGGCGATTTTCACCCCCGAAAATCAAGCGCCATTTGTTGAGCCACAACTTTGGCATAGAGTTGAAGCATTAACCGATGATCTTGAATGCCAATTAGCATTTTATTGTGAACCGAAGGATTATTATATGAAAAAATATAATCTGACTACGACACACTCTGAAGTGCTTAACGCTATGAATTATATCCAAGGTGGCAAAGCATTAGACCTTGGTTGTGGTCGCGGTCGTAACTCACTTTATCTAAACTTAGTCGGCTTTGATGTTACTGCAGTAGATTACAATGAAGAAAGCATTGAATTCCTTCGTTATATGATTGAGAAAGAAGGGTTAAAAAATATCGAAACTGGTATTTACGACATCAACGATGCGACTATCGGCAGCCAAAACGGTGAGTACGATTTTGTGCTTTCAACCGTAGTGATGATGTTCTTAAACCGCGAACGTATTCCAGCTATCATTGAAAATATGCAGAAAAATACGAAAGTAGGTGGTTATAACTTAATCGTTTGTGCCATGAGCACGCCAGAATACCCTTGTCCAATGCCATTCTCATTTACCTTTGCAGAAGGCGAATTAGCGAAATACTACGAGGGCTGGGAGTTAGTGAAATATAACGAAGATTTAGGTCACTTGCACAAAACTGATGAAAACGGCAACCGTATCCAACTTAAATTTGCCACAATGCTAGCGAAGAAATTAGCATAGTTCCTGCCACAAGCGGTTAAATTCCGCAAAACTTTTGCAAATTCAGACCGCTTGTTCTTTATAAGATTAGAAAAATAGGCAATCTACGACTGCCTATTTTTTAATCTTTATTCTTTAAACTCAACTTGATACTGAGATGCAATTTGTGGATTAAGCATTAAAAGCTGTTTAATTGTTTCTTCCGCGGAAGATTTGGCCTCTTTTAGAAGATCACTTTCCATAATTTTCTTTTCTACTTCAATACGCTGATCTGAAAAGAACTTTTGATAATCTTTTATATTCCAACTAGAAAATAAAGAAGTAGACTCATCAAAAATTTTCATTGACTTCTCATCAAATTCATTAGAAAGAATTTTCGCATTTCCTATATTAGAAATAAGAATTTTATTTCCCTTTATTTCTGTTGAAACATTTGAAAGATCCACACCTAAAGTGACCTTTCCATCATAAGAAATAATAAATTTCTTAGATGTTAAAGGAAGATTAATTCCATAAATATTCTTTTTATTTTCAAACATTGCAGCATTAGTATAGAAATATTTATAACTTACAATATCTTTTGACTTTTTAATATAATTACCAACTAAAGATGTTGTAACATTAGTTTGCTCAGATGAATGTGAAACAATTGACTTATAAAACATATATATATTAACTATTACAAACAGTAAAATACCTGCAATAACTAAAGATTTTAAACCATTAGATAATTTATAGAATTTCTCAACTAATCCATTCTGTGGATTTTTTATATTTTCACTCATTTTAACCTCAATTTAAGTTTAAGAAGAAAAATTAATAGCATCATTAGAAAACATGGAAATAAATAAACCATAACCAAAATATAGAACTGACAATAAAAGCAGAAAAATACCTAAAATTACAATAAATTTCATACCAAATGATAAACGTCTAAAGCCTTTAATTGATAATGTTATAGGTTCATCATTTGGTTTTTTAATTCCATTTTTTAGAACATCGACTGCGTCAATTATATTCGTCAATATCTTTGATAAGTTCATATCTTTTCTCTTGATGATTTAGATGAATTTATTATCTTATTCTTAAAAGGCCCTGAAAAATTTGAAAAATACATATTTCCCTCTTTCCTAATTTTCCCCCTATCATTTAACAAATCTAATAGTTCTAAAACCTTATCATTAGTTACATTTTTCACATTGCACTTCATAAGATAACTAAAGACTGTCTTTTCATCAGAAACTTGATTTTCAGACTGAAAAAATATAATTATATTATATAATAGACTATTTCTTTTCTTATAAGTTAGAATAAAATATATAAACACAAACCAAACGCACGTAATAAATGCGCCAACTAATAACATAATTAAAGCCATTAATATAATTAACACACGCAAAAGATCATAAGGAAAGTCCATAACAACAAACCTTAAATCTTTAGTACAATAATATCTACTAAAATCAAATATAGCAGAATACCTTTCAATTTTTACGCTTATTAATTTAATAATCTCCATTAGCCAGACCTCTAAAAATTAATATCAAACTTTAACTCTTTTGAGTTAATAAGTTCTCTTTTACCTTCATCATTTAATTTATCAATGCTAAAAAAATCAGTTCTAAAAACATTCTTTAAAATAGTTCCCTCTCTAGCTTTAAAGTAAAGCTCAGTAATTAAATAAAATTTATCATCTAGGTTTAACTTTATTATAAATTCTCCTCCAATATACTCAGCATTGTTATCTTTTTGATATGACTCTATCTTTTCATCAATTCCATAAGAATATAATCTACATAAATCTTCCAATGAAAATTTATATAATTCATTAACAGAATCTAATTCATTTAAAATAAATTGAAGTTTTTTATCCACCCCTTCTTTATCTAAACAGAAATGCTCTTTTAATCCCATTACTTCAACTCCAAACTCAGTGCTTCTTTCATTTCAGAAGTAATGTCTACTTCTTCACCCACATAAGCACATTCCATTTTTTTTCTGATATTTTCAGGTAATTCTTCAGCAGAAATTTCTCGCTCATATATAGTTTCTTTCCAGTTTCCATCAGGCTCCTTTTCAAGGAATTTTTGAACCGCAATATATATACCACTTACTACACTACCTTTTTCGAGATAAGTAATTAATCCAGCATATGCTGAAGGAATGGCTTTTTCCATAAAGAGTTTAAAAGCTTTTTCCAAAAATGCTTTAATTTCTTTCCAAAAAAAAGCTATAAATAAAACAATGCCAAAAATTAATGTTGCGCCAACAATAAATGTAATCATATTTTTACTCCATAATTATCTTTAATGTATTGTTCTGAAATAATTTTAGAACCTACATTCATAATTCCAAGATTAGCAAGTTTACTCTTTTTAATTGATTCAATTTTTGAAAGTATATCTTGATTGGTTACCATTTTTTTTCCATCTGCTTTAGCCGAAAAAGCAGATAATAAAATAGCATTAGAAATATCTGAACCGCTTAAATTCTCCGACTTTTGAGCAACCAGATTAATATCAATATCATTTGGTAGTTGAGAAGGAATATAGTGCATAAATAACTTTTTACGCACTTCTTCATCAGGTAAAGAAAATTCAATATGAATTAAAATTCTTCGCATAAATGCAGGGTCATAATTTGTAATGAAGTTAGTGGCAAATAACACAATATCATTATAATCATTAAGCAAATTTAACATTACTGAACGCGTTTGGTTTACGCTTGTATCTGTCGCACTAGTCATATTGGTGACACGGCGACTCAAAATAGCATCAGCTTCATCAAAGAAAAGAATGGCATCATTTTCTTTAGCAAAATTGAAAGCGGCTTGGATATTTTTCGGTGTTTCTCCAACATATTTTGATTCAATATCACCATAATTAACCAGAATTAACTTTTTACCTAATGATGTAGCAATAGCGTGAGCCGCCATAGTTTTGCCTGTACCAGGTGCGCCATAAAGATTAATGATCATTTTGCTATCAAATTTATGCGTATACGAAAAGCCCCAATCATTAAATACTTCGTGTTGAAATTGTCGTAATCCAATTGCTTTATTGAGTTCACTATACGTTTTCTCAGACAAAATAAGATCATCCAATGTATAGCGAGGCTCAGTGATCTCAAACTGAATTTGAGGCTTGTTAGATGTGGTATTTACAGATTTGTTTTTAGAATTAAAATCGATGGGCATAGCTACCTTTTAGGCCTAACATTAAAACTAAAACAGTTTAAAATAAAAACCAAATTAGTTCAATTCTATCTTTAAAAATTTTCGATAATTTTTATCTATGAAGATAAAAAACGAAAAAGATAAATTTAGCGAAAGGCTGGCAACCGCAATTAAGGCTGAATATCCTAAAGGCCTTACAACAAGCCAAATTGCTATTAAATTTGGGTTATTACACCCAACAGATGCCGTCACACCTCAGGCAGTTTATAAATGGTTAAATGGTTTAGCGATTCCCTCATTTGACAAGATAGAAACACTCTCGAAATGGTTAAATGTAGAACCAAATTGGTTAAGATATGGCGGTGAAGAGGAGCAGAATTACTCCGCATTAGATGAAGTTTTAATCCGTTTAATAAAAGATCTTAACGATCAGCAAAAGAGCATTCTTGTGAGCTTGATTACCTCTTTTAAGTAATTTGGCTGACAAGCGGTCAGATTCCGCAAAACTTTTGCAAATTCAGACCGCTTGTAGCCTATATTTTCGCCCTATTTTCCAGTAGAATAGGGCGATTTTTTTGATGAGGAATAACCAATGTCAACGCAATTTGTATATACGATGCACCGAGTCGGCAAAGTCGTGCCGCCGAAGCGTCATATTTTGAAAGATATTTCTTTAAGCTTCTTCCCAGGAGCTAAAATCGGGGTGCTCGGCTTAAATGGTGCGGGTAAATCAACCCTTTTACGCATTATGGCGGGCGTGGATAAAGAGTTCGAAGGTGAAGCGCGTCCACAACCAGGTATCAAAATTGGTTACCTTCCACAAGAACCGAAACTTGATCCGCAACAAACTGTGCGTGAAGCGGTAGAAGAAGCTGTTTCTGAAGTGAAAAATGCACTGACCCGTTTAGATGAAGTTTATGCGCTTTATGCGGATCCTGATGCAGATTTCGATAAACTAGCCGCAGAGCAAGCAAATCTTGAAGCGATTATTCAAGCACATGATGGGCATAATTTAGATAACCAATTAGAACGTGCCGCAGATGCATTACGCTTGCCAGATTGGGATGCAAAAATTGAGCATTTATCAGGGGGAGAACGTCGTCGTGTCGCACTTTGTCGTTTATTACTCGAAAAACCAGACATGCTCTTATTAGACGAGCCAACCA